>VOFC01002703.1_pt1 | contig 39909 bp, 59 predicted proteins | sample 5384161 | NCBI WGS metagenome assembly VOFC01 (sample SAMN12384722, study PRJNA508395) | human gut metagenome | isolation source: healthy gut B | host: Homo sapiens
TACTTCGTTTTCAGTTGTATTGCTTACGAAAGAACTAAAATAATATAGATTCCTATGGTTTTATTACAACAATGATGGATTATCAGTACAATCTAGCCAAGCTTTCACCAAATGAATACTTAGAATATTACATGACTAGTGGTACCCTCTCAACCCATATCGCTAAGGAATGCAGTGAATATAAGGAAAAATTCAGACAGGTAAAGAAATAATCTTGACTAGAAACTCAACGCTCGAGGAATTAGTAGCTATCCAGCCCCAAATAACTCATTTCAAACAATTGTCAGATAATCTGCGTAGATGACTTCTGATTATATCTATATCATTATTGCATTAATGTAATTTGCAAAAGCCAAAAATCATCCATCTTAGTGAATATAACAGTTTCCATTAAAATAACCGTCAGCATCATCTGGAAAAGATCTATAAACAATAGTATGATCAGTATCATATACTTAAATCCTTTACAAAGAATATAGACTGATGGATCGTCATCAAATATATAATCACGGTAGTCAAATACACCAAGTTCATTTCTTATGACTTCCTTCATTCTATCTGTTTCCAATACACATAAAACTCCATTTTTAATAATTACATATTTACATAGTTTACACATAAAAAATATCCTCCTGGTTATTACACCTAGAGGATATCTTTATTTCTAATCAATTTTAAGTACTTTTTTATTTAATGTCTTGACACGAGGGTCACATTAATCTCCATAAGGATTCTTTTTTTTGGAAACCTTTATTGTTCTTGTGTATCAGTTGTCTGTACTGTGAAATGGATAGAACCAATAGTTTTTGTTTCACCACTTGAATTCTTTTCAGTAAATGAAATCGTATATGATCTGCCACTAGATAATCCACTAATTGTTGCACTTTTTCCACAATTCAATGATTGACTATTTCCATTACATGTCACAATCATTGTATGTCCATTTGGACCAGATGTGCTGACATTAACTGAAGTGGCTGAAATAGTTCCTCCATTTGATAAGGCCTGTACCATTTGCAGTAACACTGAAGGTTGCAGTACCCTACATTTGTACTTCCAGTAGATAATCTTACTGACTTCTTATTAGAAGTTGTGTCACCACTCTTTAGTTTATAATAACCAGTTACTGTGTATGTCTTACCTGATTCAGTGTTATATACAAGTGTTCCACTTGTAGAAGATAATGTTTCAGTCTTTGTAGAAGAACCATCACTGATTTCTACAACACAAGTGATCTTACCTTCATATTCAGGATCATAAGAACCAAATGTGACTGAAATTGAATTGTTTGAATTCAATGATGCATTAAATGATGTTAACTCAGGTACTTTATATTCATCAGCATAAGAAGAACCATCATCTACACCACTCGGACCATGTCCCTTAACAAACCAAGCAGTCATAATCTTTTCTTCTGGTGTAGAAGAACTTGGAGATACATATGGATATACACCCTTAACCATACGTGCCTGTTCAACATTACTTGGTGTTTCATAGCTATTTTCCATCTTACGAGTGTCAAGTTTCTTCGCAATTTTTGCGGCAATTGATTTTGCATCATTCATACCACTTGCAAGATATTTATGTTTCTTTGTAGATATTTCTGCAGGGAAACCATTCCAGCAGGCCCATGCATAATCAGGTGAATAAGCACAAAGCCAATGGTCTTTATCCTTGCCAGCTAAAGCTGGGATAGTTGCATCAAGTTAGAAGTACCAGTCTTTGCACCAATCTGAGAACCGATATCAAATGCTGAGTAGCTTCCATTACTCTTTACATAGCTTTGTCATAACCTGACGAAGTAAGAAAAGCAGTAGAATCTTTCATTCCTTCACTTGCCTGTTTCTGAATATCATCATCTACATTAATCGTTTCACCAGTTGTATTAATCACAATCTTCTGAATTGTATGTGGCTTAATATACGTACCACCATTTGAGATAGCTGCATAAGCAGCTGCCTGCATAGTAGGTGTTGTACCATACTTCCAACCACCAATGGCATAGTTTAAGTTGAAATCTTCATCATCCATGTTATAGCCTAGGCCTTTTAAGAAGCTAACAACCTGATTATTACCAACCTTCTTAAGAACACTATTTAAAGTATGAATAGCAGCTAAGTTCCATGAATTTGCAAGAGCATCTTCAAAGAAGAACATCACCATGGTAATTGTTATCCCAGTTCTTTGGATGCCAGCTACCCTGAGTAAATTCTGAGTCATCTACTGTATGTCCAGTAGACCAGTTGAGATATTCAAATGCAGTTGCATAGTCAAGAATAGGTTTGATAGAAGAACCTGGCTGTCTTTATTCTTTAATGTATAAGCATAATCTAGATAAGTCGCATCAGAATTATTCGCACGATAATTTTTCGCACTCATTAAACCAATAATACGTCCAGTCTTTGATTCAAGCACTGAAGCATTTGCCTGCATCTCACTGTCAGTAAACTTATAGTTCTTACCTGAAGAAACATCATCAAGATATTCCTGCATATCATGATCCATATAAGTATAGATTGTCATCTTTGTCTTATTAGGGTCATAACCTAAATCTTTAGCTTCTTGAGTAACACGATCAACATAAAGAAGCATATTTACCATTTGTTTGATTTGGATCATATTTTAATATGTTTTCAACCTTTACGCTTTTCGCATTGTCTCTTTCTTTTTCACTAATATATCCATGTTCATACATCAAGTTAAGGATAATATTTCTTCTTTTTTTGTTGCAAGAGTCAAATTCTTAAATGGGTCATATGAAACAGGAGAATTAATTGTACCAGCAAGCAATGCGGCTTCTGGTAAAGTTAACTGATCAGGGCTCTTTCCAAAATAATAGTAGCTTGCCCCATAAATACCAATAGAACTATTTGACTTACCAAAATAAATCTTATTGAGATATAGTTCAAGTACTTTCTGTTTAGTAGTCTGCTGAGTCGCTTCAATAGAAAGAATGACTTCTCCAACCTTTCTTTCAATTGTTTTTTTCTTCATATGGATAATATGTCTTTTTTGATGAGCTGCTGAGTAATTGTAGAACCACCTGCAACAGTATGACCTGCTAAGATATTTGACATAAGAGCTTTAATAATACGTGGAATATCAAAACCCTTATGTACAAAAAACGAGAGTCTTCTGCAAAGAACTACAAAGATCAATCATTACTTCAGGAATATCATCATAACTTACATATTTCCCAATAGAACTACCATATTTTTGTAATAGGTTTCTCCATCCTGAGAAACCTGAGAAGAGTAGGAAGTTGTTGTAAGATTATCAATATCAAAATTACTGATTTGCTGATAAATCTTAAATCCAAGGTAACCACTACCGCTCGCTACAAGAACACATAATGCGATAATACATATCTTAATTGTTTTTTTTATCTGCTTAAGGTCCTTGGTTGATTGAACTTTCATAAAGTGTCCTCCTTAAGGTAAAATTCATCGATTACATCTAAATAAGCGAGTCTTGGCTGATAGCCCTGCTTAATAAGATGTCCACTTTCTTTCACTTCATCATAACTTATATGTCGCTTCTTGTCATGAAAAAGCGCTCTATCATAATCGAAGCATCTAACAAATAAACTTCTCCTACAGATGTGAAGGCAATAATAATAAAGGCAATTCCCCATGACGTGAGACACGTGCGAGATGATTCGATCTGATGCTCAGAAATATTACGAAAAGGGAATCGGAAAGATTTAGTTTCTTTTGCTTCAAAATCAATATATCTGCCTTTATAAATTCCATTATAATCCGTAGTAGAATGGGGCCTGATAGTATGCTTCAACTATACGGGCTTTATTTCGTGAAGGATAATCGACTTTTACAATCTGGATAGGTGTCGGTTTTTTATATATGACAGCCCGATCGACAGATAAGTAATAGGTGTTAGATAGGTTGATGTCTTCTTCTAAGCTCATCCCACGAAAAGCAGTATAATGCTTACATGTAGATTTCTTAGGGATAGACACATTAGCTTTATGCCTTTTTAAGGTTTGGATAATTAACCATACTATTTCTCCTTTACCAAATCATTATAACATATTATTATTCAAAAAGAATGAAAAATGATGGAAGAAGATTGATGAATAGGTTTAAAATAGTTATCATGTTTCAAAGAGGTGATTAAAAAATGAAATATCGTAAATGGATTACAATGATATGCGCCGCATTCATGCTTTGTGCATGTACTTCAAAGCGACCTGAAAAAAAGAAAACAAATACAATCTCGCATGCCGCAAAAAAAAAAAAGAAGAGAAAATCAATTCTATCCCTCAACCAGCACTTAATACAGAAGAAGTGTCAGCAGTTGTGATGGATGCGGAATCAGGAAAGGTGTATTATGCGAAAAATGAACAGGAATCACGTTATCCTGCTTCTACAATTAAACTATTAAGTGCCCTTTGTTGCAATAGAGTATTATAAGGATGATGATCTTCTTACTACAAAGAATATTATGTCTTTACCAGATCGTGTGTTTGCTCATACTGAACCTGTACATGATGGTGAACAGATTCCTTTTAAAGATGTTATTCGTGGTATGCTTTTTAAAGAGTTCTAATGAAATGGCTTTAACTCTTGCTGAAAACTATCAAGGTGGTTATGATGCTTTTATTAACGCAATGAACAAGAAAGCAAAAAACTAGGTTGTCAAAAGGTAGAGGTGTCTAATCCTCATGGACTCAGCTATGCCCAAAAGGGATGGCTTAAAGAGACCTGTAGTACAAAGGATATGGCACTTATTGCGAAAGCATTTTATAAGAATAAAGAGTTAAGAAATATTATTTCTACACCAAGCTATACTTTTGAATCAAATCAATATCGTACAATGCAGAATGTAAAGATGACCCAGCAGGCTTCTCCTTATTATGATGAAAGAGTCGTTGGGGGAAAGACAGGCTTTACTAATCTTGCGAAAAGATGTTTAGTTACTTATTCTAAGGTAAATAACAAAACAATCATTACAGTTATATTTAAAGAAAAACTCACGTGAAGAAACTTATACAGATACTAAAAAAGCTTCTTGATTATGTGAATGAGGTTTTAGTAAGCATAGAAAAAATCTTTTTTTATTAAGCAAAGATGAAGTAAAGTACGTATTAAATCAAATAGATAAGGCTTATAGTCCTCAATAGGGCAGGGAACCTTATTGACAATACAGCTAAAGCAAGTTGAACCTACAAGCTCTACTATAGTAAAGAAGGTAATATCAATATTTTTAATATTAAGATTCTCTCTTTCTACACCTTCCTTAAATAATTCATATAGACTAAGATGATCTGTTTCTTCTAGAATCTTTGTAAGTTCCTGAGAGTAGACACCAAGAGATAAGTCTTTATTCATTAAGGTCAAGAATGTAGGATTGGCTACAAGAGCATCAATCACATGATTGATGATAAAAATCATAGAATCATCAAAATGGGTGATCTCAGGATGTTTTTTAATTCGTTCACTGCATCATCGAATAAATCAGTACTGATTTCCTGTACAATATGGTTTCTAATACATATTTGTCTTTGAAATATAAATAAAAAGTACCTTTTGCAACCTTTGCTTTATTTACAATGTCAGAAATAGATGTATTATTAAAATTCTTTTCTGCAAATAATGCAGTGGCACTTGCTAGAAGACGTTCCCTTTTTTTTTTTCTTCTTTATTCTTTTCTATCTTAGATTTAATATCACTCAGAGCATTCATATAAATCCCTCCAATATTTATTATACCAACAAATGACCACAAGTCAATTTAAGCAACATTTTCATTGTAACAAATTTATAGCAATGAATTCGCTTACACTTACATTCTCTGAAACACAGAAAGCGTTATCATCAAAAACCATGGATTTATCAACTAAATTCAAATGAATTTTTTTATTTAATTAGCAAATATTTTATTGTATTTGGGAAATGATTATACTATACTTCTAGGTATAGGAGAGTGAAATGAATTATGGCAATGACAGATTATTTAAATGATATGCCAGCTCAGGGTAACCGTAAAGTTGTTCTAGTTGGTACAGGTTTTGTAGGTATGAGTATGGCTTATACTTTAATGAACCACAAAGGTATTGATGAACTTGTATTAGTTGATGTTAATACTGAAAAGGCAGAAGGGGAAGCAATGGACTTAGTTCATGGTTTACCATATGCAAACGGTAAATTAAAGGTTTATGCAGGTGATTATTCTGACTGTACTGATGCAAACGTTATCGTTGTAACTGCTGGTGCGACTCAGAAACCAGGTCAGACAAGACTTGAATTAGTTGCAATCAACACAAAGATCATGGCTTCAGTTGGTAAGGCTATTAAGGAATCAGGATTCAATGGTGTAATCGTAGTAGCTTCTAACCCATGCGATATCATGACTTACGTAATGCAGAAGGCTACTGGTCTTCATCCATACCAGGTTCTTGGTTCAGGAACTATGCTTGATACAAAGAAGATTAAGATATGAAATTGGTAACTTCTTCGAAGTAAACCCAGCTTCAGTTCATGGTTATATCATGGGGAACATGGTGATAGCTCATTCGTATCTTGGACAAATGCTTATATCGGATGTAAATCACTTCTTTGAAGTTGTAGAAGAAAGAGAAGTACCATTTGATCAGTTACAGAGAATTTACGAACAGGTAAGGGATGCCGCTTATGAAATCATCAATAAGAAGAGAGCAACTTACTATGGTATCGGTATGTCTCTTGCTAGATTAGTAGATGCTATCTTAAACAACGAAAATACAGTACTTCCATTATCATGCTACCTTTGAAGGTCAGTATGGTCATGAAGGTTTATATATCGGTGTTCCAGCAATCATCAATAGAGCAGGTATCCGTGAAATCTTAACATTACCTTTAACTGAATCTGATCAGGAAAAAATTTGACAGATCTTGTAGCACATTACAGGAAATCATTGATACTACTGTAACTCCAATTCTTGAAGGAAAAGAATAAGATTGATTTTCACTTGAACTCTTAGGCTTGCGCCTAGGAGTTTTGCTTCACATGAAATTAAGAGTCATACTAAGTAAAGTGTGCTATAATAGATGGACTAGGAGGGAAATTCATGAATAATAACGAATTTGAATATAGTGAAAAAAACAAAACGTCGTGTTAGAATCTTTAAGAGAATTTTATCGTTTATTGTACTTATTCTTGCAATTGCGACAATGGTTGCTTTATTCTATGTAAAAAGAAAAGATGCGCGTCCGCTTGTTCTTCTCACTATTACAATATATTGCGATGAGTATTGTCTTAATATCCCCAAGACTTTTAAAGAAATTCGCAAACTTTGAAGTACCTGTTGAAGTACATATCAGTGTTACTGCCTTTGCGTTTTTGGGACTTGTGCTTGGAGATGGTTTGAACTTCTATGGAAAGATTGGCTGGTGGGATTCATTACTTCACTTTACTTCAGGTATTATTCTTTCATTTATTGCTTTATGGCTATTACAGATGCTTATTCTACGTAGAAAATACCTTTTTATGCATCGCGCATTATTATATATATTTGTAGTTGCCTTCTCACTTGCCGTAGGAGCAGTATGGGAATTATGTGAATATACAGTAGATGATATTTTCCATACAAATAACCAGCAATATATGGCAACTACACGTGCGACTATCGTATCAAGTGATGATGAACCATTAGAAGGACATGATGCTCTCGCTGATACAATGAAGGATCTTTGCACTTGATCTTGCAGGGGCTATTTTAGTCGTATGTTATGAATGTTCTAAGAAAGAAATTACACAATATTATGTTTCTAAGAAAGACTAGTATTGATTTGTCACATCTTGGTGTTAGAATAGATGCGATTATAGGAGATTTAGTTATGAAAGATATTGTTTTAACTAGACGAAAGCATTCTGGCCGTTCGTCTTATTGCACCCAAAGAAAGTATCACTTTCTTTTCTTGCAGTAATTATAATAGGTGCTATAGTACTTTCTTTACCATTTTCAAATAAGAAAGAAGCAACAAAGCTTTTTGGATAACCTCTTTGTTGCAACATCTCTTTGTATGTGTAACAGGGTTATCACCTTTGACAGTTGTGGATCAATATAACCTCTTTGGTCAGACAGTTCTTATTATTCTTGTTCAAATTGGTGGTCTTGGATTCTTAACTTTCTTATATCTTTTTCTTGTTTCTTGCAAGACAAAGAATTACTCTAAGTAGAAAGCTTTTGTTTTTACTGAAGCACTCAACCAGAATTCTTTAAGTATGCTTCCAAGACTCTTAAAAACTATTTTTATTTATACTGTTTCAATAGAAACGATTGGATTAATATTCTTCTCAATGTTTTTTATACCTCGTTTAGGTGCTCTTAAAGGCTTATATTATGGTATATGGCATTCTATTAGTGCATTTTGTAATGCCGGATTTGATTTATGTGGATCTACATCACTTATTGCCTATAACACAAATCCAATTATTAACTTTATCGTACCATTTGAAATTATCATGGGTGGTCTAGGTTTTATTGTAGTATTAGATATTCATGATAAATATATTAAAGAAAAAGAGAAGATCGTCAAGCTTTTCGTGGCGTCATCTATTTGGCGCCTTTGCCCTACATACAAAAAGATAGTATTAATGATGACTGTATCTTTGGTTTTTATAGGGAACATTATTATTCCTTATAATGGAATTTAACAATCCATTAACTATTGGAAAAATGAATTTTGTAGATAAACTTGTAGTTTCATTCTTCCAATCAGTCACTACACGTACTGCTGGATTCTCAACAGTGGATATGTATTCACTTAATAGAGTTACAAAAATATTGATGTGTTCTCTTATGTTTATCGGTGGGTCTCCTGCATCTACTGCCGGAGGTATTAAAACAGTTACTTTTGCACTTGTATTACTATTAATGAGAACAACTTATCGTGGTATTGAAGAAACAACAGTATTCCAGCGTCGTATCAAGAAAAAGAACACTCGTAAGAGCTTTTTCTATCTTTTTCCTTGGACTAATGCTTTGTATTATTTCATCTTCTATTATGCTTATAACAGAACCTAAACAGGATTATTTAAATATCCTAATGGAAGTATTCTCAGCATTTGGTACAGTAGGACTTAGTGCATCTGTTACACCTGCATTAAGTATAGTTGGTAAATGTGTAGATATTATCTTGATGTATGCTGGACGTATTGGCCCTATTTCATTAATGATTTTATTTACTAAACGTTCACATGATAAAAAATACAAAAAAAGAATTTAAATATCCAGATGAGGATGTATTTGTTGGCTAGAGGAGTAAACATGAGTAATAAACCAAAACAGGTCGCTATTTTAGGATTAGGTATCTTTGGAAGCACACTTGCTGAAACATTAGAAGACTTCGGAGTAGAAGTTCTTGCAGTAGATATCGATCCAGTATGTGTCAGTAGAATTAAAGACAATGTTACTAAAGCAATTGTAGCTGATGTTACTGATCGTGAACAGCTATTAGAACTTGATATCAATACATTTGATGTAGCTGTTGTAGCTATTTCTAAGCACTTTGAAGAAGCAGTAACATGTACACTATTATTAAAGGAATTAAATGTCCCTTATGTTATTGCGAAAGCACGTACAAAACGTAAGAAAATCATTCTAGAAAAGTAGGGGCTGACGTGTTATTAATACAGAAAAAGAAATGGCTTATAAGCTTGCTAAACATTTATTAAGACGTTCTATTGTAGATTTAGTAGAACTTGATGAAGAATATTCTATCGTAGAAATTAGGACACTTAAGGATTGGGAAGGCAAATCGCTTTCTAATGTTAATATCCGTCGAGTTTATGGTATGAACGTTGTAGGTATTAAACCTCAAGGTTCACTTAAGATGACAATGGACTTTAGTGCTGATTATATTATTCAGCCAGGAGATCATTTCCTTTGTTGTAAGTAAAACAAAAGAAGTAGAAAAATGGGATTTTTTCACTAAGGAATAGCAAAAGGCTATTCCTTTTTCTATAATAGTAACAGGAGGACATTATGAACTTATTACAACTCACAATAAAAACATTTGATAAGAATGTTGAGACTGACTTTACTTCTTTTTAAGAATCATATAAATTATATTGAAGATCATAATACAGTCATCAATGGTCTCACATTCGCTTTTTTTGGTTTAACAGAAATTATTATTAAGAGAGTTTATCTCACATTTGAACTAAACAATACCATACATACTATTGAACGTGTGTATCAATCAGAAGATGTATTCTTCGATGTGATGATCTAGAAAATGAAGAAGCTCAGCACCTTGTCCACAATATTTTAAATATGAATTATAATCAGTTCCTACATCAATTTATTATGTCTTCTTCTTTTATAGAAACTTGGATTCAATCACCTACAGAGGCACTTATGCGTTCCTTTATATCTACAAAACCTGTCATGACGAGTGATACAAAAAAATGATAGAGGAACAGATTAATGACACAATGGCTTTCTTAAATAGTTATGAAGATTATAAGAGCGCATGTGCTTATATTAGTAAGAATAAGCCTTATCTATCTCTCTATTCCAATCATTTAGATCAATTAGAAAAATCATTAGAAGATAAGAAAAAAAGAAAGTATTACGTGAAATTGAACTAGTTACTGAATTAGATGATATGGAAAAAAGAAAGCAAAGCTATCAGAAAGCAAAAAGAAGAACAGACAATAGATAAAAAGAAGAGAAGGACTCAATGCTTTATCTTTACTCTATGATGAATACTTAATATCACAGGATCATCTATTTGATTTAGAAGCATCTTATACACGTGCTGTGTATCTTTATGGTAGTGAAAATGATGATTATATGCGTATGTATCATCATTATATAAATAGTATTGCGGGTATACTTGCAAAGGATTTAAAGGAAGGAACACCTTGTCCTGTATGTGGTTCACTTCATCATCCTAAACCTTGTTTAATAGAAGGAAGAGAAATATCTCAGGAACTTCTTTTTAAGAAAGAAGCTATATTAGAAAAAAAAACAAGAACAGATTTAGAAAAGAAACGCTTAGAAAAAGCAACCTATATGGTGCGTCATCAAAGACTCATAGAAAAGATTATAGAAAAGAAAAAGAATTAGATATTACAGAAGATATTTCTAAAGAAATGTTTATTAGAGAACTCAGTGTATTAAACACAGATTATTTATCTCATTATAAGAAGGATAAGAAGCTCTTAGATGAAATAGGTTATCTACACAAATTAGAAAAACATCTTCCAGCACTTAAACAGGATTATCATGAAATACTTATGGCAATTGAAGAAGTCAAAGAAGAATATCTTACATTACAGAAGAAGATTAAACATGCAGAAAGGTTCTGTGATGAAATCATTCAAAATATCCTTTTATTATGTATGTTGATGAAAACGTCATAGAAAATAAGAAGAAAGAATGTTTGAATAATCAAAAGATACTTACATTACTTCATAAGCAGACAATACCTCTAGAAGAAGATGTCACATCTTTTATCACCCAATTAATGAATACTGCTAACCGGTTACTCAAACAAATCACCCATGATCGTCTTCAACTTATACTTGATAATAAACTTTATCTTCAAGAAGAGGATCATCTCTCTCTGGTGGAGGATTCTTCAATGATTGGCTTATGTATAATTGTTTTAGGATATAGTCTATCTTCTTTGATTTCACATCAGGATATATTATTCATTGATTACTCATTACAGGAAGATTATCACGAAACATTAATCAATACACTCTCTATATCCCCTTATTTTTTTCAAGACTCTATATTACTAAATAAGTGAATATAACACATTATTATCACCATGATTTGGATTAATCCTTTTCATTTTCACAAAAATAGTTATAATATTATCGTACAAGAGAGGAGAAAGTTATGGCAAAAAATAATATTAAAAATGATGCAATTACACCTAGAGACGTTGACTTTGCACAGTGGTACACAGATGTATGTCGTAAAGCAGAATTAATGGATTACTCAAGTGTAAAAGGATTCATTATTTATCGCCCATATGGTTATGCTTTATGGGAACAGATTCAGAGTTATATGGATAAGAGATTTAAGGAAACAGGACATCAGAATGTTTATATGCCAATGTTAATTCCTGAATCTCTATTAAATAAAGAAAAGGATCATGTAGAAGGGTTTGCACCTGAATGTGCAGTTGTGACTAAAGGTGGTTTAGATGATTTAGAAGAACACTTAATTGTTAGACCTACTTCAGAAACATTATTCTGTGAACATTATGCTAAGATTGTAAATTCTTATCGTGATCTACCAAAGAAATATAATCAGTGGTGTTCAGTAGTAAGATGGGAAAAGACTACAAGACCATTCTTACGTGGTTCTGAATTCTTATGGCAGGAAGGTCATACAATTCATGCAACAGAAGAAGAAGCTCGTTCTGAAACATTAATGATGAGAGATATCTATGAAGAAACAGCAAAAAGAATTACTTGCAATCCCAATGTTAACAGGGCGTAAGACAGAAAGAGAAAAGTTTGCAGGTGCAGAAGAAACTTATACTATTGAAGCATTAATGCATGATGGTAAGGCTCTTCAGTCTGGTACATCTCATTACTTTGGTCAGGGATTTGCGAAAGCATTCAATATGACATTCTTAGATAAGGATAACAAGTTAAAACATGTTTATCAGACATCTTGGGGTGTATCTACAAGATTATTAGGTGCTATTATCATGGTTCATGGTGATGACAATGGTCTTGTATTACCACCTAGACTTGCTCCTACACAGGTAGTGATTATCCCTATTCAGCAGAAGAAGGATGGTGTACTTGAAAAAGCAGATGAAATCGCTGAGCAGTTAAAAAAAGCAAACAGGTATGAGAGTAAGTGTAGATGCAAGTGATAAATCACCTGGATGGAAGTTCTCTGAAGCAGAAATGCGTGGTATTCCAGTACGTATTGAAGTAGGGCCTCGTGATATCGAAAATGGTCATTGTGTTGTTGTAAAACGTAACGATGGTGTCAAGACTCAGATGGACTTAGATGAAAATCTTCCACAGGCAATTTGATACATTAGAAACAATTCATCAGGAAATGTATGATAAAGGCGGCATTCTTAAATAGCCATATCACTCGTGTTAATACTTTAGAAGAAGTAGGTGAAGTATTAGCTGAAAAGGGTGGCTATGTCAAGATGAACTGGTGTGGTGAAGAAGCATGCGAATTAAAGATCAAAAAGAACTTTATCAGGCAACATCACGTTGTATCGATGAACATGAAGAAGCAGATGGCGTATGTCCATGCTGTGGTAAAAAGCAAAACATGTAGTTTATTTTGCAAGAGCATATTAATAAAATGAATCCCGACAATTTGTTGGGATTTTTTGCGTGTGCCGGGCATGGCACTAATTCAGTCGGAGATAGTCTGACCACAGGTATTTACCGCCAAGTGTAGTGAACCACAAGCCGATACCATAAAGGTAGGAGTGAAGGAAGTGGTGTAGCGATTCCTTCGAACGTACGAACAGAAACTTGATATAAGGCTAAATGGTGGATAAGGTTGCGCGACAAACCGAAGTCCAAAAGGTAAACGTAAAAACCAAGAGAGTAAATCAAAGGCGTTGTGAAAGAAGCAGGATTAGTGAATTACCCCGGGAGGCCTCACAGGCAACGAAGTCCAATATCTTTAAAATCAGTGATGGTAAGTTGTGCGATAAAAAGTTTACTGTGAGGAGTCAGCTGAGGTCATAGTAGGTGTCTCACCAGCACTAAAGGACCTAATGTTTATATGATGTCACTCATCATAAAGCAATATCTAGATAGTTCGAAATTGGAATCATCTCATAAATGGAAAACGTAATTCTATGGAGATGAAGGAAAAGGGAACGGTTCTAGATAAATCTACGATATGAAAAGGAGAACACAGACATGAGATTAATTGATGAAATACTAAGTGATTCAAATATTGATAGGGCTATTCTACAGGTCAAGAGAAACAAGGCCTTATATTATCAGAGGTTAATGATTTTGAAGACATCCGTGACTGGGCAGCATTCCACCACGAAAAACTGAACGGAAAAGGCTATCCTTTCGGACAAAACTGCCGCCGAATTAAACGAGCCGGAACGCATTATGGCGTGTATCGACATTTATCAGGCATTAACCGAGGACAGACCATATAAGAAAGGTTTATCGCGAAAAAAACGTGTGAGATACTCGATGACATGGCGCAGAAAGGTTTTATTGATTCGGATATTTCCAAGAAAATTAGGGAATGTTTTGGTGGAATCTAACATTTAAAAACGAGAAAATATAATCCGTTCACAGAATATGTTAAGTATGTTGTTATACAGGCAGAAGTAGATCAGTTATGTGCCGAGAGTGAGGAATACTGCAATCAGGTTGAGCATTTGAATAAAGTAATAGCAAAAAAGACAGGGATAGAAACAAAGGTTCATAATTATGTTAAAGAACAAGAAAAGCTGGATGAAATACGTAATAAATTGATAAAAGAAAAGTATGGTGATAATTTATGTGAGTGCCCTAATAATCTAGTTGTTTCTGAAGATGATATCAATGAAAATATAGACAATATATTGATAGATAACGTTTCAATTATGGAAGCAATGGTCAAATATGATAAGCAAAATTTAAAGGATAAAATACACTTTAACTTGACAGAAAATTTATTTGGAAAGTTAATGTGACTCCTTGTGCAATATAAAATCAAACATAAAAAGATAATTCCTGAAACAATAAAAAGTTTCAGGAATTTTTGATTTAATATGAAAATTCCAAGTCTGATTGGAAAAATTCAGAAGAATTTCCCAATCCGCTACGTCGATAAAAAAAGGCTTAACAAAGTATGATAATCATGTGCTAAAGAACAGCACACCACGAGAGTGGAGGCGCTCAAAACTCTCCAATACGAATTCGTAAAGGAGATAACAAAATGAATAAAAGAGATTTTAACGTAGTAGGAAACGAAGGTACAGATAATCAGGAGCTTGCAAAGGGAATTGCATTTATAAAGTCTCGCAGAGCAGAACTTAATGTAATCCAGATGGTTGAGAATATGCGTGATCAGGCAATACTTAATGGAGTAATAATCAATGATGTATATTGTGATCGCTCAATGACAAGGGACTATGACAGAGAAGCACTGAATGCTTTCTTTGCAACACTTAAAGAGAATGATTTTGAGGTAGTAGTGGTCAGAAGCCTTAATGAGATTACAGACGATATCTATGACCTGGAAGAATTTGAAGACCATCACAGATATGGGCATATGGCTCTATTCTCTTGAAGTTGGATGATGAGATGGATAGGATTGATGAATAACATTCGAAACTGTGCCGATGAGATTGTATTGAATGATATTGTGTATTCCTAACGGATACCAACCGAAGAAGAACTGCTGTCAAACCGATGGCAGTTTTTCTTTTTCGGCAAGTATTCAAGAAGTCATTAAGTTGCGAGTATAATCGAAGTGGTAGAAAAGTTACCTATTATATCGGTTGTAACTTTTTTTATGCTAGGGTAAAGTTTTTGTAGGAAATTTAATAGAAAAAAAGAAGAAAGCACCTGTTCCTTATGTTAGGATTGAGTTTGACGAAAAACAAAAATACAAAGAAGGTGTAACTAAAAGTGTAGTTGAATTAGGATGTTCTATGATTGCAGAAGAATGGGAGTTTTATGATGCTGTTTTGCGTGAACGTAGAAATCTTCGACCTGATTGGGAAATAATTCGTCGTGATCCGATTACCAGGCTGACTTCGCTTGGAGAAGTCACTTATTTCAGAACATATTTCAGGAATAAGAAGACAGGAGAACGCTGCTATCTGTTAGACACTCTAGTTGGATTTGAAAAAATGAATATTTAACAGAGGATGCTGTTGCGAGAATTTTTGAAGAGGCTGCAGATAGCAGTTATCGCAAAAGGTGGGACAAATGCATGCATTTCCGGTGCTGTAGTAAGCAAAGGAAACCGTTATGGAGAAACTTCATCCATTATGTTTTCCACTACTCGAGGCTCCAGATGAAAAGAAGTCAGTTAAAACTTTATATATAGATGCTGATGAAGACCATGTATCTCTACAGCATTTAGAGAAGAAGGGCGATGTAAAGATTTCTAATAGCAACACCTTTATGCCTAAATTAGTTTATATTTATGAGGGAATTGATGCTGACTATGATAGACATGAATTAATTAATGCTAAATATTTCGGTGGTGGGTATCAGGGCCCAGAAGGAACGGACCGTCTGTGGAGGGAAGTATTTGATTACATTGCAAATGCTTATGATGAGGATTCTATCGAACACATTTATGTAAATGGGGATGGAGCAGACTGGATTAAGTATGGAGCAAAGGTTCATAGCAAAGCAAAGTTCGTACTGGATAAATATCATATGTATAAATATATTGTAGCGGCAACTTCACACCTTATGGACTCCGCATCTGATGCCAGAAGTGAAATCTGGCATGCCATAAACAAGAAAAACAAGAAGCTAGCTGAAAAAAACCTTTGATAAGATAATTAACTTAACAGAATCTGAAAGTAAGCAAAAAGGCAGTGGAGGCATCTAAGAAATATATACTCGGGCATTGGTCTGCCATAATGACTGGTGTAAGAACAGGAAAGACAGCATCCATTGTAGTGCAGAGGGGCATATCAGCCATATTTTTTCAGATAGATTAAGTTCCAGACCACTAGGCTGGTCTGTTGTAGGTGCTGATAAAATGGCTCAATTGAGAGTGTATAAGCGCAACAAAAGAAGTATGTTGGAATTGGTGCGTTACCAAAAAATGCAGCTGCCAATGGCCACAGGAGCTGAGGCATTAGAATTGTCTGCAGCAAATATATTGAGTTCAGAAAGAAGGAACAAACGAGAACTTGGAGAATTGGCAGATATTCCTGTATATTCAATACCATATCCAAAAATAAAGAAGATTGCATCCTTAAAAAGAATCACATTTGGGGGTTGTAGAAAATAATAAATACAGCTATATTAAAATCAGTCAACTAATTCTGACTGGTTCAAGGGACAAGTCTGCTCTATTAATTCCTACAACCAACTTACACTATCCTTTTTATGAACTCTATTGACAAGAAAACTTGGTATGTGTATAATTAAAACATGCAAAGAAAACTTGGTATGGAGGTGTTTTTATGAAAAAGGACGAAATCTTAAATGCAAGCAGAAAAGAACATCATAATAAGGACTTGGCTGAAATGGAAGTGGTATATCAAGCCGGAAGTCACGCAAGTAGAGTTGGTGCTTTAGTGTGTTGTTTGCTTTCGCTGTTATCTTCTGTGCTTGCTCATACTATGATTTACAGTCCGTGGGTTATATACTTCAGCATTATCGCAACACAATGGTTAGTTCGTTTTATCAAAATAAAGCGAAAGAGCGATTTGGTCTTGACTGTTCTGTTTTTTGTGATTTCCATTTTGGCATTTGTTGGATTTGTTAGCCACCTTTTAGAGGTGAGAATATGAAAGAATAATTACAACTGAAAAATCACTTAAAGGAAGTTCGCACAGAAGAAAATCTTTCTCAAGTTCAACTTGCAGAAATGGTGGGTGTATCAAGAAACACGATTAGTTCTATTGAGACAGGACAGTTTAATCCAACTGCAAAATTGGCTCTAATTCTTTGTATTGCATTGGACAAAAAAATTTGAGGAACTATTCTATTTTTAGGAGGTCATTATGGAAAATATTATAATGTTGATTTTGGGAGTGTTCATATCTGTTGTGGGAATTGTAAATATCAAAGGCAATATCAGCACAATTCACTCTTATAACAGGCGAAAAGTAAAGGAAGAAGATATACCAAAGTATGGAAAAACAGTCGGCACAGGAACGCTGATTATAGGAATATCTCTTGTATTAGGTTTTATTGTTTCGTTTTGGAGTGAAATAATTATAGATTATATCATTCTTCCAGCAGTTATTGTCGGATTAGGCTTTATATTGTATGGACAGTTCAAATACAATAAAGGAATTTTTTAAGAATCAGGGAGGTATAAAGATGGAATTGAACACAATATCAGGTCTGGCGATAGCGGGAGTTATCTGCTCCGTTGTCCTCCCGATGGGGGCACCGATTGCTTTGTTCATTGCAGGAAGGGTGAAGCTTAAGGCAAGGATTTCCTCGTTCTTTATCGGAGCAGGAACCTATCTGCTGTTTGCCATGCTGTTGGAGCAGCTGCTGCATGTTCTTGTCATTCAGTTCTGCGGACTGAACGCACAGAGCAGGCCATGGCTTTACTATGTATACGCGGCTTTGGCTGCAGCGGTTTTTGAAGAAACTGGAAGACTGATTGCCATGAAGTTCTGGATGAAGAAATGGCTGGATTTTCCAAATGCACTGATGTATGGAATCGGGCATGGCGGTGTGGAGGCCATTCTGATCGGAGGACTCTCCGGAATCAGTAATCTTGTGTCCATGCTGATGATCAACAGCGGAGCCATGCAGAATACGCTGGCGGCACTTCCTGCTGAGTCTGCAAACCAGACCGTGTCACAGCTGTCAGCCCTATGGACAACACCGGCACCACTCTTTTTTGTAAGCGGAATCGAAAGAATCAGTGCCATCATTCTGCATATCGGGTTGTCACTGCTGATCTACCGGGCGGTAAAGGCAGGCAAATGCAGGACAACGGTTCTTGCATGTTTTCTGCTATCATAAAACAGAATATATCTGACAGAACGCACCGTAGAAATACGGTGTTTTTGTTACCCCACTTCCATTTACTGATGAAGAAGAAACCGAGCCTATTGGTGCAGGCAACATTGCAGGAATTATATTAGATTTGGAAGAGCAAGGCATAAATTCCGTAGTGTAGAAATCTGAATGATAAAAGTCAGATTTGATGCCTATGCATGGATGCGTTTAGAATGGGGATCGCGCACCGATTTTAATTCAATCGGACCTTTTCGGAGGTGCATTAGCGTCATAATTCCGATTGCGAAAAGACTGGAAAAGGTTATTTATCATAGGCAGAGGGTTTTCTTAGTTTAGTTGTTAGTGTGGTATTGTCTTTGGGATACGGATTATGGAAAGTAATTCCACTGCTTTTTTAATAAAAATAAAACTGCGACATGGCAGGCCATCGCGCACCGATTTTGTTCAATCGGAATTTTAGGAGGCTTCTATATGAAATTGGCAGAAGCAACAGAAAAAAATATGATGTGTGGATTGTCTTTGGGATATTTGCTGTACTATAATTTTATTTTTGGACATGGAAGTTGGTTCATTTCTGGATATCAGCTTCAAAAAAGAAGAAAGAAAAAAATATGATGAAAAGAAGTTATGGACAATGGGAATTGGAATGTCTATTATCGCAATTATTGCGGGAGTACTTGGAGTTTTACCAAGAGCAAGAAAATTTAGCTTTATTCCGGCAGTAATAATGATAGGAGTTGTATGTGTAGATCTTTCACCGGCATTGGATAAGGGTGCGCAGATAGGTATTGGAGCAATGTCGATTATATTAGGTGGTATTTTGGCTATTATTGGTTCAATCGTAGAGTTTACAAAGAAAAAGAAAAGTCCGTTAGCATAAAAAGAAAAAGGTACATATAACGGAGGACCGTTAATGGTAAAAACAGTGATAGATCAGATTCAGAAGCCAGAGGTTTGCATGGTAATAGAGAAGAGTCATTCAATATTGACCAAGCATGATATGAAAGAATCATAATGTTTTCAAATTGAAAATATGAAAGAGTATGAAGCTTACAGCGTGGTTTTGTCAGACTTTACAGGATTTTGAAAATATGATAAACAGCGTGGTTTGCTCAAAAAATAAAAGTGAGGGAAAGTAATGGAGACGTTACACCCGGTTTTATAATGGAGACTTAATGATGCAGCAAATGATTGACTTTTGTAAAAAAATATGATAAACAGATTCCATTTGTATTTTAGGATGGGAGGCGGTAAGATGGAGGAGTTCCGAGTAATAAAAAAAAAATGGAACAATATGAAGAAGATGGGGAACAAGATCCTATATTATTTGTCCAAAATACCGTTATACTTTACTTAAAGTGCATAAAAAACAGAGATTAAGAAGAGTATAGCAATATAATATATTTTGGGTGGAGGTGCAGGATGCTTGTAGGTAGAGAAAAAGAATTACATTTATTGCATGATATACAAAATGATGATAGCTCGCATTTTGTGGCAGTATACGGGCGAAGGAGAGTGGGAAAGACCTTTCTGATACGTGAGGCCTTTGGCTATAGATTTGCATTTCAGCATGCCGGTCTGTCAGAGGGAGGAATGAAGGAACAGATATATGCGTTTACGTCATCTCTCAAAGATGCAGGGTATGAAGTGAAAAAGCAGCCCCAAAACTGGCTTGAGGCATTTGAAGCATTAAAGGATGTCATAAGATTGTCGAGTGAAAAGAAGAAAATAATATTTATTGATGAGCTGTCGTGGATGGACACTCAAAAGAGTGATCTTATGGTTGCTTTGGAGAATTTCTGGAATGGATTTGCTTCTGCAAGGAAAGATATAGTCCTTATAGTGTGCGCGTCAGCCACATCATGGATGCTCTCAAAGGTCGTACACAACAAAGGCGGATTGTATAACAGATTGACAGAGCAGATACATCTGCGCACATTCTGCCTCAGAGAGTGTGAAGCGTATGTAAAAGCTGCCGAGCTGGTATTAAACAGAAATCAGATATTGCAGTATTATATGATTTTTGGCGGAGTACCTTACTATTGGGGATTTTTGAAAAAGGGATTAAGCCTTTCGCAGAATATTGATAGTATATTGTTTGAAAAGGATGCGCCTCTGCGCGATGAATTTAAGTATTTATATGCTTCTGTATTCAAAAAACCGGAGAACTATGTAAAAATAATAGAAGCTCTTGGGACTAAAAAGGTTGGAATGACAAGGGAAGAAATCATTACAGCGACCAAAATACCTAATTCGGGAGATCTGACAACGAAGCTCGAAGAGCTTGAAAGCTGTGGATTTATTCGCAAGTATAATGCATTTGGGATGAAAAAAGAAAAATGCGATATACCAGTTGATGGATTGCTTTACATTGTTTTATTTCAAATTTTTGAAATCAGAACCGACAGATGAGCATTTTTGGACGAACCAGATTAATACGCCCGCAGTGAATACGTGGCTGGGGCTGGCATTTGAAAGAGTGTGTATGGAGCATGTAGATCAGATTAAGTTTAAACTGGGTATTTCTGGCGTGCTGACAGAGGTAAATTCGTGGTACTGCAAATCAGATCCGGATAATGGCATTTTCGGCTCACAGATTGATATGTTGATTGCCAGAAAAGATCAGGTGATTAATTTGTGCGAGATGAAATATTCGCAGTCAGAATATACCATAACGGAGAAAGTGGACAGGAGCATTAGGAATAAAATAAGTGATCTGAGAGTGGTTTCCGGTACAAAGTATGCGATATACCCAACACTTATTACAACCTATGGTGTAGTGGAAAACTCGTATTCGCACTTAAATATGAACTTATGCAGTATGAGATTATTGAATAGTCTTTTTGAAAAGATCATGTGTTGTCATTATGATCATGGCTTTATGCATATTATGCGGGTGTGCTGCATCAGAAAGTCGGTCTGAGTATGGCATTTTTATTGGTGTGGATCCGGATGATCTGCCAGAAGATATGAAAGATTATGACATAATAGTAATAGATGCACAGAATTTCACACGTGGGCAAATACAAAAATTTAAAAATAACGGACAAAAGGTATATTCATATATTAATGCAGGTTCAATAGAAAAAACCCGCTCATATTATGGAAAATATGCTGATCTGACATTAGATCCATATGAGAATTGGGACGAAGAATACTGGGTTGATGTATCATCAGAAAAGTGGCAGGATTTTATATCATATGATATATCGCAAAAAGCTTCTGGATAAAGATATAGATGGATTTTTTGTGGATAATATCGATATATATTATCAATACCCCAGACCGGAAATATATAATGGATTGTGTAATATACTTAATAATCTGATGGATTATGATAAGCCGGTGATAGTAAATGGCGGAGATGTTTTTGTATCAGAGTATATCAGCAGAAATGGGAATATAAAAGATATTCTGACCGGAATAAATCAGGAAACTGTATTCTCAAAAAATAAATTTTGATCAGGAAACATTTGAAAAAAAATGATGAGGATACAATAGAATATTTTAAAAAATATATTGAAGAGTGTAAATCTAACGGATTAGATGTATATATTACAGAGTATACAACGGACAAAAAGCTGATAAGGCAGATCAAAGATTATTGTAAGGAAAATGGCTTTCATTATTATATATCTGATTCGATACAATTAGATTAGGGAGGCAGTAATGATAAATCAACAGAGAATTCTGATGTTTAATGTTTCAAAAGAAAAGCGGGATAAGATCATACAAATGTGTAAAACTCTTGGAATTTTAACAAAGATTGTTGATAGGCAGCAGTACAATCAAAAAGATAGGTGCGCTTGCAGAAATTTCAGGATTCAAAGAAGACAAAGAGATATATACGAAAGAAGAATTTCCGTTGGAAATGCTTGTTTTTTCAGGAATGAACCAGCAGCAGGTAGATTCGTTTCTTAAAGAATATAGAAAGCGTGGAATAGAACAGATTGGATGTAAAGCAATCATCACTCCGGATAATGTATTCTGGACGGCAGAAAAAATTATTTCGTGAACTATTAAAAGAGCATACATTTATAAATAGCACTCGGATGGGAATCATAATATCCATTAGTCGCATATAGGTATGATCCCATCCTTGGCAGCTGGAGAAATAGAAACGGTTACAAAGCAAAAAGTTTGTAGCCGTTTTTTGTGTACAGTGTTATTTATTACAGAACACTTTGAGGCATATTTTCGCTGCAAAATGTGAAAAAGTAGAAATAGTGCAATATTTACATGAAATAATACAAGAAATATTCTATACAATATCATATTATTGATATATGCAAGCTTCTCTTTTTCTATATCTTCCTCTCCTAAATTGAAGTATATATGAGAAGTTTGCTTTTAAATTACGAGAATCATAAATGAGGTAATACACATGGAAGTTCAAAAGAAAATCATTAACCCAGCTTTTTGTACCAATATGTTTCGAGACATTGTTTTATATGCTGGCAGGAATGGTAGATACGCTGATGCTGTCATCGGTAAGTGACCCGGGCGGTAGGAGCCGTAGGAACGGCAAATACATATATCGGAGTTTTTATAATCATGTTTGGTGTCATATCGTCAGGAATGGTGGCGGTGATGACACAGAATATTGGTGCAGGGAAACCGGGCATAGCTTATCAGGCAAGGCAGCTCGGTCTGCTTTTTTAATGCGATTATAGGTGTGCTTATGTCAGTTTTTCTTGCGTTTTTTCAGGAAATATCCTTAAGATAGTAAGTATTGCACCTGCTCTTTTGGAACCGGCAGAAACTTATCTTAAAATAGTTGGTGGTGCCTGCTTTTTGAATGCACTTATTCCCATTTTTTCAAGCTATCTGCGTGTTTTTGGATACACGAAGCAATCGCTTTTTTGCATCAGTTGTCGGAAATGTTATAAATTTTGTCCTCAATGCGGTATTTTTTGTATGTCATGAACCTGGGAGTAATGGGTGTAGCTGCGGCAACAGTTATCTCACGGGTAATAAATCTTATAATCGTTGCGGTTATGGGAGCAGTATTGATAAAAGCAAAAAACAGTCCGGAACGTATGTCTTCCCGAAGGATACTTGGTCAGATCATAAAGATTGGATTTCCATCCGCACGTGAAACGGCACTTTACAATATTGCAATGACTCTTGTAGTGCGTTTTATGAATCAGATGGACACAAACGGAATGAATGTTACTGCACGATCATATGCAATGCAGATCGCAAACTTTTCATACTGTATTGGAGCAGCCCGGCACAGGCAAATGCCATAATGACGGGCTGGAGGATCGGTGCAAAAGAGTATGAACAATGCGACAGAGGTACGCAGAAAGCGGCAATTTATGGAGTGATAACAGCTACATGTTTTTTCGGTAACATTTGCTGTACTTGGAAAATTTATCGTGCATATTTTCACAGATGATCCACAGATGATAAGTCTGGTCGTCAAGCTGCTTATAATAGACATTGTCCTTGAATTTGGCAGAGTTACTAATCTGGTTTACGGGCAGGCTCTTAAGACAAGTGGTGATGCAGTTTTCCCTGTGATAATGGGGGCAGTTTTTATGTATCTGGCGGCTGTTGGAGGTACATATTTCTTTTTGGTATACATCTGGGACTTCTGGCTGTCGGTGCGTACATTGCAATGACGTGTGACGAGTGCGCCAGAGCAGTCGGCATGGTGTTTCGATGGAAGAGTGGAAAATGGAAGTTGAAAAGACTGGTGGATTAAATAAAAATACTGCACAATTCGTATATAATATATGGTAAAAGTATGAGTAGAACAGTGCACAGTATGTGTTTGAAGATGATATTCAGGTTGGGCTTTATTCTGATCTGACGATAAATCTATCAGAATTATTAAATTAAGAATTAAAATATAAGGGAAAAAAATGTACTTCGAATTAAAAAGAAAACCGGCCACACGGCACGCCGGAAAATCCATTCAGCCAATACCACATAAGTGATGTAAACCGTGCATTCCAGATTCCCGTACACTGGCATGACGAGCTTGAGATCATATATGTAAAGCATGGGAAATTGCATGTGACAATATCTGGCGAAAATTATATAGGAAACCCCAAAGAGGCATTTGTAGTGTCTCCGGGAAGTCTGCATTTTATGGGATCACCGACAGGTGATGTGGATTATTACACATTTTTTGTTTCCTGTGGAATATATATCATTTCAGACAGATGATATTATGGAAAAACAATACTTTCTCCGCTCAAGCATGGCAAGGTTATGATAAAACCGCAGATAAATGACATGGCAGAGGATATATGTGAGCGGTTGATAGAGATCAATACCAATATATCTTATTTGAAATTCATTGTCAATTTGAGTGGTACCGCGATAAGAGAGCAAAGGCTTTATTACCGTCTCAGGATTTTATCCTGAGACGGTTTTTTTATTCATCGGGAAAAAGGAAAAGGAGAGATTGTTATGAAAAAGAAAGTATTAGCAGTGATTTTGACAGCAGTATGCACCATGGTTCTTATGGCAGGATGTGGAAACAGTAATGTGGGAAATACAAACACCCAGAAAAATGCGTCCTCAGCAGAGGATGGTTATAAGATTGGAATTTCCCAGTTCGCAGAACATGGATCATTGGACAATTGCAGGGAAGGCTTTTTAGAGGGTTTAAAAGAAGAAGGGATTGAGGAAGGAAAAAATCTGACGGTTGATTATCAGAACGCGCAGACCGATACCGGTACAGCAAGCACGATCGCAGACAGTTTCGTATCCGCAAAAGAGGATCTGATCTGTGCAATTGCAACACCGTGTGCACAGAGTGCTTACAACTCTGCCATGAATGCAGATATTCCGGTAGTTTACACAGCCGTATCGGATCCGGTTGCTGCAAAACTTGCCAATGAAGACGGTTCCTGCGTGGGAAATGTTACCGGTTCTTCCGATGTGCTTCCGGTGGAAGAACAGTTAAAAATGATCCGTGCCATGCTGCCGGATGCAAAGAAGATTGGTATTCTTTATACAACGAGCGAGACAAATTCCTGCAGTACCGTAAAAGAATACCAGGAACTTGCCGGAAAATATGATTTCGAGATCGTGGATACCGGAATCAACACTTCTGCAGATATAGACATGGCGGCAACAGATCTGGTAAGCAAAGTAGACTGCCTGTGCAACCTGACAGATAACACCGTGGTAAATGCTCTGCAGACCGTTCTTGACAAGGCAGATAATGCAAAGATTCCGGTATTCGGAAGTGAGATTGAGCAGGTAAAATCCGGATGTGTTGCTTCCATGGGAATTGATTACTATCAGCTTGGAATCGAGACCGGAAAGATGGCAGCAAAGATTTTAAAGGGTGAGGAGAAAGCTTCGGAGACTCCGTATATTACAGCTTCCAAAGCAGAATTATATGTAAACACAGCAGCAGCCGATAAGATCGGAATGAAGCTGGATGCATCTTATGTCAAGGATGCGGCTCAGACTTTTGATGAGATTACCGTAAAATAATCATATTTGGGAAAGATAAGGGGTATCACATGACATTGGTATTAAGCGTACTGGAACAGGGTATGATCTATGCGATCATGGCACTCGGCATTTATATTACGTATACGATTCTGGATTTTCCGGATCTGACGGTTGACGGAAGTTTTCCGCTTGGAGCTGCAATTTCCGCGGTACTGATCACGAAGGGAGTAAATCCGATACTGACGCTTCTGATTTCATTTCTGGCAGGCGTGGCAGCAGGAACACTGACCGGACTGATTCATGTAAAATTAAAGGTACGGGATCTGTTGTCCGGAATTATTATGATGACAGCTCTTTATACGGTAAATCTCCGTATTGCGGGCAGGGCCAATGTGCCGATTTATAACATGACAACACTGTTTGACAATGCGCTGGTAAAAAAGATCTTTACGGGATCGCTTGCACCATTTGCAAATACGATTATCATTCTGGTGATTACGCTGATTATGAAGTTTTTACTGGACTGGTATATGAGCACCAAATCCGGATATCTGCTGCGGGCAGTCGGAGATAATGAGACCATCGTCACTTCGATGGGTGTGGACAAAGGCATTATTAAAATCATCGGCCTTGCGATTGCCAACGGAGCGGAGATCGTAATGCAGCTTACAGGAAAGATCGTCGCAGAAAAAAAAGGTCACAACGATCATGGTCACACACAATCTGCGCTACGCTGTTGAATACGGAGACCGCCTTATAATGATGCATCAGGGCAAGGCGATAATAGACAAGGCCGGAGCGGACAAAAAGGCAATGCAGGTGGACGATATCCTTGGTACATTTAATGAGATCAGTATTGAGTGTGGAAACTAGTATAGCGTTTTTTAAATTAACTAAACCATATTACTTGCCTATTTTCCCGATAGCACACGTGTGAAATATAAATATGAATTGAAATATCCTCCTGTGGGAGTATAACTATACTATACTTCTGTGGGAGGATATTTTATGCTTTTATATCATGGATCAGATCATGTCATTAAGAGACCTGAATTTGGAGCCGGAAAGAAGCACAATGATTATGGTAGAGGTTTTTATTGTACAGAAAATATTGAATTAGCTAAAGAATGGGCGGTATCTGAGGATGCGGACGGATATGTTAATAAATACAGTATAGATACATCCAGATTGAGTATATTGGATATAAATAGTGAAGAGTATACAATGCTCCACTGGCTGGGGATTTTACGCAGGATATTTTGGAGGAAGAATGAGTGTAAATCATACCCTCATCATCCCCGACATAATACATCCCCGGCAGCCCCACATTCCATGACCTCTTTAAGCCGTGGAACATTAAGAGTTGAATCATCACCTTCGCTTGAGGCGATATTGATACCACCGATCGCATAAACCGGTATCTGAACCGTATCGCATACATTTTTAAGAAAAATCAAGTCCGCGTGGAGGCAGTCCCTTCTTGCAATCGGTTGCAAAAATATGTCCTGCCGTCATATATGTGGCTCCAAGCTGTTCAGCTTTTATGGCATCTTCTACAGAGTGGACAGATGTACCGATAACTTTGAAGAATTGTTGATAATCTGCTGCATTTTTATGTGATAGTGTGGATATAACATCAGGCATAAAATGCTGGCATGGTGCAGCAGCATATTTTTCCAGGATTGGCAGTGGCAGATGGATATACGGGTGATTAAGCTCTAATGCCACATTTATAAAGCTGTGCAGGATGCACTGCACATCATATTCCTTACAAAGAGCGGTTACATCACGTGCCAGAGACAGATATTCTGCCTCTGGCATATCTTTTTCCCTAAGCATGATCGCATGAGGATGAAGCTTACAGATGCGTTCAAGCTGTTCCATGAATGGACGGCTGCATAAGTGCCGGTTTGTGACTGCAATGATGTTATCATTGTATAAAACTGATTTTGAACTTTGGTCTAAATGTTTTTCTTTATTCATATTCATACCTGTTAAAAATGATACTTATTACAATTTAATCATTTAATCGTTTACATTATGTAATGTAAATTAATGCAAAAAAATTGATAATAGACAATTTAGAAATTAAATACATATAAACATATAAATTAAACCGGATTTCTACACGTAAATATAATCACTCATTACAGGCTGCAGTCCTATATCCAGCAGGGCATCATATACTTCATCAACGCTTCTTCCATCAGAAATCTCAAACTGATCATCACCTTTATCCTCAATATCATCCACGTGGCTTCCGATTCCGGTGCTGACACCTGCAGAGATCTTGGTTGCTGCGATATTCACAAGATTGTCACGCACACGGGCGTCCTCACGGGTTGATACAGTGATGCTTGCAAACGGCATGAAAAGTCTGTAGGCGCAGACTACCTGTAAAAGCTGTCTTTCGTGCACATCCTTAGGATTTATCCTGTCGTTGTTGATGATAGGACGAAGACGCGGACATGAGAATGCTATCTCAGCCTGTGGGTACTTTTTTCTGGAGCAGATAAGCATGATAGCCTGTTGCGAGTGCATCTTTTCTGAAATCATCCAGCCCCAAAAAGTGCGGCAAATCCTACTCCTCGCATTCCTCCCTTTAAAGCACGTTCCTGTGCATTTATGCGATATGGGAAAATTCGCTTGTGTCCGGCAAGGTGAAGTGTCTCGTATTTGTCTGAATTGTATGTTTCTGGAAAACGGTCACATAGTCGGCACCACATTCGTGCAGATATGCGTATTCGTCAGAATTCATAGGATAAACCTCAAGGCCTATGACTTTGAAATATTTGCGGGCTATTTTGCATGCTTCACCGATGTATCTGACATCTGACATCTTTTTACTTTCGCCCGTCAGGATAAGAATTTCCTGAAGTCCTGTCTTAGCGATTGCAGGCATCTCTTTTCGATTTCTGAGGAATTGAGTTTGGCAGGGTTTATTTTGTTGTGGCAGTTGAAGCCACAGTAAATACAGTAGTTTTCACAGTAATTGGCAATGTATAGAGGTGTAAACATATATACACTGTTTCCGAAATGTTTTCTTGTCTCTATCTGCGCTGCCTGTGCGATCTCCTCCATAAATGGAAGTGCAGCAGGAGATAGCAGAGCTTTGAAATCTTCTACACTGCGGTATTCGTGTGAAAGTGCTGTGCGTACGTCTGCCGCAGTGTATTTGTCATAATCGTAGCTGTCCATTTCTGCTATGACCTGATCCATGACATCAGAGTCTAAAAACTTCCATGTCAGGGAGATATTTCATGTGATCTATCCTGTTTTTTTCTTCATGTCCTCGAGGATCACTTCGTTTACGATACTCTCGTTGAAGTGTTCGTCATGAGTGAGAGCATCTGTTGGATCTGCAACAGCGTTTGAACTGTTATTTATATTTTTTATTCATTATAAAATCCTGTGTGACTTTCCGGTATTTTAGTAATACTTGATATTAGATGTTTTTACGCATAGTCCTATCATATAGTTTCAGTGTATATTCTATAAGCCGGAATAGTTACCTTCCTTTCAAAAATATTTTATTTGTCATGGTTAGTCGCGTAAAAATCCGGTAAGTGGTGATGAAGCGCTTGCACCTTTACGAGTGTGCGGCCAAGTCCTGAAAGGTACGCCATTCTTCCGGCTTCAATAGCTTTCTTAAATGCCTCAGCCATTACCTCAACATCACCGGCTGTTGCGACTGCTGTATTTGCCATTACTGCGGAAGCACCCATCTCCATTGCTTCGCAGGCCTGGGATGGACGGCCGATCCCGGCATCGACGATGATAGGAAGGTCGATCTCATCTATTAATATCTGGATAAATTCTTTAGTGCAGATACCCTTGTTTGAACCGATAGGTGCGCCAAGTGGCATGATACTTGCGGCGCCGGCATTTACAAGATCTCTTGCCACATTGAGATCAGGATACATATATGGCATTACAACGAAGCCTTCTTTGGCGAGGATTTCAGTTGCCTTGATAGTTTCATAGTTGTCAGGGAGGAGATATTTTGTGTCACGCATGATCTCTACCTTTACGAAATCTCCGCAGCCAAGCTCACGTGAAAGACGTGCGATCCTTACAGCTTCATCAGCATTTCTGGCACCTGATGTGTTTGGAAGTAAAGTTACATTGTCCGGAATATAGTCGAGGATATTTGCCAGTCCGCCTTCGTTTGCGCGGCGAAGCGCAAGAGTGATGATCTGTGCATCAGCTTTCTCAATGCAGGCTTTTACGAGATCAAGAGAAAATTTTCCTGAACCAAGGATAAAACGTGATGAAAATTCATGTCCTCCGAGAACTAATTTGTCGTTTGCTAAATCTATATTTTTACTCATATTGAACTCCTTTTTGAAATTGTTATTGCATGTAATATTGTTGAGTGAACGGTTGCTTTATTTGTCACATGCATATTGTGTTTTTGATATGCGAATGGTATTTGTAAGATGCATATTAAAGACTGTAGACTGTATATAGATCAGCCTCCACCCATAAAACTGAGTACTTCCATGACATCGCCGTCTGCGATGGTTGTGGTAAAATATTCTGATTTTGGAAGAATCTGCTCGTTAAGCTCTACTACAATATGTTTAGGATTGTAGTTGTTTGCTTCAAGATATTCTGATACAGTCATGCTGCGTGCCTCATTGGCTTCTTTTCCATTGATCTTTATCATAGTGCTCCTTTCCGGATTGCGAGAGGGTCAAATTAAAAAAAGAGTTCACAAAGCAATACACCCGCGGTGGTGCACCCCTTCATGAACTCTGTTCACTCTCAAAAATCAATATTAAATTATGTAAAATTAAACAATGTCTGATTTATGTTAAAGTGCATATCAACCAAACTGAACCACTGGGGCAATCGGTCATATGCAACGAAAAAGGGAGACACCAATGTATCTCCCGTAATTGCTATATACGTTCCTACGTTGGCATTATCCAAATCAGGTATAAGGGTCGAAGTTAATGACTTCCTCTCAGCCTACTAAATAAGCTCCCCTATTAATTTTACGAAAACGAGTATAACGCTGTGTTTTGACAAAGTCAAGTAAATATTCTGCAGATAATATTTCAAATTTTTCGCTGTATTTACATAAACATCATAACACATTTTCAATGATCTGCTACGATATAAATACAAAAAAATGTAACTATTAAGTACAGAAAATGTTAATTTATCTGGATTGTTAAACAGACATGCAGATAAAACATATATTATATAAAACAAAAATATAGGAGGATTACCATGAAGAAGGATGAAATTGTAAAAAAATATGCATTTTTGATGCTGCTTGTGGGAACAGCTTTGGCGTTTTTTAGTAGGAAGCGGAATTTTTTCGGGATTTTATGCCCGGCAAATTCGAGTATTGCCGGGGAGTATTGCGCTTAATATAGGCGGACTGATGGGAATTACGGCATTTATAGCTATTCAATTTACTTTCTGAGAAAATATTAATGCCGGATGGCTTATATTATCTGAAGATCATTTCTAAAAAATATTATTTTACTTAACCATTTCGAAAATCTACCAGAATATAATCTGAAAAATTGAATCTTGTAATTAAAACTTCCAATATGAAGAATGGAGGAAGTTTAATATCATAATAAATTGCCCATAACAAATGCCCATAACAAATATGATCTGTAAATTGACATTCATAGCATAAAAATGGTATATTTGAGCTACAAAAACATACGAATTTTTTTTCTATGGGGAATATATATCGTACAAAAATGACAACAGGTGTATACCGGGGAAATGTATATGACGGCAGAAGAATGTTATGGACTATTGGGAGAAAATTATAATGAAATATTGGAACGCTTCGGAAATGAGGCTATGATCAGGAAGTTTGCGATACGCTTTATAAATGATCCAAGCTTTGGTGAATTAAAGGATGCGTTTCAGAAGAATGATGGGGAAAAGGGCATTCAGGGCGGCTCATACATTAAAGGGTGTGTGTCTGAACCTTGGTTTTTTTCAGGTCTTTATCAGGTAAGTTCAGATCTGACAGAAGAACTCAGGGATTATTGCACTGATGGGGCAGAAGAACTTTTAAAAAGGTCGAACAAAAATACCAGAGTGTGATTTCGGTTTTAAATAAATTGGCACTTGAAAATTAATTAAGAGGGGAAACATGGACCGGAAAACGGACATAAGGAACATGTATTATGAAAAATAGAATTCTTATTGTTGATGATGCATATATTAACAGAGAATTATTGAAAGAAATGCTAAGTGAAAATTATGAGATACTCGAAGCGGAGAATGGAAAAGAAGCATTAGATATTGTTGAGAATGAAAAGCATATAAATGGAATACTTCTCGACCTTGTCATGCCGGTAATGGATGGTTTTGAACTTCTTGAGGAATTAAAAAAGACTGACATAATGGACAAAATACCGGTAATGATAATAAGCTCGGAAATGACAGCACAGAATGAAAACAGATGCTTTAATTATGGAGTATTTGATTTTATAGGAAGACCGTTTAAGCTGCAGATCGTACAGAAACGTGTCGAAAATATGATAAAAATATATGACTACAAGAATCATCTGGAAGACAGGGTAAGAGCGCAGACGGAGGTACTGCGCAAAGCAAATGAAAAACTCAAAAAGAGGAATAAGGATATCATGGATATGCTTGGCACGATCGTAGAGTTTAGAAACCTTGAGAGCGGGGGAACATATTAAACGTGTAAAGGAGTACACAAGGGTTCTTGCTGAATATTTTAGTGTAAAATATCCGGAATACGATCTTACACGGGACAAGATAAATAATATCGTTGAGGCCAGCGCACTTCATGATCTTGGAAAGATATGCATACCTGACAGAATATTATTAAAGCCGGGAAAACTTACAGATGAAGAATTTGCATATATGAAGACACACACCACGAGAGGATGTGAGCTCTTAAATTCTGTAAACATAGACTGGGATGAGGAGCTTATAAAAAACATGCTACGAAATAATCAGGCATCATCATGAAAAATATGATGGAAACGGATATCCCGATGGATTAAAGGGTGATGAGATCCCAATATCAGCGCAGCTTGTTTCTCTTGCGGATGTTTATGATGCACTTATAAATGAAAGATGTTATAAAGCGGCGTTCTCAAAAGAAGAAGCATACGATATGATAATAAACGGAAAATGCGGACAATTTTCACCGAAGCTTTTAGAAGCATTTGAGCATGTAAGAGAACAGTTCGAGAAGTTTGATGAGAAAAAGACAGAGGGTAACTATTAATAGTTATCCGGATATAAAAGGATGAAAGACACTATGGAAAATAAAGATACAGTAGGTGCCATTTCAGGCTACTATGATGATAAATTAAGCATAGCAGAGGTCAGTGAGAGCTTCCTGAATAACCTTGGATTTAGATATGATGAGTTCATGCAGGTTACGGGGGCTCTTTTAGAAAGATTTTCTGCGGAGATAATCAGACATTTTAGAGCCGGAACGCTTTCCTCTGATAAAGGGGACCGGAGAGGGACAGATGCTGACAAAGGAGGGAGTAGCTCTTTATGTCCGCATGGAAAAGCAGGACACACAGGATGAATCCGGCAGGAGGATGTGGGTTATAACAGCAGAAATAGATCAGATCCAGCAAAGCTTAAAGATTGTAAACAATGTGATACAATCCGGCATGTGGTATATAGATTGTGATGAAAAAGGCCAGATGTATGAAGTATTCTGGAGTCATGAATTCAGGAAGATGCTTGGATATAATGATGTTTTAGATTTTCCAAATACACTCGAGTCATGGTCGGATCTTCTTCATCCGGAGGATAAGGAAAGAAGCATTGATTTTTTGAAAAATGTTATAGCTGACAGGACAAATAAGAAAAAAATACAATATAGAGTACAGACTTAAGACGAAAAATAATGGATACCAGTGGTTCAGGGTCAGTGCCGACACAAGCCGCAGGGCAGATGGTACTGCAAAAGGATGGTAGGTATCTTTATCAATATCGAAAAAGAAAAGAAAGCAAAGCACAGGATACAGAGAGGAATTGCTTTTCACAATGCATACACTGAATCTAACCTTTGTGAATATTATGTCAATCTGGATGAAAATACTTTTGAATCCCTTAAAGAAACAGATCCCTCTTCGGAATGCTCGAAAATAACAGAATGTGGGATGAACTGACACATGAATATATAGAGCATTTTGTATATGAGGAGGATAAAGATGCTGTTGAGGGAATATATGATCGTAATTATATCCTCAGAAAATTTAAGGAAGGCAAAAATGAACTCAGTCTGGTGAGCCGGATATTAAAAGATGGCAGAATACGCTGGGTAAGGAATATGATAATACCGGATGCGACTGAAGAAAACAGATGCCGGTATGCAATGATATTTGTCAGAGATATCACCGAAGCAAAAAAGGAAGAGGAAGACCTAAAAGCGCTTAATCAGGAAAATGCTGCAAGAGCTAAACTTATAGAGGGAATAGTAAAGCTTGTTGATACATTTGCGATTTTTGAATTTGACAGGGATCATTACGAATTTTTCAACTTTGATCATAATAGAAACTATGAGTCATCCGGAAAATACAGTGATTTTATCGTAAAAAATCTCTGATACATATAAGGCCGTTGCGGATGTTGAATCAATGAAACATTATATAGCGCCTGAAAATATAAGAAAAAAATAAAGACTGAGAATGATATATATCAGTTCGAGTATTGTAATCTTGATGAATCCGTGTATAAGACTGCTTCGTTTATCCCGTTAGAATGGGATGGAAACGTGCTCACAAAGGTATTAGCGATTTCACAGAATATTACGGAGGCAAAAACTCTAGAAAAAGACTCGCGCAGGGCATTGAAGGAAGCATACGAGTCCGCAAACCGTGCGAATGAGGCAAAGACTGAATTTTTGACAAATATGTCACATGATATAAGGACTCCGATGAATGCGATCATTGGAATGACTGCGATCGCCTGTGCAAATATAGCCAATAAGGAAAGAGGAATATCATGCCTGTCTAAAATCACACAGTCAAGCCGCCATCTGCTGGGGCTTATAAATGAAGTACTGGATATGGCAAGGATAGAAAGCCGCAGGGTAGCTCTTACAGAAGAAGAATTCAATCTGCCGGGGCTTATAGATGATGTATATTCCGTGATAAAGCCGGGGATAGCAGAACATCACCACAAGTTTGACATGGAAGTAATGGACGTTGTGCATGAGTCAGTATGTGGTGACAGCTTACGAATACAGCAGATTCTGATAAATATATTGACAAATGCTATTAAATACACGCCGGATAATGGAATCATATCATTTAGTCTGAAGGAAAAGATTACAAACCATAAAGGTATGGGCTGCTATGAATTCGTTGTTTGTGACAATGGAATGGGAATGAGTCCTGAATTTCAGAAAGTTATGTTTGAACCGTTTACGAGGGCTGATGACAAGAGGACAACAAAGATACAGGGAACCGGACTTGGAATGTCAATAACTAAAAACATAATCGATATGATGAATGGACATATTGACGTACAAAGTGAGCTTGGAAAGGGAAGTAAATTTACTGTCACGATATGTTTAAGGCTGCAGGATCAGGAGGATGACAGGCTGGCTGAGCTTGTAAATCTTCCGGTCCTGGTAGTAGATGATGATAAAATTTCAGGGGATAACGCAGTTACGATACTTGAGGATATCGGCTTAAAAGGAGAGTGGGTTTCATCTGGTGAGGAAGCAGTGGCAAAAACGCTGAAGAGGCATGAGAATAATGATGATTATTTCGCTATAATAATAGACTGGAAAATGCCGGGAATCGATGGCGTGGAGACGGCGCGGAAAATCCGGAAGATAGCAGGAAAAGATGTTACTATAATTATTCTGTCTGCATATGATTATACAGAGATAGAGGAAGCAGCGAGAGATGCCGGGGTAGATGGCTTTATCGCAAAACCCCTTTTTAGATCAAGACTGGCAGCCAAGCTAAGAGAACTTATATCGGATGAGCCGGGAAGAAAAGATCAGAATCAGCTGCAGGATATTTCAAAGTGTGACTATTCAGGAAAGAAAGTCCTGCTTGTCGAGGATAATGAACTAAATAGTGAGATAGCGAAAGAGATAATTTCAATGACCGGGGCACAGGTAGAAACTGCTGAAAATGGAAAAATGGCTGTCGATCATATGCTTAGCAGACCTGCAGGATATTATGACATGATCCTGATGGATGTGCAGATGCCGGTTATGAATGGTTATGAGGCAACAAAAGCAATCAGGTCGATAGATGACGGCAGAGGATGTAATATTCCGATAATTGCAATGACGGCAAATGCATTCGCAGAAGATATCATCAAGGCAAAAAAAAAAGCGGGCATGAATGAACATATGGCAAAGCCGATAGATATAAATAAGCTTTACGAGGTGCTGAGACACTGGCTTGTTAACGATTAATGGATAATAGTGCGCAAAAAAGTGCATGATTTTCTGTAAAAAAACCTTACCAAAGGCGTCGGTGAGTCTTGAATTAAAAAAAATTTAATAGTATAATTTACTCGATTAAATAAGAATGATATGAGACATTAAGGAGGAATCACAATGATTACCTGGAACAACTTAGATACCCTTGAGTCTTTCAAGGAACTTTCAAAAGTAGAACGTGTAGACATCAAAGAGGCAATGTCAGGAGAGAACGGAGCAAAACGTGCAAAAAGAGTACAGCGTTCCTATGGCAGAGGGATTTGCCTATAATTTTGCTGCAAAGCAGGTTGATGATGATGTGCTTAAAGCCCTTGCTAAATTAGCAGAGGAGGCACAGCTTACAGAAAAATTTGAAGCACTTTATAATGGTGCTGTGATCAATACAGGTGAGAATCGTCTTGTACTTCATCATCTCACACGAGGCCAGCTCGGGGAGACAGTTATGGCTGATGGTGTTGATAAACGTAAATTCTATGTAGAGCAGCAGCAGAGGATAGCTGATTTTGCCAATAAAGTACACTCAGGTGAAATCACAAATGCAGCAGGCGAGAAGTTTACTACAGTTGTTCAGATCGGTATCGGCGGAAGTGACCTTGGTCCACGTGCTATGTACCTTGCACTTGAAAACTGGGCAAAGAAAAATAATACATTCAAGATGGAGGCTAAATTCATCAGCAATGTAGATCCGGATGATGCAGCATCAGTACTTAACAGTGTTGATGTAGCCCATTCAATATTTATTCTTGTTTCTAAGTCAGGTACTACACTTGAGACACTTACAAACGAGTCATTTGTAAAAGATGCATTAAAGAATGCCGGACTTGATGCTTCACATCATATGATCGCTGTTACAAGTGAGACTTCACCGCTTGCAAAGAGTGATGACTATCTTGCAGCTTTCTTCATGGATGATTATATCGGAGGACGTTATTCTTCAACATCTGCAGTAGGTGGAGCAGTTCTTTCACTGGCATTTGGACCGGAAGTATTTGCACAGTTTCTGGATGGCGCAGCAGCAGAAGATAAGCTTTCAAAAAATAAGAACATATTAGAAAACCCTGAGATGCTCGATGCTCTTATAGGTGTATATGAGAGAAATGTACTTGGATATCCAAGCATGACAGTACTTCCATATTCACAGGCACTCAGCCGTTTCCCGGCACACTTACAGCAGGCAGATATGGAGTCAAACGGAAAATGTGTAACCGTTTTGGGAGAGAGGGTAAGCTATCCGACAGGACCTGTTATTTTGGTGAGCCTGGAACAAACGGACAGCATTCATTCTATCAGCTCCTTCATCAGGGAACAGATATCGTGCCACTCCAGTTCATCGGATTTAAGAAGAACCAGCTTGATACAGATGTAGTCATTCAGGATAGTACAAGCCAGCAGAAGCTTTGCGCAAATGTGGCAGCACAGATAGTAGCATTTGCATGTGGAAAAGAAGACGAGAACAAAAATAAAAACTTTGAAGGCGGTCGTCCATCAAGTATAATAATCGGAGATCAGGTCAATCCTGCATCACTTGGAGCACTTCTTGCACACTTCGAGAATAAGATCATGTTCCAGGGGCTTCTTATGGAATTTAAACAGCTTCGATCAGGAAGGTGTCCAGCTTGGAAAAGTACTTGCAAAGAAAGTACTTGCACATGAAACTGATGGAGCACTTAAGGTATACAGTGATCTTTTAAATATCTAAATACAGAGATTACATATTAGCAAAGTATTCAAAAGAATTTTGTTGTTTCAGCCCGTCCGGGCTTTAAATGGGACTATAGATTTTACTGTTTCTGAGAATAAAACAGTAGATCTGTAGTCCTTTTTGTGTGGGAGGAAAAATATGGACCAGACATTTATGAAAGAAAAAAAGATACTGCCACTTGTTTTATCAATGTCACTGCCGATGGTTTTGTCAATGCTTGTGAACTCATTGTTTAATATTGTAGACAGCTTCTTCGTTGCCAAAGTAAGTGAGGATGCAATGACAGCACTTTCTCTTGTATACCCGGTACAGCTTGTTCTTACAGCTGTGTCTGTAGGATTTGGTGTCGGAGTAAATGTGCTTATAGCATATCTGCTCGGAGCAAAGGAGAAAAAAAGAGCAGACCATGCAGCTTCCTGTGGAGTGCTGCTTGGGCTGGTGCACGGAATGATGATCATAATTGTGTGTCGTATAGGAATGAAATCTTTCCTAGGACTGTTTACGAAAACAGCGATGTTGTCGGACTTGGGATGAAATATGCCAATATCGCTTTTCTCTTTTCGGCTATAGTTACAGTTGGTATCACTTATGAAAAAGATATTTCAGGCTGTCGGAAGAATGAAGGAAACGATGGTAAGCATGCTTGTGGGATTCATATCAAACATCATACTTGATCCCCTTATGATATTTGGAATAGGACCATTTCAAAAATGGGGATAGAAGGAGCGGCACTTGCGACAGGAATAGGGCAGACGCTTACCCTTTTAAGCTATATCATATACTATTTTGTAAAACCGCTTCCGGTAAAAATAAATATAGAAAACATATGCTGTGAGGGTGATCTTGTAAAAAGGATGTATTCAGTCGGAATTCCTGCAACGCTTAACATGGCGCTGTCTTCAGTACTTCTTGCCATAATAAATGCGATCCTTTCCGTTTATGGTGATGCATGTGTTCTTGTGTTCGGAGCATATTATAAGCTGCAATCATTTATCTATCTTCCATCCGGCGGTGTGATACAGGGAATACGTCCGATAATAGGTTATAATCATGGAGCCGGAGAAAAGAAAAGGGTAAGGAGCATATTTATAACAGCGCTTGTGATGACGCTGGTGATAATGATAGTTGGAATGCTGTTGTGCCTTATCGCACCGGGACGGCTCATGAGCCTGTTCACATCTAATGGGGATACGATAAAACAGGAATAACAGCGCTCAGGATCATAAGCCTTGGATTTGTATTGTCAGCTGTTTCCGTGACATGCAGCGGTGCACTGGAAGGATTAGGAAAAGGTGTTCCATCATTATGGATATCACTCATGCGGTATATAATTGTCATAATACCAATGGCATTTATATTAAGCCGTGCAATGTCATCACAGATAGGTGTATGGATTGCATTTCCGGTAACAGAATTTATAGCAGCAGTAGTGTCGGCGGTCATTTACAGAAGGCAGGTAAAAAATTTTTAAGCTTAGTTACTGTTCATACCTAACAGTGCGACCAGTAACTAAGCTGATGCATATTTATGGAAACATAGGAAAATATTATTGAGATTTTATATTAATGCATATATAATATAAGCACTTTGCGGCGAGCCTTGATATTCATATCAAGCCTTATCGTTTAAAAAATCATATTAGAACTAACACCAAAATCATTATTGAGGTGGAAGACGGCATATATTACACAAAAATACTATAACTT
>VOFC01005550.1_pt1 | contig 39840 bp, 65 predicted proteins | sample 5384161 | NCBI WGS metagenome assembly VOFC01 (sample SAMN12384722, study PRJNA508395) | human gut metagenome | isolation source: healthy gut B | host: Homo sapiens
CAGAAATTATATAACACTAGCTTTGCATAAATTTCCTGCTCTATAAACATTCTTTTCTTTGAATGCAATGTATTTAAATCTAGATGATATTTCAATTCACGATAACTCGTTTCAATCTCTCAACGAAGGTGGTACAGTTCTTTAATATCTTGTATATTGAATTCGGATTCATCTAAATTTGTAATAATACTTTCGTAGGTGTCATCACTAATTTTGAAACGTACAACACGACATTCAAAATCAAAATAAGGGCTTCCGTCGAAAAAATCAAATCTCTGATTCTTAGGGACAAACTTATATATTTCAGGATGAGCTTTTATTTCATTCGTTTGTTTAGTAGTTAGGGTACGGCGAACATGCATATCAAATTCTGCATCTGGAAAAGGGCCAAAACTTCGCAGTACGCTTGTTCTAGAATGAATATCCTTTACCCTGATCAAATACTTATGATTCTTCATACCTACTTTCACAAAAGAATTGATAGATTCATAGCCTCTGTCTGCAATGAAAATAGCTTTAGGACCATCATATCTATCCACTATTTCATTGAATGCACCATTTTCATTCATTACGGCATTTCCTTGAAGAACAATATCATCATAAGTACATTCCAATAGATCATAGCTTGTATTCAGATGATAGGCAAAGAAAGGTTTATTCGAATTATTGGCCTTATAAAAGGTGGTTTTGTATCTTTGATAGCACTTTCTTGACAGGCAGAACAGAACCATCAACAGTGAGAAGGCGATAGCCTTTGTGAAGCTTGATTTTCTGTGTTCGTTCATTGAACATATTGAATAATGTACGGAATGCATCTGGACGAATCTTACTACGTGCCTGTACAAATGAAGAAGTCTGTAGGCGTATCAAGCTTATATCCAAACAATTTGAACATTTCATCTTTTAAAGATCCAGACTCTAATAAAAGCACATTGAAAAGAGTACTTCCAAAAAGATGTTTTCTTTTCCGTGTAAAATCCTTATTTGAATCAACAACAAATAGTGAAGAAGAATCATTCATGGTTTTGATGTCCTTCCGTATAAACAATTGGCCTATTATCAGAAATGATAATAGGCCACACATTTCTACCTGTATGTCAACAAAAAAATTCAAATTTTCAAAAAAAAAGAGGAGCACATTTTTTTATGTTCCCCTCAAAGCCGTCATTTCTTAACTTAATGACATCGATCATTTCCCTGTTTCGAGTATTGTATTCGCAATTTGAAGTTGATTCTCAGTTGGCGGATTAATTCCTTCTAAAGGATATTCTAAGCCAAGTTCTTTCCATTTATAAGCCCCTAGAGTATGGTATGGTAATACTTCTATTCTTTCTACATTTTTTAATTGAATAATAAATTGATGTAGTCGTTCCAAATATTTTTCATCTGCATTGATTGTTGGTACCAATACATGACGAATCCATACTGGCTTTTGGATATCCGACAAATACTTAGCTAGTTCTAAAATATTTTGATTCGTATGTCCCGTTAATTTTTTATGAGCCATTTCATCAATATGTTTTATATCTAATAATACTAAATCTGTAACATTCATAAGTTGTTTAAACTTAGAAAAGAATGGTTCTTCAAAAGTAAATGGTTGTCCACAAGTATCTAAAACTGTATTGACACCTTCTTTTTTTAGCTAATGTAAAAAGTTCAATCAGAAAATCAATTTGAAGTAACGGTTCACCGCCACTGACTGTAATGCCACCATTATCTTTCCAGTAAGGACGATATCGTAAAGCTTTCTTTAATACCACTTCTGCACTTTGATCTGGCTCTTTCGTTTTCCAAGTATCGGCATTGTGACAAAACTTACAACGCATATGACATCCTTGCATAAAGATGACATATCTTACGCCTGGTCCATCTACAAGGCCAAACGTTTCAATCGAATGAATTGCTCCTAACATAATATCCCCCTAACTAGAAAGAGCCTTATTAAAGGCTCTTATGACATGTACGACTAATAACATCTAATTGTTGTTCGCGAGTTAAATCAATAAATTTAACGGCATAGCCAGAAACACGAATTGTAAAGTTTGCGTATTCCTCTTTTTCTGGATGTTCCATCGCATCTTTTAATTTTTCTACACCAAATACATTCACATTCAAGTGGTGAGCACCCTGATCAAAGTATCCATCCAATACATTCACTAAGTTATTTACTCTTTCCTCTTCATTGTGACCCAACGCATCTGGATTAATTGTTTGCGTATTACTAATTCCATCTAACGCATATTCATAAGGAAGTTTTGCGACAGAATTTAGCGATGCCAACAATCCATTTTGTTCTGCTCCATATGCAGGGTTAGCACCTGGTGATAATGGTTCTCCTGCTTTTCTTCCATCTGGAAGCGCACCTGTAGCTTTTTACCATATACAACATTTGAAGTAATTGTAAGAATTGAAGTCGTTGGTTCACTATCACGATAAGTGTGGTGTTTTTCAATCTTACGCATAAATGTCTTTAATAACCATACAACAATTTCATCCGCACGATCATCATCATTTCCATAACGAGGAAAATCTCCTTCAATTTCATAATCAACTACCAATCCATCTTCATCACGAATTGTCTTCACTTTTGCGTATTTGATAGCACTCAATGAATCTACTACATGCGAGAATCCAAAGCAATACCCGTTGCGAAAGTTCTACGTACCTCTGTATCAATCAAAGCCATCTGGCTTGCTTCATAATAATATTTATCATGCATATATTGAATCAAATTCAAAATATTTACATATAACCCTGATAACCAGTCCATCATGATATCGTATTTATGCATTACTTCATCATAATCTAAATAATCACTTGTGATGGGCTTATATTCTGGACCTACTTGTACTTTTGTCTTTTCATCTACACCACCATTGATAGCGTATAGTAAACATTTAGCTAAGTTTGCACGAGCACCAAAGAACTGCATTTTCTTTACCAGTTTGCGTAGCACTTACACAACAACATACTGCATAATCATCTCCCCATACAGGACGCATTACATCATCATTTTCATATTGTACACTACTTGTATCAATACTTACTTTTAAGTAAAGATATTTTTTGAATGGTTCAGGCAAATTTGAAGAATACAATACAGTTAAGTTTGGTTCTGGACTCGGTCCCATATTTTCAAGTGTATGCAAGAAACGGAAACAAGTTTTAGTAACCATACTTCTTCCATCCATACCTAAACCACCAACATCAAGTGTTGCCCAAACTGGATCTCCTGAGAATAATTGGTTGTAGCTAGGAATTCTAGCAAACTTAACCATTCTAAATTTCATTGTCACATGGTCAACAATTTCTTGAATTTCACTTTCTGTGAAGACACCATTCTCTAAATCTCTTTCAAAATAAATATCTAAGAATGTTGAAATACGACCTACTGACATAGCCGCCCCATTTTGTGTTTTAATAGCGACTAAATATCCAAAGTATAGCCATTGTACTGCTTCTAATGAGTTTTTAGCAGGTTGAGAAATATCATATCCATAGCTTGCCGCCATAATTTTCATTTCTTTTAACGCCTTGATTTGTTCAAGCCAATTCTTCACGCTGACGAATTACATCATCCGTCATTGTTCCATCGCCACAATATGCTAAATCTTTTTGTTTCTGTTCAATTAAATAATCAATACCATAAAGTGCAACACGACGATAATCCCCTACGATACGTCCACGACCATATGTATCTGGTAATCCTGTAACGATTTTGTTACGACGTGCTAAACGCATTTCTGGTGTGTATGCACTAAATACAAAGCATCATTGTGAGTTTTATGATATTTTGTGAAGATTTCATGTAATTTTTTCACTTGGTTTGTATCCATAAGTTTCGCATGCCTCTTCACTCATACGGATACCACCATAAGGCATAAATGCACGTTTCAATGGCTTATCTGTTTGTAAACCGACAACCTTCTCTAAATCTTTATCTAAATATCCAGGGCCATAAGCAGTTAGACTCGAAACCACTTCTGTTTCCATATCTAATACACCGCCTTTGGCACGTTCTTCTTTTGTAGTTTTTGAAGCTCGCCCATAAAGTATTTGTCGATTCTTTTGGACCTTCTAAAAAGCTTTCATCTCCATTATAAGGTTTGTAGTTGTTTTGAATAAAATCTCGAACATCTACCTCGTCCTTCCATTTACTGCCTTTAAATCCTTGCCATTGTTCTTTCATAATTGCCTCCTTCTAATGACAGTTAGTTTAATCTAACAGTTATTTTAAGTTTACTATGATTTCTTGGAGTAGTCAATTAAAAAGACCCACCGAAAAGACAAAGTAAACTTGCCCAGACGGTCGGCCTATAACATCATACTCCATGTGGTAACTCCACTTCCGTCAGTCATATGATATCTAAATCATAACAAAGAACTATCAATTACGCAAGCGTTTTCATCACGGGCATGAATTTAGCTTTGTGCTTCTCCAATATTTGTCATTTTAAACCCCTCTCCATGTACTTCATGCGACTCTACAACCACAAAGAAAGATTCTGGATCCGCTTCTTGTACAAAAGCCTTTCTTACTTGATACATTTCTTTACTGTTACATGCACACATTACCACTTGCATATCATCTTGTTTATATCCACCTTGAGCATTTAAAATCGTACTTCCCCTTTGACTTGTTTCGTCAATCACCTGACAAATTCTTTTTCCGTGTTTTGTCACAATAAAAGCGACCTTACCTGAATTCAAGCCATAAATCATTTTATCCACTACAACCGCGAATAATAAATTTACAATCATACCATAAATCATTCCATCTACATCTTTAAATAAAATACCACCCACTAGAATAATGCCAACATCTGATAAAAAAGGCAATATTTCCTAAAGATAAATGAGGTCTTAATGCCTTTACACCATGATGATAAAATCAGATCCTCCTGTAGATGAATTTCTTGTATAAATCATCGCATAACCAATTCCACCAAAAACTCCCGTACATAAGGCGGCTAATAATCGATCTCCTTGGTAGACTGGAAATAATGGTGCCACATAGTCAATAATCAATGAAGATACAATCATACAGCGAATGGAACTGATAAAAAACTTCTTTCCTAATAATTTGTAACAAAGTATTGCAACAGGTATATTCAATAGAATCGTTGAAAAACCAATGGGAATATTAAATAGTCGATAAAAGATAATTGAAATTCCCGAAAATCCTGTCATAGGAAACTTAGCTTGTACGGCAAAATTATAAATTCCAATCGCAACAAAGATACTGCCAACTAATTCCCACATCATTTGTACCAATAATTCTTTTGTCTTATTCATAAACACCTCCAAAAAAAACGCCTAAGATCAAATCTTACAGTGAAATCACTGCACCTACGATTTGATCCTAGACGCTTTAACCACTCATCCGGTGAAGAGTGAACGTTATTTTTAATGCACCCATCTATTGTATTGAACATGATCATTTAAGTCAAGAAGAATCTGCTAATTCGCTATTTGTGTCTGCTAGTTAGCTATTTATGGGATGTTCAATGTATAGCGAAAATAGTAATATTTTAGATGAAAGGAGGCCCATTATGGACACAAAAAGATAGGAGCCTTTATCGCAATGAATCGAAAGAAAAAAGGATATACACAAGAGCAGTTAGTGAAAAATTAGGTGTGACAAATAAAACCATTTCGCGATGGGAAAAATGGAGTTTCCCCAACTAAAGGATATTAGAAACAATCCATGAAACACCTGCTTGCGTTAAAGGAATTACAATAGAATACTATATTTTTTAACATGCATTTCTATATTGATTTGCATGTTTTTAATTTCAAAAGAAAATTTAAAACAAACACCATACAACACTTGACGACAGTTTATGACTGTTATATACTGTTTCCAAGAAAAGAAAGAAGGATATAAAGAATGAAAATTATAATCAATACTTCCCTAATGGTTCCCATATATGAACAGATTGTTGACCAGATTAAAATGCTCATACGTAACGGGGAACTAAAGGAAAACGACAATCTTCCATCTGTCCGTACACTTTCTAAGGAACTAAAAATAAGTGCTTTAACTGTAAAAAAAGCTTACGACAATTTGGAAAGTGAGGGTTTTACGGTTACAGTACATGGAAAAGGCACTTATGTAGCGGCTACAAATACAGAACTGCTTTTGGAAGAACAGAAAAAAGAATTGGAAGCGGATTTGGAGCAGGCTATCCAAAAAAGGCAGACGATGTGGTATCAGTGATGAAGATATAAAAAAGTTTATTTGAGTTGATATTGAGGGTTGATGTATGTTAAAAATTGAACACTTGAAAAAGCATTATGAGAATTTTTCTCTTGATTGTTCATTAGAGCTTATGTCTGGATGTGTAACAGGCTTGATTGGTCAAAATGGTGCAGGAAAAAGCACAACATTTAAGGCGATATTAGGTTTGATTTCACCTGATGGCGGAAATATTACCATACTTGGAAAGGACAGAAAAAACTTCACACAAAAGATAAAGAGGAATTGGGTGTAGTATTGTCGGATTCTGGTTTTAGTGGGTATCTGAAGATAAAAGATATTATCCCTATATTGCAGAATATGTACTCAAAATTCGACAAATCACTATTTATAGAACAGGCACAGAAATTTCAACTACCTATGAATAAACAGATAAAAAGAATTTTCAACAGGAATGAAAGTAAAATTAAAAGTGCTTTGGTTGCAATTTCACACAATGCAAAACTGTCGCTACTGGACGAACCGACAAAGAGGTTTAGATGTAATCGCAAGAGACGAATTGCTTGAAATGTTAAGAGAATTTCTGGAAAAAGATGAAGAACGCTCCATTTTAATCAGCTCTCTCATATATCCAGTGATTTGGAGTCGCTATGTGATGACCTTTATATGATACATGACGGAAAAATTATTCTGCATGAAGATACAGACGTTCTTCTTAGTGACTATGCTTTATTAAAAGTAGACGCAGAACAATACAAAAGCTGGATAAACAGTTTATATTGCGTTCCAAAAAAGAAACATATGGATATAGCTGTCTGACAAATCAGAAACAGTATTATATGGAAAATTATCCTAAAATTGCCATTGAAAAAGGTACAATAGATGAAGTTATTACCATGATGATAAGGGGGACAGAACAATGAAAGGTTTATTCGTAAAAGATTTGAAATTGATGATGTTACAGAAAAATTTTCTGTTGCTCATTTTGGCGATTGTAATCGGAATGATGATATTTACTGATGATGTGATATTCCCATTAGGTTTTCTGAGTTTCACTGTATCACTTTTTACAGTAAGCACTATCAGTTATGATGATTTTGATAATGGAAATGCGTTTCTGTTTACATTACCTATTACACGTAATCATTATGTGAGTGAAAAATACTTTCTTGGTCTATTATTGGGATGTATGGCTTGGGTTTTGGCAACTATTTTAGGAATAATTACAACTGTATTGAAAGATACATTACCTATTACAGATTTAGTACAGAGTTCATTGATGATTTTACCTATTATGATTGTCGTTCAAGCAATCATGCTTCCTTTTCGGCTAAAATTCGCTGGAGATAAAGGAAGAATTGCTATGATTGGTGTATTGGGCGGTCTGGAAGTAATCACTCTCGTTATCGTGAAAGGAGCAGAAGCCATTTTCAATATTGATTTAGTTAGTCTGCTAGATAATTTGCCAACTGTAAGCATGGGAGTTCTTATCGCTATTGCAATTATTATCGCTTTATTGATGTTATTGGTTTCAATGAAAATCAGTTTGTCAATTATGAACAAAAAGAATTTTAAAAGCTAAAGTGAAAAGTTAAATTCCACTTTAAAACGGAACAAAAAAATTTTGGAATTTACTCGTTCAGAATTATATTTTCATAAGAATATCGGATATTAAGTCTGATATTCTTTTGGTTTTAAGAATGGAACTTAATCATACGTATACAAGAAGTGTGACTTTCATGACAGAAATCATGGTATTTTAGGGAACAATAAAGCTATGGAATTTCGTTCATTTTTTCGGGTGTAAGACTAAATTCCACTTTAACTGCATGTGCTATTGTCAATCTGCATCTCATGTTTCATACATTCTCCGAATGATTTTAGTTATCTTCTTTTTAGTAAATATGGTTTTAAAATTATTTCATCATTTTCTATTTTCTTGATTCCAAATTCTATGAATTTCTTATATAAATCTGGACTTAGGAACTCCATCATCTCCAGCAGTGACTTTCCTTTTAGCTTCTCCTTTGGCTGGGAATTGATGTGGGATACCATGAGATTAACCTTCTCTTTGTGAATCAAGACCAAGCTCCTTGAGACCTGCTTCTTTAGGGCATATGTAACCTATCCCTTGTGGTTGTTCTCAAGACTTCCTTTCTGACATGATTGCATAGCATCGCAGTAAAAGACATGAGTTGATGCCATCATTGTCTTTTTCTAGTCCTTCTACATCTGAGAATTCAGTACCTCTATCTGTCTTGATTACCCCCACTTCCTTTTTGAATAGATCTTCTCCTAATATTGATTCGAGAAGGTCTATGCCTTCAACCATAGCCTTTGCAGTCTTCTCTTCATGGTATAGAAAAAGTGGAAAGAAAATGTTTGATGAATGAAGTGGATGTTATTAAAGTAGATCCAAAGAATACGAGTAGGATTGGAAAAGAAAAGTATACAAAGATCAAAGGACTGAGTGTACATTATTGTGCAAGCCTATGTCATCAATCGAAGAGGCATGGGATTTGTGGATTAAATGAGATAAATAATCAGAACTAGAAGTTTATGATATCTTACTGGATGATAGGTACATAGATCATGGATGAAATTCTGAAGTATTTATAAATAAAGCATACAATAAAAACTCCATCTTTCTGAGTGAATCGGGAAACCGAATGATTCAGAAAGATGGAGTGAATATTGAAATGTTACCGGATGACTGGAAACGAACCTGGCACGTCATTTAGACGTGTGACCTTTTGCAGAAAAAGTCTTTTCTTGTTTACTATGAACAATTTCTTCAAAGACGATCTAGTCGCACTGATACTTGGTTGGAAGTTTTCTTCTCCCACAAGCTCAATAAAGCCTGCCTTTTCCATGACCTTCATCGGTTGATCATTCACATGTGAAAATACAATCGTGATTCCTTTGGATTCACAAACTTGAACTAAATCCTTTAATGCGTTTAGTGCCGTACTATCTAATGAAGGAACACTGCGCATACGAAGAACTAGACATGTTGTAAAAATTTTTACCACAATTTCTTCAATCACACTGGTCGCTCCAAAGAACAAGGGTCCTGAAATCTCATAGACACGAATCTGAAGGGGAAGCTTTTGAAGGTGTTCATCAACATCGAGTGTATCCTCATCTACATATGTCCAAGCCATTGACTTTTGTTTCTTCACTCATACGTTTAATGAATAATAAACAAGCAAGTACCATTCCCACTTCAATGGCCACAACCAAATCAAAAATTACAGTTAGCACAAATGAAGTGACTAAAACTATAATATCACTCTTAGGTCTTTGTTTTAGCTAAGTTCACAAAGGTACGCCATTGGCACATATTGTATGCGACGATAAATAAAATTGCTTTTTGCAATGGTAGGCATCGGAATCATTCCGGCATATGGCATTAAAACAACCAATACAATTACTAATGTGATAGAGTGCACCATACCGGCAATCGGTGTTTTTCCTCCATTTTTAATATTGGCAGCCGTTCTTGCGATAGCACCCGTGGCAGGAATTCCTCCAAATAAAGCTGACGCAATATTTCCAGCACCCTGCGCAACAAGTTCCATATCCGAACGATGTTTTCCATTAATCATGCCATCAGCAACAACACAAGAAAGTAATGATTCAATGGCCGCTAATACAGCTATGGTTAGTGCATTCGGTAATGCATTTTGAATCATGTTTAATGATAAGCTTGGAAAATGTAAAGATGGTAATGCATTGCTGATGGTATAAAGATTTCCAATTGTATTTACCTTTAAAGGCAAGAATTGAACCATCAAAATTCCAGCAATAACGGCTAAAAGTGAGCCTGGAATTCTTTTAAAGATATATGGAGCAATAATCAAGATAACTAAAGATACCACACCTACAATCACGGCATCCATATTCATTGTAGAAAAATTATGGATCACAGTCTCAAATTTTTTAACCGTCTCAATAGGCTTTACTCCCGTTGGATAAGTTAATCCAAAAAATCTTTTAATTGTCCAATCACAATCGTAACGGCAATACCCGAAGTAAAACCTGTCGTAATAGTAAATGGAATAAACTTGATTAGACTTCCAAAATGACATAGACCCATCAAAATCAAAAAACACCTGCAAGAATTGTGGCAACGACAAGGCCATCCATTCCATCATGCGCTACAATTCCAAAGCAACAATCGTCGCAAATGCAAGCAGTCGGTCCTGCAATTTGTACACTGCTTCCGCCTAGTCTTTGAAATGACAAAACCTGCCACAATTGCAGTAAATATACCGGCTTCCGGTCCAACGCCAGAAGCAAGTGCTAATGCAATCGATAATGGTAATGCGATAATAGCGACGATAATTCCGCTGTCACATCTTTGAAAAACTGAGACTTATCATAGCTTTTAAGTGATGAAAGTAACATCGGTTTTAGTGAATTCATTTGTTAATATCCTCTCTTTTTAACAACCTTTAAAGTATACCATAATTTAAGTATTTTTAAGGAATTTTATATACTAGTATTTGATATACTATACATATAACACTAAATTTCAGGAGAATAATATGAAAAAAAAAAAAGACTAAAATTATAATTTTAATCTCAGCATGCCTTTTAATCGTTGTTATCGGCATTTATTACTTGTTTCCAAAGGAATCAAGTAATGGAAACATCTATGTTCAAAAAGTTTCAACAATCATCGGATCTTCCTATACGGAAAATCGTTATTCAGGTGTTGTAGAATCCTCAGAAACAGTTGATATTAATCAAGATGGAAACAAATCCATTACAGATATGTATGTAAAAAGAAGGGCAAAAAGTAAGTAAAGGAGATAAATTATTTTCTTATGACACTACAGAAGCAGCGAATTCGATTGCACAAAAAAAATTAGATATTGAAGCTCAAAACAATGAAATCGCCGCTCAAAATAATACAATTGAAGATTATAAGGCCGAACTAAATAAGGGTGGAGATAAAGTAGAGATTCAGGCACGAATCAATGATGCGAGTTATGCGATTCGTCAAGCTCAAAAACACAATCAAAGCTACACAAACTGAAATCGATCAGTTGAATAAACAAATTGAAAATTCTACTGTCCTTTCTACTATTGATGGAATTATTAAAGAAGTAAATAAAGATGGTGGAACGGATGAGAGTGGAAACCAAAAACCGTTAGTATCCATTACGCAAACTACAGATTTTAGAGTGAAAGGCTCTATTAGTGAAATGGGCACCATTTCTGAAGGGACAAGTGTCATTGTCAGAAGTCGTGTAAATGAAGATCAAATCTATAAGGGGACTGTCACAAAAGTAGAAACAGAGCCTCAATCGAATTCGAACAATAACTTTTATGGAGCGGATTCAGGGGAATCTGCATCCAAATACCCTTTCTATGTCTCTTTTTAGACAACAACAAAGGTTTAATGCTTGGACAACACGTATATATTGAAGTGGATAATGGCCAATCTACAAAAGAAAAAAGGTATCTGGCTAGATGCAAGTTTTATTGTTTCGGATGACAATGGAAATTCATATGTATGGGTATCTGAACGTGGTAAATTAAAGAAAAGAAAAGTAGAACTTGGTAAAACAGATGAAGAAACCTATACCACAAAAAATCAAATCAGGACTCAACGTTGATGACTATATCGCGTGGGCTGATGATTCTTATTCAGAAGGAATGAAAACAACTACAGAATATCAGACGGAAACGGATGGTGATGCCAATGCTTCTTAATATACAAAATATTTATAAGAACTACGGTAAAGAACCTATGATTGTTCCTGTATTAAAGGATGTCAGTCTTGAAGTCGTACAAGGTGACTATATTGCGATTATGGGACCTAGCGGCTCAGGTAAAACAACACTTATGAATATCATTGGATGTTTAGATCGAGCAAGTTTGGGTACGTATCTATTTGAAGATGAAGATATTTCTGAAATGAATGATGATGCATTAAGTGATCTTCGTTTAAATAAGATTGGCTTTGTATTCCAAAACTTCAATCTTCTAAGTTCGGAAACCGCTCAAGAAAATGTAGCTTTACCTTTGATTTATGCAGGTATTGATAAAAGAGAAAAGAAATCAAAGAGCTATAGATGTATTAAATAAAGTAGGTTTACAAGATCGTATTTCATTTAAGCCAAGCCAATTATCTGGTGGACAAAAACAACGTGTTGCGATTGCTCGCGCCATTATCAATAATCCAAAAATCCTACTTGCCGATGAGCCTACAGGAGCACTTGATCAAGCAAGCGGAAAACAAGTTATGGAATTATTTAAATCCTTAAATGATGAAGGTGTAACAATCATTATGATAACGCATGATGCCAATGTGGCAAGTCATGCCAAAAAAATTCTTCATATTATTGATGGAGAAATCATTGAAAATAAACAAGGAGGTGTGCTATGAAGCCTTCTATAAAAAAAAGGAATTATTATTACTTCTATATGTGCATTTACCTTAGTTGGAATTAAGTTTTATTTGAATTCAACAAACAAAATCGATGTAAACTCTGTATCCACATTAAATATAGGGTATTGGGATAACCCATCCACATCTACTGGTTTTGTATCCAATAGTGATAGACAATCCGTATTATATGATGCTTCTAAAACAATTACACAAGTATTTGTACAAGAAGGTCAACTGGTCAATTCAGGTGATCCTTTATTGTCATATGACCTAACTACACTTCAAAGTGCAGTAGATACAAGTCAATTGGATGTAGAAAAAGCTCAAAATGCGATTGCACTTGCCGAACATGAATTAAAGAAATTATTAAATACAACGCCTATTCCAGATGTTGTCGAAGAACCAGAAATTCAAGATCATACTCCTGCACCATTGCCTGGTGTTCCTGAAAAAAAATGGAAATGGTTTATATCCTTATATTCTATCTTTATCACAAGTGAAAAAAAGAATTTCACGGCTTATAAAATCTATTACACTTCTACAACAAGTGAAGCTCCTGAAAAAGGGCCTCATGAAAAGGCATCATTATGGAAAGAAGAAAGAGAAATGAAAGAATCTAACAATACCTGTTGGTATTGGATTGAATATACATATACAGATGGTTCAACAAACGCGTATGATCCTAAAGATGTTGTAGAATATTATAGTGATAAACAACAAATCCCAAATAAAGAAATCTTTTTTAGCTGGAACTAAACAGAATCCGTATGTATTTAAGTTAAGCGAAAATCAAGGGTTTGTGTATGGAAAGCTATTTTTAGACAATGCGAATCTAAACCAATACTTACGATTCGATGTGTATACAAATGATGGAGATATTGATTCTTCATGGCTCGTTCGTTGCGACAAGTTTACCACTATACAATCCATTAATGAAGGCGATATGTATTCGGTGATTTCACACACAAAGGAAGAACAGAAATATGTGGAAGTAGAACAAAAAGCCAAGTCAAGATCTCTCATCGGGTTATACAGAAATTGAACTTGCGAAAGCAATCCGTGATAAGAAACAGGAACTGAAAACTTTAGATTTAGGCTTAAAAAAGCTCAGCTATCTTTAAGCGAAAACAAAGCTTTATTAAATGATGGAGTTATTCGTGCAAAACGAAGTGGCATTGTTCGTAATATCAAAAAACATCGGATTCTTTACAAGATGGAAATACCTTCTTAGAAGTAGCCGGTGGTCAAGGAACTTATATTAAAGGAAGCATTAGTGAATTAATGTTAAATCAAATTAAAGTTGGAGATACTATTTCTGCCTATTGTTGGACAAGTGGAGAAACGTTTGATGCCAAAATCCAAAGTATTGATACTGTACCTTCTTCAAATAGTAACTATAATGGTTCAGGTAATCCAAATGTGAGCTATTATGAGTTTGAAGCTTATGCCAAAGATGCATCGAAAATACAAGCTGGCGAATATTTAGAATTAACATTCAATTCGGCTGGTGACACTACGAGTTCGATTTGGCTTTCTAAGGCTTATGTCAAACAAGAAGGAAATAAATACTATGTTTTAAAAGATGTTCATGGCAAATTGAAAAAGCAGTATGTGACCGTTGGAAAAATCGTATGGGGCGATACGATGGAAATCAAAGATGGACTTTCAGACACAGATTATATTGCGTTTGCGTATAGTAAAAACGCAAAAGAAGGCGTTAAGACGCAAAAATCTTCGGAGGCTACATCATGATTGAAAACATAAGATTATCATTTCGAGGCATTTTTACGCATAAAATGCGATCATTTCTTACAATGCTAGGAATCATTATTGGGATTGCCTCAATCATTGCGATTGTTTCTACAATTAAAGGGACAAATGATCAGATTGAAAAGAATTTAATTGGTTCCGGAAATAACACAGTAAAACTAGCTTTGTATCAAGAAGATTGGGAATACTCTTTTGATTCTGGTATTCTAATGGAGTTCCAACTGTTTCAAAAGACACACTTAAATCCTTAAAAACATTGATCACGTAGAAGGTGTTTCTCTGTATCGTTCTAGGCAAAGTTATCAAGCCATCTTCCGCAATAATACATCTTTAGACGGTGGATACATCATGGGTGTCCAACAAGATTATTTCTCTATTAGCGGGTTAACTATCAAAAAAAAGGAAGAGGCATTACAGATAAAGACAACAAAAAATTTAGACAAGTTGCCGTCTTAGACGAAACAAGCGCAAGACTTCTATTTGGCGAAGATGATCCAATCGGTAAAACCATAGAAATTTCTTCAACACCATTCACCATTGTTGGTGTTTGTGCCAATAAAGAAAATTTTGAACCTTCTATGGATAGCATTGATGAATATTATACATACAATCAATCTACTGGTTCTAAAGTCTATGTTCCTATTGAGTCTTGGCCATTATTCTATCAGTTTGATGAACCTCAAAGTGCTTTTTACTGAAGGTGGATGCGACTTCAAATATGACTAGTGTTGGAGAAGAAGCAGCCGATGTATTAAATACATATGTCTCTTCTTCAAATGTTCAATACAAAGCACAAGACTTATTGAAGCAGGCAAAAGATATTCAAAATCTTTCTAAATCCACAAATGCCATGTTAATCTGGATTGCCGGTATTTCCTTACTTGTTGGTGGTATTGGTGTTATGAACATCATGTTAGTAACAGTAACAGAAAGAACGAAAGAAATTGGTCTTAAAAAAGCCATTGGTGCTAAGAAAAAAGCCATCCTATTTCAATTCTTAACTGAAGCGATAGTACTTACTTCAATTGGAGGTATTGCAGGTGTAATAACAGGTATTGGCTTAGCTAAATTAATATCTATTCTAAATGGTACACCTGTATCCATTAGTATTCCTGCCATGATACTATCTGTATTATTCTCTATGGCAATCGGTATTATTTTGGATTGTTACCAAGTTATAAAGCTGCGAATCTTGATCCAATTGAAGCTTTAAGACATGAATAAATGTTGTAACGAGAAAATTCGTTGCAACTTTTGTAAGCGTCAAATTTGAAGGTGGTACAAAATATAGTTGAGACATGACATAATCTTTGCGTAAGGAGATGGTGATTAAACTACATGGCTAAGATCAACAATGTACACAAGGATGAGCCAGACACTTTCGATTTTGTTAAAGTGAATGTATTAGATGATAAAACTAGAAACGGTAATAATTGTACTGTTCGTTACAACGGTGTTTCTTTCTGTCTGACAAAAGAAAACATGGACTTGGTTTTTGAGTTTATTCAGAGGATGAATCATCTTTGGATCTTTCTAAAATCGAAAATATTTATTTAGCTCCTGGAGCCACGGATCTAAGAAAATCAATCGACGGATGTAGTAATATTGTTCAGTATCAAATGTTTCTTGATCCTTTCAGCCCTTCTATATTTATCTTCTGCAACCGAACAAAGACAACAATCAAAGTTTTAGAATGGGATGGAAATGGATTCTAGCTTCATACAAAGAAACTGATTGGTAAGGATCGCTTTCGATGGCCCAAATCAAAAGAAGAAGCGAGTATGCTGATTGACAAAAGGCAGTTGTCATGGTTACTGGATGGCCTTGAAATCGAGCAGAAACATGCTCATCACAAAATAGATGCAGTCATTTGAAAAATGCTTTATTTAAAGTGCAAATGACTGCATTTTATGGTATAATAAACAGGTAGAAATGAGGCCTGTATGACTGTAAAAGATATTGATTCCATGTCGTTTGACGAACTTAAAATGAATTTATCCAGTTTAGAAAAATGATGATGGATCATATTTCAGAACAGGAAAAACAAATCCAGGACTATAAGAAGAAAAATGAAGAACTGACTGTAAACATTAAAGAATTACAGTTGGAACTGGCTATTGAAAAAAAAATACAAACAGGTGGTAGCTGCTAAATACCAGTCACAGAAGAATCAGATTGCACTGGATATGCCAACTTTATTTGATGATATAGAAGAAGAGGCATTAAAAGTAGAAGATTCAGAAATTGAAGAAGTGATAACAGTTGGTGAACACACAAGAGTTCGCCGTCCTAAGGAACAACATTTGTCTTATGATCACCTGCCAAAAGTAGATGAATATCTGTCTGTACCAGAAGGTGAAGATATCTGTGAAAAATGTGGTTCAAAAAATGCATATAAAGAAATATCAGACAAAAGAAGAATTGGTATATGAACCAGCTCGTCTTTTTGTACGTGTTACACATATACCTGTATTAGAATGTGAAAACTGCCAAATCTATAGTGAAGAAGGAAAATCAACATATCATACAGTAACTCATCATTTTTTATTTGACAGAAGTATATGTTCACCAGAACTTTTGGCATACATAATCGATATGAAATACAATAATGGTCTTCCATTGTATACAATAGAAAAGATATTTCAAAGAGATCACGCAATCATACCAAGACAAAACATGTCAAACTGGGTGATTGGAAGCATGAAATATCTGGAACCATTCTACAATCTGATGAAAGAGGATCTTTTAAGGATGAAGCTTATACATGCAGATGAAACTACAACTCAGGTATTGAATGAAGAAGGAAAGCCAAGTACATCCACATCCTATATGTGGGTATATCGTTCCAATAAGCATGAAGTGCCGATTGTACTGTATGATTACCATTCTACAAGATCAGGAGACTATCCAAAAGAATTCCTAAAAGGATATAGCGGATATCTAGAATCAGACGCATACGACGGATACAATAAAGTCGAAAACGTAATTCGATGTCTGTGTAATGTCCATGCCTTAAGGAAATTCAAGGATTCATATAAACTGCTTCCAAACAATAAGGAACGAAAAACGAGCGATGAGGCAAAAGCCATACAGAAATATGACGAAATCATCCACCATTCAAATCTTATTGATGAAAAAGCGGTGAAAAATATTCGAATCCTGAAAAGCGAATGGAATATATCACAAAGAGACGAAAAAAAAGAAGAACTCAAGCCAAAGTTTGAGAAGTTTTTATCGTATCTTGAAGAAATCGAACCAAGAAACAAAGGCAGATATTCCATGAGCAAAGCAATCCAGTATGTATTGAACAACAAAGAAGGACTTATGGAATTTACAAATGATGCGATCATCCCACATGACAATACAAGCTGTGAAAGAAGTATACGCCCATTTGTAGTCATACGAAATCGATGCAAATTCGGCGTAAGCGTACATGGAGCACAAGCGAGTGCCATGATCTATTCATTAGTAATCAAGCTGTATAGAAAATAAACAGAATCCATACATGTACTTTACTCATTCATTTGAAAATCTACCAAAATTAGATTTAACAAATAAAGAAGAACTGAGAAAGTATCTACCATACAGTCGAGAACTACCAAGCTATATCCGAACATTATCAAAGAGCGAAATAAAAGCCATCCTTAATGAAGCCAACTCACAAGTGTGATCCAGCAAGGATGGCTTTATTATATATTCGTCAGCAGTTTATTTGTACCACCTTCAAATTTGACGCTTACTCTCATATCGTAGAAGATGAGCTTTTTCAAGAAAATACAATAACTATCGTCGTATCTCATGATAATGAATGGAATGATTATGTAGATCAGATAGTTAAATTATGAGAAATCTAAAGACGAATTATAAGGATTATCAAATAAAATCATAAATAGTGTATTGCCGCACTCTAAACAGACTACCAAAGAATCTATATGTAAAATAGAAAAGATCCGATTGGCAATGACATAGTATCATTTCAAATTGGATCTTTTAATATGGGCTCTATTTGACGCTTACCTCTTCGTGGATTTATTGGCTCTGAGTAATGGATTGGGTGGTTCTCAGTCTTTGGACGGTATGGCTCTGAATGCGTGGAATACTCACAATATAAATAAAAGTAAAGCAATCGTACAACACAATTAGATACATAATCACAAAATCTAATTATATTGCAATATACATCCATTCCAATTTGAAGTGTCTGGCATAAAAATACGACCTCCTTGTGGCTCTATTATTTCACAAAGAGATTGTTCTTTTAATATAGGTCCTATTTGACACTTACGTTTATTTGTACCATCTTTAAATTTAACGCTTATGAATTTATTGTGCCAAAAAAAAATTCCGTAGACAAACCCGAGTCTATAACCCTAAAGCTTGTACAATACGGAATACTTTTTATTTATAGCTCCTCTTTTGCAAATGGGTGGTAATCATTCGCTTATTTACTATGTTTAGAGCTCATTGCATCCCGATATCGCACTTTTTTTGGCGATAAAACTGCCATTTCAATAAATTTTAACACCTTATCATACTTGTCCTTTGGCTCATTCATAATGAACCAAAATAGATTCAACCAGTCTTGGAGGTGCTCTCTATCATAAGCTCCATGATTTCTTATAAATTGTTTTAATAATAAATGAAGATTATTGACCGGATATAAAGGATTGTCTTTATCTGATAATTCTTTTGTTTCTCTTTGTTGGGTATACTATGCTTTCCAGTTCCAATTCTTCAATTAATATGCTATGAGAGTGTTCGTCATCATGAACTAATACAGAACCTCTTGCAATATCTTGACTGTATGTTTCTTTCGTTGATTTTCTTGAAGGTTTAGATGTTCCTGTAACTATAAAAATTGATTTTGTCTCGTTACAAGCAACACCAACACCTATTTTATTTCGAGATATTCCTCTTAGTTTCTTTCCATCTTTTTGTTACTAGTTTACTTCTTACTTTTTTGTAAAATATGTTTCATCCAAATATACTGTACCGTCTAGTACAACATCGTTTTGTATTCCTTTTAAAACTTCGAATGTTTTGATCACCAATATTTCCCTGTCGTTGGTGAATTTCTATTATCGTAGGTCGTTGAATTTATAGAATGAAATTCAAACAAATGCAGTAAATACTCAATCCATTCTGAAATAGGAATTTTTTTGAATCAAAAGATTGTATTTGTCAAAGCCGTAAAGCGTTTACCACATTCTTTACAAATATATCTTTGTGTTCCATCTTTTTATGGCCATATTTTGTAAAATCATTAGATTCACAGAATGGACATTGTTTTATGTCTAAAGAATTTATAAATTCAATTTCAAAAATAGATGATGTTGCATGTTTAGCGTCGTACCATTCTTGAACAGTATTTTCTACAAGCAATTGTCCTTCAGATTTTTCAGGATCTTCAGACCAAGTAAATGAACGTAAAGATGGATATTTTCTACGTTCTTTTTTATTCATTTGTGTTTGGCGGTTCGGAGTTTCACGAGATGAATAACCAGAACCGCCAAGTTCCTCTTGATGATTATTCACCTCATGAAGCTCTTCAAGAGCTTGCTTGCCTTTCTACAAGCGTTCTAATTATAGCACTGCCTGTAATAATTTGTCACTTACCACCCATTTGCAAAAAGAGGAGCTTTATTTATTTTTTTATTCTGAAATTTAAATCTCTTTTACTTCATAACAATCTCAACTTGATACAATTAAAAACCAAGAACCTGCGAATACAAAGAGGACTTTCAAGATCTTCCAATTCATCAAGTTCAGTTAAATCATCGGAATATGAATCTAAAATTTTTGATTCTTTTTAAAATCTTCCATCTTAATCTCTCCTTTTCATTTTGTACAAAATCATATAATCAAAAGAATACATAGGCCTAATTCTTTTTGATTCTAAAACAGTGAAGAATTGTAAATATATATTGACATCACACAAAAAAAATCTTTTATAACTAAAATGATTTTTTATGATTATATTTTCTTAATATTCCATAACGTAAAATATTATAGCCGTCAGTTTCTAATAAAGGAATAGGTAATAAATTAAACATAATAAAGCTTAAAGTCGGTATACACTCTTTCAAACAATTTAATCTCCATAAAATCATACAGCTAATAATATTGAAAAGAATTCCTGAATAGAATACTATAATTTTTTCATAATTTGGTAACATATATATGCTTTGCTGGTATCACATACTATAGATGGGCAAATCCATTTAAATTTAAATTTATAACTTACTGCTTTCTTTTCCAAAAAGACGTAATGCAGTACTGTGCCCCAATTCATGAATTAAAATGCTCAACATTAAAATCAAAGTAGGTTCAAAAAGTTTCATCAACATCTATATTTATGGATTGATATAGCATAACAATTAATATGGGAATTGATAGTACGATTAGAATAATAATCAAAATATCTTTTATACTCCATTTAATTTCTGTTAAACATATGCCACTAAACTTATCCTGAACAAATTCATAAGACTTTTGATAATACTTATTTGATGTTGTGTCTTTAATTACACATTCAACATGATTGTCATCTAAAATTTCGTAGTGTTCGTAAAATCCAAAATAATACTTATGAAATTTCATGATTATCAAATAATTGTTTATATCGTGATATTAGTTTTCTGACTAAACAAATGCGCACAAAGTTCACAAGGATTCACAACTCTATCAGGTAGTTCTATATATCTTCAAAATTCTTTATATACTCATAGAAGCATCTCATTTCAGAATTTCGTAAAGCATACAAAAGTTTGTTATTTTTCGCTTTGAACAATGCCTCTTCTAATGACAATTCGTTAAAATCCCCTATACACAATCCAGTATCAACAACGGCCTGTCAGAACAACACGGCAAAATTCGCCCATCATATAAAACAACTAACATCCCATTATAAGTACATCGTAACTTTTGTGAATTTGATTCATATATTTTTTCAAATTGGTGTGGTTTAAAATTTTTTCTTTGCAAAGACCAACAGGCAAACAAGGAACAATTTCAAGATTCGTAGCATATAAACAATCATCCAATGAATCAATAATTTCTGATACCTTTTCATCTTTTAATTTCACAATCGCCAAAGATGTCGGTAGCCCCAATTGCATAGTAGCTTTTTAATATATTTCTTATATTATTTACATCAATGTATTCGCTATGGTATGAATCATAACTAATGCTTAAATGGTTTAATCCTCTTTCCTTTAGCTCTTTAATTTTGGTAATAACCAGATCATAATTGGATGCCCAGTATCCATTTGTAATAGTTGTGACTCTTTTTTCCAGATAATGATGCCAACTTAATCAATTCCCTCAAATCATTATAAATTAGAAATGGTTCTCCTCCTGTAAATGCTATTGTTTTAATATAATCGAGTTTACTAGCAGAATTAATATATTCACGTACTCTATTTATGTCTAAGCTCATCGTGCATGTTGGAGATGACTCAAAGCAACAAATTTCACACTGTGCAGAACATTTTTGTGTTAGCGTAAACGCAAGAACATCATAAGGATTTTTTCCTTTAATCTTTATGTTTTGTGACATATATACCTCCAACTCTCTTACCACACAAAAAGTACTAAAAATTATAATAATAATTATGATAGAATAAACGATTGACGGAGTTATAGTATAAACCCATTTAAATGTTTCAAAGTCCAGTTTGATACTTTCTAAAGACTTGTGTGCTATTGGAATTCCAGAAATATATCTAACAGTTACTGTTGCCAAACTATTGGCATCACATGGATTTGTTAATCCAAATGTAAAAATATTTAACACGTCAAATATAATAAAAACACTAATTGAAAAAGTCGTTGCATCTAAAGCCTTTTTGAAGATTATGCTCATTAAGCATGCGAACGTTATCGTAAACAATAATCTTCGCCGCAATTGAACACACTATCAGTAGTAAATAATCTAAATCTGTAAAATTAATAGAAATTGCATATCCGATAATAAACGCGTCGTAATTATTAATGTATATGCATATAAAATTAGCGATTTAAACAAAATCTGTACGACCAATGAATATCCTAATTGTGAAATATACTTATCCGTTCCTTTTATAGAATCCTCCGTAAATAAATAAATATAGACAAAGCCTAAGAAAATAAAACTAAATTGAGTGTAAGCTTGGAATATATTTAACATTTTTACCTTGCTCGTTAAATTTTCATTAAACGCATTTCCTGTAATAATACCAACCAAACCAATTGAAATAATAATTAATGGTAAAATGATATGAATTTTTTTTTTATACTTCATTCTTTTTATCTCAAATTTAAATAATCTACTCATAAGAATCGGCTCAAACGTAATTAAATCTTTAAACCTATTATCAATTAATTCTTCATTTTGAATTTTTCTTATGGTTTTGAATTTTGGTATAAAACAATAAACTTCCCCATTTAATTTAATTATTTCATTAAGATTATGCGAGACATAAAAAACAACGATATCTTTTTGCGAAACAGAGATTAAAGCATCTAATAAAAATTGTTTATTTGTAATATCTAAAGCATTAGAAGCTTCATCTAACAATAAATATTTTTTATGTAGTGCCAAGCTTGAAAAAATTTCAACTACTTTCTTTTTCTCCACTACTAAGTTTCTTTACAGTTTGTCTTTCAAGTTTCTCTACAAACTGATAAATATTACCGTATTTATTCTTAACATAATTACAATTTTCATTTCCAAGTAATAACATTATGTCTTTCACTTTTACTTCTTCAGGTATTGAAATGTAATTTGAAACCATAAAGTTCATATTTAGTAATTCACTTGGAACAACACCTCTCATTGGATTAATTATTCCGGCTAGTGTTTTAAGTAACGTAGATTTTCCACAACCATTATCTCCGACAAAAGATATTATCCCATGATCAGGCACACTAATCGAAACGTCTGAATAAAGTAAATTTTCAGGATAACCAATGTCTAAAGTAATTTCCATTTAACATCACCTCTTTTTCCTATCTATAAATTAACACAAAAAACAAGGACTGTTTAATCCTTGTATAAAGTGGCGTATTTTATGGATGAAATGGAATAATTATTAACACAGAAAACATATTATCAGTTATGTCCATTCTTATTTCTCCTTGATATTTACTTACCACAGATTTCACACTTTTAATTCCTAAGCCGCTATGACCTTCCTTAGTAGACATAAGTTCTTCTTTATTGTATCTAATTTCATTATTAAAGGCGTTTTTGATTTTTATCACAAGATTATTTTTAACTTCTTTTATTCGAAGAATTATTTGCCTTTCTTCAGAAATATTAGTATTCACTGCATCAATAGAATTATCAATAAGATTAGATAGTATAGTAACTAAGTCATAATCAGAAAGAATTCCTATATTTGTGTCATCACATTTCACGCTCAATTCAATGCCATTTCTCTTTTGCTTGATCAAGCTTATCGTTTATTAAAGCTTCTAAGATTTTATTATCTGAATAAAACCGTATATTATCTTTATCAATATGAGACATAATATCATTCACATATACACTCATGCATTCTGGCAAATTATCTTTAATTACAGATAAATGATTTTTTAAATCATGACGAAAAAATACTATTTTCTTGATCTTGATTTTTTAACATTTTCATAATATTTCATCAATAGATCAGATTTTTTGATTCACAATTCTCATTTCTTTTTCTAAAAGATTATTATTTACTTTTTGTTTGTGCACTATAGACCAAAAAATAAATCCAAAAGTAAAATAAATAAAATGACAAAACACACAAAGAATTGAAATAATAAATCTTTAAAATATAATAAAAAGGATATTAAAATAAGACATAAAAGCCAAGAAAAAGACTAATGAACCTACGTAAATAATCAATTCTTTTTGGCAAGATTTTTATAGGAAATCCCAATCAACTTTGCGTTTAAAAAACTATACAAAATAATAATAATTAATGTAGTTAACAAAATAGAGAAATAACTCAATTCTAATACAGAATTTCTTTGCATGTCAAAAAAAGCGAATAATAAGATTGGTGAATATTGATGCAAATAAATCAGAAAACATAAGTATAAAAAAAATACGACTTGAGTAATATATTCGCTTTTTTCTTCAAAATGGTAGAAAATACGAATAAATAAAAAGCCAAGCAAACTTGTAAAGATATAACTGCAGTATCCAAAATCAGAATAAACAAAAACAAACATCAAGGCGAGTAAACAAACTGTCAACATTTTCTGAAACTGAGACAATCGCACAATGTATCGAGAATCATAGAAATGAAAATATAGATAATTCAAAATCATTCCATTAAACAGTAGCAGTATATCAACAAAAAATTTTTGATATATCATAAATCTATTGATCCATTTCTTTTGATATCGCATTTAAATATGCGTCTTTGATTTGTTTCTTTTTCAATTTAGAAATGGGTATAATTATATCTTTTTCTAAAATTAAATCGTTCAAATGGATGTTTTGAATATAGTCTATATTGACTAAAAAAGCTTTATGTGGACTAATAAAATGGTACTGTTTAAATCTTTCTTCCAATTTATATGGTATCATAAAATTGATAGATACTATCGCTATTTGTGTACAGATTTATTTTACGTTCACTATATTCAAAATACATGATATCATTTACCTTTAATTTTACTAAACCATGGTTTGTTTGAAAATATTCATAGATATCTATCTGACTATTTTGTAATAGTATAGTCATATCATCTAAAGTTTTAAATAACATTGTTTTATCCAGTGGTTTATCAAGATAATCAAATACATGCAATCTATAGGCTACATTTTTATATTTAGGAAATCCAGAAACTATTATTATATATGTGTCTAAGTCGTAGTTACGAATCATAGTCGCAATCTCTATACCATTCAAGTTGATCATTTCAATATCTAAAAAAAATACAGTCATATTTAACTTTTGATTTAATAAAATCCTCTCCAGAATTAAAAATAGATATTTCCACCTTATTTTCTCCATAATATTCAATAATATATGATTTAATCTTATTGCAAAATTGAATATCATCATCACAAATTGCGAATTTATACTGCTTTATCATTTATAACACCTACTTTACATCATTATATCAGATTTGAAATCAACCTTTTACAAAATTGTGTATAACATGAGTATTACGCCATCTGAAGGCCATGCAGTACGCTAGAGAAGTCCACACAATCCGTTACATAAGTCCACTCACTTTTAAATATGAATACGTTATACAAGTCCATTAAAAAAACACGGGATTAGCCGCAATATCATTAAGTTAAGAAATGACATTGGGCAATCCCTCCCTTTTTATTTGTTGTCCAAGTCCAATATCAGCTATAAACCGTTTTGGGGTATATGCCGCCCCTTAAAATCTTGAAGAGCAAATTCACCTTACCACATCCAAATTTATTGCACACTTTTTTCTACAATTTTTTTTTCCATTGTAGTTAGCCTGATTCCAAATTTGATAATGAAAAATAAAATTTATTGATATCAATTACAGTTCCACATTTTGACAATGAATTTTGATATGATAAATTATTTTCGCTATCAAGCGTGGTTAAAATCGTGGTAAATACTTCTTATGCGATTAGACGCTGAACCTCTGATTTTGCGGTATCTATGGACGCATGAGCGTACCAGTTCATTGTGATACTGATATTTGAATGCCCCATGATATACTGTAAATCTTTCGGGTTCATGTTCTTGCTTGCCAGTCTTGTGCAGAACGTATGGCGTAGTGTATGCGGTGTGATATGTGGCAAGGGATTGTCCTTATGGTGCTTGTTGTATTTCTTTACCATGCGGATAAATAAGGCGGTATAATCAATGGCAACTTTGGGCTTGCCTTTATGATTGGCAAATAAGAAGTTGCTCCGTCCGTCTATCACAAATGGTTCTGCCTTTGGACGTTTCTTCATCACTCGTTGAAATGCTTGTATCGTTTCCTTGCTTAATGGTACTTGCCTTGTTCCGCTCTTTGTTTTGGGCGTTTCAATATAATAGCCTTGTTCCTTGCTCTTTAATAACTGGTGGTCGATAATCACAACTTCATTCTTGAAATCAATATCGGCTACTGTCAGTCCGCACAGTTCCGAGATACGAAGTCCAGTTTTCAACAGTATCAGCACATCATCATAATATTTGTGATACACGTTGTCCGTCTTGATGAATGACAGTAGGACTTGTTCCTGTTCCTCTGTCAATGCAACTTTCTCTTTGGTATCATTTTCTAGGACTTCACTTAACTTAAAATCAAAAGGGTTCTTCCTTACACAATCGTCTTGTATGGCGATATAGAATGACGCTTTTAACGAGCGTTTATGGTTGTTAATGGTATTGTAGGAAAAGCCTTTCTCTTTCATGCGTAACGCCCATTCCTTAGCGTCAGAGGGTTTTATCGTATCAATGCTCCTAGCACCCAACTTGTCCTCTTTCAATAACCGCATGAGTTGTTCCCGTTGTTTCTGTGTGCTTTTCTTCACATTTGCCCTCTGTGCGTTCTGTTTGGCGTAGAGTTGGCAAAGTGTCATTTTCTTGCCTGTGCTGTCGATACCGTCCTCAATATCCCGTCTTATCTGCTGTTCCAGTTCTCGAAGTGAGGGTTTTTTTCCCGTTTTCCCTTTGGTGTCGGGTCTGTGGGTGTCAATCTCCAAGCATACACATATTTCGTGTTTCCAAATGCGTCCACATATTTATATAAGTATTTTTTCCGTCTGTTCGTTGGCTCTCCAGTATGCAGGATACGTTCTTTGCTATCCCGTCTTTTTTTCTTTCATGGTGTCTGCTCCTTTCCTTGTTGGAAAGAGCCTTGATATGACTTGTATTCATCATAACACATACAAGGCTCATTTGCATTAGATTGCGTCCAATTTATCAATGACCTTTTCAAACTGTCGGCGTTTAATCTGTATGCGGTTGCCATTCATAATGAGCCAGCCAGCGTCCTTGTTTTCCTCTGCCAAGCGTCTTAACTTGTTTTCTCCGATACGGAAATACCTTGACGCTTCTTCAATGGTAAGGGTGTATTTTTCCCATACAGGAATATCGTTGTTGTTCATCAGATCCCCCCTTTCCCATGTTTCGTGTCATATTGAATATAGGGGATAAGGTCGGTGCGGTCTATCCTCTGTAAGTGAGCAGTTATTTACTGGAAAGGGAATTACTGTATCTTGCCTTATCAAGCATAGTTCCCACTTTTTCCAGTCCACCTAATGCGTCATGTTCTTCCAAGAAGTAAAAACTTTTGACAGCTGAAATCACGCCACCCTCTGTAAGCCATTGCTGTGTTTCTTCAAGAGAGTTTTGCTGTTTTGGTACTTGCAGTTTAAGACTTCCACAGCCCCTAAAAATCGTTCCCAAAACCGACACGTTTTCCATCTGCTCTTATTACTTTCGTTTCTGTTTGGCACGACAAAGCGTAGGTTGTTTGCCAATAGCCCGAAAGCCAGTTCCCCAAGTTCCAGCGGTCTGTCTTTGAATGTCATGGCAAAAGCATGAGCCTTATCATCACGCAGTTGCATTTCTGTCCGTTTCCAACTGCCAACTTCCTCAAGCGTCTTGTTATGTTTTGAACAGACTTCCTTATCCTTATCATAAAAGCGGTAGGACAATCCCGATTTCCCAGCACCGATATAAACAGTCTTTGCGGTGTCGAAATCATCAAACTTGCTTTCGTCAAAGTGGTAGCCCTCACTATTAGAAATAAATTCCTCTTTTTCACATTTCTTCTTTATCTGCTCTATGGTAAAAGAATGGCTTTTCGTTTTTATCATCAATGGCAATATCAAGCCTTGTGAAGTGGAAATTATCCAGTCCGTATCTTCGCTCACAGCGCCGGAACATATCCCCAAAAGTATAATTTCTACTGTCGAGAATACGGAAAATATCATCACAACCTCTTCCGGTCATAACAAGATAACAGCCTACCCTTGTGGGTTGTCCTCTGTCTTTCTTGCGTCGCCCGATACATAAATATCTCCAATCTGCCAGCGTGCTTGATAAGGTCTTGTATTTTATGTTGCTGGATAAACATTGAAAATGTCAGTCGGTAAACCTAAAATGTGCATGATAACATCTTCGGCGGTTGCAGTATCAAATACAATACTGATGTAATCAATCTTAACGGATAAATTTTTGTGTGTAGTTATAGTGCATTACTCCTTTCGTACTTCTCGTTTTTTTGCGGGGTAAAAATCGTGTTTTTGTCCTTTATTTATCACAGTTTCTAGGTACTATGACATGTATACGCAGGGCGGTGTTACATATACGCCCTTTATGAACGCCTAAAGGCGTTCCCTTTCTTCCTGTGTCTGATCCGTTCTTAACGCTCACGAGCCTTGTAAGGCTCGTGGCTAAACGGAACAGCCCCAGTCAGAAACCTTATTTTCGGTCTGATAGTCCATGCTTATTCATGCTATCAAAGTGAAAATATATCTTTTCTATGCTTACTCAAGCGTGTGATTGACCCTAGCGTGCTTAATCACTCTATCTAACACGATAATAACTCCATTAGAATTACTTGTCAAGAAGTTTTTGTTGACTTTTAGATATATATTAAGTATGATATGCTTATAAATACCAATAAAAGCAATGAAAGGAGTGTTTATACTAAGTCATGGAGCATTACGAAAAGAAAATCAGTTTCTTAGGAGAGAACATACAGACCATAAGAAAACACAGAGGAATGAAACAACAAGAACTTGCGGACAAAATCGGTATCAATATGCAGAGCCTTTCCAAGATTGAACGAGGTGTGAATTATCCTACCTTTGATACATTAGAGAAGATAATGGACGTGCTGGGTGTAACGCCCAATGAATTATTATCGGGAGAATGGAAGTATATTGACCACACCGAGCCCTATATCATGGATATTATCAAACGGGAACAAGACTTCAATGTTTCCTTAGATTACCTGTCTGAAAATGAATTTTTTTCGATGATGAAAAAGAATGAGGCATATAAACTCATACAGTATATCCATAACTACATTACCAATGAGGTTACGGAGTTGGAAGAACTTATGGAAATCAAGCAGTTGATACAGCGTCAAAAACTGGAACGCATGATAAAAGTGCATAAGGAAATGCGAGGGTTAGACCGATACAGAGAACAGCCCAAAGAGTATAAATACCATGACCCTTATGATGATTGGATATTTCGTCAGCTTGCGGATATAGACAACAGAAACAACATTCCCGACACTTCGCCACAGTTAGATTTTGATGAAACCGACTATGAAGATTATCTGAAAAGGAGAAATGGAACAGAGGTCTTTAATTTCCTCTTGAATGAAAGATACAGCAAACAAAAAATACAGTGATTAGAAAAACACTGGTAGAATGTGCACAATCTTTGGTGAAAAGGAAACGTATATGCGAAAAAAATCACAAGGGTTAAAAAGTCGTCAAAAGGAATGGAAGTAACTATTATTGCATATGCGGATAAGGCAACAGAACGTTTGAAGAAGAAATACCAAAAATTGATTGAACGAAATGTGCCTAGAAATAAGGCAATAGTCGCTGGAGCTAGAGAGTTAGCATGTTTTATTTGGGGAATGGAAACAGGAAACATCCATTAAAATAAAAAATAAGTGAAAGGAGATGTGAAGAAAGACTTTTTAGAAAGACAAAGGATTGATGATATAGAGGAACTTCGTAAATAATGAAACAGGTCTGATTATTTACGATTCACCTCTTAAGGCAATAGTGGTACACGAATCAAATCGCGAGGAGGACTGTACGAAAAAGCTATTGATCCACGATATGAGATTTACAAAAACCTGCTCGACGGACCATTAACCTTAGGTACCGTTAACTGTCGATAGATTTGTTTAGGAGTTCCTCTATGTCATCAATCTAAAACTGAATATTTTTAGAATATGAGTGTAATTTTTTGTCTTGACAAAGGTCACTTCATAACAGGTGTTTGTTTCCAGTATAATGTTTTTTTGTGTAGAAGCAAGGATTGAATTTTTTTTTGAAAGAAAGGGTTGACAGTCATGTTCACACATTGTTACGCTTGCGACAGACAGACAGACAAGTAAATTCTGCCCTTTTTTCAATTCTATCAATAATAAACAGAACGCACAGATTATCCAGTTATAAGGGGAGTTTGTGCGTTTTTCTATGCAAAGAATTTATGAAAAATAAGGAGTGAACAAACTATGAAGAAAAAACAAGTCCTTGCAGTAAGTTCCGCATTGATGATTGGAACAACAACTGCACTTACAGGGCTTCCTACTCCTGTCATGGCACAGGAAAACACAGAAGTTGTGCAGGAAGCCGTTGTAGAAGAAAACAAGACAGAGCAAGTTCCTGTGGAACAGAAAACAGAAAACGCAGAAGTACAAGAGAATATAACAGACAAGGAACAGGAAGAAACTGCTGAAAATGCAGAAACTTTAAAAGAAGAAAGTGCAAAACAGGAAACACCTGCAACACCAGAAAAAGAAGTGGTTACCGAAGATAAGACCGTTGAAGCAAGCAAAAATACAGAAGTAAAAGCTGGAAGCATTGCTATTGATGAAACACATTTTCCAGACAAAGTATTTAGAGAACAAATCATTGCAGAATTTGATAAAGACGGCGATAGTGTGTTATCTGTTGATGAAATATCAAAAGCCCAATTCTTAAACTTACATGGTATGAAAACGATATCTTCATTAGAGGGTATTCAATATCTAACAAATTTGCAGTCTTTAGATGTTTCTACGACTTCTGTTTCAGACTTAAGTCCGGTTAAAAACTCATCTTTAAAAAGATTAGATTGTCGTTCTTCAAAAGTAGGAAGCGTTGATTTAACACGTTATCCGAATTTGGAAGCTTTCGTTTGCGATAATACATCAATTAACAGTCTTGATGTATCTAAGAATGAAAAATTGAATACGTTATTTGCAGATAGTACCTCTATTTCCAATTTAGATGTAACAAACAATCCTAACTTAGAACAACTATCTTGTAGCAATACAGGATTAATGGAACTTGATGTCACACATAATCCGCAATTAGTCACTTTAGATATAGGAGATACAAAAGTAAAAACACTTGATATAAGTAAGAACCCTAATTTGAAACAACTATCATGTTATATGACAAATATAGCTGAATTAGATGTAAAAAAAAACACAAAACTGACACGCCTTTTTTGTCATGATACAACTATTAAAAAATTAGATTTAAGCAATAATTTAGAACTTGAAATGCTACGTTGCGGTGAAATTTTTTGAACAAGGGATAAGAGGTCTTGATATAAGTAAAAACACAAAAATTAAAAAATTAATTTGCGATGATTTATACTGGTTAAATGTCGGAGAGAATAAAGTTCTTGAAAATAATCATGCTTTTGTAGGCAACGGTTATATTGATATCAAAGGAAATAAAATCGACTTAAAAAAGATGTTGAACAAGGAATAGATATTTCAAAAGTAAAAGTTACTGCAAATGGAACTTTAGACAAAGATACGGGGATTATAACGGTAGATGATGTAAAAAAACCAGTTACTTATGAGTATGATTGCGGTACTTATAAAGACGGAAACGTCGTTTTAAAAGTGGAATTATCGTTAAACTCACAAGGAGAAGACAATACAGCACCAACTATTTCTGCAAATGATGTTACATTGAATGTAGGCGATACTTTCGACCCATTGGCAAATGTAACAGCAACAGATAAAGAGGACGGAACTATCACTTTGACAAAAGATAATATTGTTGCAAATGATGTAGATACTTCTAAGGCTGGTACTTACCATGTGACTTATAAAGTAACAGATAAAAACGGAGCTTCTGCTAAAAAACGATTACTGTAACTGTGAAACAAAATACAGGCGACCTTAACTCTGCTCCAATCATTTCAGCAAATGATGTTACATTGAATGTAGGCGATACGTTCGACCCATTGGTAAATGCGAGCAGCAACAGATAAAGAGGACGGAACGATTATTTTAACAAAAGATAACATTATTGCAAATGATGTAGATACTTCTAAGGCTGGCACTTATCATGTAACTTTCCGTGTAGTAGATAAAAATGGTGCAATTACTGAAAAAACAATTACAGTTACCGTAAAAGAAAAAGTAACAAATAAACCTGTAAGTCCACAACAGACCACAGAAACCGAGCAAGCCAACTACTCCAACAAAGCCTAGCGGACAAAAGAACCCTGTAAAAACAGGTGATATGACAAACGTAGGATTGTTTACTTCTATGTTTGCTGGTTCAACCGGTGTATTAGCTGTTTTATTCGGTAAAAAACGTAAAAGAAATAAGAACAATTAACAAAATGTATAATAACAATCAATAGCGACTAATGATTTTCATGTAAGAGGACACCAAACTATACGGTGTCCTTTTCAAATTTTACGTCATATCAAGGCTCATTCAATCGTGGTAAATTCGTGGTAAAATGAATGTTTTCTATACTTCAAAATGTTTGAAAGTATAGTGTTTATGCGGATAATCAAAAATCAGATATAAAATTTATAATAATATTTAATACATTTTTTAATTCATAATAACCATCAACCAAACGTGTAAATAGCGTCATACTTGCGCTTACTAACATAATAGATATCCCAGAAAACTGTGCAAATTTATCTTTCATATTATCCATCATCCCTTTCCGTTATAATCAAAATACTCGTTCGAATTAAAATTTGTTCACATTATTATGATCATTATCCTCTAATATACCTGCTAAGATTAAAAATTATTGGTTCCCATGGGTATCAATCTCCTTATGTGTTTTTTATAGATTATAAATCAAAATTCAATGCTATTAATACTATTACAGTTCAATAATAGATAATATTGTTCACTTCTCTATAGTTTTTTTTACATCATTTTTATAAAAATATAAGTCTTATAAAACTTATATTTTTTGATATCTAAAAAGAGTAGGGTTGTATCAGCAATCCCTCCCTTTTTATTTGTTATTCGAGCCCGATATTAGCTATAAACCGTTTTGGGGTATATGCGCCCCTTATACTGTTTTTATGAAATAAGACAAATTGCCTTATCAGATTATTAACAAATAAAACTTAATGTATTGATATTATTCTTAATTAATCCATATATGAAAAACCGTTCCTAAAGTATCATCACATTTTAACTGAAGTGTGATAGTACTTTTTAGTATATCATACACAATCAATTGATTCTCGGTAAGAAGTAAAAGATGATTTAAGTCTAATCTTTTAATATCTACAATTCTTTCATTTTCAGAAATGGCATACGGTGAAATATCAACAAATTCGCTTTGCAATGTTTCATAATTAAAAATAGTAAAACCCAGTTTATCTATAGTTATCGATTCATGTGATATAGCAAGAAAATCATCTCCAATATCATAAATATCGGAAGGAAATATTTCTTCAATCGTATAGAATTCACTTGTTTCGTTAACTAAGTCATATCTATATATTGCACCAAAGCATATATTTTTCTAAACTACCAAGATCTCGCCAACCCGTGAAAACAACGTATAAATAATTCCCTTTTGTAATAACATCATTAAAGAAATATTGCTTCTCTTTATTGGCTTCAAGTTCTTTTATTGTATCTATTGAAAAATCACCATCATTTTCAGAAATAGAAATCAAAATATTTTTAAAATAATTCTTCCCATTTTCAACTTCTGTGGTTTCAACCTCTGTTCCAATAGTATAAACTTTATCAGACGAAGTAATGAAATCACTAAATAACATATCCTTCTCAAGTTTTAGATATTCCACTTCTTCTAATTCTGGTGTATAAACTGAAATAAACGAGTTTTCTCCTGTAGTAGATGCAAAATAGTAATTATGAGAAGTTCCTGATGATGTATATGCACAATGGTCCGTTTGATAACGATGAATTAACCCTGTGTTGAAGTCTATTGAAACTAAAGATTGCTTATCTCGACCAGGAAAATCTTCTTCGGTAAATACTAAATACTGATTTAACAATTCAGAACGATGAACCACAGGGTTTATATTCGTATTTATAATCTTAATATCTGTTTTGGTTATTTCATTTAACTTTTCATCATTGAATTGATAGCCAATTATTCCATCGCTGCCTAGCACATAAAAAATCAACCTCGTCTGAAGTTTCAAAACGATTTGTTTTTTGACAACCTACTGTTCCAATCAAAAGGAATGCGATTATACAGTATGAAATAATTTTTTAACGTGTTTGTACAATTTAAACTGCTTCATAATCTGGGAAAATCATCTATTCCTATATGTAATTAATGTTTTAGAATTTTTAACAAATTCTCCTGGATGTACTGCGATTGCACCACCGATATCATTATCAGATTTATTTAAATTAACACCTGCAGTATAATAATAAGCTGCCCATACTAATTGAGAACAATAAAAACTACCAGTTTGATAACAGTTCCAAAAATTAGGATTGTAAGGTTTACCTTTTTTCTTTGTCGACCCAATAACCAAAGCATTATAATCTTGATTAACGGTTGTGCTCTTAACACCCACTTGCCAAATTGTATGTGTACTACTTGTCCATACTCCATGCCTAAAATCTCTTTGTTTTCCCCCGGCTTTTGTGCTTCAATTACCGCCTCAATTCGTTGCGGAGCTACTATTGCAGAATGCCAAGTATTAACAGTATTAGTCCCAAACCCTTCGGTTGTTACACATATCACGCCATCTCTCCAAGACCATGAACCAGTTCTTTGATCTTGTTGTTGGATTCTTAAAATCACCATAAATTGGTGCCTGAAACCCATAATCTAAATATTCTTGTTCTCTTTCAGGCATCGTTTCAAGTATTTCTTTTTGTTCTTCAGTTAAATTCTGCTCATTTAATGTATCTTCATTAGCCAAAATAGGACTAGTAAAACACATAATGCTCGGCATTGAGCAAATAAATAAAGAAAATGTTTTTTTCATCAATTTACTCTCTTTCTTATTTTGTTCTTTTATGGATAGCGATATCTCTAATTCAAATATAATATAAAGCCCTTAAAAATACAATACATATATTTATATTGTTTGTTTTTTTTTGTATTCGTTTTAATTAATCATATTCAAATTGAAAAAATAAATATTTAATCATATAATTTAAGAGAAGATATATACATAAAGAAATTAAATGGAGGAACTTATATGAAATACATTCAATTTACTAAGAAGGAAAAATGAGATCATGGATATCTTATGGAAGCATGATGTTGCAATGTCTGCAAACGATATTAAATTAGCTTCCAAAGATTTGAGTATCAATACGATTCAAAGCAAACGCTACAAAAATTATTGGAGATAAAATATATCAAGGTTGCAGGAATCGGACAGAACAAGAAGGCAATCACAAGATTATATAGACCAGTTATATCCGAAGCAGAATATGTGAATTCATTTATTGGCGAAGATACACGAGCAAAAATTTCAAACTTATTTTGTTGAGCACACAGATGATTTACAGATGATTGAACAATTAAAGAATTTGATTCAAGAAAAGAGAAAGAGTTAAAATAATGCGATTTTCTGCATCATCTCTTTTCATTACTTTGTGTATCAGTTTTTTGTTGATTCTTCTGTTAGACATTTTACTTTCATATAAAAAAAAGTTATAAATTATTTCGGACAGATTTTATAACAGTACTAATCGTTGTTGTCGTAGTAAGAATGTTTGTGCCACTTGAATTCAAATTTACTAAAACCATTATAGTACCCACAATCATGAATCCAATCATTGTACTGTTGCAATATAAAATTTATGCAAATGTGCAAGTATATCAATTCTTATTATTAGTTTGGGTATTAGGTATTATATGGAACCTGATTAAATGGATTCGCGCAATTCAAATTACCAAAGACATGTACAAACGTATTGAAAAACATTCAGAACATTATCATATAAGCAATTTTATTGATAACTATCAAGAAGAAAATTATGTAGTATTAAAAACGAACTATGTTTCTTCCCCTATGGTCATGGGCTTTAATAAAACTATATTGATACCAGACGTATGCCTTTCACAAGAAAATTTAAAAATGTATTACTTCACGAAACATGGCATATTAAAAATCATGATGTGTGCAATAAACAAATTATCAATCTGTTAGTTATCATGTATTGGTGGTTTATTCCAGTATATAGATTAAGAGACAAGATTGATTTATTTTTGGAAATGCGTGTAGACTATCAAACAACGAATCCATTTTCTAAAGAGGAAGTAATGAAATATATGCATACGCTTATAGAAATCCAAAAAAACATTCAAGGTAGAAATGAATTTAATGGACAATCTACACATTTTATGATTCAAGATAATGCAAATGTATTAGAATATCGTATAAATTATTTAATGGATGGAATGTATCAAAAAAAACGAGCAAAATTCTAATGATTGTCGTATTAGCTCTTCCATTACTTACAAACAAACATTATTTTTGGAGTCTGCATTTGATCCTCCAAACAACGAGGATTTTTATGATCAATCAGATATAGACAAGGGATATATTATTAAACATAAAGACGGAACATATGAATTAGTATTACAAGTGTTTTTCTTAAACAAAAATTGCAAAACTTCAAAAGTTTTCATTCCTCTTCAGTCATAAAAATCAATTCATAAAAAGCTTTTGGACTTGGCACTTTTCCAGGAATAGCAAAATACTCACCCTTTTTTTTTCAATTAATTTTGCAGATATCGATTCTTTTCTATATTTATTTCTTGTATATCTTAGCATATTCATTCCTCAAAATATGTGTATAAATTAGTTAATTAAACAAAGTAATCTTACATACTTTTTTCCTTTCTGGTTTAAAATTTATCGGATTTTTTTAATCCACTATCAATAGCTCATATGTATTTGTAAAGTAAATAATTGATAGTGTACTCTTTACAGTTACTGGTTGAACCTCATTAACAATATCCTAATCATATATATACTCATGAGTCACCTTGTTACCATCTAATTTCAGTATGATAAAAACTCAATAGGTGTTTCCTCTAACTTTGTTCCACCTTTTGATATTCACCGGTTCGTTGAATGAATGGAAACAACTCCAACTACAGTACCGATTCCAACAATCTTCTTAAAAGTTGAAACAACCCATAACCAAACACTAGCAATTTCTTCCAGGAATGATATGCTCCCTTTATGAGAGACAGTGAAAAAACAAACTGTCATCATGAAGGGAGTGCTGGAATACTTATCCGGGGGTGGGAAGTCTCGAAGAAATCAAGAAAAAATATAAGTTGCGAAATGATCGTCAACTCAGCAACTGGATAAAGGTGTATAATGCTCATGGAGATTTCAACTCTACAAAGTTTTCTGAGGAGGAAGTTACATGAAGCAGGACGAGAAACCACATTTGAGGAACGAGTTCAAATCGTCAGGGAATGTATCGCTATAGGGAAAAACTACGGAGAAATAGCCTTAAAATACCAGGTAAGCTACCAACAAGTTCGTGCCGGACACTTCGTTTTAACAGATGGGGGCAGGATTACAAGACCGGCGTGGACGGCGCAAGAAGGACCAAACTCCCCGTACCGATTTGGAACAGGCACAAATTGAGATTAAGGCAACTCAAACATAAACTGTATCTGGCGGAAATGGAGAATGCAATTGTTAAAAAAAATTGGACGAAGTAGAGAGGAGTGATTTTCAGAAGTAAGACAACGTGACATACTTATATAGCCATTCAAGGAAGTGTCACGAAGAACAAGGGTTCTTTGTTGAGGCGACCACTGTGACCATCATGTATCCGTTCTGCTTACTACAAATGGGCTTCCGGAAAGCTAAGCCACAGAGTAAAGGAGAGAACGAACGGTTAACCGACAAGATTGAGGAAAATCCATTTAGAAAGTCAGATAAAGATTTACCGGAGATTGAATGACGATTTGCGTCATGACCATGGTATCTATGTCAATGACAAGAGGGTGCTACGCATCTGCCGAGCCAAAAGATATAAGATCCACTGTGAAGTACACAACCATGTACGCACAAGACGGGCAAAGAACCCTAAGTATCTTGCTGAAAATTCTTGAATCGCCAATTCTATGCGGAGAAGCCGAATGAGAAATGGCTTACTGATGTGACAGAGTTCAAGTGAGCGCAATGATAATCCACTGTTTACAAAAACCTTTGACAAAGCAAGTATATGAATCCAGATGCTCATTCGCCGCCCACGCCGATAGAGTGTTTCAATACACAGGCAGAGCCTTTCCACCATAAACTCGTACAGGCCGGAATGACTCAGAGTATGTCCCGTGTGTGGCTCACTGCATTGACTGGTACTACGTCAAGAAAAAAGGGACTCATAAAATAGATAAATTTTAAATTCTAATGTTTTTAATACTATTCTCATATTGATTTTGATTCATAACCGCAATGGCTATGGATCTGTAGCGTGTTGTAGAATGTTTCAATATATTCGAAACACAAATCATATGCATGATCATAATCATAAATCAAAGTACGATTTAATCCATTCTCTTTAATTGCTGAATGAAAAAGATTATACATGCATTATCCCATGGTGTGCCTTTTTTGAATAACTTAGAATCAGTCCTGCCGTTAATTTTTATAAAGTTTGTTTGTATAATGTACTCCTCTTATCCGAATGAATACTCACAGGATTCGCTGTTTTTCTCTGCTTTCTAGCCATCTCTATACATTTCAATACTTCTTCCACTTCCATCGTTCTTGATAATGTCCATGCAATTATTTTTCTTGAATATAGATCCATTACACTTGTAAGGTATACAAATCCTTCCAAGGTAAAATATACATTATATCTGTACACCATGCCTCATTTGGCTTGTTTATGAAAGTTCTTTTAAAATGTTATGCAGCTTTGTTGAAAAAATCACTATCAAAGGTTGTTTTTTATTATGGTTTAATGTAACAGGCTTTGATACCCATTTTCGCATATATACACCACAGTTCTTTGTGATATTTTTTCGCCTTTGCATCTCTTTTCACATATCTTTGGTGCACCATAAATTCGATGATTATCATCATATATAGTTTGAATCGCTTTGCATTCTCTCTTCTTAGGGATATAGATTGCTTGCTTGGTTTTCTGATGCAGATAATTGTAATATCCATTTTGACAAATGAAGCTTCACTTTAGCACTCCAGTCACCGAAAAGTCTTTGTCGACCTTAGATCCTTTCGTAGAAACAAGACAGTACAGAACTTGTGTTATTTCAGAATGCTCGATGGCTTTTTTAGAATTTCAAGAGAATCTTATGTATCCTCTTTAATTCACGTTTTAAAACGTCTGTTTTCAAGCTCGCCTCTGTTAGATTCCTGAACCTTTTAAATGGTTCTCGTTGTTATTGGCTTGGCTTAAGCTTCCATCTGTATAAAGTATCATCTCCAATACCTTAAATTTTAGCACATTTTATGACTTAGTTCTGATGTGTTAAACAATAATTGATGTAAAGATTTTGTTTAAATTCTTGACTAAACTCTGTTTTTTTTATTTGCCATTTT
>VOFC01004559.1_pt1 | contig 39795 bp, 45 predicted proteins | sample 5384161 | NCBI WGS metagenome assembly VOFC01 (sample SAMN12384722, study PRJNA508395) | human gut metagenome | isolation source: healthy gut B | host: Homo sapiens
CGGCATTTCTGCATCGGCTACCATTGATCCGGGCTTTGAGGCATGGTTATCGTTCCCGACCCTGCCGCTGTCTGTCCGCCCCAGGCTTCTGCCGATACGCTTGTTGCTATTACCAGCGTCTTGTCGCCCGTAAAGTGCTGCTGCTTCCGTGGCATATCCCGTATTGCTTACCGCCTTGATGTTTACGATGTAGCGGCAATTCCTTTTCAGCGGAATATAACTTCCCCCGCTGGTGAGGTCTACCCTGTAATAATGCGTGCTTCCCGCATAAGTGCCGCCCACGACAAGGCATACATTGTTGTCCCTGCTGCTGCCTTGCGGCGTTTCCGCTACGTAGATAGTCCGTATCAGCGATTTGCCGTCCGGGCAGGTGTAGGTCAGCGCACCGTTTGTTCCGGCATCCGGGGGGATGGATACGGATGCAACCACATTGCCGGTGATTGTTCCGCCGTTTACGGGAGCTGCGTAGCCTTTATTCTTCGTGCGGTACACGCTGACCGTTTTCAATGTAAACCCGCTTATTCCCGCTGCCGTCTCTCCGCTTAGCGCGCACCCTACGTCTATGCGTGCCAGCGCGCGCAGTAACGTGATGTTTCCCAAAGATGTGGCAGGCGTAATAGCTTGTGCCGCCGCAGTTTCTCCCCACATGGGGAAGCGGCTGTAGCTTGTAGTTCCGGTTGCATTCCAAATTCCGGCGGCATCGAATGTTATCATTTTCAGGACATCGCTTTTTGGGTGTGTTATCCGGAATGACGGGCAGTTTCTTTTCCCCCGCATTAGCAATGACTGCAAGCCTGTATTTCTCGCCTGCCAGGCTTTGTTTCAGAGTTACCATATACTTGCCGCCCAGTAACTGCACTTGCGGCGCCTCATAGCTGAATGTTTCTGGAACCGCTCGCCTTGAACACCAGTACTTTCAGTTGGGCGATGTCTATCGCGTTTCTCCTCGTTGGATGTAATGGCGCGGGTGGCGGTGCTTCCGTCCGTTGCCGTGGGCAGTGAAATGCGGAGCGTGAGCATCACTTCGCCGTTGTCGGCCAGTGTGTCGGGCTGTCCGTTGTCGCAAGCCAGCAGGACAATGGGACGATTACGCACCGGTTACGATGCGCAATAATGCGGCCGATATGCTTCTATGTTCCGATAGTCCTGTCATACTTTCTTTAACTTACATTTCCGTTTCCTGTTCCACTTCTCCCCACGGCAGTACTTTTTACGAATGCCCTTATCTCGGTCTTTCTGAAATCTATCTCGATGTCGGTCTGTTTCCCTGCCGCCGCGCGCAAGGGCTGTAGCTCGCTGTCTTGCGTAACGGTGCACAGCTTTTCCTGCCCCTGTATATTTCCACTTCGATGTATTCTCCTTCCCGGGTCGGAAATATGCGGAAGGGTGGGGCATAGGCATCTCCTTGCCCGTCTGTAACGGTAGGCGGTCTGTACCCGGCGCTTTCTCCGGTTACTTTTCCCATGAAATCCACTTCGGAACCCGTTCCCCGTACAATGAAGGTATAGGCTTCTCCCCGATATGGATAGCGCCTGCCAGATAGCATGTCCGTATGCTCAGTCCTGCCGCCATTCGCTCCATTACCAGCGTGATGCCTTCTTCCTGTATGTCCTTGTAGCGGTGTTGTTCAGCTCCTTGCGGCAGTAAAAGAGGTCTGTAACGGGCAAATGGCTTCCTTCGGCATGTTGTTTCAGTTTCAGGCGTGCTTTCCTCTATCGGTGTTCCCGGCTTGATATCGGCGGTAATCAGGGTATCTTCCTTGATGTTGCCCCATGCTACGAGGGTGAGCCGCGCTTCTTTGTAGTTTCCGAAAGATAGTCCGATGATACTCCTGCCGGAACCATGCGTACAAACCGTTGTCACCGAAAAGATACACTTCCGATTTCTCCAGTACGCCGCTTTCGGTGAGGTCGTTGCCTGCCGCATCCACTACCCGTACGTGTACTTGGTACTGCACGCAGTCTCCGATGTCTTCCCGCACGCAGGATGCATGCAGAAAGGCGAGGCAGGTATACAATGCCGTGAGTATGGCTGTGCGGATAGGTTTCATGGCGGTTTTACGATTCCGGTTATTTAGTCGAATGTTACGTCCTGCGTGATGTTCAGTGCCCAGGTGGCCACATTAACCGTCAGTTCGAGCGAAGTAGGGGTTATGTCTCCATAGGGTCCGTAGTACCAATGTTCTTGATAGTGGCTCTTTATGGCATAAGTATTGTTGCGGGTGATGTTAGAAGTACCCGTACCCGCAGTTCCGGTGATGTTTGTTCCCGCCTGATTTTTGTTGACGATTATCGGATAATAGATGGTGCTTCCTGCATCGCTTGCATTCTTCTTGAATGTGCCTTCCAGTACCAATGCCGTATGGGTGGTTTCTTCGTTGGGGAGAATATAGAACCAGTAGTCGGTTTTATGTTCCGCACTTACGTCTACCGGCGGAGTGACCGAATTTGCCAGATAGGCTACGGTTCCGGGGGATTTGTCGTAGTTTCCGGTCAGATAAGCCGGTGTGCCCATTTTGGTGGTGCTGTATCCGCCTGTGCCCGGTACAGCCTCTTGCATGGCGTTCCGTACAAAGATGTTTTTCAGTTCGTAGGATGCCGCCGCGTACTGTCCGTTGGGGTCAAAGGCGGTTTTGATGCTGCTTATAGACACCCTTGCCACGAGCCGGAGCAGTTGGGCTGTCATACCGGTGTTGCTGCCTGCGCTCAGTGTGAAAGTGGTGTTGCCGCTGCCGTCTTTACAGCTCCGCTCATGGGCAGGCAGTCTTTGGCCTGTGCATCGGCCAGTGCGATGGTTTTCTTCAGGAAGTCGGTTTTGTTCAGTACACCTGCAAAGTAGTTGTCTGTGGGTGCATTGGCTACCACAATACCCGTACAGCCTGCTGCCGGAGTATAGTTGATGGTGGTTGCCGAGGTCATGTTGGTGGTAATGGTCTGTATGGCATTCACCGAATTGTCGCTGTTGAATATCGCTACCGTAAAACGTTTCAGGGTATTCTCCTCGGCTTGCGTAGGCAGTGCGCTGCCTGTGGTTTTGGTGTTTACGCCGCTACCCGTAAGGCGCAGTTCCAGTTGTGCCGTCTTTTCTTGCAGTTGGGGTTCTGCTATTCCGTTCTCGTCACTGCCGCATCCGGTCGAGTGTAAGGGTTGCTGCTGCCAGCATTGCCCATAAATAATTGTTCGTTCTCATGTCCGCCTGTTTTTATAGGTTAATATATTTTTTAATATGCTGCTCAAAAGATTATCTTCGTCTTTTTAATTTTCCGCCTGCCTTTTCAGCTCTTTAAGCGCTTTGTCGGCTTGTTTCACCCCTGCTGCCGCAGCCATGGTGAGGTATACCTCCGCCTTGTCCCGGTTTCCTTCCTGCAGGCAGAGTATGCCCATGTTGTTGTATGCCATGGGCAGGGTGGCAAACCTCTCCAGGTAGCGGCGTGCCTTGGCCGTCTCTCCTTTGGTGAGCGCCACCGCCGCCGCGTTGATGTTGGCTTCGGGGCTGTCGGGAAACAGCCGTGCCGCCAGGTCCAGCACATCGTTGTACTCTGTAGAGCCTTGCGGATAGCTGCCTGCCACCGTAAAGAACTCGTTCAGGCGGAGCGCCCGACGTTCGCCGGTGCGGAATAGCCTCAGACTCTCCGCCGCATCCAGCGGCTGGCGGGTGTACTCTATCTGTAGTCCACCGCATTACTTCGGGGAATATCTTTTCCGCCAGGTATTTGTAGGGCTTTCCGTCGGCAAGGCGCATCAGCATGCGTTCTCGTCCCTTGTCTATGTCTACATTGCTTATCAGGTCGAGGGCGGCTTCACGGAACATCATGTCGCTTTGCTTTACCAGCGCCGCAATGGAGTCCCAGTCTTCGGAAATCCAGGTCACTTCCAGCGGAGTACCTGCCGTCAGGCGGTTTTCCCGCAGGTAGTCTTTCAGTTTCAGTGAGCGCACCAATGCATCCACCTCATTTTTCTGCAGGTTTCCTACGGGGGCCCCGTACCCTGTAATCTTCACTTTCACGAGCTTCGTTCCGCCTCCCGGCGTATGTCCTGCAAGGCATTGCGCATCCGGTGGTATATCTCGAAGTTCTGCTTGGTTACGGACAACTCTCCCAACGGCCTTTCCCTCTTGTCCCGCTGCTCTTTGCCGAAATAGGGGATAGACCCCGTCACAGCATGCAGCGTGTCCTTGTCCGGCGCGGGCTCGATGAAGTTCACCCATGTCAGGTACTTCCTGTCCGTATCCGTGTCCCAGACAGAAGTGCGTACTTTGGGCAGGTTCAGCCTGTTGGCAATCTTGTCCTCGTATATGCTTCCTTGTCTGCCGTGGCAGGCGCACTCCTGCGAGCGTATCAGGAGCAGGGCGTCCTTCATCCATTCCTGATAGGGCACTGCCACCCGGTAGCGGAAGGAGCGTGCCATCCTGGCATCGTTCCTTATCACTACTGCGGGTATGGGGGAGGGGCGGCCGTTTCCGGTAAATTCCTGTTGCCGCTGGTACACTTTCTGTTTCTCTGTGCCGTTGATGAGTACTGCGGGCAGGGCCTGTTCGTTTTCCCCGCTGATGAGTACGGGCGTCACGGTGAGCGATTCGTCCGAGGGCATCCTCAGTCCTTCGAAGTCTACGGACAGGTCTATGTTGAGGCGTCCGTCCGCAAGGGAGAACTGCTGTCCGGTGACGAACATTTCTCCCCGGTAGAATTCCTGTGCGCGTCCTGACCGGCAGCAGAGTACCGATATTGCCATTATCAGAGGAATACGGATTAGATTTTTCATGCTTTCAATTTGCTATTGTAATTATTCTTGTTGCTATTTTATCATGTACACTATGGATATTGCCGCCTTGGTCGGGGCAACTAAATTCCTGTTGCCGCTCCCTGTCCTCTCCCGCAGTGCGAGCAGCGGTAGCGTTCGTATCCGGTATGCAGAAACCCTACGCCGATGCTTGTTTCCAGTCGCCCCAGCGGGGGAGAGGATGAAGTGATAGCCGTATGATATTCCCACTCCCGTAAAGTCTCCCTCGTATCTTTCGGAACGTATCCCTTTGAAAAGCCCCGAAAGGCAGCTTGCCTTTTTTTGGCTACGTTGTACACGCCGTACATCAGGTTTGCCCCGAAGAAATGTCCTCCCGTAGGGCTGGCACATCCAGTAGCGCAGTTCCGGCTGTACGAACCAGTGCTTCCAGCGCCTGTCTCCTCCTGCCGGAAAGGGGTTGTAGTGAAATCCGGCTTCGAGCGTGAAACGTTCCGACAGCTTTAGTTCCACACCGAGGTTGGGCGAGGCGAGCATGCTCCCCGTAAGCAGGTCGCTTTTCACGGCAACGGTTTGCGCCCCTGCCTTGCCTGCACAGGACAGTAGGGCAAGGAGCATCAGCATCGGTATGTGTTTTCTGCTTTTCAATTTCTTTGTTCCGGTTATAAGTCTGTCAGTGTAATTTCCTTCAGGTATATTCTGGCTATCTGGTTTATTATTCCGAGTTTCTGGGCAGCTCTTCCGTATTGTGCATAGAACTGCTCGGTAATGGGGCGGTTGCAGTTCAGATGTTCTCCCGTGGCTTCGAGAATATCCAGCAGGGATATTTCCATAGCTTTTCTGGCAGGGGTGTAGGATTGCGTTTCCAGCGGATTTTCCGCGTCTTTCAGGATGATAAGTCCGGCATTGGTGAGCTGTGGCAGTAATATCCGCATTTGCCCTTCGGTAAGTGTGCACGGTTTTATGCAAGTACCGTAGTCTCTTGCATAAATACATTTGAGTACTGCAATGGCAGTCTGTGTTCTGGGCGTTATCATGTAGTTTTCTTGTTTGTTTGATTTGGGTATCCGTCCGTTACTTTGTAGGTAACGGGAGATTGCCGTCAGGCATCTTGCAGAAGCGTCTGCCGCGTGTGCAGCCGGGTTGTATATCTGATAAATTTATACAACAGGCGTTTTCCTGCTTTCCGTTCGGAAGGCGGCAGGCTGATTATTGCTCTATAGGTTGGGGCTGGTTTGTTCTGTTTTGTCTGTTGCCGGTCTTTTACGCCGTATCCGATAAGATTTTATCTTTTTTGTTTTGTTTTTCAAGTTTTATAATTACTTTTGCGGTAGGAATATCTCCCGTTACCTACAAAGTAATTCCTTTGTAATAATCTGTATCATAGTAATATACAGAAAATATTTCCCAGCCATCCTTATCGGTTTCCGCATTTCTTTACGTAAGCAATAATTTTCTTGTTGGCCTTGTCCAGCGCTTCGTTTTCGAAGGGTTTCAGATAGGTTTCCGTGACCTTTACCGATGAATGCCCCAGTGCGTTGCTTATTACTCCCACGGTGACTTTGGTGTGGAACGCCGTTGTGGCCCATGTGTGTCGTGCGGTGTAGGAGGAGAGCTTTCCTCTCAGTCCGAGTGCGGTTGCCAGCAGTTTGAGCTTCCGGTTGAAGCTCCGCAAGACCTGCTGGTAATGCCGGTACTCTTCACGTCTTCCCAGCGGGAAGCGGCAGTTTTCGTCCCCCAGTATGTTGAGCAGGTAGGGCGAGCCCGTGCGGCGGTCGGCACATTGGCGGATAAGCTCTGCCGCTTCGGCGGTGACGTGTACACGTATCTGTCTTCCCGTTTTCTGTCTGCAGTAGGTAATTACCCCGTCCTTGAAATCGCATTTGCGCAGCCTTGCAAGGTCTGCAAAGGGCATGCCCCTCAGCAGGAATAGCAAGGCGAACCATATCTGCGCTTCTTTCAGCTCCCGGCGCACGGAAGCGGAGGTGTCAAGGGTCTGTCCCATTTCGGCGGGGAGCAGGGCTCGTTTCACATCGGCACGGGTTCCGGTATATACATGCTTGAACAGTCCGGGCACATATCCGGTGAGGCCCGCCAGCAACGCGCGGTTGTATACGGCCCGCAACATGCGCAGGTAGGTTGACATGGTGTTCAGCTTGAGCATCCTCTCCAGCAGGTGCCTTTCGAACTTCTGTATCGTGGCGGCATCAAACACTTTCCGCATCCGTATTTCGGTTTTGGGGTGTTGGCTTTCCCAGTACCGTTGGAAAGCCCGCAGCATGCTGCGGTATACATGGGCGGTTCCGAACCGCCCTTCGTCTTCCAGCTCCTGTATGACTGAAAGCGTAAAGGTTGTTAAATCTTTCATGATCTGTTAGTTTTATAATATTTACAGTCTTTGCGTGCGCCATTACCGCACGCGATATACTATATTGCACTTTTTTGGAAATTTATTTACTTGCGGACAACGCTCCGGTTTCGAAGTAAGCATCCGACCTGTATTATGCTTTACTTTTTTGTATACCTTTGCCCTCATTTTTCTAACAAAATGTACTAAAAATGAAACAGACAGATTACGAATGGATGCTTTTCGGATGTCATCCGGTGTCCGATGTGGCTATGGCCTACTGCTCTTGCGAGCACACAACTTCCTCTACGCGCGCTTTCCGCAAACTGGTGAAACTTTATCCGAGGCTTTACGAGGCCCCTTTGCCGGTACGGATATACCGAGCGCACCACTACACTGGTCCCTTTGCAGATAGCTGCCATTATCCGCGAGTGGGGGATGCCGGGCGAAGTTTTTCTTGAAGGTCAAAAACGTTTCAAGGAAGAAAAGTACTGATATATTTTAATATATCAATTCTTTCTTTATTTCTTATGTGTCCGGCAAATGTCCGGAAGGCTGTCCGCTTAAGGGCGCAATCCCTTGAGGGACAGCCTTTACAGGTGTACGCCGGGGTGTCCGGAATGTTGTTCATGCCAAAAGTAGCTTAAAATAGTTATTTTCCACCGAAACCGGCTATTATTTACCGAAACTTACCGGAACTGCATGCCGGGGTTGCGGGGCGTTGCATTCCCCTCTATCTTTGCTGCGTAATTAAAAACAACGAAATGTTAGAAACAACTGAAAAGGGGTATGTCATGGTTCCCCGACAACTAATCCATGATATTATACGCGAGTGCCCGGAAGCTGCCGGAGAACAGGAAGCCTTTCTGCGTGTGCTGCTCTATGCCAATTACAAAGGAGAGCGTTTACCGCCGCAACGGGGTGGAGTATGTATGTGCACGTGGCGAAAGCCTGTTCAGCTATCTGCAATGGGCCGAAATCCTTGGCTGGAGCCGCGGGCGCACCATGCGCTTCTTCAAAAGGATGTTCGCCTGCGAGCGGCTGGTGCATCTGGACGACGGACTTTCCACGCATATCCGCATCCCCGATTATGATGTCCGGATATCCCGTGCGGCCAAAAAGGAACCGGCATCCGGCACACCGTCCGACAATGGCTTCAAAGCTTTCTGGGAACAGTACCACGAGATTACCCGCAAGGATAAGGTAAATCCCGGCAAGGCACGCAAAGTCTGGAACAAACTCTCTGCCGGTGAGCGCATCGCCGCCCTGGAGAATATCGAAACCTACTACTACCACCTCAACAACACCCTATTCTGCCTGCAAGCCGTGAACTACCTCTCCCACAAAGCGTTTTTTGAACGAGTACAAATACGAGTATTGACGAACCGTTTACCATAACACACATATAATGTAATGGCTGAAATACTGAATCCGCAGGATGCGGAACTTGAAGAAGTTATACTTGGAGCCTGCCTCATAGAGCGTGAGGCCATGCCGATGGTGGCAGACCGTTTGCGTCCGGAGATGTTCTATTTTGATAAGAACGCTTTGATTTATGCCGCCATGCAGGTGATGTACCGGGAAGGGAGGCAGATAGATATTATTACGGTGAAGAATGAGCTTGTGGCCCGCGGCAAGCTGGATGCCGCAGGCGGGCCGTATGAGCTGATCCGTATCAGCGGCAGGGTGGCGTCGGCGGTGCACCTGGAATATCATGTGCTGATTTTGCGCGAGAAGTACTTGCGGCGGGAAATGATACTCGGATTCCATAAACTCCTGGCGCTTGCAGCCGATGAAACGACGGACATCGGCGACACGCTGGTGGATGCCCATAATCTGCTGGATCGCCTGGAGGGAGAATGCGGCACCATCGAGCACTTGCGTGATATGGATACCTTGATGGACGATACGCTGCAACAGGTGGATGCGCGTCGGGCATCCGGATCGAACGGGATTACGGGCATCTCCACCGGTCTTGCCGACCTGGATCGCCTGACTTCGGGCTGGCAGCGGGGCGACCTGAATGTCATTGCCGCCCGTCCTGCTGTGGGCAAGACGGCCTTTGCCCTGCATCTGGCACGTGCCGCCGCCACCGCAGGGCACCATGTAGCGGTGTACAGTCTCGAAATGCAGGGTGAACGCCTGGGCGACCGGTGGCTGATAGCCGCTTCGCCGGATGTAAATGCCCGTCATTTGCGTAGCGGACAGCTCACCGATGATGAAGTGGCGCAGGTGAGGACGGCGGCTTCGGAACTTCGTGTCCTGCCCATCCATGTGGACGACCATCCGGTAACGAGCATGGATCGTGTGCGTTCTTCGGCACGTATGCTGCAAAGCAAAGGCAAGTGCGACCTGATTATTCTGGATTACCTGCAACTCTGCGATATGAAGTCCGACCAGAAGAACCGGAACCGGGAGCAGGAAGTGGCGCAGACCACCCGTAAGGCAAAGCTCATGGCGAAGGAACTGAATGTGCCCGTCCTGCTCCTGAGCCAGTTGAACCGGGGTAGCGACGGACGCCCCTTCAGCCGTCCTATCCTGAGCGATTTGCGCGAGAGCGGCGCCATCGAGCAGGATGCGGATATGGTGATGCTGCTCTATCGCCCTGCGCTGGCAGGCATCAGGACGGAACCGGTAAGCAAGTATCCGTCGGAACACTTGGGAGTGGTGATTGTGGCGAAGCACCGCAACGGAGAGACGGGCGATGTGTACTTTGCGCATAACCCCAGCATGACGAAGCTGGGCGAGTATGTTCCGCCTACGGAATGGCTGATGAGGAATGCGAAATGATACCTTAATATTAATGTATTCATTACTTATATAGGGAATATAGGAAAAACAGATGGTGCGTGGAAGGTAAACGCATGGTCTGGGAGTGGAACAGACGGTCTGTAAGGAGCAAACAGACCGTCTGTTTTTTTACCTGGTTTTCTGATAAAAAAGTGAGCGGATTGTAGAAAATAAATGGCTGAATACTTGACTTCGCCTCTTGAATTTCGTATCTTTGTTATATGCTTAAAGAGAGGTAAATCATTGATTAAAGGCAGCCTTTTTACTCTTCCTTTTTGTGTTTTTGTTTTTTGTAAGTAAGTACGTACAGTCGGCTTACACTTGATTCCTATTTATTTTTTAACCTAAACTTTATTTTTTTATGGATGTACTTGTAGAGCGCTTTCAGCGCCGGAAGGATGTAACGGATCCTAATTCTCAGAAACTGTATTATCTCCGTCAGAAGCCTAAAACCTGCGGCAAGGTGGATATCGATGTCCTTGCCGCCAGTATTCAGAAAAACTGTGCCATGACGAAGGGTGATGTGAAGCACGTAATCGAAGCCCTTGTGGAAGAAATCCAGACGAACCTTGCCAACGGCGACAAGGTGAAGCTGAACCAGCTCGGCACGCTTCACATGACGTTTCGCTGTCCGGGTGTGGAGAAGTCGGAAGACTGCACGGTGAGGAATATCTCCAAAGTGAATATCCGCTTTGTGCCCGACAAGGAGCTGAAGCTTGTGAACGGCAGTACGGCTGCCACCCGCAGTCCGGCAAATGTGTCTTTTGCGCTGGACAAGCCTGCGGACGGCAGTTCTTCCGGTGGCAACAGCGGCGGTAGCGGCGGTGAAGAGGAGAACCCGCTCGGATAGGCCGTGACCGGTCTTTACCGTCGATAAACAATGCGGCGAATCTGTATGGTCGCCGGACGTATGTTTTTTAATCTAACCCTTAATTTAAATCTTATGGCAACAAAATCAAACTGGTGGGACAAGCTCCTCAAAATCGTAATCGCAGTGGCTTCGGCTGTTTTAGGTGCTTTAGGCGTACAGGCAATGCCTGCCTGATTTATACTTTATACTTAAGTTACGTACTTTATACTTAAAGAAAGTGAGATTTATCAACCTCATCGTCATTCATTGTTCCGCTACCCGTTGCGACCGTAGCTATACCGAACATGAGTTGACCACAGACCACCTGCGCCGGGGATTCTCCGGCGCAGGTTATCATTTTTACATCCGTAAGAACGGTGATATAAAGACGCTCCGGCCTTTGGAACGTCCCGGTGCGCATGCCAGAGGCTACAACGCTCACAGCATCGGCATCTGTTACGAGGGCGGGCTGATGAGCGGGGGCATCCTGCCGATACCCGCACCGATTTTCAGAAACACTCCCTGAGGGTACTCGTTATGTTGTTGCTACGCGATTATCCCGGCAGCCGCCTTTGCGGGCATCGCGACCTCAGCCCCGACCTCAACCGTAACGGCGAGATAGAACCTGAAGAATGGATAAAAGGCGTGTCCTTGCTTTGATGCTGCGTCCATTCTGCAAGAGCCGTCGCCCCCTAATCCGGCTTCATTGTAATCCGATTGTTGTATTTGAAAAGTTATGTTACGCTTTTTTTACTAAATAATGTTATTGGGATAAACAATATTCATGTGTTCTTGTTATATTTGTAATCATTTCAATTTACTTAATAAATACAATTATGATAACAGAAAAATTACAGAATGCAATTAACGAGCAGATTACGGCTGAGATGTGGTCGTCCAACCTTTATCTGGCAATGTCTTTCTTTATGGATAAGGAAGGTTATTGCGGTATGGCTTCCTGGTTGAAGAAGCAGTCGTTCGAAGAACATGCACATGCTTGTGAATTGGCATCGTATATCATCAAGCGTGGCGGCAAAGCCAAATTGGATAAGGTTGACGTTGTTCCCAACGACTTCGGTACTCCGCTGGAAGTATTCGAGCAGGTTTACGAACACGAATGCCGCGTATCGAAGATGATCGACGCTCTCGTAGACGTAGCTGCTGCTGAAAAGATAAGGCTTCCCAGGACTTCTTGTGGGGATTCGTTCGCGAGCAGGTAGAAGAAGAAGCTACCGCTGCCGGTATCGTGGATATGGTGAAGAAAGCCGGTGCAGCCGGAATCTTCTTTATTGATGCGAAGCTGGGCGAAAGAAAATAAGTAAGAAATATAACCGGTAAGGTAACGGGTGGTAAGGCGTGGGCTTTATCACCCGTTTTTTGTCTGTCCGTCATCGTTGTTTGCGCAATATGTGTGAGTGGAACAAAGAAACCGTCCAAACAACGTTTTGATGAGATAATAGAAACAATACGTGAAATAGGGCGCGAGCTAATGACCGTGCCTGCATGAAAAATAGGGTAATGTTGCAAGAGTAGGGATGTGTTGCAACACGGAGACATTTATTATTTTCAGGCACGGATTACGCGGAATTACACGGAAGAAAGGATAAAGTAAATCCGTGAAATCCGCGTAATTCCGCGTAATCCGTGCCTAAAAAATCATTAAGTGCCTCCCATTTCTATTTCAGCACTCCCAATTCCTTTCCTACCTTAATAAACGCTTCAATACATTTATCCAGATGTTCCTTATTGTGTCCGGCAGAGATTTGTACACGGATACGTGCCTGGCTTTCGGTACGGGGTAGTAGAAACTACCTTCTTCCTGCATGCGGGCAGCATAAACCTGCGACAGTTTGGCGTCGTACAGCATTACTGCGCAAATGGCGCTCTGGGTAGGCTTGATGTCGAAACCGGCGGCAGTCATCTTGTCGCGGAAGTAATTTACGTTCTCTACCAACTTGTCGTGCAGGGCGTTGCTCTCTTTCAGCATCTTGAACACTTCGAGGCTCGCGCCGATGATGCCCGGAGCCAGGGAGTTGGAGAAGAGATACGGACGGCTGCGCTGGCGCAACAGGTCGATAATCTCTTTGCGGCCCGTGGTGAAACCTGCCCAAAGCGCCGCCGAAGGCTTTGCCTAATGTACCGGTGTAGATGTCCACACGTCCGTAGGTGTTGTACAGTTCGCTCACGCCATGTCCCGTAGCACCAACTACTCCGGCAGAGTGGCTTTCGTCGACCATTACCAATGCGTCGTACTTTTCAGCCAAGTCGCAAATCTGATCCATCGGAGCTACGTTGCCGTCCATTGAGAATACACCGTCGGTGACGATAATGCGGAAACGTTGAGCTTGTGCCTCTTGCAGGCATTTTCAAGCTCTGCCATGTCGGCATTGGCATAGCGGTAACGTTTAGCTTTGCAGAGGCGCACACCGTCGATAATTGAAGCGTGGTTCAAGGAGTCGGAGATGATGGCGTCCTCTTCGGTGAAGCAAGAGGCTCGAACACACCACCGTTAGCATCGAAGCATGCAGCGTAAAGAATGGTATCTTCTGTTTTGAAGTAGTCAGAGATAGCAGCTTCCAGTTCCTTGTGGATATCCTGTGTGCCACAAATGAAACGGACGGACGACATGCCGTAGCCGCGGCGTTCCATCATATTCCTGAGCAGCGGCTATCAGGCGGGGATGGTTGGATAATCCCAGGTAGTTGTTGGCGCAGAAGTTCAGTACTTCCTTGCCTTTCACGGTGATAGCAGCTTGTTGTGCACTCTCGATCAGGCGTTCCTCTTTATAGAGTCCGGCTTCTTTTATTTCAGCAAGCGTTTTGCTGAGATGGTCTTTCATTTTACCGTACATAGCTTTTTATTTTAATAGGTAATACTTCGTTATTTGAAGCTCTACAAAGGACATCATTTTTCTTGGAATAAACAATATCTTTTGATAGAAAAATGAAAAAAAAGTGTGTATATTTGCGACTCAGTAACGAAAGAATACCTTATAAATAAGTTGTATGAAAAATATTTTGGTAATCGGAGCCACAGGACAGATTGGCTCGGAGTTGACATTAGAGTTGCGCAAGCGCTATGGTGATGACCATGTTGTAGCCGGATATATTCCGAGCGCTATGCCGCAGGGTGAATTGAAATCCTCGGGTCCTTCGGCCATAGCCGATGTGACAGACCGCCAGTCCATTGAAGTTGTGGCGCGACAATTCAAGATCGATACAATTTATAATCTGGCAGCCTTGCTGTCGGTAGTTGCCGAAAGCCGTCCGGCCATGGCATGGAAAATAGGTATAGACGGGTTGTGGAACGTGCTGGAAGTGGCGCGTGAGTACGGTTGCGCCGTGTTTACGCCGAGCTCTATCGGTTCGTTCGGAGAGAATACTCCCCACGTAAAGACGCCGCAGGATACCATTCAGCGTCCGCGTACCATGTACGGCGTAACAAAAGTGACTACGGAATTGTTAAGTGATTATTATCATACGAAATACGGGGTGGATACCCGTGCGGTACGTTTCCCCGGCATCATCTCCAACGTGACGCCTCCGGGCGGCGGTACGACGGACTATGCGGTAGACATCTTCTACTCTGCCGTGAAAGGCGAGAAGTTCGTATGCCCCGTAAAGGCGGGTACATTTATGGACATGATGTATATGCCCGATGCCATCAATGCGGCTATCTCGCTGATGGAAGCCGATCCGGCACGGCTGAAACACCGGAATGCGTTCAACATCGCTTCCATGAGCTTCGACCCGGAAATGATTTATGCGGCTATCAGGAAACATGTGCCCGACTTCGAAATGACCTATCAGATAGATCCTTTGAAGCAGGCCATCGCCGACAGTTGGCCCGACTCTCTGGACGACTCCTGCGCCCGCGAGGAATGGGACTGGATGCCGCAATTCGACCTGGAGTCCATGACTGTGGATATGCTTGAAAAATTAAGAGCAAAATTAAATAAATGACCGTAGAGGTCGCTAAAGGATGAAACGATTACTAACGGGATTTTTTATACTCGTCTTTCTGTTCTCGTGCGGGAACAGAAAGACGAAAATGGATCCCTTTGCTACCATTACCGAAATGGTGGATTCGGCCGGGCATGAAGCCGATACGCTGCAACAGGCGGAAGTGAAGGAGGAGCCTGAACCGCTGGGAAGCGGACGAACTGTTTGACGATTTTATCTTCAACTATGCTTCGGACGAGGCTTTGCAACGGGCAAGGACGGAATTTCCTTTGCCTTATTACAACCGGGACACTCCTTCGAAGATAGAGGAACGCTTCTGGAAGCACGACTACCTGTTTACCAAGCAGAATTATTATACGTTGCTTTTCGACCGTGAGAGCGACATGGACATGGTGGGCGACACTGCGCTGAAGTCCGTGCAGGTAGAGTGGATTTACCTGAAAACGCGTATGGTAAAGAAGTATTACTTTGAGCGTAAGCAGGGCATGTGGATGCTCGAGGCCATTAATCTGCGCCATATAGAGGACGGTGAAGGCGAGAATTTTGTGGATTTCTATACCCGTTTTGTAACGGACAGCCTGTATCAGAGCGAGCATATTGCCAATCCGTTGCAGTTTGTCACCATCGACCCCGACGATGAGTTTGCCATACTGGAAACCACTCTCGACGTGAACCAGTGGTATGCTTTCCGTCCGTCGCTGCCCGCAGACAAGTTGTCCAACATCAACTACGGACAGAAGAACGAGGATAATTCGAATACGAAAATCCTGAAAGTAAACGGTATCGGCAACGGATATTCCAACGTTTTCTATTTCCGCAGGCGGGGCGGTGAGTGGAAGATGTATAAATATGAAGATACGAGCATTTGAGACTTATGAGAATACCCAATACATTCGGATTTGATGTAAAAGCTGCCGTATATGCAGAATATCACTCGATAGAGGAATTGGAGAAATGGATAGCCGAAGGGCGCATCACTTCTCCTTTTTACATATAGGATGCGGTAGTAATCTGTTATTTGTGAAAGATTATGAAGGCATGGTGCTGCACTCGCGCATCGGCGGCATGGAAGTGACCGCGGAAGATGACGGACAGGTGCATGTACGTGTGGGTGCGGGTGTAGTATGGGATGATTTTGCGGCTTACTGTGTGGAGCAGGGCTGGTATGGTGCGGAGAACCTGTCGCTGATACCCGGTGAGGTAGGAGCGGCTGCCGTACAGAATATTGGTGCTTACGGTGTAGAGGTGAAAGACCTCATAGAGTCTGTGGAGACGATAAACATCCACGGCAGGAAGCGTGTCTATCGGAAAGACGAATGTGAATATGCCTATCGGAAAAGCCTTTTCAAAAAGCCTGAAATGAAACCGGTCTTTGTGACTTACGTGAATTTCGTACTGAGCAAGAAGGAGCATTACACACTGGATTACGGTACAATCCGTCAGGAGCTTGCCGGGTATCCGTCAGTGAATTTAGCCACTTTGCGCCGTGTGATTATAGCTATTCGCGAAAGCAAACTGCCCGACCCGAAAGTGCTGGGCAATGCCGGGAGTTTCTTTATGAATCCCATCGTGCCGCGTGCGCAGTTTGAAGCGTTGCTGGACTTGTATCCCGCCATGCCCCATTACGAGGTGGATGCCGGACGGGTGAAGATTCCCGCCGGATGGATGATAGACCAATGCGGCTGGAAAGGCAAGGCCTTAGGTCCTGCCGCCGTGCACGACAAGCAGGCTCTGGTGCTTGTGAATCTGGGCGGTGCGACCGGAAAAGATGTGGTTGCCCTGTCGGATGCCGTCAGAGCCTCGGTAAAGGAGAAATTCGGAGTGGAGATTTGTCCGGAAGTGAACTTTATAGAATGATTAACCGACAAGCATCAATCACTGTTTTATGAAACTGACTATATTAGGAAGCGGAACATCTACCGGAGTGCCGGAAATTGGTTGCACATGCCCCGTCTGCACATCTGCCGACCCGCGGGACAGCCGTTTGCGTGCATCCGCCCTGCTGCATACGGACGATGCGGTGATATTGATAGACTGCGGTCCCGACTTCAGGACACAGATGCTGCGCGCTTCCGTGTACGAGCGGATAGACGGCGTGCTGATAACCCACGAGCATTACGACCATGTGGGCGGATTGGACGATTTGCGCCCTTTCTGCCGTTTCTCGGAAATACCCGTCTATTCGGATGCCTACACGGCAGCCCATCTGCGGGCGCGGATGCCTTATTGCTTTGTGGATAAGAAATATCCGGGTGTGCCGCGCATTTATTTGCAGGAAGTGGAAGCGGGCAGGCCTTTCTACGTGCGGGAAACGGAAATACTGCCGGTTACCGTGATGCACGGGCGGCTGCCCATCCTGGGATACCGTATCGGCGGGCGGCTGGGGTATGTAACGGACATGCTTACGATGCCGGACGCTTCGTATGAACAATTGCAGGGACTGGATGTTCTGGTAATAAACGCCTTGCGGCCGCAACCGCACTCTACGCACCAAAGCATACCGGAAGCGCTGGCGGCAGCGGAACGTATCGGCGCAAGGGAAACTTATTTCATCCATGAGTCACCATGCAGGGCTGCATGCCGAAATCGACCGCCAACTGCCGCCCCATGTACACTTTGCGTATGACGGTATGGAAATAGATTTCTAAACTTTTTGAAACATTTGTTTTGTTTTATTAGTATAAATGTTTATTTTTGCCAACAGTTGACGAAATATATGCCATGAAGCTTCGAACCCTTATACGAATAGCCGTTATTGTGTCCATAGTATTGCTGTGTACAGGCTTTGGCGTATACTCGTTTCTGCGCATGAATGCAGTGGAAAACCGGCAGGATTTTAATCTCTTTACGTTAGTGCCGCAAGATGCCACGGCCGTGCTTGAGACAGACCGTATGGCGGATCTGATGGAAGATGTCGACGGCCTGCATTGCAGCAAGGATGAGCATTTCCTGTATGTATCGGAGCTTTTTGTATACCTGAAGAAGTATTTCAATACGTTGGTAGGCGATACGCCGCATGGACTGAGCAGGCAGATGAACAAAATGCTCATTAGCTTCCACGAGCCGGATACTCCCTTGAACCAGGTGTTGTATTGCAGCCTGGGGGAGGGGGATTACGAACTGGTGGAGTCTTTCGTGCGTAAATACAGTTCCAGCACTTTCCCTTCCAAGTATTTTGATTACAACGGCGAGGAAATACGCATCTATCCCACGGCGGACGGACGTTTTCCTTGCGGCTTATTTTACCCCGGACTTTCTGGCTGTCAGCTTTCAGAAGCGTCTGATAGAGCAGGTTATTGATGCCTGCCGTTCCAGACAATCGTTGATGGACATGGCGTCTTTCCGTGCCATGTATGCCGGTAAACGCAATAATGTGGCGGCAACGGTGTACGTGCGCATGAAAGAGGTGGGCATGGGAAAGGATACGGACGGCATCCGTTCGCAGACACGCTTGGGAAGCTGGGCGGAGTTTGATATGAAGTTCAATGAGGAAGCCGTGTATTGTTCCGGTATCAGTCACGGAGCGGATACAGCCCGGACGTTTATCAATGCGCTTCGCAGGCAGGGAGCCGATAAAGGATTTTTCGGGAGAGCGGCTGCCGGCATCTGTCTTCTTCTACAACCAGTGGGCCATTTCGGATTTGGAAGCCATGTTCGGCTTTACTTCGCGGCAGGAATATGCCAAAGCTACTTATTCCGATTATATCAAGAAGCGGGATGAAGAGTGGATGGATTTTATGAAAACGTATGCGGGGAGAGAATGTCATGTCTTGCCTGTTTCATTCAAGGATACTACCGACCGGCATCCCTGCGCTGTAATGAGCGTTGCCGTGAAAGATGAAGCACAGGCGGAACGTGCCCTGCAGAAATTGCTGTATGCCACTCCCGAAGAAAAAGGCGCTCCGGCCGTGGAGCGGACCTATCCGAACTACAGGCGATACCCGCGTGCACGGAAGTACCGGCAGTACATGTTGCCCCGGAATACCGTATTGACGCAACTGACCGGCATTACGGAATCCGCGCTTCACACCTACGCCTGTTTTTATAAGGGAGCCTTGTTGCTGGCGCCCGATGCGCAGAGTCTTTCCGCTTATGTGGATGCTGTGGAGAACGGGGATGTGCTGGACGGGACTTCGGTATACGAGGAAGGTGTAGGCAGTCTTTCCCCTTATTATAACTTTGCCATGATGGTGGATATGGAAGAGATGATGCACCAGCCGGAAACTTATGTGCGGTTGGTTCGAATTTCTTCTTCCGTCATTCCGATTTCTTCCGCCACTTCACTATAGCCATACAGTTTACTTGCGCGGAAGGAGTGGTGTATCCGAATCTCGTCCTGCTGTATAAAGGGAAAATAGGGGAGTTTGAAGAAATTGGGAATTGAAAAATGAGAGAAATAGAAAAGAGGGCTTGTCAGGACTGAAATGAGTGCTCTGTGAAGGTGCAGATTGTAACTATAACATCTGAATAATGTGTGTCAAAACTAAAATCCGCTTACTATTTGTTTTTTATTAAGTACGGATTACACGAAAAGCACGGATTTCACAGATGTTCTTTATTCTTTTTCTGTGAAATCCGTGCTTTCCGTATAATCCGTGCCTAAAAGAAATCGTCAAATGCATTTTGACACCTTCCTTTTCTTACCGGATAAACTTGCTGATTCCTGTTTTCAATTTTTAATTCTCAAATTAGAAAGGCAAGTCGTCCTTTGCGTCTCCGGATAAGAATTCCGGCGCTGCGGACGGAGCGGGCGGCGGACCGGTGCTCCCGGTGCAGGCGCTGTCGTTGCTGCGCTGACACGTTCCACTTTCCATGCGCGGATACTGTTGAACCAGCGGTCTTGCCACTGACGTGCGTCGATGTCGAAAGATACCGTCAGCTCTTCACCCATCTGGATATTGAATTGTTCTATTTTATCTGCTCCGAATACGTCGAAACACATCTTGCGGGGATATTGCCCGTGGTCTTCGATTACGTATTCCTGCGCTTTCCACTCGTTACCTGATGCTTTGGAAACTCCGCCTCTGGGCTGGAGTATAGCGATGATTTTTCCTGTAAATTCCATTGTACTCTTTTTAAATGATGCGGCGAAGTTACAATTTTTTAGGGATATGCGACGAATAAACGGCTGTTTTTTCTTTGCCGTAGGGAATTCTTTTTTTAACTTTGTCCGTTAGTTAACAACTGAACTGAAATTAAAACTTAAATACATAGAATATATGAAATTTATCGTTTCGAGTACTGCGCTCTCCAGCCATTTGCAGGCTATCAGCCGTGTGATTAATTCAAAGAATGCGCTGCCTATTTTGGATTGTTTCCTTTTTGAACTACAAGACGGAACCTTGTCGGTAACTGTTTCCGACAGTGAAACAACGATGGTTACCACAGTCGAAGTGAATGAAAGTGATGCCGACGGACGTTTTGCAGTGACTGCCAAGACTTTGTTGGACGCTTTGAAGGAAATCCCCGAACAGCCGCTGACGTTTGACATCAATACGAGTTCTCTGGAGATTACGGTTCAGTATCAGAACGGTAAATACAGCCTGATGGGGCAGAATGCGGACGAATTTCCGCAGTCGGCCATGCTGGGCGAGAATGCCGTCCGTGTGGAAATGGATGCACAAGTGTTGCTGGGCGGTATCAACCGCGCCGTGTTTGCAACCGCCGATGACGAGCTTCGTCCGGTGATGAACGGTATCTATTTCGATATTACTACCGAAGACATCACAATGGTGGCTTCCGACGGCCATAAGCTGGTGCGCTGCAAGACGCTGGCCGCCAAAGGCAATGAACGCGCGGCTTTCATCCTGCCCAAGAAACCCGCCAACCTGATGAAAAACCTGTTGCCGAAGGAGCAGGGCACGGTGACCATTGAATTTGACGAACGTAACGCTGTGGTTACGCTGGAAAGTTATCGCATGGTATGCCGTCTGATTGAGGACGCTACCCCAACTATAACTCTGTAATTCCGCAGAACAACCCGTATAAGGTGACGGTAGACCGCCCTGCTGCTGATTGGTGCGTTGCGCCGCGTGTCTATCTTCTCCTCACAGGCAAGCAGTTTGATCAAGCTGCGTATGCAGGAGAACCGGATTGTGATTTCGGCACAGGACATCGATTTCTCCACTTCGGCAGAGGAAACGCTGGCATGCCAGTATGCGGGCAATCCGATGAGTATCGGCTTCAAGTCTACTTTCCTGATTGATATCCTGAATAATATATCGGCGGATGAAGTGGTTATCGAGCTGGCGGATCCTTCGCGTGCCGGTGTTATTGTTCCGGCAGAGCAGGAAGAAAACGAAGACCTGCTGATGCTGCTGATGCCGATGATGCTGAATGATTAATGAAATAGTAATCTGTCATTTTTTTATTTAGGCACGGGTTACGCGGATTTCACGGTTCGGGTTTATAGAGAAACCGCACCGTTCCGTGCAGTCCGTGCCTAAAAGATAAATAAATACGAAACTTCATGAAACTGAATCTTAAAAATCCGATTGTCTTTTTTGACTTGGAGACCACCGGTACAAACATTAACTCGGACCGAATAGTAGAAATCTGTTATCTCAAAGTATATCCCAACGGAAACGAGGAAACCAAAACCATGCGTATCAACCCCGAAATGCACATACCGGAAGAGGCTTCCGCCGTTCACGGCATTTACGACGCAGATGTGGCCGAATGCCCCACGTTCAAGGAAGTGGCACGCGGTATAGCCAATGATATTGAGGGCTGCGACCTTGCCGGGTTCAACTCCAACCGCTTTGATATTCCGGTACTGGCGGAAGAGTTCCTGCGTGCAGACGTGGATATAGACATGAGCCGCCGCAAGTTTGTGGATGTGCAGGTTATCTTCCATAAAATGGAGCAGCGCACACTGTCTGCCGCTTATAAGTTCTATTGCGGCAAGAACCTGGAAGACGCCCATACGGCGGAAGCCGATACGCGCGCCACTTACGAGGTGCTGATGTCGCAGCTGGACCGTTATCCCGAATTGCAGAACGATGTGGCTTTCCTCTCGGATTATTCCAGCTTTAACAAGAACGTGGATTTCGCAGGACGTATGATTTATGATGATAAAGGTGTGGAAGTGTTTAATTTCGGTAAATACAAAGGCATGCCGGTGGCAGATGTGCTGAAACGCGATCCGGGCTATTACAGCTGGATACTGAACAGTGATTTTACACTGAACACCAAGGCTATGCTGACTAAAATCCGCCTGCGCGAGATTACCCAGAAGTAAATTTGTAATTAGTAGTTTGATTTCATGGCAAACCCACTGAAAGGAAAGAAAATAGTACTCGGCATTACAGGCAGTATTGCCGCTTATAAAGCCTGTTATATCATTCGCGGACTTATAAAACGGGGTGCGGAAGTGCAGGTTGTCATAACGCCTGCGGGCAAAGAATTTATAACTCCCATTACTTTGTCTGCCCTTACCAGCAAGCCCGTTATCAGCGAGTTCTTCGCGCAGCGTGACGGAACCTGGAACAGCCATGTGGATTTGGGTCTGTGGGCGGATGCCATGCTGATAGCTCCTGCCACGGCTTCCACTATCGGCAAGATGGCGAATGGCATTGCCGACAATATGCTGATAACCACTTACCTGTCGGCAAAAGCTCCTGTGTTTGTTGCCCCGGCAATGGACCTGGATATGTATGCCCATCCGTCCACCCAAAAGAATCTGGAGACACTGCGTTCGTATGGTAACCATATCATAGAACCGGGTACGGGCGAGCTTGCAAGCCATCTGGTAGGCAAGGGGCAGAATGGAAGAACCGGATGTCATTATCCGCAGGCTGGAAGAGTTCTTCGCAGCCAAAGACGGTGATCTGGCCGGAAAGAAAATTATGATAACTACCGGACCTACGTATGAAAAAATAGACCCGGTGCGATTCATCGGCAATTATTCGTCGGGTAAGATGGGCTTTGCGCTTGCCGATGAGTGTGCGGCAAGAGGAGCAAGGGTTATTCTGGTTTCGGGACTCGTCCAGCTCCGGACACACTACCCTGTATACCGGTATTTCGGTGTGGAGTCTGCCGGAGAGATGTTTGAGGCGGCCACCTCTTTGTTTGACGATGCGGATGCCGTTATCATGGCTGCCGCCGTTGCCGACTATACGCCGGAGCAGGTTGCCGACAGGAAGATAAAGCGAAAAGAGACAGGTGATATGTCATTGCACCTGAAGCCTACGCGGGATATCGCCGCCCGTTTGGGAGAGATGAAGAAGCAGCATCCCGGCAAGGTGCTGGTGGGCTTTGCCCTCGAAACCAATGACGAACAGCATAATGCGGAAGATAAACTGAACCGTAAGAACCTGGATTTTATCGTGCTTAATTCGTTGAATGACAAAGGTGCGGGCTTCCGTTACGATACCAATAAAATCAGCATTATCGACCGGAACGGTAAAAAGGACTACCCGTTGAAGTCCAAAGCGGAAGTGGCTGCGGACATCGTCGACCATTTGGCGGAAGTGATGAAGCGTGAATGATATTTTTGATTGTCAACTTTCAATTTTCTGTTTAATAAAATGTTGCGTTCTCTATACATACAGAATTATGCGCTTATCGAGAAGCTTGATATAGACTTCGGTAGCGGCTTCTCGGTGATTACCGGTGAGACCGGTGCGGGAAAGTCCATCATATTGGGGGCTATCGGTCTGTTGCTGGGGCAGCGTGCCGATGTGAAATCCATCAGGCGGGGCGCTGCAAAATGTGTGATTGAAGCCCGTTTTGAGATTGCCGGTTATGGTATGCAGCCTTTCTTTGAGGAAAACGAACTGGAATACGAAGATGAGTGTATCCTTCGCCGCGAAGTCTATGCTTCGGGCAAGAGCCGTGCGTTTATCAACGATACGCCTGCCTCGCTGGTACAGATGAAGGAGCTTGGCGAACAGCTGATTGACGTGCACTCGCAACATCAGAACCTGCTCCTGAACAAAGGAAGGTTTCCAGTTGAGCGTGCTGGATTTGCTGGCGCATGACGAAGACGAGCTAAGTAAATACCGCTCTCTCCACCGGGAATGGAAGCAGGTGCAGCAGGATTTGGAACAGCTTGTCGCACTGGCCGAAAAGAACAAGGCGGACGAAGATTACATCCGTTTTCAGTTGGAGCAGTTGGAGGATGCGCATCTGGCTGCCGGAGAACAGGAGGAACTGGAGCAGGAGGCCGATACGCTGAGCCATACCGAAGAGATAAAGGCCGGACTGTTCCGTGCCGGTCAGGCGATGAACTCCGATGAGGGCGGTCTGCTTTCCGTACTGAAAGAGTGCCTGAATACAATGGCGGGCTTGCAGAAAGTATATCCTGCTGCCGGTGAACTTGCCGAACGGCTGGAAAGCAGCTACATCGAGCTGAAAGATATTTCTCAGGAGGTTTCGGGAAAAAGAAGAGGAGATAGAATTTAACCCTGGCCGGCTGGAAGAGGTGAACGGACGTTTGAACCTGATTTATACTCTCCAGCAGAAGCATCGCGTCTCTACGGTGGACGAGCTTCTGGCGCTGGCGGATGATTATGCCGCCAAACTGTCCAACATCACTTCATCGGATGAACAGATTGAAACGTTGAAAGCCCGTAGCGAAGCCTTATATAATAAGGTGAAGCGGCAGGCAGCGGTACTTACGGGATTGCGTACTGCCGCAGCCCGCGAGGTCGAGAAACAAATGGCAGCCCGTCTGGTACCGCTGGGTATGCCCAATGTCCGTTTTCAGGTGGAAATAGGTGCACGCAAGGAGCCGGGTGCACAGGGGGGCGAATACGGTGAACTTCCTTTTCTCTGCCAACAAGAACGGGGCTTTGCAGAATATTTCTTCGGTAGCTTCGGGGGGCGAGATTGCCCGTGTCATGTTGTCTGTCAAGGCGATGATAGCCGGAGCGGTGAAGCTGCCCACCATTGTGTTCGATGAAATCGATACGGGAGTGTCCGGTGAGATAGCCGACCGCATGGCGGATATTATGCAGGAAATGGGCGATAGCGACCGCCAGGTTATCAGTATCACGCATCTGCCGCAGATAGCTGCCCGCGGACGTGCCCATTATAAGGTGTACAAGCAGGATAATGAGACGGAAACCAACAGCCATATCCGCCGCTTGACGGACGAAGAACGGGTAGGGGAGATTGCTCATATGCTGAGTGGAGCACCCTGACCGATGCCGCGCTGAACAATGCCAAGGCGCTGTTGGGCATCGTCTGACTAATGTAGTACTTTACGGTTGTAAAGTAGAGGTTTACAATCGTAGTGTAGCACTTTAGCCGGCTAAAGTAGAACAAAAAAAACAATAAGATACAATGATAGATAAAAGTGAAATGATTTTCGGCGTTCGTGCCGTGATAGAAGCTGTTCAGGCAGGTAAGGACATTGACAAGATATTGGTGAAGAAAGATATCCAGAGCGACTTGTCCAAAGAATTGTTTGCCGCTCTAAAGGGAACTTTGATTCCTGTACAACGTGTGCCGGTAGAGCGTATCAACCGCATTACGCGTAAGAACCATCAGGGGGTGATAGCATTTGTCTCTGCCGTGACTTATCAGAAAACGGAAGACCTTGTGCCGTTCCTTTTTGAGGAAGGCAAGAATCCGTTGTTTGTGATGCTGGACGGCATAACGGATGTGCGTAATTTCGAGCGATAGCCCGTACTTGCGAGTGTGCGGCGGTGGATGCCGTTATTATTCCCGCCAAGAACAGTGTAACGGTGAATGCCGATGCGGTAAAGACTTCGGCAGGTGCGTTGCATACCTTGCCCGTATGCCGCGAACAGAACCTGAAAGATACCCTGCAGTTTCTTAAAAAGCAGCGGTTTCCATATAGTGGCTGCTACGGAAAAGGGTGATTACGATTACACAAAAAGCCGATTACACAGGTCCTATGTGTATCATCATGGGTGCCGAGGGACAAGGGAGTTTCTTACGATAACCTTGCACTTTGCGACGAATGGGTAAAGATTCCGATGCTGGGTACGATTGAGTCTCTTAACGTATCCGTTGCGGCGGGTATCCTGATTTATGAAGCTGTGAAACAAAGAACGAACGGAATATGAAAAAGAAGATTTTCCTGCTTTCCGCTCTATGCCTTTGGAGGTACAGTGGAGCATGGCACAAGCTCCCCAAATGGGTGGATAAAGCCAAACGTGCCGTATTTTCGGTGATTACTTATGGCGAGAATGATAAGATTTTGAATACCGGAAACGGGTTTCTTCGTGACGGAAGACGGTGTGGCCTTGTCCGACTGTTCTTTGTTCGAAGGAGCGCAACGGGCGGTGGTCGTGAATTCGGAAGGCGTACAGATGCCGGTAGTTTCTATTATGGGTGCGAATGACATGTACGATGTCATTAAATTCCGTGTAGGTATATCCACCAAAAAAGTCCCGGCATTGCATCCGGCAACCGTGGCTCCGGCTGTGGGCGCCAATGTGTACATCCTGCCTTATTCCACACAGAAAGACCGTTCCTATACTGCCGGACAAGTGAAAGCTGCGGATGAATTTTCCGGAAAGTATCACTACTATACGCTCAATCTGCGCCTGAAGGACAAGATGGTGAGCTGTCCCGTGATGACCGAAGAAGGACAGGTCTTTGCGCTTGCACAGAAGTCATCCGGCGCCGATACCGCTACAATATGTTATGCGGTAGATGCCGATTTTGCCATGGAACAGAATGTTTCTGCATTTTCTTTCAGCGATATGACTTTAAAGAATATCGGCATTAAGAAAGCACTGCCCGATACGGAAGAACAGGCGCTGGTGTTTCTCTTCATGGCTTCCTCACAGGTTGCTCCGGAGAAGTATGCAGAACTGTTGGACGATTTCATCGCTGAATATCCGAACAGTGCGGACGGCTATGTGCGCCGTGCCACCAACCGGATATATCGTTCCAAGGATGATGCCTCGATGGATAAGGTCGTGGCGGATATGGATAAAGCCCTGAGTGTGGCTCAAAAGAAAGACGACGTATATTACAACCGTGCCAAACTGATATACAATTATATGCTGGGTAATCCGAAAAGCCCTATAAGGACTGGTCTTACGATAAGGCTGTGGATGAAATAAGAAAAGCGATTGCCGTTCAGGAGCTTCCGGTGTATGTACAGACCGAAGGGGATATTTTGTTTGCAAAGCAGGATTATGCGGCAGCTTTGGCATGCTACGAAAAGGTTAATCAGTCCGATATAGCGTCGGCAGCAACGTTTTTCAGTGCAGCCAAGACAAAGGGAACTGATGAAAGCGCCGGCAGAAGAAGTGCTGGCACTTATGGACAGTTGTGTGGTACGTTTCACCGAACCGTACACGGAAGAAGCCGCCCCTTACTTGTTGGAACGTGCCCAAGCCCGCATGAACGCCAATCAGGCGCGTGCCGCCATGCTTGATTACGATGCTTATTATAAAGCAGTAAACGGCAAGGTGAATGATGTGTTCTATTATTATCGTGAGCAGGCTGCCTTGAAGGCCAAACAGTTCCAGCGTGCACTGAATGATATGGAGAAGGCTATTGAGCTGAGTCCGAAAGACCTGACCTACCGTGCAGAGCTTGCCGTGGTCAATATCCGTGTAGGGCGTAATGAAGAAGCCTTGAAAGTGTTGCAGGATGCTTTGGCTATTGATTCTAAATATGCCGAAGCCTATCGGCTTATGGGAATTGCACAGTTGCAGATGAAAAAGAAGCAGGAAGCGTGCCAAAGTTTTTGCCAAGGCAAAGGAATTGGGCGACCCGAACGTGGACGGACTGATTGAAAAGCATTGTAAATAAACGGTATACTTAACAAAATAAAGGCTCCTTGCTTTCACAAGCAGAGCCTTTGTTTGGGAAACTTCCCCATGCTAAAATATAAGTTAAGTCTAGGTATTAACAGGTTATGAATGAAATTTTCTTTCGTGTATTCGTATATATAAATGCACGATTCTGGGAAATACTGCACGAGTCTCCTGATTTTTTTTGAATATAGTAGGAAAAGATACCATATATTTGATAATGAACAGATAAAAGAGTGAAATTATGAAAAAAGTAATTTGTAGTCAAAAAGCTCCGGGGGCAATAGGCCCATACAGTCAGGCTATTGAAGCAAACGGAATGGTGTTTGTATCGGGTCAGTTGCCTATTGATGCTGCTACCGGAGCGATGGCGGAAGGCGCGGAAGCCCAAGCCCGCCAGTCGTTGGAGAATGTAAAGCACATTCTGGAAGAGGCAGGATTGGGCATGGCGAATATCGTGAAGACTACCGTTTTCCTGGCGGATATGTCTTTGTTTGCCGACATGAATAAGGTATATGCCACTTATTTTGAGGGAGACTTTCCCGCGCGTTCGGCTGTTGCCGTAAAGGCGCTTCCGAAAGACGCTTTAGTGGAGATTGAGTGCATCGCGGTTCGCTAATAAATCTGCCACGATAAAGCTGCTGCCACCTACGAAGATAAAATCTTCGGGGTGGCTTTTTTCTTGCGCGGCAGTTACGGCGGCAGGAACATCCGGATAACAGTTTCCCTGCAAGCCTGCTTTGGCAGCGAGCCTGCACAGCTCCTCTTCCGGAAGGGCGCGTTTTACGCTGGCTTTGGTGAAGTAGTATACAGCATCTTTGGGAAGCAGGGCAAGCACACCGCTGATGTCTTTGTCATTGACCATTCCTATGATGATATGGAGCTGGCGGTAGGTTTGCTGTTTCAGTTGTTCTACGATGTAGGTAATGCCGCCCACATTATGTCCGGTATCACATATCAGGGTGGGGGACTCCTGTAGCTTTTGCCAGCGTCCCATTAATCCCGTCAGTTCGCAGACACGGGCGAAGCCGTTGCGCACACTCCTTTCGTCAATGCGGTATCCGGCCTCTTTCAGCAATGGCAAGGCTGTGAGGATGGTGCGTGTGTTTTTAGTTGATAAAGTCCCTGCAACTCTGTTTTCAGTCTCGGGATAATCGTTGTTCATCCTTTCTTCTGCAAATACGACAGGGGCTTTCTCTGCTGTGGCCTTTTGCAGGAAAAAAACCGGTTTGGTTTCGGGGGTGGTTTCGCCAATGACTACGGGAATGCCGGGTTTGATGATACCTGCCTTTTCTCCCGCTATCTTTGCCAATGTGTCGCCCAAGAACTGGGTATGGTCGAAACTTATGTTGGTTATGATGCACAAATCCGGATGAATGATGTTCGTACAGTCCAACCGGCCGCCCAGTCCGACCTCTATAACGGCTACATCCACTTTCTCATCGGCAAAATAACGGAATGCCATTGCCGTGGTAAGTTCGAAGAAAGAAGGGTGCAGAGGCTCGAAAAAGTCACGTTCTTTTTTCTACAAAGTGCACTACATACTCTTCGGGTATGGGAGAGCCGTTTATACGGATGCGTTCACGGAAATCCACCAGGTGGGGAGAGGTGTAAAGGCCCACGCGGTATCCCGCCTCCTGCAATATGGCAGCCAATGTATGGGAACAGGAGCTTTGCCGTTGGTTCCTGCCACGTGGATTGTGCGGAACGAACGGTGGGGGTGTCCGAAATGTTCGTCTAATATGCGCGTGTTTTCCAAACCTTCTTTGTATGCCGAGCCGCCCACTTGCTGAAACATGGGTACGCTGTTATATAAGTACTTTAAAGTGTTCTGATAGTCCATGTTTTATAAAAAATTAACGGAAAGCAATCCTTTCTCCTTATTAAAGTGTTATCTTTAGGAACGGCAAAGATAAGGCAATTTTATTTAAGTGTGTATGCTTGCTTTATTTTATATTGTCGGTATGAGGTATAAACAATTTAAATCTAAAGAGTATGGGAGCTAAGAAAAATTTTGTGATTGACACAAATGTTATCCTTCACGACTACAATTGCTTGAAGAATTTTCAAGAGAATGATATTTATCTCCCCATTGTTGTGCTTGAAGAACTGGATAAGTTCAAAAAAGGCAACGAGCAGATAAATTTCAATGCCCGTGAGTTTGTCCGTGAGCTCGACTTGATTACCGACGATAACTCTTTACCAAAGGCGCTCCGCTGGGCGAAGGTCTGGGACGCCTGTTCGTGGTGGCGGGTTCGGTAGATTCGCCCCGCGTGCACGACTCTTTCCCGGAACGTATTCCCGACCATCAGATACTTTCTGTCGTTGACTGGCTGACTGTGAAGAAGCCGAATATGAAATCCATTCTTGTCACCAAAGGATGTCAACCTTCGTATGAAAGCGCGCTCCATCGGACTGCTGTGCGAGGACTATATCAACGACAAGGTCATTAACGTAGATATATTTGAAAAGTCGAACGAAGTGTTCGAAGGGATTGACCCGACTCTGATAGACCGCATCTATTCCTCTAAGGAAGGGTTGGACATCAGCGAATTCGACTTCAAGGATGTTATTCACCCCAACGAATGCTTTGTACTGAAAAGCGACCGTAGCAGTGTGCTTGCCCGCTACAATCCTTTTTTTACCCATTCCGTCTGCCGTGTAAACAAGACAAAGAATTACGGAATCGAACCGCGGAATGCCGAACAGAGTTTTGCTTTTGAGGTATTGAATGACCCGAACATCAAGTTGGTAGCCCTTACGGGTAAGGCCGGAACGGGTAAGACGCTGTTGGCGCTGGCTGCCGCTTTGGGCAAGCTGACGGATTATAAGCAAATCCTGTTGGCGCGTCCTATCGTTGCATTGTCCAATAAAGATATAGGTTTCTTGCCAGGTGATGCCAATGAGAAGGTAGCTCCGTATATGCAGCCGCTGTTTGATAACCTGAATGTAATCAAGCATCAGTTCGCATCTAACTCAAGCGAAGTGAAAAGGTTGGAAGATATGCAGAAAAGCGAGCAGCTGGTGATTGAAGCTCTCGCCTTTATCCGCGGGCGCAGCCTGAGCGAGACCTACTGTATTATCGACGAAGCGCAGAACCTGACTCCTCACGAAATAAAACCATTATAACACGTGCAGGCGAAGGTACGAAAATGGTGTTTACCGGAGATATTCAGCAGATTGACCAGCCGTATCTGGATAGCCAGTCCAACGGTCTGGTATATATGATCGACCGTATGAAAGACCAGAACCTGTTTGCTCATGTCAATCTGGTGAAGGGAGAGCGTAGCCAGCTGAGCGAACTGGCAAGTAATTTAATGTAATATCTGCTGCTTTGCCTTTCTTGGTGAAGGCGAAGAATGTGACATAAAAAAAACGGATGATGCCCCACTGGTAAGCACCATCCGTTTTTATTAGTATGCCATATTTTTATTATTTGCGTGCCGAGAAGTATTTCAGGAACTGGGTACGTTCGAAAGTGTTTATCCCGTTCAGGTCGCTTACATTCAGCATGCCTTTGAACTGGCTGATGTTCTCCATCCCTTTGCGTTCCATCCATGCGTTCAGGAAGCGGACATACTCTTCGATGATGGCGTAAGAATTCTGATAGAGTGCGCTGCATATCTCTACTGCCGAAGCGCCCGCCAAGATAGCTTTTACTACTCCTTCGGGAGCATGTATGCCGCCGGATGCCGCATAGTCCAGCTTGCTCACAGCCGCAGAGGCGATACCTATCCAACGTAAGGATTTGGATAAATCGGCATCTGTGCTGAATACGCTTCCGGCACTTTTTGAGCCATTTTTTTCAATATCGATATCCGGCTGGTAGAACCGGTTGAACATTACTACTGCCGCCGCACCATTGGCATAGAGCTGGTCGATGAGTGCTATCGGATTGGTGAGGTTGTCTCCCAATTTCATGATAACAGGAATATTGACTGTTTTCCTGATATGGCTCAAGATGTCGATATGACGTTGTTCAAAAGAACCGTAAGCATATTGTATGTCGGTTTGCAAAGCAAGGATATTGACTTCCAAAGCATCTGCTCCTGCCTCTTCTATCTTTCTGGCAAACTCAATCCAGTCCGCATCCTGATAGCAGTTGATGCTGGCAATGACAGGAATGTCACAGACTTTCTTGGTTTCTTTAATCAGATTCAAATATTCGCCCAGTTTATGTTCGCGTATGTATCCTACCAGGTAATCGCTTCCTTCCGGATACATATTGGGATCTCCAAGCCAATCGGCTTCCATCATGATTTGTTCCTCAAAAAGAGACTTGAGTACAATGGCTCCCTGCTCCGGCTTCGTAAAGCTTTTGGTTCTTGGCAGCACTGTCGGTAAGTCCGGAACTGCTGATAATAATCGGGTTTTTAAGTTTTAACCCTGCAAAGGTGGTTTCTAATGTTGCCATAATAACAGTTATTAGGTATTAATATATTCTTTCTCCAAATATTTTACTTCCTACACGTACCAGGGTACTGCCGGCGGCAATGGCCTCATGGTAATCATGGGACATTCCCATTGACAGCTCCCGAAACCACTCTGCATTGGAAAACCAGGTGGCTTTAGCCTCTTGGAAGAAATTGTTTAATGAACGGAATTCAGCTTTGATTTGTTCGATATTGTCTGTATTCGTAGCCATGCCCATAAGTCCGCATATCCGGACATTGCCGAGCTTTTTCCATTCATCGCCTGCAAGCATCTCCCGGCATTCGTCGAAGCTGAAACCGAATTTGCTCTCTTCTTGTGCTATGTGCAGTTGAAGCAGGCAGTTTACGGTTCGTCCGGCCTTGGCTGCCTGCCTGTTGATTTCGGTAAGGAGTTTGTAGGAATCCACTCCATGAATCAGAGTAACATAGGGTACGATATATTTGATTTTATTCGTTTGCAGATGTCCGATGAAATGCCATTCAATGTCTTTGGGCAAACTTTCGTATTTAGCTGTCATTTCCTGCACTTTGCTTTCTCCGAACACACGCTGCCCTGCGCTATAAGCTTCCTCTATGGCCTCGTTGGGGTGAAATTTGGAAACAGCTACCAGCCGCACCCCATCAGGTAGTTCGCTCAGTACTTGTTTTATGTTTTCTGCAATACTCATCGTATATATATGGTAATCTGTGAAATGAAATTTTCAGGTTCTTATACTTCCGGTTTGTCATTCGGTCCGGCGCTGTAAGGATATACATCCATGATGGCGGTTTCCGCTACCGATGCAATTTGGTAATCGGCCATTGTGCCTTTCATGCCCTCATCCAGCTTCTTTACCGCATCACGCAAGTCGGCTGCCTGCACCAATACCTGGGTAGACGTTTTTTTCTCAGCACCGCTTTTTCTCGTCCAATGTAATGAAAACCAGCTTGCATTTGAACCAACGGTCGGCAGCTTCCTCTTCGCATGGAAACAGTTCGCTGTAGTTGGCACGTTTGATGTCTGATACTGTAAATTCGCCTGAAATAAACGGCGTCATTTCTTCAATGATGCGTGCTTCCGCTTCCGTAAAGCTGAGTGCGTCCACCAAATAAGGTTCGGTAACTTTTTGTTCATTCCGTTTTCCATTGTTTTTTCATAACGGATTTTACACTCAAACCATGTATGCATTGCCATAATCTTCTGATTTTAGTTAGTATTTTAATTAGTAAATGATTGTTTCCTCTTCCTGCCTTTTGCGGCTTGCTGAAGAAACCCTTTCCTTTTTTTATCATGAAAGGATGTACAAAGATAAACGAAAAAGGGGAAAAAAGTTTGATATAGCCGGAAGAAGATTATGTTAATGCAAAACTTTTTATCTGTTTGGCGTCTGTTTGGGAACAAACCCGTATTTTGAAAAAAAAACGGTTGGCAAAGGATATGACAGACCGGTTGGCTATTTTATTGAATAACCGTTCTTTGGCGGCGTTAAACCAATAAAAAACAACAACAAGATTTATGGCAGTAGTAGCTTATTTGAGAGTAAGTACAGAAAAACAGTTTTTGGAAAACCAGCGAGAGGAGATTATACGCTTCGCCGAAAGGAACGGGATGAGCATTGACAGGTGGTATACGGAAACGGTCAGCGGAAGCGTCAGCAGTAAAGAACGTAAGTTGTCGGGGGTGTTGGATAAGATGCGTCCAGGCGACTCCTTGATTGTTACGGAGATATCACGGCTCAGCCGTACGCTGCTTGAGATTATGACTATTCTCAATTCGTGTATAAAAAAAGAAGTGATATTGTACAGCACCAAAGAGGGATACGTGTTTCAGAATGACATTAACAGCAAAGTGCTGGGATTTGCATTCGGGCTGATGGCCGAGATAGAGCGTAATCTGATTTCAATGCGTACTAAAGAGGCGCTGGCCCGTAGAAAGCAGGAAGGAAAGCACTTGGGGCGTAAAAAGGGGGATATGCCTAAGATGAAGATACTTGCGGAGAACAAGAAACAATTGCTTAAAGAGCAGAAGAAAGGAACATCCTGCTCTGAACTCGCCCGGCGGATGGGAGTGTCCAGAACAACCATGTTCCGTTTTCTGCATCATAAAAGATAAACCGGAAGTCTCTAACCGGGACGTGCTGTGATTCACTGCGGATTATGCCGATTATTACAGACGGATTTTAAGCGTCCGAGGCTTACTCAAGAATATCTAATCTGTACATATCTGTGTAATCTGTGGCGAATTAAGAGTTCCGGAAACTTCGTTTGTGCAGATTCTTCAGTTCGAAAGAGAGCATGATACGGAAGAATCCTATGATAAGGAATGCAAACGAAATCATATAAACGGCGTAGATAGCTCCGACCGTCGGTTGCCACAGGATAATAAGCGAGCATACGATGGCAAGAATGCCGAATGCTGTATACCAGCCCCACTCTTTTGTCCCGTACCTCTTTAAGTCCATTGCATAGCCTACCGAGGAAAATCCCCGGAACATCAGCCAGAAGGCGATGATAAACGGAATGACTTCCATGCTCAGCACAGGATAAGTCACCAGGTAGAGTCCCAAAATCATATCAATGACTCCTCCTGCCAGATACCAGCCCCAGCTGGATACCCTTTGGCGGTTGCTTACTGCAAAGGCGATTTCCAGCAAACCGCTGACCAGCATAGAGACGCTGAATAAAATGCTCAATGCAGCATATCCGTTAAAAGGGAAGAACATTAGCCCCAGAGCTACGGCTACATACAGGATGCCGAGAATAAGTGAAACCCACCAGTTTTTTACTTCCTGTTTCAGCTCATCAAAAATTGTTTTCATGTAAATCTTAATTTAAAAGTGATTATTATAAGTTCGTTGGGGGAATAACAATCTGTGGAATGAAAAGTTTTATTGAACTTTTTCAGCATCCCGTTTGTTTCTCTATTGTATAAATTGATAAAATTATGGCTACAACAAAATTTAAGGGACAACCGGTAAAAGTTATCGGTGAGTTTATAAAAGTAGGAGCAGTCGCTCCTGATTTCGAGTTGGTAAAGACGGATTTATCTTCTTTCTCTTTGAAAGAACTGAACGGGAAGAATGTAATTCTTAATATTTTTCCGAGTCTGGATACCGGCGTATGTGCCGCTTCCGTGCGCAAATTCAATGAATTGGCTGCCGGTTTGCCGGATACGGTGGTATTGGCTGTTTCAAAAGATCTGCCTTTTGCACATGCCCGTTTTTGTACGACGGAAGGCATAGAGAACGTTATTCCCTTGTCCGATTTCCGTTTCTCGGACTTTGATGAAAACTATGGCGTGCGTATGGCAGACGGACCGTTAAGCGGTTTGCTGGCGCGGGCGGTGATTGTTGTCGGTAAGGATGGAAAGATTGCCTACACGGAACTCGTACCGGAGATTACGCAAGAGCCGGACTATGAAAAGGCGATTGCGGCAGTTAGGAAATAACCGCTTTGGACTTAACTATACAATGAAAAACGGTGGATGAAGAAGGGCTATCTTTATCCACCGTTTTTTATTATTATTTTTTCTGTTTCGCTCCTTTGTAAATCAGGAAACCTACAATCAATACCGCAACCGCCAGAATGACATAACCGATTTCGTGGCTGTATTCCGTAGCCAATACATAGACATCGTTGGTTGTCTTGATGTCTGTAAACCGGTATATAAAATAGCCGAGCAGCGCCAGTATCGTGTTCCAGATTCCAGCACCGAGCGTTGTGTAAAGCAGGAACGGCCCTAATTTCATGCCGGCCAGCCCTGCCGGAATACTGATAAGCTGCCGTACTGCGGGGATAAGACGTCCGAAGAATGTGGATGCGGCTGCCATGCTTCCTGAAGTACTCTTCGGCATGGTGTACTTTCACTTCGTCAATCAGGCACATATGACCGAAACGGCTGTTGGCAAATTTATAGACAATAGGGCGACCCAGCCAACGTGCAAGATAGTAGTTTATGAGTGCGCCGAGATCTGCGCCGATAGTTGCGAAAATAACGACAAAGGAAGATATTCATACTGTCATCGGTCATCGCTTTCCATGCAGCCGGCGGCACTATAACTTCCGATGGAAATGGGATAAATGAACTTTCGATAGTCATGAAGATGGTAACTACCCAATAATTCAGATTTTCTAAAACCCATTTGATAAGTTCTGCAGATGATTCCATATATAATACTTGTGATTAATAATTTGTTTATGTCTTTAAAATAAACCTGACCCGCCAAATATCTCTTTCACTCTTTTTATCATTTCATCCCGGTTTTTACAATCCAGCAAATCCAGCATGTTTTCCAGGTCTTTTGCCTGAAACGGGTGTGCGCAAAGCTGGTTGTACTTTAGGAAGTTCTCCATGTCGTCAAGTAACAGATAAAGGGCGGTCAGCTTCTCGTTGATATTCTCGAAGTCGGGCTCCAGTTTCTTAACCTGCTCAAAAGCCGTTTGGGCATATTGTATATGGCCCGTTTCCATGCTGCTCATGCCGATTTCATTCCAAGTATCGGCACACGGGGCACACTCTAAAGCCAAAGCCCATTTCTTTACAGCCTTGTCGAAATCTCCTTTTTCCATATACATGCCCCCTCAATCAGATAGGGCTCTGCATCTTTCGGGCCTATCTAATGGGCTTTCTTGAAAAACAGGTCGGCCTGACGCTTTTCGCCTAAGTTATAGAGGCAAATCGCTACATGCGCATATAAAGACGGCAACATCGTTGAGTCGGTATCTTTACTGTGTATGACCAATTCAAGATGCCGGTATCCTTCTTCCCAGTGTCCTTTGGATATTTCATTGAATCCGATGAACATATGAAGGAAATTGGGGCTGACGGCTTTATACTTTTCTGCCAGGGTATAATTTTCAAGCGCGCTTTCTTCATTTCCAAGTTGATAGAAAGCATGTCCTTTCATTACATAGGCATCGGCAAATTCTTCATCTGACACGATTGCATAGTCGCATGCCTCAATGGCTTTGTCAAACAGTTGCTGTTCGAAATAGCAACGTGCCAGTCCGAACCAATAAGGGGCTGAATAAGGATTCTTGTCTATCAGCTTGTTATAGAACATTTCGGCTTTATCCTTCAGGCCTTGCGCCAGGAAACAGTCGGCTGTAACGGCCAGATACTCTTCTTCCTCGGCATATTTTTCCAATCCCCTTGTCAGCCATGGTACAGCCTTATCGGGATACCCCATATCAATATACATATAGGATACGTCCACGATGTTGGCCAGGTCCTCTTTGTCTTCTATGGAGTCAAGGAGTTGTTCCGCTTCATCTATTTTGCCTTCGCCCAAGAGAATATTGGCTTTCAGTACTTTTACTTCCGAGGAATAATCTTCGGTTATTTCCTCTATCACTTGTTTGGCCTTATCCCTTTCCCGGGCGTCCATGAAGAGATAAGCCTGCTCTACCAACAGAGGCGTACTGCCGGGGTGTAAGCTCAGACCATATTCTACGACTTCGGTAGCCTGGCTGTTTTTTCTGTGCATGGCATACCAGTCGGCAAGGTCGGCTAAATCGTCTGCATCCAGATAGATAGGTTTGTTCTCAGCTTTCGCTGCTTCATATTGTTCTGCAAGTTCTTGCAATTCCTTGTCTCTTCCGGACAACAGGTTTTTTTTACTCATTAATGTTATATTATTTGTTGATTTTCCCCCAAGTATCTTTCAAGCCTACGGTACGGTTGAACACCATTTTCTCCGGTGTAGAGTCGCGGTCTACATTGAAGTAACCGATACGCTGGAACTGCAGGTAGGAGAGGGGCTTCATACCGGCGGCAAATTTTTCGATGAAGTCGTCGCGTTCTATCCACAGTTCGCGGCTGAATTCGATGGTGTGTGTGCCTGCCGACGGATCTTCCGGGTTGTTGACAGCTTCCATTTCCTCCACCTGTCCTTCGGGATAGTTGGTAATGATCAGTTTCACCGGATTGATGACTGCCGATACACGGGTGGCACGGCTGTTCAAGTCTTCGCGGACAGCGCTTTCCAGCAGGGCGAAGTCATTCAGGGCATCGTAAGTGGTATAACCTATCTTGTCTACAAATTTGCGGATGGACTCGGGCGAGTAGCCGCGACGGCGGAAACCGCAGAGAGTCGGCATACGGGGGTCGTCCCAACCGTTTACCAGATGTTCTTTTACCAGAATCAGCAGGTTACGCTTGCTCATCAAGGTGTAGTTCAGGTTCAGTTTGTTGAACTCATACTGATGAGGACGGTTGTCGTCCAGATCTTTACCCTCTTTTACCCAGTCCACGAACAGGTCGTACAACGGACGGTGGGGTACGAACTCCAGGGTACACAGCGAATGGGTCACTCCTTCAAAATAGTCGCTCTGTCCGTGTGCGAAGTCATACATGGGGTATGCTTTCCAGGTTTCGCCTGTACGGTGGTGCGGAGTCTTTACCACACGATAAATAATAGGGTCGCGGAAGTGCATGTTGGGGCTTGCCATGTCTATTTTGGCACGGAGCACCATTTTGCCTTCTTCTATTTCACCGCTGTTCATTTTGTTGAACAGTTCCAGGCTTTCCTCGATGGGACGGTTGCGGTAAGGGCTCTCGGTTCCGGGTTGGGTGGGAGTGCCTTTTTGTGCCGCGATTTGTTCTGAGTTCTGTTCGTCTATATAAGCCTTTCCTTCCTTTATCAGATTGACGGCGAAATCCCATAATTGCTGGAAGTAGTCGGATGCATAATATTCGTTTCCCCACTGGAATCCGAGCCATTGGATGTCCTCCTTGATGGCTTCCACGTATTCCATATCTTCTAGAAACATGAAAAAAAAGATTTTTGAGAAGATTGCAGAAGCGTATACTGGCTTGTAGCGGCTTTGTGACGAGTCTTACCATCGTACTTATCAGTTTCCGTGCTCCTCTTTTCCAGCGCTGGGCTTGTTCAGCAGCAAGGTGACAGAAGAAGCAGGGCATGTATTGGCTCCTGAATATGAGCAGAACCGGGTGAGCGAACCGACTCCGGCACAGATAAAGCGATGTCTCTTGAGTGAAAGAGCCGGTCAAACTGGAAATCGAGCGAGGACCTTCCTATCCGCCTTTTTCCGCCTGGCGATCATCACACAGTATTAAGCACGGAAGAAAGCAAAGGCTGGGCGCTGCATGAAAATGGTAAGTTTGCATTGCGGAGCTGGTGGAGCGCCGCCTGGCATTGGCAGCCTTCTGGTACCGCAGCAGTGCGTCGTGCGTCCGGACCTCGGTGCATCCGAAGCGAAAGACAACAATCATCTCGGTAGCGATCGCCTATGCCGGTGTCAATGGCTTCCGTCATTTGGCAAACACCTGCTGCGCAGTTCGGCTTTGCCGCTCATTACGACGTCGTGGGTCAGTCTGTTTGCCATCCTTTGCGGGTAACACCGCCGTTTGGTCTGTCGGTGGCACCCATATGTCGGAGGTAGCCACGGCGAATCTGCTGAAACCTATCACTGCAGTTGCTGGAGCGGCATACCGTCGGTGGTTTACGTGCTTCGGTTTGATTGTCATTGTACCTTGCAGCAGGTCTGACTTGCCGGTCGGTGAGAGCGGGCTGGCGGCAGCATTGTCTTGCCATCGCGGCGCTGCCCACCATCATCGTCGGTGACGGAAGATGCGACCAACAATTACTATGTGCGATTTTGATGAAGGGAGGCATGACCCAGATTCCGTTTTGGAAAAAAAAGACCGATAAGCACAGCAAGCCGCAGTCTGCGCAGAAAGCGCAGGCAGAACGCAAAGCCTGCTGTGCCCCGGACCGCCCAGCAGTCCATCCCCATGCAGCGGATGTTTGAGGACGGCACCTGCCGAGGTGAAGCCCAACTACTACACCGCACCATCCAGTTATCAGGACATCAATTACCAGCTCGCCCAGCAGGAGTGCAGACAAGACCGCTATTTCGAGGAATGGTGTTACTTCCTCAACTTTTTTGACATTGTGCTCCATCAAATTTGAACTGTCCTTTGTGAACATGGC
>VOFC01004094.1_pt1 | contig 39751 bp, 51 predicted proteins | sample 5384161 | NCBI WGS metagenome assembly VOFC01 (sample SAMN12384722, study PRJNA508395) | human gut metagenome | isolation source: healthy gut B | host: Homo sapiens
CATGGTACTTTATTTTACAGGAACCGGCAACAGCCGGTATCTGGCACGGCGCATTGCCGAAGGGCTGGATATGCCGCTTTACGACCTGAACACCTGCATCAAGGCAGGGGATACCGCCCCGGTGCAGACCGGGCAGGATGTGGTGCTGGTCACGCCTACCTACGCATGGCGCATCCCCGGGTGGTGTCAGAGTGGCTGGGCAACACCGAGCTGACCGGGGCAGAGCGCATCTGGTTTGTGATGGATTGCGGCAGTGAGATCGGAAATGCTGCAAAATATAACCAGCAGCTTGCAGCCCAAAAAGCACCTGCGGTACATGGGCACAGCCCAGATCATCATGCCGGAAAACTACATTGCCATGTTCAATGCACCGCAAGCGGAGCAGGCACGGAGCATTGTGGAGCAGGCAGAGCCTGCGCTTCAGAAGGTGCTGGCGCAGCTCAGAGCCGGGCAGGAATTTTCTCCACTGAGAGACACCCTCTACGACCGCTTTATGAGCGGCCTGGTAAACCCGGCGTTCTATCGCTTTTTGTGAAGGCGGATGCCTTCCGGGCAACGGATGCCTGTATCGGATGCGGCAAGTGCGTGGAGCTGTGCCCCCTGAACAATATCCGGCTGGAAAACGGCAAGCCGGTCTGGGGCAAACACTGCACCCACTGCATGGCCTGCATCTGCGATTGCCCCAAAGAGGCCATCGAGTACGGCAAAAAGAGCAAAGGCAAGCCCCGGTACCACTTTGAAGCACTGGAAAAGCAGCAGGACGTATAAATATCTGATTTATGAAAGAAAGACGAGGACTGTAAAAATGAACATCGAAGAACGGGCAGCACAGGCTGCCGCATGGAAAGCAGCCGGACAGTGCAGCTGCGCACAGGCAGTGATGAAAGCATTTGAGGACAAGATCCCGGTGGATGCCGACACCCTGATGAAGCTGGGCGCAGGCCATGCTGGGCATCAAGGGCAAGTATGGCAAGAATGCCATCCTGAAAGCCAGCAGCTTTGAAGAAGGTGCAACCATGCGCCAGCGCAATGGGCAAATCGGCGGGCACAGTGCAGGAGGGCCGGATGGAAAACTACAAAAATAGCAAGACTGGGCAGGAGACCGCCCGGAAATATGCGGACATTCTCCATATGGAGCGCCCGCAGAGCGAAGAATCCCTGTGATTTTACCGAAGCGGAAGAACTGCCGTACAAGGATATCCCGAATTTCCCGGTGTCCACAGTAGCAGGCCACAAGGGCGCATTGCTGGCAGGCAAGCTGGGCGAGAAAGAGGTCTATGTGCTGGAAGGACGGTTCCACTTTTATGAAGGCTACTCTATGAAGGAAGTCTGCTACCCGTTCTATGTCCTGAAACTGCTGGGTGTGGAACAGGTGGTGCTGACCAATGCCTGCGGCGGCATCAACCGGGAGTTTGCGCCGGGCACCCTGATGCTCCTCACCGACTTCATCAACATGATGGGTACGAACCCGCTCATCGGCCCCAACGACGAGCGCTTCGGCCCGCGTTTCCCGGACATGACCGAGCCGTACAGTCTGGAACTGCGGAATCTCGCCAAACAGACCGCCGACGAGCTGGGCATTTCCTATCAAGAGGGCGTTTATCTGGGCTTCATGGGTCCCTGCTACGAAACGGCCGCCGAGATCCGTGCCTTTGCGGGCATGGGTGCCGATGCTGTGGGCATGAGCACCGTGCCGGAAACCATGGTCTGCAATTATCTGGGGATGAAGGTGCTGGCCGTCAGCTGTATCACGAATATGGCCACCGGCATCCAGACGGTGAAGCACAGCCACGCCCGTGTGCTGGAAATCGCAAATCAGGCCGGGGAGACCCTGTGCCGCTGGCTGGGTGCGGTGATCCAGAAGGTGGAATAAACGAATCAGCGCTTGAAATCCAAAAAAAATGCATGAAAGATTATCAAAGAATTATCTTTCTGTGAATTTTAGCACTCTACACTTGACACTGCTAACAAACGGTGCTATAACTATGGCGTGCTCAGGAGGAAGGGCAAAAGAGAGAGCCGCAAGGTGATCGAGCGGCTCCCCGGAAAGCCTTTCCGAATGAACAACATAAAGATTTTTGACCCGACCCGAACGCCGGGATTGGAGGAATGATTTATGTTTATGCCTGCTGTTTTCCATGAGAATCTGTTCGATGATCTCTTTGATCCGTTCTGGAACGATGGTGCGCTGGAGCGTGCGATGAACCGTGAAGAGCGTGAGACCTTCGGTAAGCGCGGTGCAAACATGATGAAGACCGATGTGAAGCAGACCGAGAACGGCTACGATGTGGCCGTGGACCTGCCGGGCTGCAAGAAGGAAGACGTTCAGATGGAACTGAACGACGGTTACCTGACCATTCAGGCCGTCCGTAATCACAGCAATGATGAGAAGGATGAGAAGGGTCATTACATCCGCCGCGAGACCTTCTCCGGCACCTGCGCCCGCAGCTTCTATGTGGGCGATGCCGTAAAGAAAGAGGACATCCACGCAAAGTTCGAGGATGGCATCCTGCACATCCAGCTGCCTGCACCCCAGCAGCAGAAGGCTCTGCCTGCAAACCCCAATCTCATCGAAATTGAATAACCGTTATGCCAGTGTGAGGAACACCGGCGCATAACCCAAGCCCCTGCGAGCAATTGCCCGCAGGGGCATTTTGTGTCTGCGGCTTTTCTTACGGGTGGCAGTATGCTATACCTGTGACAATAAATCGGAAGTTGCAGAGGTAACAGAGATGAAAAATAGGATAATCGGTGTTATATTTTTAATTGTCTTTGTGTCGATCAACCTTTGGGCCATCCTGACAAAGAACTATTCCAATTCATTTCTGGCAGGAATTGCAGGGATGTGTCTTGTCACCGCAATTCTTTATTTCCGAAAAGGAAAAAAAGTAATCCAAGTCCTGTGTGTCTGACAAAATAATCCTTCTTTCTGTGACCCAATCACGGAAATTAAAACTGAGAACTGTTATCATATGGACGCAAGAAACACAAAAACATTCTCAGGGAGGATTTCGATATGAGTGCAAGATTTTTTTGTTTGTGACCACTGTGGTAACCTCATCACCACGCTCCACGATGCAGGCGTTCCGATGCTCTGCTGCGGTGAAAAACTGCGGGAGCTGATTCCCAACACCGTGGAAGCCAGCGGAGAAAAGCATCTGCCGGTGGTCGAGCGCTCCGGCAGCACCCTGACCGTCACGGTGGGTGCGGTAGAGCATCCGATGGTGGATGTCCACCATATCCAGTGGCTCTATGTGGAAACGGCGCAGGGCGGCCACATCCGTTATCTCCATCCGGGCGAGGCACCCAGAGCGGTTTTTGAGCTGGGCGACGAGACACCGGTGGCGGTCTATGCCTACTGCAATCTGCATGGCCTGTGGACGACAAAACTCTGATAAAACAATAAGTCCCCTCCGCGCAGATACCCGGAAAGCGAGATTCGGGTCTGCACGGAGGGGACTTATTGTTATAGCAGAACTTCTTTTGGTCTGTTCGATCATCTGCAGATAGGGCAGGCCGTGAGCATTTCCGGCCTGTTCGATGGCCTTCATCTGTGCAGCCGTGACAATACGATGCTTCATTTCGGAACCTCCACGTTTCGGTCTTATCGCCCGATGATCCTCCATTCAGCCAGCAGGATCACCAGAAAAATCAGGTTGGACAGGGTGAACAGCTTGAAGTAGCGGCCTTTTTTCCTCCGGCAGCTCCCGCGCAATCTGGCGGTAGGAAATCAGGCTGACCATGGACGCGATCAGGGTGCCAAGGCCGCCGAGATTCGTGCCGATGATAAGCGCGGCGGTTTCATCCGTGAACCCGGACAGGAGCAGGGCAGCGGGAACATTGCTGGTGACCTGCGAAGCCAGAACTGCCACCAGCACTTCCCGCCCGGCGAGGATGGCTTGTAGCCAGCCCGAAAAGGCCGGGATGCGCCCCAGATTGCCGATGAAAACGAAGAATGCCACAAAGGTCAGCAGCAGGGAGTAATCCACATTGCGGAGAGTGGAGCGGTCAGCGCAGAGGGTACAGACCAGCACAGCGGCAAAGGCAACGCCGTAGGGCAATACCCGGACGACCGCCAGCAGACAGACCGCAAACAGCACCGCATCCAGCAGGATGATTTTCCGGTCTGCGGTGGTGTTCGGCTGCTCCGGGAGCGCACCGATGCAGGAGGATGCCTGTTTGCGGCAGACCATGACCGCCCAGCCCACCAGAAGCAGCAGCGAAACGACCGTGTAGGGGAACATGAGCAGGAGGAACTCCGCCATGCTCATTCCGCTTTGCCGTAGAGGTAGAGGTTCTGTGGGTTGCCGATGGGCGTGAGCATACTGCCAAGGTTGGCCGCGATGGTCTGCATGCACACCACTGGGATGGTCAGCGCCCGGCGGGTGTCCGGCGCAAGGCCGCTCAGCACCACAAAGGTAAAGGGGACAAAGGTCAGCAGGGAAACGTCGTTGGTGATGATCATGCTCCCGAAAAAGCACAGCCCGACCAGAACGAGCACCAGCTGCAAGGTGCTGCCGGTCCGTGCCAACAGCGCCCGGCCCATCCGGTCAAAAACGCCCCTGCCGCCGCAGTCCGGCCATGATGGTCATCAGGGGAAAACAGAATGGCGAGCGTGCGCAGGTCAATGTAACCGAGGTAGTCTGCATCCGGCGGCACAAAGAACATGGAGAGCACGGCCAGTACAGCGGCGACCGAAAGAACGGTCTCCTGTTTGAGAAATCGCTTTAACTTCATTTGAAATTCCATAGTATCCGCTTTCTTTCAAGAATAATCGATACATCCTTTAGTATAGTAGATGTGGAACAAAATGCAAGTTTTTTGCAGCGGTGAGTGATGGAACAGCGCAATTCAAAAGTTGGATGTTTCATTGAAAATCTGTCAATAAATAATTTGTTGACACTCTTTTTGCGCTGTGATATCTTGACATCAGGGGACTATTAGAAAGTGGCAATTTTAAATTATGCTATCCTATAAGTGTAATATCTCGATTGCGTTATGAAGTCGAGCGGAAAATGCACCTTTGACAATTAACAGAAAGACGAATTTTCTCGTCTTACTTAGGAGTTGAGTCTGATGAATGGACTCAACTCCTATTTCTTTTTTGCCTGTTGTATCCCAGAACTTGGACTAAGAGGGTGGGTGACTTGGACTACAAGTACATAAACTTTTCTGCGAAAGTACGATACAATCATGTCACGGAAACGGACCGTGCCCGAGAGGAAACGGAAACCGGAGCCGATGAACCTTGAAAATTGAATATGCAGCTTCAGGTACTTCCAGACAATGATACTTCCGTAATTCGCGGCCCGGTCATAAAGAAGACGGGGTGGCCGAGAGGCTAATGGAGTGGTGCAAATCCACCGCCTGAATGTTTCCTTTCTCAGGGGTGCCGGGGGCAAATTACCCCAAAACCGAAGAAGGCTGGGAAGAGTTGGGTAAGCGTGTCGCAACTGCCCACGCCAACTATGTGATCGAAAAAATCGAGCGGCTGAACTGCCCCACATGGCAGAAGCTGGAACTGTATCAGGCAGTCATTGATACCACCAAGGGTACCTATAAGCCCAAGGAACACCAGAAACCCGGCTGGCAGCCCAGCCGATAAACAAAGCCCCACGCTCAACATATGCTTTTCTGTTCTGACCAAGCGCTGAAATGACAACTATGATGCCCTTTATACCTACGAAGGCAAGGGTAGAAGGGGTATCATGAAACCTCGTAGCTGCTAAAGAGGATCACAAATGGCTGGAAACCATCTGATTTTGCACACGAATAAATAATATTATATATATTACATAAAAAGCCCGTCTGCGCCATCCACCGGAGTTACTCGGTGGCCCACAGACGGACTTTTTCTTCTGCCCGATAAAAATTACCATCCCTCACATGCGAAGCATAGATGGAAAATCGGAACCAAGGTTTTCCACCAGATGGTCAAAAGCACTTCTGACTGATGGTCTTTTGTCCGTTTTCCCAGCAGCGGATGCTTGTCCGGCTGACCTTTGCATGGAGCGGCTGTAATCGTGATGTGCGTGAGGCTTTCCTCTGTATAAGATTTGTAGAGCCAGGAAGATCCATATGGCATCTTTTCCAGACCGATTTCACAGAGATAATGCTGCTCTTCTGAGATGTGTTTCTTCTTTTTCATACATTCTTTCGCTTATATAATGCCGGGCAGATGTTCTTCGGCGGGGCTTCTTCCAAGAAAAATCACTCGTGAAGATTGAAACGGAAGTTTTACGGTACGCAGTTTGCGGATGTTACTTGTGCATAAAAACGTAAACCGCTGTAATTGGAAGTCGTCTGTGATAAAATATTTGCAACAAATTCTTCTATCAAACGATTGATCTGTTCAGGTTTGTCTGTATTGGAATTATGTCCGGCTCCTTCAATCCATATCAAAGGAATTTTCGTATTGCGATGCCATGCTTTATTGTACCGTATACACGAACCTGCGTGATCCTGTGTGCCGCACATCAATAATGCGGGACACTTGATCTCGTACGGCAGATCCTTCTCCATAGCCGCTGCCAAAATACGAAAACCATGACCGGCAATTTGTGCATAGCGTTTCTGGTTTCCGTCATAGGTCAGCATCATTTCACGCATGAGGTTTCTGCTGTAATCAGACGTGGCAACACCTTCTGACCCCGATTTCAGGAGCCATTTCCACGGATAATGCGCGTATACCGGCTCCATTCGTTTCAAAAGCCAGAGCTCAACTGCGGTCACATAGCTTCGTTGCAGCGGTGCAGAGTCGATGGAGACAAAGCTTGTCATTTTGTCTGGATAAAGCTGTGCATAAGCCTGTCCCACATATCCGCCCATGGACTGCCCAACAATGACAGGCTTTGTAATTCCTTCACAGTTCAAGATATCGTTCAGCCATTTTGCCTTATCGAACAAATCGAAATCAAACCGAAACGGCCATGAAGCGGCGTGTGCCGGTGCATCCCAGACGATAACATTATACTTCTCCTTGAAATGTTGAATCTGCTTATCAAACAATCTATGATCCGCCGTCAATCCCGGCAGAAAAACAAGCGTAATTGCATCCGGGTTTGATACGCTTGCCCAATAGTGAATCGTTCCGCAGCGAGTTTGATAAGTCTTTTCTTTCATCGGGCTTCCCTCCACAACGTCCGTGTTGTCGGGTTTAGTATACCACATGGAACTCCTTTATAAAAGAGAGGATGTACGCCGCCATGGGCAGCAAAAACCAGCCCGGGGGGATAAATTCCAGTTCGGCAAACGCCGCATCGGTCAGCTGTTTCAGTTTTCAATGGACGGAGCGGTGTGCTGCTTTTCCAGATAAGGAGTGCCAGACAGTTGACCGCAAGGGCAGGGGAGCGGCCTCTTTTGAGCCGCTGAGGCCGCCGCAAAGAGGGGAAAAACAAATCTTCAGAAATTTTTTACCCCCCCTTGACAATGCCATGGATCGCTTGTATACTATGCATTGTGAACAGTGTTCATGTTGAGGTGATCCGATGAATCCAAATGCAACGTCAAAAGCGAATATCCTGAAAACCAGCCGGGAGCTTATCCAGCAAAACGGATGGGCAGGTGTGAACATCCGCTCGGTGGCCGCTGCCTGTGGGGTCTCGGTGGGGTGCATCTACAATTACTTTGCATCCAAGACCGAACTGCTGAGTGCTACAGTGGAAAGCATCTGGAGCGATATCTTCCACCATCCGGAGAACGAAGTGGTTTTTCAAGATACCTTGTCCTGCGTCCGGTGGATGTATCAGCAGCTGGAGGACGGCTGCCAGCGGTATCCGGGCTTTTTTCACCCACCATGCGCTGGGCTTTGTCCAGCAGGACACCGCCGATGGAAAGCAGCAGATGCATCGGGCCTGGCAGCACATTCTGGATGCCCTGTGTGTGGTGCTGCAGAATGATACCAAGATCCGGGCCAACGCCTTCACAGAGGAGTTTACCGTTGAAAAGTTTGCGGAAATACTATTCTCTCTGATGCTGTCCGCTCTGGTACGGCAGGACTTTGACCCCTCTACCGTGCTGGAGATCGTACGGCGAGCCATCTACTAAAAAACATCCCACAAAATGCTCGGTGGTCGTAAAACAGTAATATTTGAGTTTCTTAGAACAGGCATGATCTCGGTCATGCCTGTTCCGCTTTTAGCGGCTCATCCACGGGAATATAGCCCACAAGGTCGTACTCGATATGTACCTTCTGCCTGCGCTTGCCGCTGGACTTGTCCGGTGCATCCACATGGACCGCCTTTACAAGCTCTCTGAGAGCATATGGCGTAAGTTCCGTGAGGTCGGTGTATCTATGTGCCCGCTGAATAAACTGTTCAAGATCTTCTATCTGTCGTTCCTGTACTTCGACTTCTTTTTGCAGATTTACGATTTCAGCTTTAAGCTGCGCCTGCTCGTCCTCGTAGGTCTTGCTCATCATGGCAAAGCGGTCATCGTTCAGCTTGCCCTTGGCGTTGTCCTCGTAGATTTTGATAAACAGGCGGTCAAGTTCCCCTATACGCTTTTCTGCCTGTGCCAGACGCTTCTTATATACCCTTATGGTTTCCTCGCTTTGCAGACGGAGTTTTTGCTCCATTTCCACCCTAAAATGTGCTTCATATCGGGTCACATACGAGATAACCTCTTTCATGTGATTCCAGACTACATCCTCCAGAACTACGGCACGAATGTAGTGTCCACTGCACTTGTCCTTGTTAGCTCGATGAGTGGAGCAGATGAAAAAGTCCTGCCGTTTTTCAAAGTAGTTGGTGGTGGAATAGTAGAGCTTCTGCTTGCAGTCAGCACAGAACACCAATCCCGAAAACGGGCTGCTCTTGCCAGTTGCCGTTCTTCTGTGTCGCTGCTGACGAATTTCCTGCACCTTGTCAAAGACTTCCTGCTCAATAATGGCAGGATGGGTGTTGTAGAAAATCTTTTGATTTTCTTCGGGATTCTCCCTCTGCTTCTTATCCCAAATGGAATTGGTGTAGGTCTTGAAGTTGACAGTAGCACCAATATACTCTTTGCGTTCAAGAATATTGACGATGGTGCTTTCGTGCCAGCGGTAAGGATTCTCCGGCTCGGTGTGCGGTGTTTTCACGCCTTGCTTATTTTTATATGCAGTAGGCGTGAGTACCTTGTCCTTTTCAAGCTGTTCTGCAATTTGGCTCGGTCCTCGTCCGTTCATACAGAGTGTGAAAATCTTTTTGACCACCTGTGCCGCTTCTTCGTCGATGATCCATTCTTTGGGATTGTCGGGATTCTTCATGTAGCCATACGGTACATGGACAGTCAATCTCTCGCCACGCTCACCTCTTTGCTTTTTGCACCGCACGAATCTTTCGGCTTGTATCTTTTGCAAAAAACTCGTTGAACCAGTTTTTGATACCGGCGATGTCGCTGTCGGTGCTGTTCGGATTGATGCTGTCATAGTGGTCGTTGATGGCAATGTAGCGAACATTGTTTTGAGGGAAAGTGTAGTTGATATACAGTCCCGTCAAAGCGGAGTTTCGCCCAAGCCTTGACAGGTCTTTCGTAATGACCGTGCCCACATGACCGGCTTCGATTTCATCGAGCATTTTCTGAAAGCCTGGGCGGTCATAGGTCACACCGCTGTAGCCGTCATCGATGAAAAATGTCGGATGGGGAAGCGGTGATCTCGTGCGTATTGAAGCAACATAGCCTTTTGATTTTGGATGGAATTGGACAAATCTTCTTTGCCGTTCTTCTTATCCTCTTTGGTGTCCTCTACGGACAATCTGCAATAGAGCGCTGTGATTCTATCTGTTGCCCTTAACATTTCGTTATCCTCCTTTGGTTGGGCAACTGTCTGTACAGGATTGGATTTTGGATTTATATCAAAAGAGGTGTCGTTGTTCATTCGCCATCCTCCGTGATACCTAATTCATCATCGGCAGCGTTCTGCTCCATAATGCGGTGGAGCTTCTTATCGAGAGTTTCCGTGCCCTCGTAGCTGCCTGTAACTGTGTATTCTGTGCCGCCAATTTCATCCACGATTGTCACTTCGGGCAGCCAAAAGGCAGACGGATTTTTTACAACGATGTTGCCGTTCTCGTCAAAAGAGAAATTACGTTTAGGTGCATCATCGGGGCGAGGCTCGACCATGGCATACGGGTCGGGATTGGAGAAGTAGTATTCTGGAACTTTCTCGTTATGCTCTCCACTCGCAATCTGTTCCTCAAAAATCATATCATCTATTTCTTCGGGAGTAAGCTCACGAGCTTCTTCCTCTTTACGTTTTTTATCCATTGTGTCGAACCTCCTTTTCTTTCATTCGCTTCGATTCTTTCATTCAAATTTTGCAAGATAGCAAAACCGCCGAACGCCGTCAATGGTCAAGATGAACGGCTTCGCCGCCATTGACAGCGTTCGTCCGTTTTGCTTATGGGCAGACAAGGCGGCGGTTGCCGCCGATTTCCATTTAGGAAATGGCACTTGCCATTTTGAAAAAAATAGAGAATAGCAAGCACAGTAGGTGTATGTACACTCTGCGATTTTTCACAAAACACAGTGCTGCTGATTTTGCGAAAAATGAAAATCTTCGATTTGCTTGCTAAGTTCAAAACAAACTTAGCAAGCAGTGCACGTGTGGACACACTCGTGCTTTTTGCAAATTTCAGCGGTGCTGCTCTTTGCAAAAAACTTGTTGGGAAACATCCCAAACCCTTCAACGATTTTTTCAAAATCGGCTACGCTCCTACGGAGCTGAACATCACTTTATTTTAGAAAGCGATGTAAGGATTTTTCGGATTCCTTCATAAATTTCCTCTTGGTTCTTTTTTGATTTCTTCAATGTCGGCTTCATAGATGTTGTCGGTTTCATTCAACCTTTTTGCAATCTGATTCTCGCTGTTGGAAATACGTTTCATCTTGGAAGTCAGCTCACGCAGTTCGGGCAATTCCAATTTTACAACATACCCGTCAATTACCATTTTGCGGAGATAGGCACTCATGTTGTCCGTTCCCATCTGTTCCATTTTCTTTCTTATCAATTCGTATTCCTTGTCGTTTACAAAGAACTTTATCTGCTTCGGACGAAGCCTGTTTCTGTTTTCTGGCATATTCTCTTATCCTCTTTCTATGAGATAATATAAACCTATTTGTATCGTCATTCATCAATATAGGCATACAGCCTAATAAGGTCATTCTCTTTTGTCACCTCAAAAACAGTCTCATCGCCGTATTCAATATGGGAATAGCCACCATCCGGATAATCGTAATAGGTGTTTTTGCCTCCGGCAAAAGAAAGGGAATAACCGATGCTTGAAGGATAGGCACAGACACTTGCCACAGTCCGTCCTCTGTTTGTAAACACAATATTGGTCATGCCCTCGCTGACACTCTCCTTCAAAGCGGGGCTTTTTGATCCTGTGACTCTTTTGATTCGGTCAATGGATGTATAGGGATCAAAGGTATAAACCGATGTCCATTCAAAAGGCACCACTTCTTCCAAGGTCACATTGTCACTGGTGATCCCCGTCAGGGCCTCCTCTAATTTTGCGTTGTTCATATAAATCATGGGATCTCCAAAAATCATATACAGAACAGCCAGTACGACGATAATTCCGAGGCCAACGCCGTGCCAGCGCTCAGAGCGTTTCCACGCCGCCGCTTCCACTTCGCTCAAAGTCCCCGTCTCCCATGCGCCATTCTCCGTGCGCAGTCGTTTCTGCTTGCAAACATACCATGTAAACCAAACCGCATATCCCAGCGCTGTCAGCAAAAGAACAATCAGGAAGGCTCTGAGCAGCGTAGTAACCGGGCAGATTGCAGCCAGTAGACCGGCTAAAGTATCAGGATGATCGGAATATCCGATGCGATATACGCAAATCTACCAAACAAATCACTGTAGAACACTTTCCCGTATTGCGCCTGTTTAACATCCTCGTCATAGGCCTCCTGCGAAAACGCTGTGACCAGTCCTTTGATGGACATATATCCAATGAAGATGATCCAAAACAAATCTGGAAAACCATCAAAGCGCATCACTTTTATCACAACAAATGCACATCCCAACAGAGATGCCAGCAATGTTTTGGGACCAACTAATTTCATGAACATACCTCCTCACAACTTTAATATAAATGCCAAGAAATTCTTCTTGCAAGTTCCTTAGCGATAGAATGAGCTTATCTGTTGTCACTTTTCAACATATCAGAAAAATCAAAACCCTATATGTGTGTCCACACATATTATACAGGATTTCTGCTATATCTTCAATATGATACGCAAAGATTTATCGCATTAAAGTGTAAACATTTTGAAAACACGCCCCAAGTTGACCTTGGAGCGTGTGAACATCAATCAAGCGGTCTGTATTCTGTTACTGCCTTTAGATAGGCTACGGGATCGCCGTTGAGTATCAAATCGGCGTATGCAATCGGGTCATTGTAAATGAGATAGTCCAGTTCTGAACGCTGATACATATTGTCTGCGACCTCGTTTTCAACGGCAATGGTATCAATGGCAATTATGCTGCCATCCGAGAACTTCAGCTCCACACAGGCGGTATCCATGTTAAATTCGCAAGATAAAAGACGCTTCATAGCAAACCTCCGTAATTTCAATGATTTTGAGATAAAAAAAGAACGATGCTAAGTCTTTCGACTCGACATCGTTCTTTTCGTTGATGTTTCCAACCCTGTCAGACAGATGCCGTAAAATAGTAATTTTTTAGAATTACTGTCTTACGAGCATCCGTCCAATTGTGGGAGGTTTTTTAGGACGAAAGTGAACAATGTTCAGTATGGCCGGTGCTGCAGGATGAAAGCATCCTGTTCACATAACCCTCCAAAAAAAAACCAATCTGAAAAAGGAGCAAAAACCTATGCGTGCAATCATTGAAACTGTGTTTGACATCTTTTACCTGGCTACCGTTCTCACGGTGGGCATTCGTATGATCCGTGGCAGCAAGAGCGGCTCTCAGTTCAAGCTGTTCGGCCTCATGGCTGTGGTGCTGGGGGCCGGCGATTCCTTCCACCTGGTACCTCGTGCACTGGCTCTGTGCACCACCGGCCTGGAGAACTACGCTGTTCCCCTGGGCCTGGGTAAGTGGATCACCTCCATCACCATGACCGTCTTTTATGTGCTGCTGTACTACGTCTGGCGTAAGCGTTACCAGGTAGAGGGCCAGAAGAACCTGACCATCGCTGTGTACGCTCTGTCTGCCGTCCGTGTGCTGCTGTGCATGATGCCCCAGAACCAGTGGCTCACCAACAAGACCTCCCTCACCTGGGGCATCCTGCGGAACGTACCCTTTGCTCTGCTGGGCCTGCTGATCATCGTGCTGTTCTACCGCAGCGCAAAGGACCACAGCGATAAGGCTTTCCGTTGGATGTGGCTCACCATCGTGCTGAGCTTCGGTTTCTACATCCCTGTGGTGCTGTGGGCTGACGTGAACCCCCTGATTGGTATGCTGATGATCCCCAAGACCTGCGCTTATGTGTGGACTGTCCTCATTGGCTACAACGCCATGAAGGCTGAGGGCAGCGCAGAGGCCTGACCCGGGAACGCCGCCGCTCCCCAAGCAGCTGCGAAAAAAGACCTCGCCCTGCAGGTGATAAAGAAATCACAGAGCAGCGGGAAGGCTGAAAGCAGCGGGAGTCTAAGCGATTCCAAGAAATAAAGTGACAACTTGACAAAAGGCGTCACTTTATTTCTTGGAATCGCTATAAGAGATGAAAGATTGCATGAAAGATTATCAAAGAATTATCTTTCTGTGAATTTTAGCACTCTGTACTTGACACTGCTAACAAACGATGCTATAACTATGGCGTGCTCAGGAGGAAGGGGGTAAAAGAGAGAGCCGCGAGGCTCCCAGGAAGGCCCTTCCGAGTGAACAACATAAAGATTTTTGACCCGACCCGAACGCCGGGATTGGAGGAATGATTTATGTTTATGCCTGCTGTTTTCCATGAGAATCTGTTCGATGATTTCTTTGATCCGTTCTGGAACGATGGTGCGCTGGAGCGTGCGATGAACCGTGAAGAGCGTGAGACCTTCGGTAAGCGCGGTGCAAACATGATGAAGACCGATGTGAAGCAGACCGAGAACGGCTACGATGTGGCCGTGGACCTGCCGGGCTGCAAGAAGGAAGACGTTCAGATGGAACTGAACGACGGTTACCTGACCATTCAGGCCGTCCGTAATCACAGCAATGATGAGAAGGATGAGAAGGGCCATTACATCCGCCGCGAGACCTTCTCCGGCACCTGCGCGCGCAGCTTCTATGTGGGCGATGCCGTGAAGAAAGAGGATATCCACGCAAAGTTCGAGGATGGCATCCTGCACATCCAGCTGCCTGCACCCCAGCAGCAGAAGGCTCTGCCTGCAAACCCCAATCTGATTGAAATTGAATAACTGCCGTGTGCTGGTGCGAGGAGCATCAAGTCATTGCATAGCGAAGCCCCTGCGAGCTGATTGCCCGCAGGGGCTTTTTTGCGTCAGATCTGGATAAAATCCATCTTGAAAATCCGGTCGGTTTCGAGTATAATACACATCGTCAAGAATCAAAACACAAGCCGGCTTATAAAGCGTGAAATCCTGAGGAAGTGCTGTTCCTCAACGATTTCGCGCTTTTTTGTTTGCACGGAAAAGACGGAATCAACCTTTTTGTCGGTGCCGGGACGCAGCGGGGACCGTGTGCAAAGCGGTTTTCCCTTGACAGCAGGGGCGGTGGTGTTCCTGAGCCTGTTGGTGTTCAGCCCGCGCACGGCGCTCATTGCTTTGCTGGCGGCGGCTGTGTCACTGGGTTTTCTGCTGCTCATCTCCCGGTACAGCGCACAGAACGCCCCGGTGGAGGCACAGGCCAACCGGGATATGACTGGTGCCATCCTTGAATATGCCCGCGGCCTTGCGGTGGTGAAGTCCTTCGGCAGGGACATCCCGTTGGAACATTTCGACATAGCCTTCGACCATGTGAGCTTTGGCTACGATGACCGTCAGGTTCTGCACGACGTCAGCTTCACCATCCCGGAAAAGACCTCCACGGCCATCGTCGGCCCGTCCAGCTCCGGCAAGACCACCCTCGGCTTTGCTGTCCAGCGTGCTGAGGATCTCCTCCGAAAAGTAGAACGAGTTGTGTTCGCCCTGCTCGTAGGACGGGCGCGGATAAGGAGCAAGATCTTCCAGCGTCAGGGCATCTTTTTGCGCCAGCGGGCTGGAGGGTCATAGGGCATTCCTTTCAGTTCATGGACAATGGAGCGCGGTGTACTGTGGGGTCACAGTGCCTCGCCGGGCAAGGCAGCCGTGCAATTTTCCGGCGGTGGGCAGCAGCTTTCCCGTACGATGAGCTGATGCGGCACGATGATCTTGGTGGCCAGCAGGTTGGGGTTCTCGATGTGGTTGATGGTCTGGCTTGCCGCCTCAATGCCAAGCTGATAGGGATTGACGTCCACGGTCGTCAGCGGCGGGTTGGTGATGCGGGAGAACAGCGAGTTGTTAAAGGATACGATGGACAGATCTTTCGGGATGCGCAGGCCCAGCTTGCTGCAGAACTGTTCCAGTACCACCGCAAGAATGTCATCGCTGACCAGAACCGCTGTAGGGCGGTCAGGAGCGGTAAGCAGCGCTTTCAGGGCAGGTTCATAGGAATCATTCAGGGTATCGATCTCCACACAGTCCCCTTCCCGCGGGGTGATGTCGTGCTTGAGCAGAGACATCTGATAGCTGCGTTTCCGCTCGGCAGAAAACAGCATGGCATTGCTGACCCCAAAATAGGCAATGCGGCGGTGGCCCAGCTCGTAGAGGTAGTCGGTGGCTTCCTCTCCGGCAAGGGCGTTGTCATTGTCGATATAGATGGTCTGGTTGGCCGACTGCGCTGCCTTGCCCACGATAACGTGAAGCAGACCCTCGCTGCGCAGATAGGCAGCCACCGGACAATCTTTTTTGGAGTAGAGCAGGATGAATCCATCGGCCTGCGTGTTGGCTACCATGCTCTGGATAGCATCCAGCACTTCGGCATCGTCCTCGCCGGTGATGACGGTGTTTACATAACGGCGCTGGTTGCAGAACTGCCCGATGCCCCGGATGATCTCCAGATGAAAGGCATTTTCATATACGTCCCGCTGGGAGGAAGGCAGGATGATGCCGATGGTCTTGGAAAATGCTTCGGACGGTTCAGCCTCAAAATTTGGTTCATAGCCCATCTGCGCCATGATGCGGCCGTGCTGGCGTTTGCCCTCATCAACGTGATCACCGGCAACATCTTCGGCGTTACCAGCGCCATGCTGGCAGACCCCAGCGCCGTGACCCACACCCTGTTCGGGCAGGAGATCGCCGTCAACGGCTACTTTACCTCTGTTCTGGGCGCTGAACATGGGCGTGTTCGTGGGCATCATCGCCGGTTTTGTGGGCGGCGTGGCTTACAATAAATACTACAACTTCCGCAAGCTGCCGGATGCGCTGGCTTTCTTCAACGGCAAGCGCTTTGTGCCCATGGTGGTCATTGCCTATTCTGTGGTCATTTCCATCGTGCTGGCACTGTTCTGGCCTGTCGTCCAGACCGGCATCAACAACTTCGGCATCTGGATCGCCAACTCTTCCGAGACTTCTCCGGTTCTGGCTCCGTTCATCTATGGTACGCTGGAGCGTCTGCTGCTGCCCTTTGGCCTGCACCACATGCTGACCATCCCCATGAACTATACCTCTTTCGGCGGCACCTACACCATTGCCACCGGTGTCAATGCGGGCAGTCAGGTGTTTGGTCAGGACCCGCTGTGGCTGGCATGGGCCAACGACCTGATCAACTTTAAGAAGGCCGGCGACATGGCTGCTTACAACAACCTGCTGGCTACCGTCACTCCCGCCCGCTTCAAGGTTGGTCAGATGATCGGTGCGACCGGTCTGCTGCTGGGCATCGCATTGGCCATGTACCGCCGTGTGGATGCCGACAAGCGTAAGAATTACAAATCCATGTTCATTTCCACTGCGCTGGCTGTGTTCCTCACCGGTGTGACCGAGCCGCTGGAGTTCATGTTCATGTTCTGCGCCATGCCGCTGTACATCGTGTACGCACTGCTGCAGGGCTGTGCCTTCGCCATGGCAGGTATCATCCATCTGCGCCTGCACTCTTTCGGCGATCTGGAATTCATCACCCGCATCCCCATGTCCCTGCAGGCCGGTCTGGGCGGTGATATCATCAATTTTGTGCTCTGTGTCGTGGCATTCTTTGTCATTGGCTACTTCGTGGCCTATTTCATGATCGGCAAGCTCAATCTGGCAACGCCGGGCCGTCTGGGCAACTACACCGATGACAACGCAAACGATGCCGCAGCTGACACCAAGACCGAGAAGAAGGCCGACAAAAAGGCGGACAACGGTCAGGCCGAGCGCATCATTGCCCTGCTGGGCGGCGGCCGCGAGAACATCGTGCTGGTGGATGCCTGCATGACCCGTCTGCGTGTTACGGTGAAGGACCCTGCCAAGGTGGCCGACCTTGCAGCCTGGAAGGCTGAGGGTGCTTTGAGCCTGCTGGTAAAGGGAGACGGCATCCAGGCCGTGTACGGCCCCAAAGGCAGATGTTCCTGAAATCTGATATTAACGATATTCTGTAAAAAACTATGAAACTGCTGACATTGAATACCCACAGTCTCATCGAGCCGGCATATGAGGCCAAGCGGGATGCTTTTGTGGAGTTTATCCGAAAGGAACAGCCGGATGTGTTCGCCCTGCAGGAGGTGAACCAGACCGCCGCTGCGCCGTTGCTGGCGGATGTCCCGGCGGGGTACTACCCCTGCCCCGGCAACGCTATGGTGCCGCTGAAAGCGGATAACCATGCCGCTGCGGTGGCCCGGATGCTGGAAGAAGCGGGCTGTGCCTACCATTGGAGCTGGCTCCCGGCCAAGATCGGCTACGACAGATACGACGAGGGCATGGCGGTATTCAGCCGGTGCGCCCATCACCGCCGCCGAGAACCTGCTGCTGAGCCAAATCAACGATTACAACAACTGGAAGACCCGCCGGGCGCTGGGCATTTGTGCAGGAGATGTCTGGTACTATACTGTGCACATGGGCTGGTGGAAGGACGAGGAAGAACCCTTTGCTGACCAGTGGACATTCTGGAAGCAACAGCTGGTGCGAAGCCTATGGCATTCCTGCTGGGCGACTTCAACAGCGAAGCCGATGTGCGGGGCGAGGGGTACGACCTTATTCTGCGCAGCGGCTGACAGGATACCTACCGGCTGGCACAACAGCGGGATGACGGCTATACCGTTGTGCAGGCCATTGACGGTTGGCGGGATGCCTCCGGATGCTTCCGCCAAAAAAGCGCATTGACCAGATCTGGTGCTCCCAGGCGGTGCCGGTGCACAGCAGCCGGGTGGTATTCGGCGGCACACAGGAGCCTCGGGTCTCCGACCATGCGGGTATCCTGATCGAAGTTATAAAGGATAAGAAGGAAATGAAGAAACATGCAGAGATGTGCAGGCATTTTACTGCCCGTCAGCAGTCTGCCGTCCCCATATGGCATTGGCTGCTTTTCGCAGGAAGCATACGATTTTGTAGACTGGCTCAAAGAGGCCGGACAGACTTATTGGCAGATCCTGCCGCTGGGTGTGACCAGCTATGGTGACAGCCCCTATCAGAGCTTTTCGGCCTTTGCTGGCAACCCCTATTTCATCAGTCTGGATGCGCTGGTCAAAGAGGGTGTGCTCACGGCAGAAGAGTGCAAAAAGGCAAAGTTTGGCCGCAAGGCGGACGATATCGACTACAGCCAGCTCTACAAGGAGCGGGGCCGCCTGCTCCGGCTGGCCTACTCCCGCAGTGATATCGGCCACAATGCAGAGTTCGCGGCCTTCTGCGAGAAGAATAAGTGGTGGCTGGACGACTTTGCCCTGTTCATGGCAGTGAAAGGCCGCTTTGAGGGTAAGCCGTGGATCGAATGGGCCGAGGATATCCGTCTGCGCTGGCAGCCTGCCATGGACTACTACCGCCGGGAGCTGTATTTTGAGGTGGAGTACCACAAATATCTCCAGTTCAAGTTCGACGAGCAGTGGCGTGCACTAAAGGCTTACGCCAACGAAAAGGGCATCCGCATCATCGGCGATATCCCCATCTATGTGGCACTGGATTCTGCCGATGCATGGGCGAACCCACAGATGTTCCAGCTGGATGAGGACAACATTCCCACCGCCGTGGCAGGTGTTCCGCCGGATGGTTTTTCGCCCACTGGCCAACTCTGGGGCAATCCGCTCTACCGCTGGGAAAAGCACCGGGAAACGGGCTATCAGTGGTGGATCACCCGCTTGTGGTACTGCTTTGAACTGTACGATGTGGTGCGCATCGATCACTTCCGCGGCTTCGACGAGTATTTCTCCATTCCCCACGGCAGTGAAACCGCGGCCCCCGGCCATTGGGAAAAAGGCCCTGGCATCGAGCTGTTCCGTGCGGTGGAGCAGGCACTTGGTAAGCGGGAGATCATTGCCGAGAATCTGGGCTATATGAGCGAGACTGTCCGGCAGCTGGTGCAGGACAGCGGCTTCCCCGGCATGAAGGTGCTGGAATTTGCCTTCGACTCCCGCGACACCGGCAGTGCCAGCGTTTACCTGCCCCATAATTACCCGGGGAACAGCGTGGCCTACACGGGCACCCATGACAACGAAACGCTGGCATCGTGGTATCAGACCATCACCTCTGCCGAACGTGCACTGGTGCGAGATTATCTGTACGACTATGCCACGCCGGAAGAACAGCTCTATAAGAGCATGATCGCCCTTATCTTCCGCAGTGCCGCCGCCACCTGCATCATCCCCATGCAGGACTGGCTGGGGCTGGACAATTCCGCCCGGATCAATAAGCCCTCCACCGTAGGCGAGAACTGGCGCTGGCGGCTCCGGCTCATCGGCTTTAGCACGGCGCTCCATCAGGTAGGTGTCCAGCCAGCGGCCGTGGCAGTCACGCGCAATACGCTCCCGCCGCCCTACCAGACGGAACCCGCATTTAGTATGCAGGGCGCGGCTGGCCGTGTTGTCCTGCAGCACGGTGGACTGCAGGGTCCAGTAGCCTGCCTTCTCGGCGTCAGCGCACAAGCGTTCAGGGCTGGGAGCCCAATCCCTTCCCACGGAAGCGCTCGCCCACATAAATGCTCACCTCGGCCACCGGTAGCACCAGCGGGGCGGTGCAGGGCAGCCCACCCGGCCAGCACGCCGTCGGCCAGAATGACCAGCCGACACTCTTTGGTGTGGGAGGCGTCCCACGCAGCATAGGGCGGACAGTCGGTCTGGAAGGTGGCGTGCTCGGTGGCAATGCCTTCCAGATAGAGCCACATCGTCCCATCCTCCGGCACCATGGGCCGGGTTATTTCACTCATGGGGCTGATTTTGCAAAATGCACTATTTTTAGTATAGCAGAATTTGCGGTTGGTCATCGGGCGGGGCTTTGTCAAAGATGTAGCTCAGTTGGTCAGGGGCATGATTTCCGGTGCAGCGCACAGGAAATGCGGCGGCACCGGAGCGGGGGAGAAAAGGGTGGATTTGCTTACCTTCCACCACAGGCGGGCCGTGCCGTCCGGAGCGGTACAGATGAGGTTCCAGTCAAAGGGATTTTCACTGGAAGAAAGCGCTGCTACCGGTAAGGCGTTCGGTGCTCCGGCATCGCAGGGCACAAAGTCGTGGGCGCGGATGCCCACGGCGGTGCAGCCTTCCGGCACCGGAAGCGCCAGCTGCAGCGGCACATCCCAGCCGGTCAGACGCACCGCGTGCGCGTCCAGCCGGGTGCAAGGCAGAATGTTCTTGCAGCCGGTGAGCCGGGCTGCCGTGATGCTGCGCGGGTCCGCAAAGACGTCCCGGGTGTGGCCGGAGCGCAACACCCGGCCGCTGTCCAGTACCACCATTTCCGGGCAAAGGCGGTAGGCTTCGTCCCGGTTGTGGGTGACCAGAAGCGCGGTGCCGTCAAACCCGGCCAGCAGACTGCCCACTTCGCTTTCCACAGCCTCGCGCAGGTAACTGTCCAGCGCGCTGAAGGGCTCGTCCAGCATCAGGATGCGCGGCCGCCCGGCAAGGATGCGGGCCAGTGCGGTGCGCTGCTGCTGCCCGCCGGAAAGCTGGGCCGGGTACCGCTTTGCCAGCGGCTCCAGCCGCATGGCCCGCAGTAGTTCGGCGCAGCGCACCTGCCGGGCAGCGCGGTCTTTTTCGGCTTTCAGGCCGCAGAGGATGTTCTGTTCCACCGTCATATTCGGGAAGAGGGCGTAATTCTGGAACAGCAGCCCTGCGCCCCGCTGCTGAGGCGGCAGGTCGATGTGCTGCTCACTGTCAAATAGTACCCGCCCGTCCAGCACGATGCGGCCTTTGTCCGGCTTCACGATGCCGGCAATGCAGCGCAGGGTCATGCTTTTGCCGCAGCCGGACGCGCCCAGCAGGGCAGTGGGGGTGTTTCCGGCGGAAAATGCAGCCCGCAGGGTGAAGCCATCCAGATTCTTTTCAATGTTCACTTCCAGGCTCATGCGCGTCCACCTGCTTTCTGCTGCTTTTCCAGCAGGTTCACGGCCAGCAGCACCACTGCCGAAATGACAATGTCCACCAGCACCCAGCGCAGGGCACCGGCTTCGTCATTGGTGCGCCAGAGCTGATACACCGTGGTGGCAATGGTGGCGGTCTTGCCGGGGGTATAGCCCGCGATCATGCTGGTGGCACCGTATTCGCCGAGGGCACGGGCAAAGGCCAGCACGGTGCCTGCCAGAATGCCATGCCGACAGTAGGGCATCCGCACCCGCCAGAAGATCCAGGTGTTGGACTGTCCCAGGGTCTGGGCCGACCAGGCCAGCGTTTCGTCAAAGCTCTCGAAGGCACCCCGGGCGGTGCGGTACATCAGCGGAAAAGCCACCACAATGGAAGCGAAAATGGCGCTGTACCAGTTCATGACCAGTTTCACGCCGAAGTGTTCCAGGAAGAAGATGCCCAGCGGCCGCTTTGCCCCGAAGAGAAGCAACAGGAAATAACCCACCACCGTGGGCGGCAGTACCATGGGCAGGGTGAGCACCACGTCCAGCACGCCCTTGACGGCCCGGGGCAGCCGGGCAATGTAATAGGCGGCAAAAATGCCAAGAAAGAACACGGCTGCGCAGCTGATGAGCGCGATGCGCAGGCTGTTCCAAAGCGGATACCAGTCCATCGCTCGTCCTTACTGCGCCACAGCGCTGAAACCGACGCTCTCATAGAATTTTTCGGGCTGCAGACCGGCTGCGCAAAGAACGTTCCGGCGGGAAATCTTGTGTTGTTTCATGGTTTGTTCTCCTGTCTTTTGAAATGGATGTGGATCGTGCAACGGTACAGGATGCGGTGCCGCCCACCGGGATAAAGAGATCCCGAAGAATAAGATACAAAAAACAGGCCGGTCCGTCAAGTGGCAGACCGGCCAGATCTCGGTGTGAAATTGTGAAACTTACAGGCTCCCGAGCCGCCCGGCAGAACCTGCCGGGAAAGCAAAGAGGCGGAGAAAAGGATCGTGAAAAGCTAAGAAATAATGGTTACTGCCCCAGATGCCAGATGTCGCGGTCGTATTCGCCAATGGTGCGGTCACTGGAGAAGAAGCCTGCCTTGGCGATGTTCACCAGGCACTTTTTGCGCCAGCCCAGCGGGTCACAGGCGTAATCGTTCAGGGCCTGCCCCTTGCGTACCACATAGGCGTTGAAGTCCGGCAGGGTCTGGAACCAGTCCTTGTGGACAAGCTCGTCGTGCAGGCGGGTCAGGTTCTCGGCGTGGCCTGCGGCCAGCATCTCCGGCCCAGTCAAGAAGTCGATGGCACGGCGGATGTTGGCATCGCCCTCGTACCACTGAGCCGCGCAGTAATCCCCGGCGGCATAGCGGTGGATGACCTGATCGGAAGTCTGGCCGAAGATATAGATGTTCTCTTCGCCCACCTGTTGGCAGATCTCCACGTTGGCACCGTCCATGGTGCCCAGGGTCAAAGCGCACCGTTCAACATAAACTTCATGTTGCCGGTGCCGGAAGCCTCCTTGGAGGCAAGGCTGATCTGCTCGGACAGGTCGCAGGCCGGGATCAGCTTTTCAGCAGCGGTAACGTTGTAGTTCTCAATGAACACGACCTGTAACCACTTGGACACTTCCGGGTCTGCCGCAATGACCTTGGAAAGGGTCAGCAACGCGTGGATAATGTCTTTTGCGATCGTGTAGGCGGGCGCGGCCTTTGCGCCGAAGACGCTCACCAGTGGCACCGCGGGCAGATGGCCTGCCTTGATCTCGTGATACTGGTGGATGAGATAGAGCAGGTTGAGCTGCTGACGCTTGTACTCATGCAGACGTTTGGACTGGATATCAAACACGGCATCGGTGTTTACGGTGACATTCTGCGTATGCAGCAGCCAGTCGGCAAGGGCCTGTTTGTTGGCCTTCTTCACGGCGGTCAGCTCGTTCAGGACGGTCTCGTCCTCCGCAAAGGCCAGCAGCTTTTCCAGCTCTGCGGCATCCTTGCGGAAGCCGAAGCCGATGCGCTTTTCCAACTCAGCGGTCAAGGCCGGGTCGCATTCCAGCAGCCAGCGGCGGAAGGTGATGCCGTTGGTCTTGTTGTTGAACTTTTCCGGGTACAGCTCGTAAAAACCGTGCAGCTCGGAGTTTTTCAAAATCTCGGTATGCAGAGCCGCCACGCCATTGGTGGAGTGGGTGAAGTGGATATCCATGTGTGCCATGTGCACCCGGTCGTCCTTGTCGATGATGGCAAGACCTTCGTCCTCGGTGCGGGTGCGGGCCAGCGTGTCCAGCTTCTCAATGATAGGCATCAGCTGGGGCACCACGGCATCCAGATAGGAACGGGGCCACCTTTCCAGTGCTTCGGCCAGAATGGTGTGATTGGTGTAGGCGCAGGTCTTGGTAACGATCTCCACGGCTTCGTCAAAGTCAATGCCTTTTTCACCCAGCAGACGGATCAGCTCCGGAATCACCATGCTTGGATGGGTGTCATTGATCTGGATTGCGGCATAATCGGCCAGGTCGTGGTAATTGCAGCCCCGGGCGGCGCACTCGGCCAGGATGAGCTGTGCACCTGCGGAGACCATCAGATACTGCTGGTACATCCGCAGCCGGCGGCCGGCCTCGTCGGAATCGTCCGGGTAGAGGAACAAGGTCAGGTTCTTGTCGATGGCAGTTTTGTCGAAGGCAATGCCGTCGTGGACAATGCTCTCGTCGATGGTGTCGAGGTCGAACAGGTTCAGGGTATTGGTGCGGCCCTCGTAACCGGTGACGGCCAGCTTGTACAGGCGGGCGGTGTATTCCTTGCCGGCCAGCTCTACCGGATAGGTGATATCGGTCTTTTCGGCCCAGCTGTGGGCGGTAAGCCACGGGTCGGGCTTCTCGTTCTGTACACCGTTCTCAAAGGACTGGCGGAACAGGCCGAAGTGATACCGCAGACCCACACCGTCGCCGGGCAGACTCAGTGTAGCCAGCGAGTCAAGGAAGCAGGCGGCCAGACGGCCCAGACCGCCGTTGCCGAGGGACGGCTCCGGCTCCACTTCTTCAATTTCAGCGAGGTTCTTCCCGGCAGCAGCCAGCGCATCGCGGGCTTCGTCGTACAAACCCAGATTGATGAGGTTGTTGGACAGCAGCTTGCCGATGAGAAATTCGGCGCTGATATAATAGAGCTTACGGCCGGTCACCGGCTGCACACGGTCAGCACTCTTGCGCCGGACAAGTTCCAGCAGGGCAAGATACAGTTCCTGATTCGTGCAGGCAGAAAGAGGTTTGCCGGTAAAGGTTTGTAAGGTTTCAGTAAAGTTCATAACAGGATCCTCCTTTGATACGGAAAGCAGGTTTGACATCTCTGTCTCAAGATATACCACACAAAACACGCAAAATCTTGCCTAAACAGTGCAAATTGTGATACAATCCTATCATCAGGAGGAAACAGACATGGGAAATCCATCTTTTTTGCAGGAAACAAAGCAACACGGTGCCGTGCGTTTTCCATTCAACATCTATCCCTGCACCATCCCGGGGACTTCCCGCAGGTGGCACTGCACTGGCAGGACAGCATGGAGCTGGTCTTTGTCAAGCACGGCAGCGGCCTTGTGCAGATGGGCACAGCGGCCTATCCGGCGCATACAGGAGATATCTTTGTCTTTTCGCCGGGGACACTCCATGCCCTGCGGCAGAAGGAGGGCTGTTCCATGGAATATGAGAACATCATCTTTGATTTGGAACTGCTGGGCGGCGCGGGGGACCTCTGCGCCGAAAAATACCTGTTGCCGCTGCAAAGTGGGCGGCTGCCGCTGACCCAGCGCCTGACCCCGGACGAGCCATGTTATGCTCGTGCCGCCGCCTGCCTGCGGGAGACCGAGGATGTGAACCGCGCCAAGGAGCCGGGCTATGAGCTGTTTATCAAAGGGGCATTGCTGCGCTTTCTGGCGCTGCTCATTGCACAGGGGAAGAACCTGCCGCCGATGGAGACCGCCGACTCCCGGCGGTTGAAAAAGATTTTGCAATGGGTGGCGGACCATTATGGCGAAGAGGTGCATATCTCCGATGCAGCACAGCTGGTGCCTTGCAGCGAGAGCCATTTTATGCGGTGGTTCCGGCAGATGACCGGGCAGAGCTTCATTGCTTTTTTCTCAAGGAATACCGGCTCAATGCCGCTGCCGAAGCCCTGCACACAACGGATGACACGGTGTTGAGCATCGCTTCCCGCTGCGGGTTCGAGAACCTCTCCTATTTCAACCGGGCATTCAAGGCGCATTTTGGCCTGACCCCGCGGGAACACCGCAAAAAATAGTGCATTTGTCCCGGAAAATGCGTGAAAGAGATATTTATGGGATACCGTATTTTGTAGAATGGGGCCAGACAAAGCCTTGATTGCAAAAAAGTGAAGGTCAGGTAAAAGGTGTAAAAAAGAGGTTGGAGGAAACAGCAATGGCAAACGATGATTACGGCTTTACTGCGCCACAGCGCTGAAGCCGACGCCCTCGAACACCGTCATGGCCTCTTCGGTCTGCAGATAGGCGAGGAAAGCCTTGGCGGCGTCGGCATTGGGAGCGGCTTTCATCACGGCGGCAGGGTAGATGACCCGACCGCACATCTCCTTGGTGGCCTCGTCCACCGGGGTCAGACCGGCGCTGTAGGCGTCGGTGCAGTAGACCACACCGGCATCCACGCTGCCCTCGGTGACCTGCGTGGTCACCTCCTTGACATTGGAACCGCAGGTGATGACCCCGGCGGCAGCCAGAGCGGCCTCGTCCAGATCATAATAGGCCAGAATTTTCTGGGTGTACTGGCCCACCGGCACATCGCTGTTGCCCATGCAGAAGAGGATGTCCTCGGCCTTCAGGTGCTCGACCAGGGCGTCAAAGCTGTCGATGCCCTTGTCGCTGCCCTCCGGCACGCAGAGCACCACTTTGTTTTCCAGCAGGTCCACGCGGCTGTCGCTGTCCACAAAGTCCAGCCCTTCGGTGTTTACATCCGCAGAAGCGGTGCTATCCAGCTGGTTCATCTGCTTTTGACCGGCCGAAATGAACACGTCGCAGTCGGCACCTTCCTGGATCTGGGTCTTGAGGGTGCCGGAGGAATCAAAGTTGAACCGGAAGGTCACGCCCGGGTTCTCTGCCGAGTACGTTTCGCCGATGGCGGTCAGGGTCTCAGTGAGGGAGGCGGCGGCAAAGACGATGAGCTCCACCGGTTCTGCAGCGGCTCCGGAGGAAGCGGCGGCAGAGGATGCGGCCGCGCTGGAAGCGGAGCTGCCGCAGGCAGTCAGGGCGGCGGCGGTGGTCAGACCGGCCGCACACAAAAAGTTCCGGCGGGAAATCTTGTTCAGGTTCATGGATTATTCTCCTGTTCTTTGAAAGAAATGATTTTGCACGATACGGTACAGGATGCGGTGCCGCCCACCGGGATAAAAGAATTCCAAGGAATAGAATACAAAAAAACAGGCCGGTCCGTCAAGCGGCAAACCGGCCAAAATTTCTGCGCACATCGGTCAAAATTGAGAGATGACCGATGCATAGTATTGCTTTTTTGAAAAGTCAATGGCGTGCACATTCACCGTCCAGACCGGCGGCGATGCGCAACCCATGTTCCAGACTGGGCAGGATGTACTCCAGATTTTCCTGCACAGCTTTGGGGCTGCCCGGCAGGTTGACGATGAGCGTTTTGCCGCGGAGGACACTGGCTGCACGGCTGAACATCCCGCGCGGGGTGATGCTCAGGCTGTGGTACCGCATGGCCTCGGCGATGCCGGGCGCGTTGCGGTCGGCCACGGCAAGGGTGGCCTCCGGGGTGATATCCCGGGGCGAAAAGCCGGTGCCGCCGGTGGTGAGGATCAGGTTGACCTGACGGCCGTCGGCCAGCCGGATGAGCTGGGCTTTCAGGGCAGCTGCCTCGTCGGGCAGGAGCAGTGTCTCTTCCACCTTGTAGCCCGCGGCGGCGAGCATTTTGACGATGAGCGGGCCGCTTTTGTCCTCCCGTTCACCGCGGCTGCCCTTGTCGGAAAGGGTAATGACGGCAGCCCGCAGGGGCGGATTCTCCGGCGGGGGCAGCAGGGTCACTTCGTCGCCCACACGGATCTCGCCGCCGGCAATTACCCGGGCAAACACGCCCTCCCGCGGCATGATGCATTCGCCGGTCTGCTGCTTGATGACACAGTCGTTGTGGCATTCCTTGCCGATCTGGGTCATCTCCAGTACCACGTCTCCGATGGCAAACCGGCTGGTGACCGGAAGGGTGCGGAAGTCAAACCCTTCGACGACCAGGTTTTCGCCAAAGGCACCGTAGTCCACCCAGACCTTTTTGCGGAAGGCTTCGATCTTTTCAGCGCTCAACATACTGACCTGGCGGTGCCAATTGCCGCCGTGGGCGTCGCCCACGATGCCCCATTCCGGAGTGAGCACGGCGCTGGGCACCGCGGTCTTGACGGTGCCGCGCCGGGGGCTTGTGCAGATGGCCAGAATTTTACCCATAAAATATTATCCTCCGATGCGGTACATGCTGCGTGTCGCGGGCATGCACCGGTCCTCAAAATGATGCTCCCGGGGTTTGGACCAGATGGTCTCCCGGATGGCCGTCCGCAGCCGGGCGTCGTCGGCCCCGCCGCGCAGCAGAGCACGCAGGTCACACCCGGTCTCGCTGGCAAGGCAGGGACGCAGAAAGCCCTGACTCGTCAGCCGTACCCTGTTGCAGGAGGCGCAGAATTTGCCGTGCACGGCGGCAATGAAGCCAATGCTGCCCTTCCAGCCGGGCACGGTATAATAGACGGCAGGGCCATTGCCAAAGGTGGTGCCTTCCACGGGATGCAGTTCCGGCCAGCGGTTGGCAAACCGCGCCCGCAGCTCCGGGCCGGAGACGCAGGGCATGGCCGCGCCGTAGCCGATGGGCATCATCTCAATGAACCGCACCTGCAGATCATTGTCCCGGGCCAGCGCTGCAATCGCTTCCAGTTCGCCCTCGTTGACGCCCACTTGCGGCACACAGTTGAGCTTGACCGGCAGGGGACTTTCCAATGCGGCGCGCAGGCCCGCCTGCACGGCGGCGAATTCGTCCCGGGCGGTGATGTGCCGGAACACCGCCGGGTCCAGCGTGTCCAGACTGATGTTCACGCTGTCAAGGCCCGCGTCCAGTAAAGCGGGCAGCTGCTGCGCCAGCAGAGTGCCGTTGGTGGTCATGCTGACATGACGGATGCCGGGCGTTGCTTTCAGCCCGGCCACCAGCTGTGCCACACTCTTGCGCACCAGCGGTTCGCCACCGGTCACCCGCACCGTGTCGATGCCGCACTGCGCAAACAGCGCGGCCAGACGCAGAAATTCATCATGGGTCAGCACTTCTTCGTGCTCCAGTATTTTTGCGCCGTCCGGCATACAGTACCGGCAACGCAGGTTGCAGCGGTCGGTGACCGACAGGCGCAGGTAGTGGATATCCCGGCGGCAGGAATCAAACATAGCCGCCCTCCGACCGGATGTAATGGCCGCTCTTGCCGCCGGTCTTTTCCACCAGATGGATGCCGCTCAGCTCCATGCCCTTGTCCACAGCTTTGCACATGTCGTAGATGGTCAGCAGGGCTGTGGAAACGCCGGTCAGGGCTTCCATCTCCACGCCGGTGACGCCGCTGGTTTTGACCGTGCAGCGGGCTTCCACGGCCTGCTGTTCGGGCAGCAGTTCAAAATCCACGCATACCTTGGTCAGCGGCAGGGGATGGCACAGCGGGATCAGCTCGCTGGTGCGTTTGGCGGCCATAATGCCGGCGATGCGGGCCACGCCCAGCACGTCGCCCTTTTTCACCGTGCCGCTCTGCACGGCGGCAAAGGCTTCGGCGTTCATGGTCAGGATGCCCCGGGCCGTAGCCTCCCGGGCGGTGACCGGTTTGCCGCTCACATCCACCATCACGGCATTTCCGGCGGCATCAAAATGGGTCAGATTATTTTCACTCATTTGTTTCTTGTCCTTATTACGCTCTATTGCAAAACTCCCTGCCGTTCGACAGCGAGACGGAGAGGGTTTCTCAGCAATGGCCGAAGCCGCAGTTGGGCCAGTGGCATTCCGCACAGCCCAGGCACAGCCCGCCCTCGCCCAGCCGGGCAATGTCCTCGGCGGTGATAGGGGCATCGGCCAGCAGGCGGGGCAACAGCAGGTCAAAAATCGTTCGCTTGGCGTACATCACACAGCCGGGCAGGCCGCACACGGGTACCCCGTCCAGATAGCTGACCAGGAACATGGCACCCGGCAGCACCGGCGCGCCGTAGCTGATGATGTCGGCACCGGTGTTTTTGATGGCCAGCGGGGTGCGGTCGTCGGGGTCCACGCTCATGCCGCCGGTGGTGAAGATCAGCTCACAGCCTGCGTCTTTTGCCTCCAGAATGGCGGCCGTGATGCCCGCCGGGTCATCGTCGCAGACCTTGCGGAAGGTCATCTCACAGCCGTATTCGGCCAGCTTGTTTTGCAAAATCGGGGTGAATTTGTCCTCGATGCGGCCCTTGAACACCTCGCTGCCGGTGGGGATGACGGCAAACTTCTTCGCACGGAAGGGCAGCACGTTCAGGATGGGCTCCGGCCCGGCAGCGGCCTGCATGGCGTCCATCTTTTCCTGCTCGATCACCAGCGGGATGATGCGGGTGCCGGCCAGCTTCTGGCCTTTTTTCACGGGCATATCACCGTGGATGGTGGCGATCATCATCTGGGGCGTGCGGTTCACAGCCAGCAATGCGGCGCGGTCGATCTTGAGCAGGCCGTCGCAGTCGGCGATCAGCTCGATCTTGCCCTCTTTCGGTTCGGTGCCGTGGATGTTTTTGCCGGCAGCAGCTTTGTACAGCAGGGCCGCTGCCTCGTCCTCATGCAGGATGCCGGGGCGTTTTTCCCAGACATAGAGGTTTTCTTTGCCGATGGACAGCAGCACTGGGATGTCCTCGGGCTGGACGATGTGCCCCTTTGCGGAAGCGCGGACCCTTGAACTCGCCCGGGATGATCTGGGTGATATCGTGGCAGAGCACCTGCCCTGCCGCGTCAACAGTGCGGATCAATTTCATCTTTTTAATCTCCTTACAACGCAGGCAGCTGGTTCGCGGCGGAACGGATGATTCAGCTGTCAGTACCAACATAACGGTTCCGGCAGAAAATGTCAAGCAAAAAGTGAGGATGTCCGGCCCCGGGCGGCACTTTGTGCATCGGCAGCACAAAGCTCTGTGGATAAATGATGATTCACGCAAAAACGATGATTTATAAGAAAAGATAACAAGGATGAAACTTCTGAGCTGCAAATTCAGCATAGACTTAAAAAGCGGGCCTCTTCGGAATGCGTTCATTCCAGTTTTGTAGAGAGGTTGCGCAGACAACAAAGCGACCAAGCTGCTCCGGGAACTTGAAGAATTTGGTCTGATTGAACGAAAACGTCGAGGCTTGGGCAGGCCAAGTTTGGTGTATGTGAAAAACTTTTCGGCAGAATCGTCAAAATCAATATTCCAGAATCGTGATTTTCACGATTCTGGAGGCTTCAAAAGCGCAAGTCAAGACCCTGCAAAATCACGATGTAATAAGACTGATGAAAATAATACTGAAAAGAGTGAAACTTATCCCTTCTATTCAGAAGAAGCAGATGAGATGAGCAAACGCGAACAACTGAAAGAGTACTTTTCGCAGTCTTTGGAGTTAGACATCCTGCTCCGGCTCTGCCCGGACGATGAGGACACAATCTATCAAATCGTGGATCTGCTGGTTGACACCTGCGCCACCAATCGCAAGATGCTGCGCATTGCCGGGGACGACAAGCCCGCCGAAGTGGTGCGCAGCCGGTTTATGAAGCTGAATGCCGACCATATCCGCTTTGTGCTGAAGTGCCTTGCAGAGAACAGCAGCCCGATCCGTAATATGAAACAATATCTGCTTGCTTTCTCTGTACAATGCACCCACCACGATGCAGCTTTCCTACCAGAACCAAACAAACCACGACCTAGCGAATCGGAGGTGATGAAAATTTCAAAGAAAGCAATCACGATTGCCATCGTCAATCAGAAAGGCGGCACCGGCAAGACCACCACCTGTGAAAATCTGGGCATCGGGCTGGCAATGGAGGGCAAGAAGGTCCTACTGGTGGACGCTGACCCACAGGGGTCACTTACCATTAGCATGGGCTGGCAGCAGCCCGATGAACTGCCCACCACCCTTTCCACCCTGATGTGAAAGCCATAAACGACCAGAGCATTCCGCCCGGTGAAGGCGTTTTGCATCATGCGGAGGGCGTTGACCTGATTTCGGCGAACATCGAACTGGCAGGGCTGGAAGTGTCTCTTGTCAACTGCATGAACCGGGAAAAGATGCTCAAGCAGGTGCTGGAAGGAGCAAAGCACGAATATGATTTCATTCTGCTGGACTGCACTCCTTCCCTTGGGATGCTGACTGTCAATGCCTTGGCAGCCGCGGACACCACCCTGATTCCGGTGCAGGCGCAGTACCTGTCTGCAAAGGGTCTGGAACAGTCTTTTGCAGACTGTCCAGAAGGTCCGGCGGCAAATCAACCCCAATTGAAAATCGAGGGTATCCTGCTGACTATGACCGACAGCCGCACCAACTATGGACAGCAGATCGACAACCTGATTCGAGGTGCCTACGGCAGCAAGATCAAGGTGTTCGACCAGACCATTCCCCGGTCTGTCCGTGCTGCGGAAATCAGTGCCGTGGGCAAAAGCATCTTCCAGCACGACCCCAAAGGCAAGGTGGCAGAAGCCTATAAATCTCTGACCGAGGAGGTGATGGCGAATGCCGAAAGGCAGCTTAAACGTGTCGCTGAAAGGGGCAGATGACATTTTCTCCACGGAGGAATCCCGACAGGAGCAGCAGCGGGAACAGGTGCAGCAGATCCCATTGGAGAGCTGTTTCCTTTCAAAAACCACCCCTTTAAGGTCTTGGATGACGAGTCCATGCAGCGCACCGTAGAAAGCGTGGAACAGTACGGCGTGCTTTCTCCGCTGATTGCACGTCCACGCCCGGAGGGTGGCTACGAAATCATCTCTGGGCATCGCCGCCAACACGCTGCACAGCTTGCTGGGCTGGATGCCCTGCCTGTTATCGTCCGTCAGATGGATGATGATGCCGCCGTTTTGCTCATGGTGGACAGCAATCTCCAACGTGAGAACATTCTGCCCAGTGAAAGGGCTTTCGCTTACAAAATGAAGCTGGAAGCAATACGAACGAACTGTTGGACGACCAAAAATGTGGGACAAGTTGTCCCAGATTATTTCGGGAAACGCAGTACAGAGGTTGTTGCTGAAGGAACAGGTGAAAGTTATAAGCAAGTCCAGCGTTTTATCCGCCTGACCAACCTTATCCCGGAACTGCTGGATATGGTAGACGAAAAGAAGATTGCTTTCAATCCCGCTGTGGAGCTGTCCTATCTGGACGAAAGCCAACAGCGGGATTTTTTAGAAGCGATGCAAGACACCCAGAATGCTCCATCCCTTTCCCAAGCGCAGCGGCTCAAAAAGCTGGCGCAGGAAGGGCACTTCTCGTATGACGTTGCCTTTGCCGTTATGGGAGAAGCGAAAAAGGACGAGTTGGACAAAGTGGTCATCAAAAACGACACCCTGCGGAAGTATTTCCCACGCAGCTACACCCCGAAACAGATGGAGGACACTATCATCAAGCTGCTGGATCAGTGGCAACGCAAACAGCAGCGGCAGAATGAACGCTAACTCATACCGTAACGAAGGACCCGATGGGGTCTTTTTCTTTTGCAATCAAAAGGAGAAACGCCTATGAAAAACAACGCTACCCGTACCATCCGCTCCGAGGAGATTACCATTGATGTGCGTATCTGCGCTGCACTGGCGGCAAACCGGGGCGGTGAGGTCTACCTCGCAGCCATTGCCCCGGATATGGAGCTGACCGTCATCACGCTGGACGAGGCTCCCGGCATTCTGCCCTGCTTTGACGAGGATGATGCTTGCCTGAACCTCCCTGACACCTCGCTGCTGCTCTGCTACAACCCGGCGCAGGTGCTGAAGATGGGCGGCAAGCACTACCTGACCGGCTCGGTGATTCTTGTCCGCACCAACATGGACGGCGAGGTCATCTCGCTGACCATTGATGAGGTCTACTTGTTCCAGAAGTATCTGGAAAGCCACAGCATCACCCTGATGGCAGACGACCAGAAGCTGCCCTGCATCTGCATTGACTGAGAGGTGCTGCATGAATACCGAAATGACCTGCTATGAGAGTTTCGCAGAAGTCACGGAGGACTTTTACTGTTCTGCCGTTGATGTTTTGAAGATTCTGGTTCTCCATCTGCACGACTACCATGCTCGTTGCTTCCATTCTCTGCGGGATGCTCTGTACGACTGTTTTTCTACCGATACCGCACCGCATACTCATGCCAATGTTTCCACTAAGCATACCGTTACCGCGTCTTGCGCTCCTCGTCCTCCCTGAGAGGATTCTTCTCACTGTTCAATCAATAGGAGGTTCGTTATGAATTTTATTTATTCGTTTATCATTTTTGAAGCTGGTGCCTTTTTCGGCTTCTTTGTGGCAGCTCTGTTGAATGCCGCCCGTGCCGGGCAGGAAATCACCATCAAATTCAAGGAGGAAGATAATGGAACAGAACGAGAACACTCTGTCGGTGCTGAAAATTGCACCGGGACAGTATCCGCAGCAGGTCGAGATCGATAACGACCTGAAAGCCTTGCAGCAGGCGGTGGGCGGCTCCATCGGCGCAAGCTATCCTTTTGAAGATTCGGTTGCCATCGTCTACAACGATGACGGCAAGCTCATGGGTCTGCCCCTGAACCGTGCCCTGCGGGATGAGGACGGGCAGATGTACGATGTCATTGCCGGAACCTTTCTCGTGGTGGGGCTGGGTGAGGAGGACTTTGTATCGCTCTCTCCGGAGCTGGCGCAGAAGTACGAAGAAGAATTCCATCAACCCGAAGCCTTTCTCCCTCTGGGGCGTCGCCTGATGGTCATTCCGGTGCCGGATGAATCGATTCGGAGTGATGCAGAAAAGGCTGTGAGCAAGCCCTCGGTGGAACATGACCGTTAAGCTGAGTTTCTCTCAGGGAGGTGGTAACGATGCAGGAAGAAATCGAGCATAAGACGGTCAACTTTGCCATCTCGACCACAAAATTGTTTCTGCCCGCACCCTGCTGCGCGGGATGCAGTTTCTGTTGCGGCAGCATGAAGCGGCTGGTGCGGCAGAAAACTGCGGCGTGACCAATGTGCGCAGCATTCAAGGAATATTCGGCATGATGAATAAGTTCTGTGCCCTGATGTTGTCGGTGGCACTGTGCGCTGGCATTTTATGAACCTTGTGGATGAAGTGGAACAGCCTGACCTGTTCTACCACTGATGGAGGTAGTCACCGTGACCGAAGATGCGGACGACACTTATTACCGCCGAAAATGGAAGCGTTCATTACGCTGGGCGCAGGCTGAATTCTATCTGGGACAGGCTGAAAGCCGAGGAAGAACCTTGTGGATGAAGCCGACCGCAGAAGAAATGCGGACGGCGGCATCCGGCAGGCGGAACAGCTCAAGGAAAACAAGGTCACAAAGGATCGCATCCGGCAAGGTTTCTGGGTGTGGTCGTGCTGATTGCACTGGCGGCAGGCGGCGGTTATCTCTATATCAAGATGAAGGGCGTAAAGCCTGCGTCCAAGAAAAATCAGCCGGACCCGGATGCGGATTATCACGATGAGGATGAAGATACGCTCCAGCTGCCGGAGGATGATGGTGACGAGGACGAAGAAGTGGATGTCAACGAGGATTATGAAGCGGAATCGGACGATGAACCTGTCTGATTAACGCAGCGTTGACCGGTGGGGCGGCTGAAAAGCCGTCCCCTTTACATAGCCAAATGGTTAGTGGGTGAACTGTTTTGAGCTATGAAGCTATGGACTCTGTAGGCGATATCTGATAAAATAGAAAGTAAGAACAGCTCAACAACTCGGAATTTTACCATCCAGCATCTCTCAAAAATAATAGGCATATTTTCATATAGTGTTGATTAAATGTCTATAAGTGCTCATATTCTGCGCATTTTGATCTGCATTTATTCATATCTATAAATCATCAAATACGTATTTATATTGGTATCTGGATTTTCGCCCTTCACACCCGTTCTCGTACGATCATGAGTGCATACCCCAGCAGGTTCGTTCCGTGCCACTTTTTTTCACGTCGAGTCGATCTGGGTCCTTCATCGATAAGCCGATGCCCCAGATGTGGTCCTTGACGGCGCACTCTGCGAGGATGGCGTCGCCGGTGGATTTGAGCTGAGCCTTCAGGTCTTCGTTCTGCTCAAACTTTGCGAGGAGGCCTTCGTAGACGAGGATCTGGCGCATGCCGTTCCATCTGCTTTCATCATAGTTTGAAATCTGGCGGCCCAGTTCCTTGATGCGGCCGACGTCATCGGTTTTCAGGATTTCTGCGGCGACCTTCTCGTCCCGAAAGCAGCGCGCCTTCTGGTACATCATGTACTGCTCCATGGATGAAAACCGGATGCCGTCCTTTTCGAAATCCGACCGATACCAGTTACTCAAATATCCGTATTCCTCATCCGGGTTGTGAAAGCCGATGATCTGCTTTGTATTCATAATCCGTTCCTCCTGTCTATATGCTGCAGATGGTTTTCTGCACTATGATCATAGCACTGTTCTACGACAAAATTTTTTCACATCATACGCCTGATTTCGGCTGTCTTTATATAAATCCGTACTTTTTTTCCCAGGTTCTCGGCTACCTGGGCGCCGGTTTTGCACTTTCCATCTGCGATATCCTGTCTCGCCTCCGAAAGCTGACTCAGCATCTCCTATTTACGGATGTTCTGGTAGTACCGGACCGGTTTCCCGTGCTCTTCGGCGTACTGGATTTCCGAGCGGGTGCTGTCACCGATGTAGCCGCCGACGTTGATGACGTAGATTTCGTCAGCCATGTCGATTTTCCGTTTGTGCATGTCGTCGAGCATTTCCTTCGTTTTCGAGAGGGTTCCTTCGTCCATGCCGTCCCAGACTTCCTGATCGCCGGCGTGGCCGAAGAGCCCGACGCTGATGACGATATAACCCGCAAGCGTCAGCCGCTTCTGGGCATCCATGAACTGCTCTTTGAAGCGGGTGCTGCCACAGAGCGTGACTACTTTATATTTTCCTACCATCTATCTTTCTCCATACTTCGCTCAGCAGTTCTTCCACTGCCTGTTCAACACGTTCATCTGTATCGTCTTTTAATGTCAGAGCCAGCGAGAGCGCGTCAACGCTATGTCCAGTAGCTAAAATCCGAGGATCGTATCTCCACATTTTTACCGCCACCTGAGTCTTCGAATCCTGAAGTCTGTTTGTCATAACGTTTTTCCATTGAGATATTTTATCTGTCGCATAGCACTCGACGGCTGGTGCGCTCAGCATCGAATATTCTGCCAGTGCCGAATATCCGCTTACCAGCATATCCGCCCCAATATACTCCTTCGGAACATAGACCGTTCGCTTTACCGGATTCAACAGAGTCTCTTCCGCTTTCTGAAACAGCACTTCCGGCGGATCTTCGGACAGCAGAATTTTCTGCACACCAGCTTTCTTTATCTGCAACAGCCCCATCTCCTCCAGCTGTCTCGATGCTCTCGATATAGACGTAGCTGTCAGCTTTAAATCCTTCGCTGCCTGGCTCGACGGCAGTTCTTTCGTGCCGCCGTAAATAAAATGCAATAAAAGCAGCTGCGCCGACGGAAGCAGATCTTCTCTTGGCTGCTTCTCCGCATCGCACCGCTCCTGCAAATACACGCTCATAAACGGCAGATAGATTTGTTTTCCATCTACGATAAACGGGATCTTTTCACGAAGCAGATATTCCTTTTGACGATAACTGAGTTCGTTTAGCACCAGCACGACAGGCAGGTTCTCTTTTTTTTCTGTATACGGGCAATATGCTTTTTTCAGCACTTCGATCTGCTCCAACTCTGTCTTTGGATAAAGAAAAATCACTTTCTGTCCATCCATGGATACCTTCTGTAAACGATACCTTACAGCTATATAATTGGGCAGATGGTCAAACTCTGCGCGCTGAACTGTCGCTTTAATTCCCAGAACTTTATAGAGATATTCCATATGTTCTCCTTCTATTTAACTCTATTTTTGTATTATAACTTGTTTTAAGTTAAGTTCCGATATTAAAGTTAAGATAATTCAAAAAAATCATCAGGAAGCGGAAATATCATAAGAATAATTTAACACCATGGCACCTTCTTTTTTCCTCTCAGATTTCCGTGCTCTGCCACTTTTATGAGCGTTCTTTTCAGTATTTTGCCACTTTCATGAGGGAATAATCCGTGCTTCATTACACTTTCATGAGCGAATTTATGCTGTAATATGACATTTTCATGAGGGAATTGGTGCTTCGATGCGACGTGATGAGGTAGTGGGCGGAGGCATGGGCGCGATAAAGGCAACGAGTGCGAATGGGTGGACGCGACGTGAGAAGGTGGAGGGTGCGGACGCGTGGGCGCGGAGTGAGCAGGCGGAGGGCCGAGACATTGGCCCGGGAAAAGTGAGCAGAAATATACGAGTGTCAACGGGAGGGTTTTATGGTACAACTAGAAGTAGTTTTTTGATGGAGGTGCCTATGGAGCCGAAGGTCAGTATCATCGTGCCGGTGTATAACGCGGAGAAGAGTCTCGCGCGCTGTGTGGACAGTATTCTGAATCAGGAGTTTCGGGATTTCGAGCTGATCCTCATGGATGATGGAAGTAAGGATCGGTCCGGGGAGATCTGCGACGGATATGCGCGGGCGGATGCGCGCGTGGTGGTCGTGCATAAGGAGAATACGGGGGGGTGTCGGATACGCGAAACCAGGCGATCGCGCGGGCGCGGGGTACGTTTCTGCAGTTCGTGGACAGTGATGACTGGCTGACGGCGGATGCGACGAAGCTGATGGTGCGGGCGGCCGAGGAGACGGGCTGCGACATGGTGATCGCGGATTTCTATCGTGTCGTCGGAGAGATGGTGTCGCGGAAGGGGGATATCGACGCGGACCAGGTGATCGGGCGTGAAGCGTTCGTTGGCTTCATGATGGAGAACCCGGCGGACTACTACTATGGGGTGCTGTGGAATAAGCTGTACCGGCGCTCGCTTGTGGAGGCGCACGGGATCCGGATGGATGCGAAGCTCAGCTGGTGCGAGGATTTTCTGTTTAATCTCGAGTATGTGCGCTATGCGACGACGTTCTATGCGCTGCGGACGCCGGTCTACTATTATGTGAAGACGAAGGGTTCGCTGGTGAATCAGAAGATCAGCTTCGCGCGGACGGTGGAGATAAAACTCGCGATGTTCGAGTGCTACAACGACTTCTTCAAGCATGTGCTGGATGAGGATGCGTATGAGCGGAAGCGGCTGCAGGTCTATCATTTTCTAGTGGATGCGGCGAAGGATGGTTTCGTGTTCCCGACGACGATTCCGGGGACGCAGAAGCTCGGTCAGGCGCTGCAGGAGGTGCTGGAGGATGGGATCATCGTGAATTTCGGACCGGAGCTGCTCGAGCGCTATCTCGAGTCGGTGGCGCTGAAGTATGATATGACGCTGGCGGAGCTGTCGCTGCTGCTGTATCGGAAGGACGCGGAAAGGCGCGGACGACGATTCCGGGGACGCAGAAGCTCGGTGAGGAGCGGGCCAGGCGCTGCAGGAGGTGATTTCGGAGGATGGGATCATCTCGACCGGGGGCTGAAGCGCAGATGCCTGCGCGGGAAGATGCCGTGGAGGCGACTGATCGAAAAGGATGCCGGAAAGGCGCTGAGCCGGAAGGATCTCGCGGAGCTGATGCATATGAGCCGCGGGGATCTGCGCGCCGCGCTGCAGAAGCTGGTCTCACGCGGGATGCTCGAAGTGGTCGACGTGCCGAGGAAACGACGTGAAGCGGCGGAAATAGCCGAGGCGGCCGGTCTTTTCGGAAAGCGTGGCGAGGCACAGGATGCAGACGCGAACGGAATGACGAAGAAAAACGCGAGCCGCGGAAGATTCGTCTCGAGCTGCTGCCGGCGTCGGATGCGGTGCTGCAGGATATCGCGGCCGCGGAGCGTGACTACGAGCAGGCGAAGTTCCGGGGATTTACCGAGGACGAGCTCCGGCAGTATACAGCGCTCGAGCGGCGTGTGCAGGAAGAAAAAAGCGAAAAGCAGATACTGCAGAAGTGAGGATGGGCAGACGAACACCATCAGCGATGCCTGGCGATGAGTCAGCGAGGGGCAGAATGCGTTGCGGCGAGGCACAACGCATGCGCGGAGTGATGATGTGGAGGGCCGAAACATGGGCACAAGCGAGTAGGAGGCGGTGACTAGCCGCCGTCCTCTCACACCACCGTGCGT
>VOFC01004128.1_pt1 | contig 39731 bp, 61 predicted proteins | sample 5384161 | NCBI WGS metagenome assembly VOFC01 (sample SAMN12384722, study PRJNA508395) | human gut metagenome | isolation source: healthy gut B | host: Homo sapiens
TATACTCAAACGATGCTGGAACAGGATATGGAATCGTTGCACATGCAGCAGGGATCACAGACCACCCAGTTCGTCAGTCATCTTGGGGATGGGGAGAAGTATTCTTAGATACGATCGTTGTATGTTCTGTTACAGCATTATCATTGATCCTTACAAACTCATATATTGACTATCCAAACGTAACCAGTGCACAGCTTACAACGGTAGCATTTAAGGTGGCATACGGAAATATTGGAGGATATTTCTTATCCCTGGCGATCACAGTCTTTGCATGGACAACGATCATTGGAATGTATTATTCTTTGTGCCAAATCTGTAAATTATGCATTTGGGGATTCCAATGCAAATAAGATCGCAACACCAATTTATATGGTATATTACATGCTTCCATGTTTATTATTTTATAATATCAAAGCCGATCTTTTATGGGCGGCAACTGACTTGTTAAGTGCAGTTTTATGTCATTGTCACATTGATCTTTATTTACAGCAAACGAAAAGAAATCATGCGACTATATAATGATTTTTGGGATCGTTTTATTCCAGCATTAAAAAGAGGAGAACATCCAGAAAAAGTATCTTATGAAACAGTCGAAGAAAAAGGAGATGTTTTTATGATGAAGAATTCTATTGAAAACATCATCAAAGAAAATAAGATCATGGTCATTGATGGCTCTATGTCCACACCACTGGAAAATAGGGGAGTTTCCCTGAATTCCAAGTTATGGACAGCTAAGATCTTAGCGGAACAGCCAGAACTGATCAAACAGGTTCACAAAAATTACTTCAAAGCAGGAGCAGACTGTGGGATCACATGCAGCTATCAGGCATCCATTCCAGGACTTATGGAAAATGGATATACGTTAGAAGAAGCAGAAAATTTGATACGCAGTGCTGTTAAGATTTTTGTGAAGCAAGAGATGAATGGTGGGAAGAAGAAGGACGTGAAGCTGGAAGAGCGTGGCCACTGTGTCTAGGTGCAGCAGGACCATATGGAGCATATTTAGCAGATGGGTCCGAATACCGTGGAAATTATGGTATTACAGATGAACAATTAAAGGAATTTCACAAAAGAAGAGTCGAACTGTTACATGAAGCAGGAGCAGATATCATTTATTTGAAACAGTACCATCTCTAAAAGAAGCTAAAGTTGAGGCAGAAATTGCTGAAGAATATGGATATGATTACTGGATCAGTTTCTCATGTCTAAGTGAAAAAATATCATCTGCGAAGGAATACCGATCGCAGAATGTGCAACAACATTTGCAAAAAGGATATCCCCATTTAAAATGATCGGTGTCAACTGTACAAAACCAGAATATATCACAGGATTGATCCATAAGATCAAAGAAAATTGTGATATTCCGATCGGAGTTTACCCAAACAGCGGGGAAGAGTACGATGCAGTGAAGAAAGTCTGGTTTGGCAAACAGTCAGCCCTGTCATTTGAACAATACGCATACAATTATATGAAATCTGGACAAAAGTGGGAGGATGTTGTACAACCGTAGCAAAACATGTAGAGGAAGTCGTAAGAGCCAAAAAACGGTTTTCTGAAGAACAAAAATAACTGAAAAAATGAAATCATAAAAATGACCTCAGGATAATCTCTAAATAGATTGTCAGAGATCATTTTTTTCTTTATAATGAGTATATTGGAAATCTAAAAAGAGAAGGAAAATATATGGATAAAAAAGAAAAGATTAATTCAGTTAACAGAAGGAATGTTACTCTGTTGCGTGATCGTTGTCATGACGTTACTCTGCATAGGGATCATAAAAAAAGAGGTAAAGAATACAAAAGGAAAATTAACAGAGACAACTGGGTGGTATCGAATACAAGATAATAAAAAGTGCAAGTAGATCTAAATCAGAAGATAAAGGCAGATACGCAAAGGAAAACTTGTATTATATAATGATACGATCGCCCAGAAATACAAAGGATATCTGATGACAACAAAGGCAGCAAAATATTCTGTTAGAATTTATGCTGGAGATCAGTTGATCTATCGATACAGTGATTCTAATTTTCATCGCAATGATCAAATGAAATCTAAATTGCTGCGATGCGAGAATCCCAGAACATGGGAAAAAGGGAACCGTTATCAAGATCATATATCAGAACGGAAGTAACGGAAGTTATCAGCTTGATGATATTTTAGTTGGACGTGGAGATGTAGTTATGGGATTTCATGTTCAACAGGAAATAGTAGGTATCGTGATGATCGCGATTATGTTTTTTTCTTAAGTTTTGTAGCGTTGATTACTGGAATTTATCTGAAGCATTTTTAAATTAAACAGCGCCAGATTCTTAAACATAGCAGCATTTCTGGCACTAAGTGGGATCTGGTTTTGTCAGATTCAGCATTGGCACAGGAATATACATCATTTCCGGCACTGACAGGAATGATTTCTTTTTATGCATTTATGCTGATGTCAGTACCGATGGTTCATTTTGTAAAAAATACACTGAAGTTTGAAAAAATAAAGTCTTAGATGTGATCAATTTGTTATTTTATGCGAATGCGTTGATTCAGGGAATTTTAAACAAATGTTTGAAAATCCATATGGTCCATATGCTGTTCGTAAACACATGTGCTCTTGTTCATTGCGGTAATAACCATTGTTGTTTTGATGATAGAAGAATACCGAAGAACAAAAGATAGCGAACTTAAGATCATTATGAATGCCTTTGGGATCATGGCCGTTGCAGGGGTATTATCATTATGCATGTACTGGAAACTTGAGATTCCTTTTTATGGAACCATTTTTGAAGTGGGTGTTTTGATCTTTGAACTGTTGTTATTAACTAGTATTTTTATAAATCTTGTTGAACAGGCGAAAACAAGATCTGAGCTTGAAGTTTATGAAAGACTTCTAAAAAGAAGATCGTATGACAGGTATTAACAACAGGACTGCATTTGAGGAACAGCTTCAAGACATTGAGGATCACGCACAAGATTACGATAATGCTGCATTGATCTTTATGGATGTAGATGGATTAAAAAATACAAACGATCTTTATGGACATAATGCAGGGGACGAACTGATCATTTCTGCGGCGCTATGTATAAAAAATGTATTTGCAACATATGGAAAAATGTTACAGGATCGGCGGGGATGAATTTTGTGTGCTTATTTTTGATTCAATAGAGAATATGGATGAATTATTGAAACAAATGGATCAAGAGATCATAAAGTATAATAGAAATAACAGATATTATCTTTCAATTACAAGAGGGGTAAGTTTCTTAAAAGATACAGAAGGAAAACAGAAGAAGATCAGTGATTGGAAATATGAGGCCGATCAGGATATGTATTGTAACAAAAAAAAGAGGAGAAATATAAATGACAGATTATAATATAGATTTTTTTGATCGCAGGACTTGTATTTTTAATATTTCTGTTGATTCATTTTCAGCGTTATAAAAAACTGAATAATATCAGTGGAAGAACATTCTGGTTCTTAATTATTGCAGGAATATTTGATATCATATTTGATCTGTTAAGCTCCATACTATTGGTAAAAAGTAATCCTGCTTATAATTCATGGATGATCTTTTTTTTTCCACGATGCTTTATATCCTGCAGATGATCGTTGTATATATTTTCTATAATTATACACAGGCATTAAGACACTGTGATGAAGATATAAGAACAAGAAATATAAAGATCATGGCAGTACCAATACTATGTATGGAAGTAGCTATCGTGACCAATGTTTTACACAAACAGTTTTTTATTGTAATGAACAGGGGCAGTATGTTCATGGAAAAGCATATTTGGTAACATATATTTTTACATTGATCTGTATAGCTGCTGTCATTATAAATTGCTTTATCAATCAGGAAGAATATCAGAAGAATGAGCTTCGGGCGATCAAGGAATTCCTTGGAGTTGCATTGGTCTGTGTTACGATACAGATGAAATTTCAATCTGTATTAATGACAGGATTTGGGTTATCCTTAGGGATTACGATCTTATTTTGGGCACTTTATAATCCACAGTTATATATAGACAGCCTGACCGGATTGTATTCTAAAAAGGCTATTTCAGGAGATGGTTTCCAGAGCAGATCAAGAGAAAGAAGGAACTTCATCTGCTTATGATCGATTTGTGGAAACTAAAACAAGTTAATAAGCTATATGGAGTTACAACAGGAGATGAATTGCTGATCCAGATCGCAGAATACCTTCACAAGATTAATGAAGCAAACCATGTTTTCAGGATTCATGGGAATCGTTTTTTGTGTTCACACCATCATTGATGGATTATGAAACGAATAAAGATGCGATCATGAAACTATTTAAACGACCTTTTTAAAGTAAAAGGGGAACGAATTTCTTTTTCCGCTGCGATATGTGGAATTATCAACGTTCAAGAAGTCAAAGAGATCGATGTATTGATCGATTATCTGGAATATCTGGTACAGTTAAAACCTAAATCAGACAGAACGATACTGATTCAGAATGATCAACATACAAAAAAAGAAGGATTTCTATATGAACAGGAAGTTAAAAAATATATGGCGACAGCAATTGAAGAGGATCTTTTTGAAGTATATTATCAGCCACTGTATGATCTAAAAAGAAAAAAGATATCGTACAATGGAAGCATTAAGCCGATTGAGACATCCGTCACTTGGAATGATCTCACCAGAAGTTTTTATCGGAATTGCAGAGAAACATGGACAGATCGCAAAGCTTGGGTATCTTCAATTCCGAAAGGTCTGTAAGTTCATAAAAGAACATCCACAGATCATGGAAAAGATTGAAAGTATAAAAAAGTATAATCTGTCTCCATTGGAATTATTAAAATCAGGATATAGCAAAAAACTGCTCCGTACGATCGAAGAGTTTGACATACCGTTTTCGTATTTTCAATTTGAGATTACAGAAACTGTTGCGACAGAGTATAGTGAAGCATTGTATCAGACGATCGCAGATTTCAAAAAAGTCAGGAATTCAGATCTGCCTGATGATTTTTGGATCTGGATATGCGAATCTAAATACGGTACTAAAACTACCATTTTCAACGATCAAACTGGATCGCTCTTTGCTAAATGGAATCTGCTATGATGACCAGGTCGCATTATTATACAAAAATATTGTTGCAGTCATGCAGAATCTGGGACATAAAGTCGTAGCAGAAGGAGTGGAAACTCAGGAAAGAGATCGACCTGTTAAAACAATGGGGTGTTGATCTTGTACAAGGATATTATTATACAAAACCATTAGATTCAGAGCAGATCATTCATAAATTAGAGAAAGATGTTTGTTAGGACATCATCATTTTTTTATAATAGCAGCAAAGCAAAAAGAAGTTTTGTTTCTGCTGCTATTATTTTCTTTAAATTCTTGTGAAAAAATAGAACAAGTACAAAAAATATTGTATACAGTATCGAACCAAATAATATACATCATGAACAAAAACAATACAAAAAAATTGTATAAAACTCCAAAAATAAAGTGAATTCTAATCACGACAAATGTCGTTTTTGAATTTATTGTGGATTTATATAATAAACGAGAAATGGAAACAATATAAGTTGTCTAAAACAAACAAAGAACAAAGGAGAGAAGATTTATGTATAAAAAATTAATGACATGCCTGGAAAGCGTAAGAAAGAAAATTGATTTCAAACCAGAAGTTGCACTGATCCTTGGATCCGGACTTGGAGATTTCTGCAGATGGAATTCAGATTGAGCAGACAATCGAAATGTAGTTGCAAAATTTGTAAATGGAAAAGAGTGTTCCGAGGGATAAAGATGGAGACGAAACAGCAATTTTTGGAGGAAATCAATAAAGTCAAAGGAAGCAAAAGAGATTACTTAAATAAGTTATTTCAATATGTATCAGAAGCAGTCATCTGGGCGGCGGTACATAAAAATGTAAAAAAGATGAGTTTATTATTCGAGCAGGAGAGCCATGCGATACTGTCTATATCATCTTAAAAGGCGATGTTGCAGGGGTAGATTATCAAAAATTAGGAAAAGTATATTATTTTATGGATTTCGCAAAGATGTATATTGTAGTAGATTTTGAGATTTTTTCCGAAGATACAAATTATAATGTTTCCATCTGTGCATCTAAAGATAGTGAGCTGTTAGCAATTCCAGCATCGATCTACTGGAAATGGATCAAACATGATGAAAATGCATTGCTGTTAAGAATAAAAAATATAATGACCATTTTGACATCAGAAAAAGCAAGTGATTGAAAATATATGTTTATGAGTTGCAAATCCGTTCTATGATCGCTGGTGTATTCGTAAGTTTAATGAGTGCATTGATCGTCAGCATGGTAACACTTTTTTAAATTCATTTAAATGAAGCATCAGATATTAGATAAAATATGAAACAGCATCCGCATGTATTCCAGCAGCTTATGTAAAACAGGCAGCCGAATATGTAGAGGGAAAACTTCCAATTTGTACAGTTATCGGTTTCCCGAATGGTTACCATACAACGGCGGTTAAAGTGTTCGAGACAAAGAATGCGATCGCAAATGGTTCATCTGAGATCGACATGGTCATTAACATTGGATTTTTGAAAGACGGAAGATATGAAGAAGTAGAAGAAGAGATCAGACAGGTTCATGAAGCATGTGATGGAAAAATTTTAAAAGTTATCATCGAAACATGTCTGTTAACAGAAGGAGAAAAGATCAAAGCAGCTGGTGGAATTTCAAGTTTTGATGATGCAGAAAATTCATTAGTCTTGGAGCGAGCCGTTTAGGAACAAGCCGTTTGATCAAGATCATGAAAAATACAGACAATGGTGTAGGATACTAATTTCAGAAAATGAGGAATTAAAAATGAGTACAGCATTAATGATTGAGATTTTTGGATATATCGGATGCATTTTTGTTATCATTTCTATGCTGATGACATCCGTAGTAAAACTAAGAGTGATCAATATTTATAATTTGATCAAGTTAAGTAAAGCAGATGGAAATCACTATGATATGATTCGTGGGAACAAAGAAGATTCCTACTTAACATATTTTATAAAACACTATAAAGAAGATATGAAAAAATACTTCTTAGAGAACACCTTGGAGCTTTCAGCAGCAGATACAATATACAGTCTGCTGCGAGGGGTTCCAGCCGGAGTATTAGCGGGAAAGAAAGAAGGAGATGCGTTAGAGATCAGCTTTGACTACACAACACCAACCTATAGAGAATGTTCCGCAGGACGTTTCCTTTATGCGAAATTAGCAGAAGAGGGATATAAGAAATTTATCTGTAAGGAAGTGACAGAAGGACATAAAAGTTATCTTGAAAAAATGGGATTTGTGAAAGAAAACGGCGTTTATGTAAAGAACATAGTACAAAAAATTATTCACTAACACCGTTTAACATACACACCTTCAGTTTTTTGATTTATTGGATTTATTATCTGTAAACTTTAGGTATCTTAGAAAAACGAAATAAAAGAATCGAAGATCCAGAACCATTGAAATTTTGCCGTCATGGTTTGGTGCAAATTTGGTGCATTGTTTGAGCGTAGCGAGTTATGCAAGGAAAATTTGCGTATAAGCGACCGTTCAAAACGGCGAGCAAAATTTCTGGTCTGGATCTTTTATTCTTTTATTTCGTTTTTCTAAGATACGGAAAGACTACAGTGAATCAAACCAACAATCACAAATTAATCAGATTCTACTTCGCATGTAAATCCAGCATCCGTGATCGTCTTGATCGTATCTTGAATTCCCTGTCCATCTGCAGTCAGATATCCTGAAGCAAAGATAGAATTTACAACGGTCAATAATTCCTTTTCCCTTCCTTTAAAATAAATTTCACGTCCAGCGGCACAGCGGATATCAGATGTTGGAACCAGTAATCTTGCCAGACATAATACTTTCAGGCAGTATTCTGGTGTCAAATTTGAAGTATCTCTATCCTGCAGAGGTGTTCCTTTGATCGGAATTAAGAAGTTGATCGGAAGTGCTTCTGGATTGATTTCTTTCAGATCTAATAACATATCAACAACATCTTCCTTACTTTCACCCATTCCAATAATACCACCGCTGCAGATTTCAAATCCAAGGTCCTGTAACATATGAATGTTGTTTAACACGCTGTTCGTATGTATGTGTTGTGCAGATATTTGGATAATTGGAACGGCTTGTATTTAAGTTATGGTTGATACGGTCTAATCCAGCTTCTTTTAACATTAAGGCCTGTTTTTGTTAAAAATCCGATAGAGCAGCATAAATGTGTACCCTCTTCTTTCATTTTACGAATTTTAGAAGCAAGTTCTTCAATCTCATCATCGCTGAATTTCATACCGCTTAATCCGATACAATGACGGGAAAGTTTATGATCATGGACAAATGTGTTATCTCCATATAATTTTTCATCATCGACCCATTTATATTTTTCAATATCTGCATGGGAACGACAGGATTGTGCGCAGTAAGCACAGTTCTGGGAGCAGTTTCCGCTTCTGGCATTTGTTAAAAGATGAATGCTTACATGATTCCTTTATATTTTTTACGAAGTGCTCCGGCACGTTCGATCAGTTCATTTAATTGTTCATCAGGTGTATTTAAGATCGCGATGGCTTCTTCACGGGTTAAATTTTGTTCTGAATTCATATAATATATACCTTCCTTTATTTAAATTCAAAATATCTTATTAATCTGAACTTTAGCATGGAAAAAAACAATTGTCAACATAGTGAGTAGATTTGGTTAACGATAATAGAGATAATAAAATAACGATTGACATTCATTTTTATTCTCTGTATAATACTAAAAAGTTAGGAAGCTAACCATTTTGAAAAGAAAGGGATGAGTGAATGCAGGATATAAATGATAAGATCAATAACATGCACATGGGAAAACTGATCCATATGTTATCACATGAGATGAAGAGGAATCAGCCAATTGATAAAGTGATCAAGGCTGATCTTACCATCATGCAGAAACATATTTTAAAGTTTATTTTATTAGAAACAATGCATAAAGATCTTTATCAAAAAAGACATTGAAGAAGAATTTCAGATCCGCAAATCAACTGTGACAGGATATGTACAGTTGATGGAGAAGAATGGATATCTGACAAGAGAAAGTGTCAAAGGAGATGCTAGAAAGAAGCGGCTGGTACCAACAGAGAAAGCCGAAGGATTAAGACAGGCAATCTTGGAAGATATTAAGCTTAGTGAAAAAAAAGAATGGAAAAAGGCATTCCTGAGGAAGATGTCATAACATGCAAACATGTTTTATATCAGGTATTACAAAATCTTATAGAAAAACACAAGGAGGAAGGAAAGAAAGATGAATAAGACCCTATTAAAATCAGTTCGAGAATACAAAAACAATCCATACTTGCTCCAATCCTGGTAATTCTTGAGGTACTGATGGAAGTTTTGATTCCGATGGAGATGGCAAATATCATTGATATCGGAATGACAAGCGGAGATTTACATTATATTATCCAGCGAGGAGTGATCCTAGTTGTTATGGCAATGTTATCCCTGTTTTTCGGGATTTCAGCTGGAAATATGGCAGCCGTTGCAGGTGCCGGATATGCAAAAAGAACTTAAGACACGATATATTCTACAAAGTGCAGGAGTTCTCATTTAAGAATATCGACCACTTTGCAACATCAGGACTTGTCACACGAATGACAACAGATATTACAAACGTGCAGATGGCATATATGATGAGTATTCGTCTTCTGGCAAGAGCGCCGATCATGATCGTTTTATCATGGGTAATGACATTAAAGTACAGTGTGAAAGTAGCATTATTATTTTTGATCGTGATTCCATTACTAGGAGGAACATTGATCTTTATTGCGAAAAAAAGCACATCCACACTTTATCAAAGTATTTGATGAATATGATATTTTAAATAATTCCGTACAGGAAAATGTCAATGCATCACGTGTGGTAAAGGCATTTGTAAGAGAAGATTATGAAATCGATAAATTCCACGGAATTTCCAATTATGTATATACCCTGTTTACAAAAGCAGAAAAAATCGTTGCATGGAACTCACCAGTTATGCAGTTTACAATGTATGTTGTTATACTTCTGCTTGTAGCGATTGGTGGAACAGGGATCATCCATGGAACAATGGGAACTGGAGAATTAACAAGTATCATCGTATACGCATTACAGATCATTGGTTCTCTGATGATGGTAACCTTCGTATTCGTAATGATCATGATCGCAGAAGCATCTACAGACCGTATTACAGAAGTTTTTGAAAGAAGTACCAGAAATGCAGGATAAAGCAGATGCAGTAACAGAAGTGAAAGACGGAGAGATCATCTTTGATCATGTAAACTTCAGTTATGCAGGAGAAGGTGGAAATCTTTCCTTAAAAGATGTTGATCTTCATATCAGATCCGGACAGACGATTGGAATCATCGGTGGAACAGGTAGTGCAAAATCTACATTAGTACAGTTGATCCCAAGACTTTACGATGTTACAGAAGGATGTGTCAAAGTCGGCGGCATTGATGTCCGTGATTACAACTTAGAAGCATTAAGAGACCAGGTATCCATGGTACTCCAGAAGAATGTATTATTTACAGGAACAATTTACGATAATATCCGTTGGGGAGATGAAAATGCATCCGATGAAGAAGTTCAGAGAATGTTAAATTAGCACAGGCAGACGGGTTTGTAAATGAATTTCCAGCTGGATACAATACACAGATCGTACAGGGTGGAAACAATGTTTCTGGTGGACAGAAACAGAGATTGTGTATCGCAAGAGCGTTATTAAAGAAACCAAAGATCTTGATCTTAGATGATTCCACAAGTGCGGTTGATACAAAGACAGATGCATTGATCCGTAAGGCATTCCGTGAAGAAATTCCGAACACAACAAAGATTATTATCGCACAGCGAGTTTCTTCTATTGAAGATGCAGATCAGATCATCGTATTAGATGATGGAAAGATCATGGGTGTTGGAACATCCGAAGAATTATTAAAGACAAATGATATTTACAGAGAAGTCTATGAATCACAGGTGAAAGGGGGAGAAGACGATGAGTAAAAGATCAGAAAAGACGATCAACAAAAAATACGGCGAAGACAGCAAAACGTCTTTTTAAAATATGTAACAGATACTTATAAATTACAGTTTATTCTCGTGTTTGTCTGCATTTTCATCAGTGCAGCAGCTTCTGTATCTGTATCTTTATCATTGAAATTTATGCTCGATGACTTCATCCTGCCTTTGGTTGGACAGAGCAATCCAGATTTCACAAATTTTTACCACGCAATGATTGTCCTTGGATGCATCTTTGCAGCAGGTGTCATTGCAACATTTATTTATACAAGGATGATGGTATTTATCGGACAAGGAGTCCTAAAACGTGTCAGAGACGATATGTTTGAACATATGCAGACATTACCGATCCGTTATTTCGACCAGAATACAAATGGTTCGATTATGAGTTTATACACAAATGATACGGACACATTAAGACAGATGATCAGCCAGGCAATTCCTCAGGCATTGATGTCATTTTTCACGATCATTGTAACATTTATTTCTATGTTAGTATTAAGTCCGATTTTAACGATTCTTGCAGTTGTTGTTATCGGAATCATGATCACGGTGACAAAAGCGATTGGTGGAAACAGCGGAAAATACTTTATCCGCCAGCAAAAATCATTAGCCGATGTGACAGGATTTATCGAAGAGAGAATGAATGGACAGAGAGTTGTCAAAGTCTTTAACCACGAACGTAAATCAGAAGAAGAATTTGACAAGTTAAACGAATCTCTGTTTGAAAGTGCTGCAAATGCCAACAAATATGCAAATATCATGGGTCCAGTTATAGGAAATATCGGAAACCTTCAATTTGTATTAACAGCGGTATTAGGTGGTGTGTTAGCTATTGAAGGTATTGGAGGGATCACATTAGGTGTCATGGCATCATACCTTCAGTTTACAAAGAGTTTCACACAGCCATTTATGCAGGTCGCACAGCAGTTTAACTCTATTGTAATGGCACTTGCAGGTGCAGAAAGGATCTTTGCCCTGATCGATGAAGAACCTGAGACAGATGAGGGATATGTAAGATTAGTAAATGCGAAGAAAGATGAAAATGGAAACATTATCGAATGTGAAGAAAGAACAGGAATGTGGGCATGGAAACATCCACACTCTGCAGATGGGTCTGTAACATATACAGAATTAACTGGAGATGTAAGATTTGAAGATGTAACGTTTGGTTACAACGAAGATAAAACCATCCTTCATGACATTAGTCTGTTCGCAAAACCAGGACAGAAGCTAGCATTTGTAGGATCCACAGGAGCCGGAAAACAACGATCACTAACCTGATCAACCGCTTCTATGACATTCAGGATGGTAAGATTCGTTACGACGGAATCAACATCAATAAAATCAAAAAGACGACTTAAGACGTTCCTTAGGAATTGTATTACAGGATACACACCTGTTTACAGGAACGATCAAAGACAATATCCGCTACGGAAATTTAGCGGCAACCGACGAACAGGTCTACGAAGCAGCCAAATTAGCACACGCAGACCAGTTCATCAAAAAATGCTTCCAGATGGTTACGACACTGTGATCAGCGGAGACGGAGAAGGATTATCTCAAGGACAGAGACAGTTACTATCCATTGCCAGAGCAGCCGTAGCCAACCCACCAGTACTGATCTTAGATGAAGCAACATCAAGTATTGATACAAGAACAGAAAGCATTGTACAGCGAGGAATGGATAACCTGATGAAAGGTAGAACTGTATTTGTAATCGCCCATCGACTATCTACGATCCGAAATAGTGATGCGATCATTGTACTTGAACATGGTAAGATCATTGAACGTGGAGATCATGAAGATCTTATTAAGAATAAAGGAACCTACTATCAATTATATACTGGTAAGTTGGAACTGTCTTAAATTTGTGATTGGCCAACTGTAGATTTTGAGTATATGATAAAAAATAAATAAACGATCGAAAGAGCAGCAGAGATTTTCCTCACGTTTTTTACAGATCGCTGACTCGCCGGCTTTCCTTGCGTAACTCGCCTTCAAGGGTATTTCAAAACAGAAACTCTTTGAGGCTCAGACAACGCACCAAGCCGGCTGCGAATCCGTAAAAAACGTGGCAAAATTCTAATGCTGCTCTTTCGATCGTTTATTTATTTTTTATCATATACCTAAAGTCTATAGAGTGGACAATTCACAAGATTGAAAATTTAAGTGGGTGTGTATGGAGAACAGCATTGATTGTAAAAATAGGAAATTTTCAGACAGAAAGTAATGTTATTATGCTTCATAAACATTCCAACAAATCAAAATTGTATAAAAAAAAGAAGCATTAAATATTGTTGACAGTATTACTAGGAAATGCTATTATACGAATAATTCCTATTGAAAAACTATGAGAAAGAAAAAAACGAATGAGAGGATGTGTAACAAAATGAGCATTAACACAGCAGATTTTGCCGCACTAGCAGTTACAATTGTTTTGTTTGCGGTTATCTATTATTTAGATTATAAGAAAGGCGTAGACTTCGGACTTTTAACATTATTAGGAACAGTTTTTGGAATCGCAGTTGGTCTGGGATTTGGAAATCATTTTACATATGTTGAGATTTTCGGACGTATCTATACTAAATGTATTGACAGCACTTGTTGTACCAATGCTGTTATTTAGTATCATCGCAAGTATCACAAATCTAAGTGAATCCATTCATTTAAAAGAAGATCGGTGGAAAGTCAATCTTTTATCTGATCTTAAATACAGCGATCGCAAGTACGATTACAGTGATCGCAGCAGTCATCTTAAAAGTCGGTGATGGATTTGCTTACAAAGTAGCTGATGGATATCAGAAAGTTGAAGTTCCATCTGTTGTTGATACGATCGTAAACTTATTCCCAAGCAACTTCGCAACAAACTGGAGTGAAGGACAGATCATTCCGATCGTCGTATTTGCAATCATCATTGCATTATCTTACAATGCAATTTCCAAAAGAAAATGAATCCGTAAAACCATTTAAAGCATTTATTGATGCGGGGAATCAGGTGATCGGACAGGCAATTGACTGGATCATTGGATTTACGCCATATGCAGTATTATCTTTCTTGGCAAGAGCCGTTGGAAGAAGCAGTGTCACGGAATTGCTGCCATTATTAAGTACATTAGTTTTATCTTATATCTTATGTGCAGTTCAGGCATTTGGAGTAGAAGGATTATTAATTAAATTTGTAGCAAAATTAAGTCCTGTTAAATTCTTTAAAGGAATCGCACCAGCTCAGTATGTAGCATTTACGACACAAAGCAGTGTTGGTACGATTCCGGTTACATTAAGACAGTTAAAAGAAGCACTTGGAGTTGATGGAGATGTAGCATCATTTACGGCAGGTCTTGGAGCCAATGTTGGAATGCCAGCATGTGCAGGAATCTGGCCAGCATTAACAGCGGTATTTAGTGTTCATATGTTAGGATATCATTACGGAATTGCACAGTATGCATTTCTGATCCTGATCACATTAGTAGTATCTGTTGGAACAGTCGGGGTTCCAGGAACAGCGACGATCACATCAACAGCTGTATTTGCAGCACTTGGCTTACCAATCGAATTAGTTGTCGTATTTGCACCAATCTCAACGATCGTTGACATGGCAAGAACAATGACAAATGTAACAGGAGCAGCAACAGCAGCAGTTATTACAGCAGCAACAGAAGGTCTGGTTGATGAAGAAGTTTATAATTCAGATCAGTCAAAACATGTTGCAGTAAATAATTAGGATAGAAGAAATTCTATATATAATCACTGTATGAAAAAGACACTTGGTCGTAACGTATATTTTATGTATGTTATGAGCAAGTGTTTTTTCATTTCATGTAATCAATATAAGTTGAGGCGGCTAAAATTTCGTGCTATCATAATCAATATAGATAAGAGCACGAGTTTTTTTAATATTATAGGAAATTGATTTAGGAGGCGATTGTATGGGAAATTATCTAAATCCAGGGAATGAAAAGTTCAGAAGAATGATTCAGTCTGAAATTTATGTAGATAAGACAGGGATGATAAAATATACGAATTCCGTACTAGATACAGCACAAAACTATGTCTGTGTCAGCCGTCCAAGAAGATTTGGGAAGTCAATGGCTGCGAATATGCTGACAGCTTATTACAGCCGCGGTTGTAATTCAAAAGAATTATTTGGAAAGTTTGAAATTGCAAAAGATAAAGATTTTGAAAAATATCTGAATCAATATAATACCATATTCTTAAATATGCAGGAATTTCTAAGTCGAAGTCATAATGTAGAAGAATTGATCGATCGTGTGAAGAAGCTTGTGATCAGAGATTTAAAAATGGAATATCCAGAAGTTGATTATTTTGACGATACAGATTTGATTGAGTGTATGCAGGATATTTATGCACAAATGCAGTACCCATTTGTTGTGATCATTGATGAATGGGATTGTATTTTTAGGGAATATAAACAAGATAAGAAGCACAGGAAAAATATTTAGATTTTCTACAGGATTTATTAAAAGATAAGGCATGTATTTATCTATCTTATATGACAGGAATTTTACCGATTAAAAAATATGGAACACATTCGGCACTGAATATGTTTGATGAATTTTCCATGATCGACCCGGGACCTTTAGCATGTTATGTCGGGTTTTACAGAAGAAAGAAGTCAAAAAGCTTTGTGAACAATACAGAATGGATATGGAAGAAGTTAAGAACTGGTATGACGGATATTCATTTGATGGAGTACCGTCTGTGTATAGTCCAAGATCAGTTGTAAATAGTATGAGATTTCAAAAGATATCAAATTACTGGAATCAGACAGAGACTTTTGAAGCATTACAGATGTATATTGATATGAATTTTGAGCATCTAAAAGATGATGTTTTAAGTATGATCGCTGGAGAAAGTGTGGCGGTAAATACGGAAAGTTTTACCAATGATATGGCAACTTTCAGAACGGAAGATGATGTGCTGACATTATTGATCCATCTTGGATATCTTGCATATGATGATAAGACGAAAAACAGTCAAGATACCAAATAGTGAGATTCGGGCAGAATATGTAAATACAGTTTCTGTTTCAGATTGGGGAACTGTTTCAAAAGCATTAAAAGATTCTGCAGATACATTAAATGCAATCTGGCAAGGCAGAGAAGAACAGGTAGCGAAAGTGATTGAACAGGCACATTTTGAGACATCACATATCCAGTATAATGATGAAAATGCATTGAGTTATACAATCTCATTAGCATTATATGCAGCAAGGAATTTCTATACGATTCATAGAGAACTGGCAGGTGGAAAAGGATTTGCAGATTTGGTCTTTATTCCGAAAAAACAATTTGCAGAGAAACCGGCATTGGTAGTTGAATTAAAATGGGATAAGAGTGCGGAAAGTGCGATCAAGCAGATCAAAGAGAAGAAATATTTTGAGAGTTTGGAAGAATATCAGAATAATATGCTGTTAGTAGGTATTAATTATGATAGGAAAACAAAAACACATGAGTGTAAAATAGAGAAATATTAAAAACAGGTAAAAGGAATTGGAGAGGTATAAAATATGGGCAGATTTGTTAATCCAGATAATAGTGCATTTCAAGCAGCACTTAATTCCAGAATTTATGTAGATAAAACAGGATTGATCGTATGTATGAATGAAGTTCTGGATTCTACAGATGCGTATATTTGTAATAGCCGCCCAAGACGTTTTGGAAAATCATATGCAGCGAATATGCTTGCAGCATATTACAGTAAGGGAGCAGAATCAGAAAAGATGTTTTCTGATCTTGAGATAGGACAATCAGAAGATTTTTAAGAAACATTTGAATAAATATGACGTGATTCATATTGATGTACAATGGTTTTTGATAAATTGCGAAGATGCGGATAATGTTGTGCCATATATAACAAGAGTTGTGTTGGATGAATTGCGTGAAGTTTATCCAGAGATTTTACGTCAAGAAGTGGTATCTTTGCCAGATGCACTTTCTCTGGTTAAGGATAAGACAGGACGGAAATTTATCATTATCATTGATGAATGGGATGTGCTGATCAGAGATGAATCAGCGAACAAAAAGGTGCAGGATGAGTATATCCGATTCCTAAGAGGTATGTTTAAGGGAACAGAACCAACGAAATATATTCAACTTGCTTATCTTACAGGCATCTTGCCGATCAAGAAAGAAAAAACACAATCAGCACTTAACAATTTTCGAGAATATTCCATGTTGAATGCAGGATGTTTAGCTTCTTACATCGGTTTTACAGAAGATGAAGTAAAAGCACTTTGTGAGACATATAAGAAGGATTTTACAGAAGTCAAACGTTGGTATGATGGATATCAGTTAGGAAAATATCATGTCTATAATCCCAATGCAGTTGTAAACTTGATGGCGGATGGAAACTTCCAAAGTTATTGGTCAGGAACAGCTTCTTATGATTCGATTGTTCCATTGATCAATATGGATTTTGATGGATTGAAGACCGCAATTATTGAAATGGTGTCGGGAGCATCTGTTGAAGTAGATGTTGGGTCATTCCAAAATGACGTTGAGAATATTGTAAATAAAGATGACGTTTTAACATATTTGATTCATATGGGATACTTAGCATATTCAAGTGTTAATAGGATGGCATTTGTACCGAATGAAGAGATAAGACAAGAACTGATTCGTGCAACAAAAAGAAAAGAATGGAATGAAATGCTGAAATTTCAGCAAGAATCAGAGGATTTACTGGATGCAACTTTGGATATGGATGGAGAAATAGTTGCAGCTCAGATTGAGAAGATCCATGAGGAATATGTTTCAGTGATTCAGTATAATAATGAAAATTCACTCAGCAGTGTATTGGCATTAGCTTATTTGAGTGCAATGCAGTATTATTTTAAACCGGTCAGGAATTTCCTACAGGACGTGGGTTCGCAGATTTTGTGTTTATTCCAAAAACAGAATATCGAAATGATTATCCGTTATGCTCCTTTTTCTTTATACAATCTTAATACAAGAGAACATATCCTTACACTATCTTTTTATCATAAAAGATATAATAATGATAAGATCAAAAAGTCATAAAATAATTTGAAAAAGAGGTAAGATCATATATGCCATGGAAGATTCATAAAAAAAGACATTTAACATCATTTCAGGTGATCATATTAGGGTTCGCAGGAGTGATCCTTTTTGGAGCATTGATCCTGATGCTGCCAATTTCATCGGTTCAAGGAATCATAACACCATTTCATAAAGCATTATTTACGTCAACTTCTGCAGTATGTGTGACAGGGCTTGCAGTTCTGGATACTGGAAGTTACTGGTCCGTTTTTGGACAGACAGTGATCATGTTACTGATACAGATCGGAGGTCTGGGAGTTATAACAACAGCAACAGCCGTATCTATATTATCAGGAAGAAAAATATCGATCATGCAGCGAAGCACGATGCAAAATGCGATCTCTGCACCGAAAGTAGGAGGGATCGTTCGATTGATGAGTTTTATTTTAAAAGGAACTTTATTGATCGAATTGATCGGTGCGTTATTCATGATGCCTGTTTTCTGTCATGATTTTGGATTACGGGGAATCTGGATGTCGATCTTTCATTCTGTATCAGCCTTTTGTAATGCAGGATTTGATCTTCTTGGAACAAAATGGCATCCATTTGTATCATTGACATCATATGCGGTAAATCCAGTGATCAACATTGTGATCATGTTACTGATCATCATTGGTGGAATTGGATTTTTTACATGGGAAGACATTTATCTTCATAAATTTCATTTTAAGCATTACCATATGCAGAGTAAGGTTATTCTAACTACAACATTATGTTTGATCTTGTTACCAGCTGTTTTCTTTTTTCTTTCAAGATTATGGGAATCTATCAGGGACTCACCGGCTGCTTGCATCATTGTTCCAAGCTGTGACACCGAGAACAGCAGGATTTAATACGACAGATCTTTCGATGCTGACAGGAGCATCAAAGGCAATGATGATTTTATTGATGTTGATCGGAGGTTCACCAAGTTCTACAGCAGGAGGTATGAAAACAACAACATTTGCTCTGTTACTTTTAAATGTACTGGCTACTTTTCAAAGTCGTGATGATGTGACAGCATTTGGAAGAAGAATCGATGTTGGTGTGATAAAAAAATGCAGCAACGATCGCAATGATGTATTTTATCTTATTTTTTGCAGGCGGAATGACGATCAGTGTGTATGAGGGACTGCCGCTTTCAAGCTGTCTGTTTGAAGCAGCATCTGCAGTTGGAACCGTAGGTTTGACATTAGGGATCACACCAAAACTTCATATTTTGTCACAGATCATTTTGATCATACTGATGTATCTGGGACGTGTTGGCGGTTTGACGCTGATCTATGCAGTATTTTCAGATAAAAATAAACGAAAAGCAAAACTACCACTTGATAAGATTATAGTGGGATAAAAGAAAGAGGGAATTGATGATGAAGAATATTTTATTGATCGGACTTGGACGTTTTGGAAAACATATAGCGATACAGTCAAGTCAGCTTGGACATGAGATCATGGCAGTTGATCTGGATGAGGAAAGAGTGAATGATGCACTTCCATATGTTACGAATGCACAGATCGGGGACAGTACGAATGAGGAATTTTTAAAATCTCTGGGGATTGCAAATTATGATATCTGTTTTGTTACGATCGGTGGGAATTTTCAAAATTCGTTGGAAACCACCTGTCTGTTAAAAAGAACTTGGAGGCAAAATGGTTATTTCCAGAGCGGAACGGGATGTCCATGAAAAATTCCTTTTGCGAAATGGTGCAGATAAGGTGGTTTATCCTGAAAAACATGGTGGCAAAATGGGCATCTATCCGTTATACAGATGACCATATTCTTGATTACATGGAAGTGGATTCGTCCCATGCAATTTTTGAGGTAGAGGTTCCGAAAGAATGGATAGGAAAAACAGTGGGAAAACTTGATATTAGAAAAAATATGATATTAACATTATGGCAGTAAAAGATGATGGAAAAGTAAGTATGGCGATATCTGCGGATACCTGTTTTAAGGAAGATGTTACATTATTGGTATTAGGAGAATATAAAGCGATCAAAAGTGTTTTTGTATCTGATGTCATGAAAAAAAGAGGTGAGAGCTTATGTCAGATTTCATTTTAGCATTGGCGGTAATACTGATGTTTGCATTTGTGTTATTCTTTTTGAAAAAAGTAAATTATTTTCTTGGAGAAAATCGGAAAGTAATTGACAGGGAGCAAGATGATGACGATGATTGATGTGTTTATGGATTATTATTGACGATCGTGATATAATGCATCCGATAAGGAAAGGGGGCCAAGATGAGCACAGGAGAATTTGTAGAGCTGAACACAGAAAACGAACACATTCTTGTTTGTCTTTCTTCTTCACCATCGAATGAAAAGATCATACGTACAGCAGCAAAATGGCAAGAGATATGCGGGCACGTTTTACGGCATTGTATGTACAGACAGGAAAGAGAGAAAGAGAATCGGACAAAAGAAGACTGGAAGCTCATGTACAATTTGCAAAGGAATCTGGTGCGGAAATCGTAATGACACATGGGGAAAATGTTCCGGTACAGATCGCGGAATATGCACATTTATCAAATGTCACAAAAATCGTGATCGGACAAAGCAGTGCAAAGAGAAATCACTTTTTCAGCAAACAGACATTAACAGAGAAGTTGATCGAGGCTGTTCCTGATATTGATATCCACATTATTCCAGATGCGATGAACTTAGATAATTATCGAAAACCGCATGGAGCGGTTTATGTAGGAAAACCTACGATGAAAGACAGTTTATTGACATTATTTATATTTGCAGTTTGTACGTTGATCGGTCTATTCATCCAGAAACTTCAATTTACAGATACAAACATCGTTACAATTTATATTTTGGGTGTTTTATTAACGTCAATCCTTACAGATGGATATTTATACAGCATTGGAGGTTCTGCCTTAAGTGTATTTTTTTGTTCTGCTTTTTCCTTACGGAACCAAGGATGTCTTTCCAGACATATGCAGTTGGATATCCGGTAACTTTTGTGATCATGTTAATATCTTCTGTCATTACTGGAACACTTGCAGCAAAATTAAAAAAACACATGCAAGGCTTTCAGCACAATCTGCATTTCGTACACAGATTTTATTTGACACAGACCGGTTACTTCAAAAAGCAAAAAACGATACGGATATTTTAAGTATTACATGTACACAGCTTATCAAATTATTAGACCGCAGTATTGTAGCATATGTTGTGGAAGACGATGAATTGTCAGCACCATATATATTTTCGAATAAAAAAGAAAGAACAGACAGAAGATTTATTGACAAGCAGGGAGCAGGAGATCGCAAAATGGGTGTATGAAAATAAGCAGCGTGCTGGAGCAACGACAGAATGTTTTAAAGATGCACAGTGTCTATACCTTGCCATTTGTATTGAGGATAATGTGTATGGTGTGATCGCAATACCAGTTGACGAATATACATTAGATTCCTTCGAATATAGTATCTTACTTTCTGTGATCAATGAATGTGCACTTGCCATGGAAAATAAAAAAAAGAATATCATGGAGAAAGAAAAAATCTCCGTTCTTGCCAAAAATGAACAGTTAAGAGCAGATCTGCTTCGTGCGATCTCACATGATCTAAGGACACCACTTTGTTCCATTTCTGGGAATGCAGACATGCTGTTAAATAGTGGAGAACGTCTTGATGATATAACAAAACATCAGATTTATACAGATATTTATGATGATTCAGAATGGCTGATCAATATCGTTGAAAATTTATTATCGATCACAAGATTAAATGATGGAAGATTAAAACTGAAATTTACAGATCAATTATTAGATGAGGTGATCGCGGAATCATTACGGCATATCAGCAGGAAACATGAAGAGTATCAGATCGTTACAGAATGCGATGAATTGATACTTGCACATATGGATGTGCGGCTGATCCTGCAGGTGTTGATCAATCTGGTCGATAATGCAATTAAATATACACCGAAAGGATCTACAATCCGCATTTGTGCCATGAATGAAAATGGAAAAGCAAAGATTCAAGTAGAAGATAACGGCCCTGGGATCTGTGATGAAATGAAGCCGCATATATTTGAAATGTTTTATACAGGGAAAAATACGATCGCAGACAGCCATCGAAGTCTTGGTTTAGGTTTGGCACTTTGCCGTTCGATCATAGAGGTGCATAACGGGAAACTGGTGTTGGAGGACAATACACCACATGGTTGTATTTTTTCTTTTACACTGCCATTAAGTGAGGTTACATTAAATGAATAAAGCATTAATTTTAGTCGTGGAGGATGACCGGCCGATCCGTAATCTGATTGTGACAACATTAAAAACACATGACTATAAATATATTACAGCAGAAAATGGAAGTTCAGCTATTTTAGAGGCATCTTCTCATAAACCAGAGATCATTTTATTAGATCTTGGATTGCCGGACATGGAAGGCGTAGATGTGATCAAAAAAAAAGTAAGAACATGGTCTAACGTACCAATTATCGTTATCAGTGCAAGAAGTGAAGATGTAGATAAAATAGAAGCACTGGATGCAGGAGCAGATGATTATATCACAAAACCATTTTCAGTTGATGAACTGCTTGCAAGGATCAGGGTTACACAGCGCCGATTAGCATTGATCCAGTCAGGCGAGGAACAAGAACAAGCAGTCTTTGTAAATGGAGAGTTAAAGATCGACTATACAGCAGGATCTACATATTTAAAAGATAAAGAACTGCATTTAACACCAATCGAATATAAATTATTATGTTTGCTGTCTCATAATGTTGGAAAAGTATTGACTCACACTTATATTACGCAACAGATCTGGGGCAGTTCACTGGAAAATGATGTTGCATCACTTAGAGTGTTTATGGCAACATTACGGAAGAAATTACAGCCAGATAAAGATGGCATGCAGTATATACAGACACATATAGGTATTGGATATCGGATGCTTAAGATATAGTTAATAAAGAGTGTCTGCATCATTAAGTGATGCAGACACTCTTTAGATTCCAATATATGAAAACGCCCAAAAGAGGCAAAAAAAGAGATTGATTTATTACCTACTATTTAAAAATGTGTTCTGAAGGAATTTTTACGCACAACCTCCGCATGCAGCACATGCAGAAGGAGTTGCAGCGCAGCCTCCCTGGGCGGTTTCTCTTAGTTCAGCTGGCAGTCGTTTACCAACGATATACATTGCGTTTAACATTTCGTCAAACGGGATGAGCTGATGGATTCCAGATAAAGAAATCTCAGCTGCGATGATTGCATTTGCAACACCTGCGGCATTACGGTTCTGGCATGGATATTCCACCAACCCGCCAACGGGGTCACAAACAAGACCTAACATATTCATTAAAACGGTAGAGGCAGCTCCAAGACATTGTTCTGGATCACCGCCAAGCAGTTCGACAATGGCAGAAGCAGCCATCGCAGAAGCAACACCGACTTCCGCCTGACACCCGCCGACAGCACCTGCAACCGTTGCATTTCTCATAGCAAGATATCCGATCGCACTGGCATTAAACAGTGCCTGAATGATCTGTTCATCATCTAATTTATGAACTTCCTGAAGTCCAAGTAAAAGTCCAGGAACGATTCCGGCAGACCCTGCGGTTGGGGATGCTACGATCAACCCCATGGATGCATTCGTCTCAAGAGTCGCCATCGCATAGATCATACTTTTTCTCTAACAGATCACCACAGATTCCAAATCCAGAGTAATACCGGGAAGCAATCTTCTTTGCCTCGCCACCGATCAGTCCACCCATGGAACGAACCGGTTCTTTGATCGGAGTAAAAGCAGCATTTTTCATGATCTCAAGAACTTTTGCCATTGCATCATGAACCGTATCAGCTTTTTTCCCCTTCTACGATCTCACGCTGTCTCATCACTTCGGAGATTGGAAGATCATGTTTTTTACATAAATCAAGTAATTCATTTGCGTTTTTAAAATCCATTATATTTCAGTCTCCTTTCTAAAGCTGAATGATCATAACATCTGAGACATTTGGGCTTTTTTTTGATCTCGTCTGCGATGTTTTCAGGAAGAAGACCATCGGATTCAACGATAGAATAAGCGGTATTTCCTTTAGATTCTCTGAAAAGACGCATAAAAGCGATATTAACATCCTGATCACTCAGACATTTTGTGATATAAGTAACAACGCCAGGTTTATCTTTCTGGATCACGATCAAGGTACTGTATTCCCCAGTAAAATCAACTTCTACATCATTGATACGGCAAATTCTGGCTTTCCTGCCGCCTAAAGATTCCCCACGGATCAAGATGTGATCTCCGTTTTCATTTGTCATTAAGATATCCACTGTATTTGGATGGATATCAGTTTCTATTTCATTTGGTACAAAAGAGAAATCAAGTCCAATGTCTTTTGCAATCTCGAAAGAATCGCGGATTCTCATATCGTCGGTTCCAAATCCCATGATCCCACCTAATAAGGCACGATCCGTTCCGTGTCCATGATAGGTTTTTGCAAAAGATCCATATAAGTGTAAACTGAACTTTTTTTCAGTGTACTATTTAACATTTTTCTTGCGAGAAATGCAATCCTTGCAGCCCCAGCTGTGTGGGAGCTTGAAGGACCGATCATATTTGGTCCCATAACATCAAATGCACTGATAAAAGACATAAATTAAGCCTCCACTGTATCTTCTTTTTAAAATAAATTTCTTGTAAATAGAATCTACAACGATTCCAATCGCATTATCTCCGGAAATGTTACATGCAGTTCCGAAAGAATCCTGTGTGATATAAAGTGCAACCATTAAAGCACAGATTGGTCCGTTTGTATCTCCTGCTGTTGTACCAAATACCATGTAAAGGAAAGGTAATGCAGTCATGATAGATCCACCTGGAGCTCCAGGAGAAGCGACCATTGCAACACCAAGTGTCATAATAAATGGAATAACAGTTGCAAGGCTGATCGGTAACTGATTCATCAAACATACAGCAGTTGCACATGCTGTGATCGTGATCATAGAACCTGCCATATGGATATTGGCACAAAGAGGCACTACAAAGTTACGGATCTGAGCACTGACACCGTCATTCTTTGCACATTCCAGATTGACAGGAATTGTAGCAGCAGAAGACTGAGTTCCTAAAGCTGTAGTATAACCAGGAACCTGATTTTTAATAAGAGAGAGTGGATTCTTTTTGCTGACAGAACCTGCAATTATAAACTGGATCGTGATACATACAAAGTGCATGATGATCACTACAAGGAATACTTTCCATAAGATTCCAAGGATTGCAAATGTTTTCCCTGATTTCGTCATATCAGTAAATGTACCACAGATATACAATGGCAATAAAGGAATGATCGTTTTGTGAAGGACTTTATCGATGATCGTTGAGAAATCGCTCATTCCGTTGTAAAGGCTGTTTCAATCTCTTTACCTTTCATTGTGGATAAGCATAATCCTAAAATGAAAGCAAGAACAACAGCAGATAATGTATCAAACAGCGGTGTGATTGTCAGTGAAAAATAAGGTTTCAGTGACGCATCAGCAGTCGCAGCAATCTGATCTAATGCCCCAGAAGTCATAAAGTGTGGGAACAGATTGGATGATACAAGGTAAGAAGCTGTACCAGCAAGTAAAGTTGAACCATAAGCAAGAGCAACGGTAATTAAAAGCAGCTGTCCAGCACCCTGTGACAGATCAGCGATTCCCATAGTTACATAAGCAAGGATCATCAGTGGAATGATGAATTTTAAGTAGGTACTGAAGAATCCAGACAGTGTTACAACAAAGCGGCAGAATCCAGTTGGAAGGAACTGTCCAAACAGGATACCAATAATGATGGCAATAATGAGTTTTGGTACCAGACCAAGTTTAAATTTTTCTTTTCCATTTTTAATTACTCCTCTAAAAGCATAATCACATATCATCGTAGTTTGTTTAATGTGCACAAAAAATGTTTGACGTCTTTATGTTTATATTGTATCATCCACATATAGATGAATCAAATTCATAGATTTAATAATAACATTGAAAATTATTCATAATAGTACAAAGGAGAAAAAATGGAATTCCGTCAGATACAGACATTTATGCAGATAGCACAAGTGAAGAATTTCTCAAAAACCGCAGAATTACTAGGTTATTCGCAATCTGCCGTGACAGTACAGATCCGTCAGTTAGAGACAGAATTGGGAGTGCGGTTATTTGACCGTACAGGAAAAAAAGTGATACTCACACCGAAAGGAAAAGAATTTTTAATACATGCAAATAAGATCATTGATGAAATGCACAAGGCAAAAGATGCAATGAATGATACCACAGAGTTAAAAAATCCGTTACATATCGGAACGATTGAATCCCTTTGTACGGTAAAATTGCCAGGAAATTGTAGAAAAATTTCGCAATGAACATCCACAGGTTAGGATCCAAATAACGATTGATTCACCAGAAAAGTTGATTCAGATGATGGAACACAATGAACTCGATGTCATTTATATTTTGGACACACCAAGATGGGATAAAAACTGGGTAAAAGTCGTGGAAAAGCCGAGCCTGTGATCTTTGTATCTGCACCAAATTATAAATTCGCAGGGGAAAAAGGATATCAAAGTAGAAGAAATATTGAATGCACCGTTTTATCTACCAGAACGAAATGCAAAATTACAGACAGGCATTAGAACAGGAATTATCCTTGCGAAAACAGACGTTATCACCGGTTCTTGAATGCAGTGATACCGCATTTATCAAGAAAATGCTAAAGACAGGAAAAGGACTTTTCCTATCTGCCATTATTTGTTGTAGAAAAAGATATCAAAGAAGGAAAATTGCCAAAATTAGATGTCAAAGATATTGATATTACGATGTATCGTCAGGTGTTTTATCATGCGAATAAATATATGACGAAAGAGATGGAGAAATTTGTGGAGTATTGTAAATTCTGATTTGTAGATAGTGTTGCATGTATGAGTCAGAAAGAAGATTTCTTCTTATCTTCTTTCTGACTCATACAACGGAACGCTATTCAAACCACTACACAGTGTGTATGTTAAACGGTATTGGTTGATAAGTTTTGGATTCGTTAACAGAAGTTAAAAGATCAAATAACACCGATTGAACTAAATCGCTGTGCGATGGCCGGCCAAGAATGAAGCGGGATACCAGACTTCCTCAGCTTCTTTCGATGAAATTGTGCCGGAAGTTGCTTATTTATTTTTTATCATATACTCGAATTCTACAGTTGGCCAACTGTTAACTTAAAATTTAATACCATCCTCCAGAAAAGTAACAATCTGACCAGTCATATAACCAGGTGCTTCTGCCACATGATAAACCATTTGTGCCGCCTCTTTCGGGCTGGCAATATAATCTGCCGGAATCTCATCTTTAATCATAGCCAAGATCTTCTTCATCAAATTCTGCATTCATTTCCGTATCGATCATCCCAAAAGCAATGGCGTTCACCTGAATATTGCTTAGCAGCAACTTCTTTTGCTAAAGCCTTTGTAAAAGCATTGATACCACCTTTTGTTGTAGAATATAAAACCTCACAGGAAGCGCCGGCATCTCCCCAGATGGAAGAAATATTGATGATTTTTCCTTCATGGTGATGAAGCATATGGGGAACGATATTTTTACAGGTTGTAAAAACAGAAGTTAAATTTGTGTTGATCATCAGATTCCAATCATCTACCGTTGCATCTGTAAATAATCCCACCAGAGAGATTCCGGCATTATTTACAAGACAGTCGATTTTAGAAAAAGTAAGGAGGGACTGTTTGATCATTTCGTCTACAAAAAGAAGGATCACTGATATCACCGCAAAAAAGATAAGGCAAGACACGTTCTCTTCAAGAATTTCATTTTTTAGGGATTCTAGTTTTTCAGGATGGCGGAAGCCATGGATGATCACGTTCCATCCTTGTTGTGCAAAATATAAGGCAGTTTCACGTCCGATTCCTCTGGAACTGCCAGTTATGATACTGTTTTCATAGAAAATACCTCGTAAATCTTATAAAATTTCTTAGCACTTGATATGATCAATTGATCAACGATGAGAAATGTTGCAGATTAAGAAAATATTAAGGCGATTATACAGAATTATAACATAGAGGATTGTTGAAATAAATCGAATAATTTGTTATACTAAACAAAGTTTATAAACGGAAGGAGCAGGAACATGGCAGAGAAGAAAAAATAAATTAGGTGCCAAAGCCATATTTGCCAGGATTCTTGCAGTGATACTGGTGACAGCCATCGGTGGAGTTGCAAGCTTTTTTGGATTTAAGACATATTTTTCAAATAAATTAAAGAAAGACAAGAAAGCAGAAATCGCAAAGCAGTTAAAAAAGAAGAAAGCAAAGAAAGAGTAGACGTTGGAATGATCCAGACAGGAAATTCCATTGTGATTCGAATATATCATAACAAGAATCAGGAGATGATTTTTTGTACCACTTAGACAAGATATGAATCTTACATTGACGAAGAAGGGAAAACAGGCAGTCGAACAGACACTGGGAACTAGCGTTAGCAAAGCGACGGTTGCAGATGTGATCAAAGCAACAAGAAAGAATGGAAAGTTGTTAAGACAGCAGGTTGAGAAGACACTGGGAATTTCTATTAATTCCTATGAACTGATATCACATAAGAAGTTTGTGAAACTGATGAATCAGGCAGGAGATGTCAAAATAGAATTTGATGAAGCAATGGCTTATACAGATTCTACAGATAAATATGTAACATTAAGTGCTGGGGAGAACAGCCTGAATGGAACAGCAATCTATTCATTATTAAGTGAAACTGATATTTTTGAAGACAAGAACCAGCAGGCAGAACTTACAGGTGAGATTTGCGTGGCAGTTGCATCTGCATTGAATGATAAGACATTATCCGAATATCGTGAATATGCACAGAATTATTTTGATGCGGTGAAGACAGATGCTTCTTATGAAGAAGCAGCGACAAGTCTTGAGAGAATGCATGGAATTAAGGATAAGAACTTAAATTTCAAAGTGTTAGATGGAACAGAATCCAATGGAAAGTTCAAATTAGATACAGAAGAAGCCAAGAGAGTTTTTGATGAGATGTTATCAGAAGAAGGAGACTTAAGTTCGGCATTGAGCACAACAGAAGCAAAAGTCAACAACAACCCAATCTAATAGTTCAGCATCTTCTTCAAAGAATATAACGATCGAGATTCAGAATTCAACAAGAATCTCAGGACTTGCAGGAAGATGGAAAGATAAACTGGCAAGTGACGGATACAGTGTAGGATCTGTAAGAACAAACAGACAGGGTGTTTTAACACATACAAAGATCATAGTAGAAAGTAAAGATTTAGGACAGGATCTAAAAAGTTATTTTAAGAATCCGGAATATGAAGTTGGAAGTGTTGACAGCGGTGCAAGAATTTGTATAATTGTTGGATCAGAAGACGAGATTTAAAATACATTCATAAATATTATCATAAAATATCACGAAAAACATCTCAGGAACGATTGAGATGTTTTTTTTTGTTATATGAAGAGGTTACGGCTAAAAAGAGATATTTATGGTCAATGAAATAAAGATTTTCTGCTAGATATTTGTATAAAATAGACAATGATATAAAAAATCACTAAATTTTTTTTTTTTTTTGTTTAAAATGCTGTATAGTAAAAGAAAAGGTTGAACGGCAAATATGAAAGGTTGATAAAGGATGATTTCAAATCAGATATTACAAGAGACAATTAATGGAATGAAGGAAGTAACCGGGATCGATCTGTGTATTTTAGATCTGTCAGGACGTATAGTTGTAACAACAATGGAGATAACCGATGCATTAGCACAACATGCGGAAGAATTTGCAGATTCTATGGCAGAGAGCCAGGTGATCGATGGTTTTCAATATTTTAAGATCTTCGATGAACAGAGATTGGAATATATTCTTCTTGTGAATGGAATGAGCGAGAATGCGTATACGGTCGGAAAGCTTGCAGTGATGCAGATACAGAATCTTTTGACTGCATATAAGGAGAGACTGGATAAAGAGAACTTTTGTAAAGAACCTGTTGAGAGATAACTTATTATTGGTTGACATTTATAACCGCTCTAAGAAGCTTCATATTGAAGTTGAGCAGAGAAGGGTAGCATTTCTGATTCAGGCAGAATATGAGAAGGATCAGAATCTGTTAGAAGCTATGAAAGAAGTTGAAAGCGGAGCAGATTCAGATTTTATTACGGCAGTGGACGAGAAGAGTATCGTTTATGTAACACCAGTGAATGGGGATGAAGGACAGGCACAGTTTATTCAGCATGCAAAAGAGATTAAAGAAGGGCTGAATGAATATGGAATCAAAGATGCCAAGATTGCGATCGGTAATGTTGCAGAGACAATCAAAGATGTATCAAGATCTTATAAAGAGGCACAGATCGCATTGGAAGTCAGCAAGATTTTCTATGAGGATGCGAGTGTGATCGCATACAATCAGTTAGGAATTGGACGACTGATTTATCAACTTCCACTTCCATTATGTAAGATGTTTATCCGTGAAGTGTTTGGAGATTATTCTCCAGACTCCATTGATGAAGAAACACTGGCAACGATTGATAAATTCTTTGAGAATAATCTGAATGTGTCAGAAACATCCAGACAGTTGTTTATTCATAGAAATACACTTGTATACCGTCTGGATAAGATTCAGAAGAATACGAATCTGGATCTGAGGAATTTTGAAGATGCAATCGCATTTAAAATTGCACTGATGGTAGTAAAATATATGAAACATATGGATACAATGGACTAGAATATGATGATCACATTAAAAAATGTAACGAAAGAATATAATAAAGGGAATATAGGACTTGAGGATGTCTCATTAGACATTGCGAAAGGCGAATTTGTTTTCATCGTAGGTAAGAGCGGATCAGGGAAGACAACCCCTGATGAAGCTTTTACAGAAAGAACTTGATGTGACAAGTGGACAGATCATAGTAAACGGTCAGGATTATAAAGAAACTGACACAGAGGAATCTGCCGAAGTTCCGCAGGCAGATGGGAATGGTATTTCAGGATTTCCGTCTGCTGAAAGACCGGACGATCTTTGAGAATGTAGCATTTGCACAGCAAGTTGTGGAAGTACCACACAGATATATTAAGCATCAGGTTGAGAATATGCTTGAGATGGTGGGGCTGAAAGACCGCATGAATGCTTTTCCGAATGAATTGTCAGGAGGAGAACAGCAGAGAGTGGCCATCAGCAAGAGCTTTGGTAAAACCACCCAGTATTATTGCTGGCTGATGAGCCAACTGGGGAATCTGGACCCTGTGACAGCCAAAGGGATCATGGAGCTTCTCTCAGAGATCAATAAGAGTGGGACAACAGTTTTAGTTGTTACGCACAACAAAGAGTTGGTCAATGAGATGGGAAAACGAGTGATCTTGATCGAAGATGGACATATAGAACAGGATGAGATAGGGGGTCCTATGATATTTAGAAGATTTTTTGTATGGAATCAAAGAGGGCACAAGGAATATTTTCAGGAATAAGATGTTTTCATTAGCATCACTGGGAACGATCATTGCTTGTGTCTTTTTTGTTAGGAACATTTTTTTATCTGTAGCATTGAATGTAAGGTCAACGATGCAGCAGATGGAACAGTCTGTAGGAATTTCTGTTTTTTTTTGAACCAGGTATCTCTGCAGAAAGAAAAGATCAGATTGGGGGAAGAAATAAAGAAAAAAGAAGATATTGCCACGATGCGGTATGTATCTGCTGAAGAAGCATGGGAAATCTATAAGAAGGATGTATTTCAGGGAAATGAAGAACTTTTAGAAGGATTTGAAGGAAACAATCCCATTAAAAGAATCTGATTCCTATGAGATCACATTAAAAGAAGTAAAATCATACAAACAGGTAGTATCGCATTTAGAGACGATTGATGGTGTCAGGAAAGTCCGTTATTCTGAAGGAGCGGCGGAAGGAATGATGAAGATCAATACAATGGGAACGTATCTTGCAGGTGGGATCATTCTGATCTTAATGGCAGTTTCTATTTTCCTCGTGAGCAATACAGTGTCCATTGGAGTTGCAGTCAGAGAAGAGGAAATTTCAATTATGAAGCTGATCGGTGCGGCGAATGGATTTATTAAAGCACCATTTCAGACAGAAGGAATGATCATAGGAATTTTGGGATCATTGATTCCAACAGCGATTATTTTTGCAGGATATGAAGGGATCATCAACTGGATGAATGATAAGTTTCATGTTGTTACAGTCTTTATGAAATTTGTACCAATCCAGCAGATTATGTTATACTTACTTCCGTTAGCATTGTTGGTAGGAATTGTGATCGGGTTGCTTGGAAGTTCTATTACGATCCGAAAGTATTTAAAAGTCTAGGAAGGGGAACTCATGAAAAGAAGATATCAGGCGGGGATCATTATGATGTTAATATCAGCCATGATCGCTTCGAATCTGCCTATGACGACAGTGTTTGCTGCAGCCAAAAAACAACAGGTAAAGCAGGAAACAAAGAAATTAGAAGAACGAAGCCGCAAGATGCAGCAGGAGATCAAAGATCTTGATAAGAAAATGATAAAGAGCAATGATGCGTATGAGGCATGTCAAGAGAAGCTTATTTCTGTACAGAAACAGTTAAAGAAGACACAACAGGAATTAAAAAGAGGCAAAGGCATCCAAAGAAGATCAGTCAAGGATCATGAGTAAGCGCATTAAGTTTCTATATGAAAATGGAAATATGGCATATATGGAAGTCATTTTTGAAGCAAATAATTTTCAGGAGTTCTTAAAAAGAGCTGATTATGTTTCAAAGATCTCAAATATGACAGTAACATGTTTCTGCAATTACAGACAACGGAAGATAAGATCCGAATGGCAACGAAGAGTCTGAAACAGGATTATCAAAATACAAAGACTTTGACTGCTAAGGCAAAGACAGAAAAAGAAAAAACTGGATCAGGCAGCTGCGAAGAAGAAATCTAAGTTAGCTTCTTACCAGAAACAGTTAGCATCTGATAAAGAGTTACTGGCATGGTTTGAGGCAGAGGAGAAACGACAGGAAGAGATGGATCTTGCATCGGCGAAAGATGGTAATGCAGATAACACGACATCGAAAGCACAGTCAGAAAAAGAATACGACAGGAAGTACGGCATCAAAGAATACAACATCAAAGGCTACGACTGAAAGCAAGAAAGAAACTACAACGACAACGTCTCCATCAACAACAGTTTCGTCAGGAAATCTGAGCTGGCCGGTACCGTCTTGTCATAGTATTTCATCAGGGTATGGCTACCGAATTCATCCAGTTACAGGAGTCGAAAACTGCATGCTGGAATTGATATTCCATGTTCAACTGGAACAACGATCGTAGCAGCAGCTTCTGGTACAGTAGTGGATGCTGGATACAATGCATACAATGGCAATTACTTAAAGATCAGCCATGGAAATGGACTGGAAACGATGTATCTGCATTGCTCCAAACTTCTAGTATCCTCAGGGGCAAAGAGTGTCAGGAGGACAGACAATCGCAAAATCGGAGCAACTGGTATGGTATCTGGTGCACATTTGCATTTTGTTGTGAAAAGAATGGAAATTATGTAAATCCTCAAAATTACTTATAACGTCATTACATAAATAGAAAGGAACTAATTTCATGAAGAAGTTTTCAAAAATACTTGTAGGACTACTTGTTGTTGTATGTATTGTGGAAGGTTTTTTTTTCTTTATCGTGCCATATGCGATCCCAAGTACGACACTGCAGACAGCAAGAAAGATTAATCGGATAGAACAGATCATTGATAAATATTATAAAGGTTCTGTTAAGAAGAGTGAGTTGGAAGATTGTACCTATAAAGGTTTAGTTGCAGGACTTGGAGATGTCTATTCACGTATTATTCAGAGGATGATTTTAAGGAATTGGAACAATCTACAAGTGGTGTTTATTATGGAGTTGGAATATATCATGACACAGGATATCAAGACAGGGATCATAACAGTTGTTAAACCAGTGAAAGGAAGTCCGGCAGATGGAAGTGGATTAAAAAAGGTGATGTTTTTAACAAAAGTAGGAAACTATAAATTAAAAACATCGGATGCACTAGATGATATTGTAAAGAAGATCAAAGGTGCAGAAGGAACGAAAGTTAAATTAACATTTACAAGAAATCAGACATCAAAGACTTATACATTTACAAGACAATCGATTGAGAATCCAACAGTTGAAACAAAGATGTTACAAGATAAAGATCGGATATCTTCAGGTTACTGAATTTGATGAAGTAACAGTCAGCCAGTTTCGAAGTGGACTGAAAAGTCTTAAGAAACAAGGTGCAAGAAATTGATCATAGATCTTAGGGATAATCCTGGCGGTTTACTGACAAGTGTAGTAGATATTGCAAAGGACAGATTCTTCCAAAAAGGAACGATTGTTTATACAGAAGATAAGAATGGCAATAAAAAATATTATAAAGATACTAAAAATGAACAGCTTGATATGCCATTATGTGTCTTAGTAAATGGTAACAGTGCAAGTGCAGCGGAGATTCTTTCGGAGCAGTCAAAGATAGAAATACAGGAACACTGGTTGGAGAAACGACATTTGGAAAAGGAATCGTGCAGGGATTTTTTGAAGTTGGGGATGGTTCTTATGTGAAATTGACTTATTCATCTTATATAGATGAAAATAAAAAGAAAAAGGCACATAATAAACAGCAGACCATATAAAATTGTTTGATTTTTTTGCACAGGGAGAAGTTATATGGATCATTTTGAATTAGTATCAGAATATGAGCCAACTGGGGATCAGCCACAGGCGATCGAAGAGAAGCTGACCAAAGGATTTCAAGATGGCAATCAGTTTGGGACTCTAGTTGGTGTAACTGGTTCTGGTAAAACATTTACAATGGCGAACATTATACAGAATTTGAATAAACCGACATTGATCTTGGCACATAATAAGACGTTGGCAGCACAGTTATATAGTGAGTTTAAGGAGTTTTTTCCAAACAATGCGGTAGAGTATTTTGTCTCCTATTATGATTATTACCAGCCAGAGGCCTATGCTCCATCTACCGATACTTATATAGAGAAGGATTCATCGGTCAATGATGAGATTGATAAATTACGACATAGCGCGACAGCAGCATTGATCGAACGAAAAGATGTGATCGTTGTATCAAGTGTTTCCTGTATTTATGGAATTGGTAGCAAAGAAAGTTATTCAGAGATGATGATCTCTTTAAGACCAGGGAATGATAAAGGACAGGGATGAGGTGATTGATGATCTGATCAATATTCAGTATGTAAGAAGCGAACTTGACTTTAAGAGAGGTACTTTCAGAGTTAAAGGGAGATGTGTTGGAGATTTTTCCGGTTTCTACATTTGAAGATGCAGTAAGAGTTGAGTTTTTTGGAGATGAGATTGACCGATTGTGGAATTTGATGTTTTGACAGGTGAAGTAAAGAGAAGCTTGAATTTTGTTGCAATATTCCCGGCATCTCATTATGTTGTACCACAGGAACAGATTGAACGTGCGATCAAAGGGATTAAGGAAGAACTTGCTGAGCAGGTGACATATTTTAAAGAACATGATCAGCTGATCGAAGCACAGAGAATTGCAGAGCGAACGAATTTTGATATTGAAATGTTAAGAGAAACAGGATTTTGTTCTGGGATTGAGAACTACTCCAGACATTTAGCAGGATTAGAACCAGGACAGCCGCCAAGTACGTTAATTGATTTCTTTGGGGATGATTTTTTGATGATCATTGATGAGTCACATATTACTGTTCCACAGATCGGTGGAATGTATGCAGGAGATCAGTCCAGAAAGTCAACGTTGTAGATTTTGGATTTCGTTTGCCTTCTGCGAAAAGGATAACCGTCCTTTGGAATTTGGTGAATTTGAACAGAAGATCGATCAGATGTTATTTGTATCTGCAACACCTGGTAAATACGAAGAAGAGCATGAATTGTTAAGGGCAGAACAGATCATAAGACCAACAGGTTTATTAGACCCAGCAATCGATGTACGTCCGGTGGAAGGACAGATTGATGATCTGTTAGAGAGATTCATAAAGAAACAGACAAAGGCAATAAAGTACTTGTCACAACACTGACCAAGCGAATGGCGGAAGAATTGACCGATTATATGCGTGAAGTTGGTATCCGGGTAAAATATTTACATTCAGATATTGATACATTAGAGCGAATTGAGATCGTGAGAGATTTGAGAATGGGAGTTTTTGATGTATTGGTTGGAATCAACCTGTTAAGAGAAGGCCTGGATATTCCAGAGATTACATTGGTTGCAATTCTTGATGCAGATAAAGAGGGATTCTTGCGTTCTGAGACATCTCTTGTGCAGACGATCGGGCGTGCAGCACGAAACAGTGAAGGACATGTTATTATGTATGCAGATCATATGACAGATTCTATGCATGCAGCGATCACGGAGACAGAACGAAGACGTGAGATTCAGGATGAATATAACAAAGAACATGGAATTACGCCACAGACGATCAAGAAAGATATCAGAGATCTGATCAAGATATCTGATGAACATGAAGAAGAAAAGGTGGATATGAAAAAGATATGGAATCCATGTCCAAGAAAGAATTAAAAAGAAGTGATCGAGCGGTTAAGTAAGAAGATGAATCAGGCAGCAGCAGAATTAAACTTTGAATTGGCTGCACAGCTTAGAGATGAATTAAAGAATTCAAGATCGCATATCAGGAATATGACGATTAAAAGAAGAAATACTAAAACTGATGATAGATTAGAATTAGGAGCTTATCAATGAAGAAAGAAATGATCCGCATCAAAGGTGCGAGAGAAAATAACTTAAAGAATATAGATCTGGAAGTGCCGAGAAACCAGTTTGTTGTATTTACAGGACTGAGTGGTTCTGGAAAATCTTCTCTGGCATTTGACACTATATATGCAGAAGGCCAAAGAAGATATATGGAGTCATTATCTTCATATGCAAGACAGTTCTTGGGGCAGATGGAGAAACCGGATGTAGACAGCATTGAAGGATTATCTCCAGCGATTTCTATTGATCAGAAGTCAACAAACAGAAACCCAAGATCTACAGTAGGCACTGTGACAGAGATCTATGATTATTTTCGATTACTGTACGCAAGAGTCGGAATCCCACATTGTCCAAAGTGTGGGAAACCGATCAGTAAGCAGACCGTAGATCAGATGGTAGATCGTCTGATGCAGTTAGAAGAACGGACAAGAATCCAGCTTCTTGCACCAATCGTACGCGGAAGAAAAGGAGAGCATGTCAAGGTATTTCAGAATGCGAAGAAAAGCGGCTATGTCCGTGTCAGGTGGATGGCAATGTTTATGATCTGTCAGAAGATATACCGATGGAGAAGAATAAGAAACATAACATTGAGATTGTGGTGGATCGTTTAGTGGTCAAACCTGGGATTGAAAACGATTAACAGATTCTATTGAGACCACCTTAAATCTAGCCGATGGATTGATGATGTTGATGTGATAGGCGGAGGAACCAATGAATTTCAGCCAGAGTTTTTCATGTCCGGATTGTGATATCAGCATTGATGAAGTAGAACCAAGAAGCTTTTTCGTTCAATAATCCATTTGGAGCTTGTCCGGTATGCCATGGACTTGGATATAAGATGGAATTTGATGTGGATTTAATGATCCCTGACCAGAAGTTAAGTATTGCAGAAGGGGCGATCCAGGTCTTTGGATGGCAGTCATCAACGGATAAGAAGAGTTACACAAGAGCAATCTTAGATGCGCTGGCAAGAGAATATCATTTTGATCTGGAAACACCATTTAAGGATTATCCACAGGAAATTAAGGATATTTTATTATATGGAACAGGTGGCAGAGAAGTCAAAGTCTATTATAAAGGGCAGAGAGGCGAAGGTGTCTATGATGTCGCATTTGAAGGAATCATCAAGAATGTTGGAAGAAGATATCGTGAAGCATCCCAGAACATGAAAGCAGAATATGAGACATTTATGACGATCACACCTTGCGATGAATGTCATGGACAGCGATTAAAGCAGGAATCACTGGCGGTAACGGTTGCAGATAAGAATATTACCGAGATGTGTGATATGTCAGTTGGGGAAATGGTTTCATTTTTAGAAAAGATGGAATTGAGTGAAAGCCAGAAACTGATCGGAGAACAGGTTTTAAAAGAGATTAAGGCAAGAATCGGATTCTTAAATGATGTAGGACTAGATTATCTGACGTTATCAAGGGCTACTGGAACATTATCTGGTGGAGAAGCGCAGCGAATCCGTCTGGCAACACAGATCGGTTCTGGATTAGTTGGAGTAGCTTATATCTTAGATGAGCCAAGTATCGGACTTCACCAGAGGGATAATGACAAACTGATTCGTACACTTAAGAATCTAAGGGATTTAGGAAATACACTGATCGTTGTGGAGCATGATGAAGATACGATGCTGGCAGCAGATTATATTGTAGATATCGGACCGAAAGCAGGAGAATATGGTGGAGAAGTTGTTGCAACGGGAACTGCAAAACAGATCATGAAGAATAAGAAATCCATCACAGGAGCTTATTTAAGCGGAAAGATCAAGATTCCAGTACCACAAGTCAGAAGAAAACCATCAGGATTCCTAAAAGTAGTCGGGGCACAGGAGAATAATTTAAAGAATATTGATGTAGAAATCCCACTTGGAATTTTCACTTGTGTAACAGGAGTTTCTGGATCAGGAAAGAGTTCTTTAGTCAATCAGATTTTATACAAACGTCTGGCAAAAAAGAACTAAACAGAGCTAAGACGAAACCAGGACTACACAAAGACATCGAAGGATTTGACCAATTAGATAAGATCATAGCGATCGACCAGTCACCGATCGGAAGAACACCAAGATCCAATCCTGCAACTTACACAGGAGTCTTTGATCAGATCAGAGATCTGTTTGCGATGACAAAAGATGCAAAAGCAAAAAGGATACAATAAAGGAAGATTCAGTTTCAACAAGAAAGGCGGGCGATGCGAAGCCTGTGCAGGAGATGGGATCATCAAGATTGAGATGCACTTTTTGCCAGATGTGTATGTGCCATGTGAAGTCTGCAAGGGAAAACGCTATAATAGAGAAACGCTGGAAGTAAAATATAAGGGGAAAGAGTATTTATGATGTTCTGAATATGACAGTGGAAGGAGCCTGTGATTTCTTCTCTAATATTCCATCGATCAGCCGTAAGATGGAGACATTAAGAGATGTTGGATTAGGATACATTCGAGTAGGGCAGCCATCCACAGAATTATCAGGGGAGAAGCACAGAGGATTAAACTGGCAGCAGAATTAAGCAAACGAAGTACAGGAAAGACCATCTATATCCTCGATGAGCCGACGACAGGACTTCATTTTGCAGATGTTCACAAACTGGTGGATATCCTTGCAAGACTGACAGAAGGTGGCAATACTGTGGTTGTGATCGAGCACAATCTGGATGTGATCAAGACCGCGGATTATATTATCGATATGGGCCCTGAAGGTGGATCAGGCGGTGGAACAGTTGTTGCAGCAGGGACACCATCAATATTTTCTGACATGCATAGACAGAGGATAAAAGGTTCCCCAAGAGAAACACGATCATAGCTGATTTTATCAGGAATTCTATACGGGCGATCTGTCTTGGGAGGACAGTGTAATATTGCACCAAATCCACA
>VOFC01003702.1_pt1 | contig 39692 bp, 76 predicted proteins | sample 5384161 | NCBI WGS metagenome assembly VOFC01 (sample SAMN12384722, study PRJNA508395) | human gut metagenome | isolation source: healthy gut B | host: Homo sapiens
TAAGAAAGTTGATATTCCATCTTACAGAGTTAAACCAGGAGATGTTATTGCTATAAAAGAAAATTCTGCAGATCACAAAGGAATTGGAAATAGCATTAGCTAATAAGATTAAAAGAGTTGACTTTATTAATTATGATGAAGCAAAAAGAACTGCTACATATGTTAGATATCCTGAAAGAAAGCCGAATTAAACGCTGAAATCAATGAATCACTAATTGTAGAATTCTATAGTAGAGTATAGTTTATATACTCTATTTTTTTATGCTCACTCTAAGTCTATGGTCTTAGAGTGTTATTTTTAGCCTGTAGTCAAAAAAATAATGTCTATCATATATGCCATAAAATATAGTGCAAAAGATTACAATCACCAAAATAAATACTCTTACTTTCTTGTGTATAATGCCATAAATAAATAATCAAAAAGTTAATAATTTAGCAAAATAAAACAGACTATTATTTAAGCAAAATAATTGACTTTGGTAAAAATATTGTATATAATATTGATTAAGGAAGTATGAAATGAATACAGAAGTTAAAGAGAAGAATGAATTAGAAGAATATAAAGATAAAACATTTGAAGAAATTAAACATATTGATGAATTAGGAAATGAATATTGGGAAGAAGAGAATTAATGAGTGCTTTAGAATATTCAAAATGGGAACACTTTACTAAAAAGCAAAGCAAAAATAAGCTGTAATTTGAGCGGTTTTAATGTAGAAGAACATTTTCCCGTTAAGGGGAAAACGATCGAAATGCCCCAATGGTGCTACTAAAGAAGTAATAGATTATAAATTAAGTAGATACGCTTGTTATTTGATAGTACAAAATGCAAGCCCAGCAAGACATAAGTCTGTCGCGTTGGGTCAAACCTATTTTTGCTGTTCAAACAAGAAAAATGGAATTAACACAAGAAGAATATAATAAACTAAACGAAGACGAAAAAAGACTATATACACGAATAAATATTAAAAACAAAATAAATACTTATTTGATACTGCAAAAAAAAGCAGGTGTAAATAATTATGCAAAGTTTAATGACTATGGTTATAAAGGACTATATGGTGGAGAAAACAGCAAAAGACATTCAAAAAGAAAAGGCATTGACCCTGATAAAAAGAAGAAATACTAGATCATATGGGTAGCAATGAATCAGCAGCAAATTTATTTAGAATTACTCAAACAGATGAAGTAATAAAAACAATAATATTACTGGAGAAAAAACGCTTGTGGCCACTCATCATATGGTAGGGCAAGCAATAAGAAATACTATCATTAAGGTTGGTGGTACCACACCTGAAAAATTAATAACACCTAAAAAATCAATTAAAGAAATTGAAAAAAAGAAGAATCGAAAAAAATTGAAAGTAAATAATTATTTTCAACTTTCAAAGAAATCGAAAGGTTAAATAAAAAAAAGACTAGAACTGCTGGAACAGAACATTTTAAAATATAGAAATAAAGGAAGTGAAAGAATGAAAGATAATTTAATTAAAACTGAAATGAATGTTAATAATAATAAAATAAATGTTATGAGAATTGGAAACGAGGAATATATCTCATTAACCGATTTGGCAAGATATGCTGATGAAGATGATCCTAGATATCCAATACAAAACTGGATGAGAAATAAAGATGTTATTTCTTATCTAGGATTATGGGAAAAACTTAATAACGAAAAATTTCAAAGGTGTCGAATTCGACACGTTTAAAAATGAAGCTGGTAGTAATAAGTTTAAAAATATCTCCACAAAATGGATTAAAGAAACTAATGCAATTGGTATTATATCAAAATCAGGTAACAATGGTGGCACATTTGCTCACTCTGGATATTGCATTAGAATTTGCAAGTTGGCTAAGTCCCGAGTTTAAATTTATATTTAATCAAAGAATTTGAAAGATTAAAAGAAATGAAGTTGTATCAAGAAAAAAAATTGAGTGGAATGCAAGTAGAGGTATTATCTAAGGCAAATTATAGAATACATACAGACGCAATTAAAAATTCAATTATTCCTAATTTAGTTACAGATTTTCAAAAAGCTCATATATCCAAACTGAAGCAGATTTGTTTAAATGTTGCCTTATTTGGAATGACAGCATAAAGAATGGAAAAACTCAAACTTAAAAAGGTAATCAAAGAGATTATGCCGATATTAGACAATTATTAGTGCTTTGGTAAATATAGAGAATTTAAAATGCTATATCGACAACATTAATATTCCACAATCTATAAGAATAGAAAAAATTAAATAAAAGTTGTTATACAACAATTAGAGATTTTGAAAAAATAATAAAAATTTAGAAGAATTAAATACTAACTCAATAAAACAAATAGATACAAAAAACAAAAATAAAAAATCTTTAATATATTTATGGAAGATGGTAGCCCTTATGGTTTCAGCGATTATAATACACAAAATGAAAGGTCCTTATCTAATATAAAAAATTAGACTGGAACCAATCTAATCAAAAAGAATAACTAGAAAAAATTGCTTTATATTATACTTTCAATCTAATTCAAAATAAACTTGTCAAAAACCTCTGCTCTACCGACTGAGCTATGGAGCCAAAATGGCGGTCCGTACGGGATTCGAACCCGTGATCTTTCTGCGTGACAGGCAGACGTCATAGGCCTCTAGACTAACGGACCATTGGTTGCGGGAGTAGGATTTGAACCTACGGCCTTTGGGTTATGAGCCCAACGAGCTACCGGACTGCTACTATCCCGCGATAACTAATTTTAAATTGGCGGAGGAAAAGGGATTCGAACCCCTGCGCCGCTTTCACGACCTGTCGGTTTTCAAGACATTTTTTTCTAATAATCAGATACATAAGATAAGAAACTATTAACAAAATAACAATACCATAATTCAAATTAAATACTTGTGAGCCATGGCAATCAAATAACCAATACCCTCTTTAGATACCAAAAATTCTCCCCATTATAACACCAATAAGTGTCATACTAATATTAATCTTAAGACTACTAATTATTGTAGGATAACTACTAGGTAAAATAACATACCTAAATATTTGCCTTTTGAGGCCTTAAAAGGACTTTAGTAGATTAATTCTATTTTTGGTCTGTAGAAATAAAACCATTATATACTGTAATAATCGTAACAATAACAGATATCAAAAGAGCCATAATAATAATAGATTTAATATTAGCGCCAAAATAAATAATAATAATTGGACCAATAGCCACCTTAGGTAGACTATTAATAATAGTTAAATAAGGATCAAATATTCTATAAAAAAGTTAGAATACCATAATACAATAGCTTTACAACTATACCAATCAAAGTACCAATACCAAAGCTAATAAGAGTTTCATATATCGTAGTCCATATATGATTAAACAAATTACCATCATTATATAATTTAATAATTGTATTAACAATCCTACTAGGGAGAAGAACTAATAAAAGTATTAATAACCTCATACTTAGCAAGTAATTCCCAAATAACTATAAGACTTACAATAAGTAGTATTTGCACAAGATGTACTAGTATACTTATAATTTTTTTTTTTTTTCTTATAAATCTTTTATGTTCATCACTATACATGGAAATCAATATCCTTCCATATCTTATCATAATAATCTTTAAATTCTTCAGTATTTCTATTACCAATAGGAGTACTCTTATTCATCATTTCAATATTATAAATACTCTTAACCTTCGCCGGTCTATTAGATAACACAACCACCCTATCAGCCATTGAAATAGCTCCCGCTACATCATGTGTTATCATAATTGTAGTCTTCTTTTCTTTTTTAATAATCTTCCAAACATCATCAGATACAGCAAGTCTTGTTTGATAATAAAGCACTAAAAGGTTCATCAAGGAGAAGTATATCTGGATTAATAGCCAGTGTTCTAATCAAAGCTACCCTTTGTCTCATACCACCAGATAGATTCCTCGGATACTTATACGCAAAGTCAGATAGACCATAAGTCTCCAAAAGGAATTTAACTCTATCAATATTTTCCTTAGTAACTTCTTTTTTTAATCTTAACCCCAGAAGGCAATTATCTAATATATTAAGCCAAAGGAAACAAAAGTATCATTCTGAAGATATATCCCATTCTAAGTTCATCTTTAGAATATAATATCTCACCAGAAGACTTATCCTCAAGTCCACACAAGATTGAAAGAAGTGTCGTCTTACCACATCCAGATGGACCTACTATTGCAACAAACTCACCATCCTTAATATTTAAATTCAAATTATCAATTGCAGATATTTCACTTTTATTTGTATGATATACCTTTGATAAATTACTTATCTCCAATATATTATCTGAATTCACTAAAGTATTCATCGTAAATCAGTTTATCATACGAAACATACTCATCAAGTTCTCCTAGAAGCCTTCATAATATCTTGAATATGTTTCCATTCATCTTCATCAATAGCAATAGTATCTCCATGCATCAGATTCTTTTATATCTCTTTACCATTGTAGTTAAATCATCAATTGAAGTATCAGGAAAGAAAGATACAATAGTCTCAGCAACTACCTTAGGTTCATTTTTCCTTAACAAACTTTAATCCTTTTTGAATAGCCTTAGAAAAACCTTCAATAAGTTCAGGATTAGCCTTTATAAAACTACTCTTAGCATTATAAGCTGTATAAGGAACAGCACCACCATAAGTACCAACACCAGGCAACTACGCAATTTGCTAGCCTTGCTTTTCTACTGAAGTAGCATTAGGTTCAAATAAAGTAACAAAGTCGCCAGTACCACCAATAAATGCTCCCTCCATTGCAGGAAAGCAACTGATGTATCAATGCTTAAATCTTTGGTAGGATCAATATCTAAAGAGCATATCTATGAAGCTTCTTGTGCTTGCTTCTTATACGCCCAGTTTGGGGTGAGTGCTGGAAGATAAGAAAGCTGGGCGACCGTAATGGCATACGGTATCGACCCACCTTCACGGAGACCTACGCTTGTTACTGGCCTATACATGACAACATTGACGGACTGGTAACGACTTAGGAGTAAAACCTACTATGTGGGGCAACTTACGAGTAGTGTAGCTTGTCTTGAGTGAATATTTGGGGATAAATGAACAAGATATTTTGTTTAGGCCAAAACATAATATCTATTGCATTTTGAAACATTGTTTGCAAAAAGAGAATTAATAATAGTTTGGTTTGTTGAGGAAATCTCCTAGAGTGTCTTATATAGGATTACAGTGTGTACTAAGTGGTAATCAAGTCATATATCTGGTGACAGTATATAAAAATAGTAATCAAATAGTTCATATGACTGCAAAAGTATTATCAATATTTGAAAAAGAAGAAAAAATAAACTTCTTTTTTATTTTTTAGATAATAAAATTAATTAGGTGATACTGTGAAAAATATAGTAAAATACTTTTTTAACAGCAGTAATAATAATAAGTCTATTTGGAACATTAATGATATATTCATCTTCTTATGTATGGGCAGAGTATAAGTTTAATGATCCATATAAATATTTAAAAATCACAAAAAGTATATTCTTAAAACTAGGATATATAGTTATGTTTATTGTAAGTAAGTTCCTTATCAAAACTATAAAAAACTATCTAATATTATTTTCTTTATATGTTTAGGTATGTTAGCACTAATTACTAATTAAAGCTTTCTTTAGGAACAGTAAAAAATGGTAGTAGAAGTTGGTTTTGGTATAGGAGGGACTAGGAGTACAACCATCAGAATTTACTAAATTAGGACTAATAATATTTACTTCTAAATATTTAGAAAATAATAATAAAGACTTAAAAGATATAAAAAGGAGTTCTTCCTATATTAGGAGTACTCTTTCTAGTATTTGCCCTTATAATGTTAGAACCAGACTTTGGTACAGGAATAGTAATAGTTATGACTATCCATAGTATTACTATTTGTAAGTGTGTTAAAATGAACTTCTTTATCAAACTAGGAGTATTAGGACTACTAGGGTAGTAGTATTAGTAATAATAGCCCCATACCGAATGGAAAGAATATATCATTTATTAATCCTTGGTCTGATCCTCTTGGTAGTGGTTTTTCAAATAATCCAAAGTTTATATGCAATAGGTCAGGAGGCCTACTAGGATTAGGCTTTGGTAACTCAATACAAAAAACACTTCTATTTACCAGAACCACAAACAGATTTTATCTTCTCAATAATAAGTGAAGAATTTGGTTTTCTAGGAGTTATAATTGTAGCCACTCTATTCATAACTATAATCTATTCTGGATTTAAAATAGCTATGAAATATTATTTTTAATATAAAACCTACTATCCAGAATAATTTAACAATATCATTCTCTTTCCATCCTAATCTTTCAAAATGATGATGGATAGGAGTCATTAAAAACTCTTTTCTTTTTAATAATACAACTGAGGATATCTGAATAATAACAGTTAATGTTTCTATTACAAATACTCCTCCTATTACCCAAGTGATAATTCATGCGATGTTAAGATAGCTATCGTAGCCATTGTAGCACCAAGGGTTAAACTACCAGTATCGCCCATAAATACTTTTAGCAGGATTTGAATTATATACCAGAAAGCCCATAATACTTCCCATTAGTATAAAACAAAAAATACCCATATCGCTATTACCTTCAATCCACCAACTACCCATTGCTATAAAACCAAAAGCCAAAAAAGCAATTTGCAGATAACCCTCCTGCTAAACCATCTAATCCATCAGTTAAGTTAACAGCATTAGAAGATCCTACTAATAAGAATAAGATAAATACTCCATAGAACCAACCTAAGTTCCAATCAATACCTAAAGCTGATATTCTTAAATAAGAATCTCCTGCTGTATATTGTCTAAATAATACATAAAATACTAAAGCTACTACAATAAGTTGAAGTAATATCTTTTGAAATTGTGTAAAGTCCTTTATTAGATTTTCTTCTAAGACTAATAAAATCGTCTAAAAGCCTATTAAAGCATATGATAAGAAAACAAATAGTACAATCATTAAATTAACCGAGTATTCTATCTTTCCTGTCAAAAATAAAAATACAGTTATTGCAATAGTAGGAATTATAAATATAAGTCCTCCCCATAGTAGGAGTACCAGCCTTTACTTCTATGAGCCTCCAACATAAATATTAATATTTTGTCCTGCTTTTTAATTTCTTCAAAAAAAATGGAATAGCTATAAGTCAAATATTGTTGAACTAATAAAACCAAGCATTAAAAAGCAAATAATGACTTCGTTAAAGTTAGCATTCTATCACTCCATTTCTAATATCACTTCTATTATACCATACATATTTTTTAAATAAATAGTATCTTTTTATTACTTTACACCAATTTGTAAACTATTTAATTCTTAATTTTTTAATTTGACTAGAAGTTTAAAGTATCAATATAATCACAAGGATTAATATTATCTCTATCATCAAATAATCTTTCAAAACATCCAATTAATTCTTTATCAATACCAATATCACTCATTCTAGTAAGAAAATCATAAAAATTCATTCATACTAATACCATTTATCTTACCATTGTATAAGTAATTTAAGATAACAATACTATAACAATAAATATCCGTATTTTCATCTACTATATAAGAAGCTAAAAATAAGGATTACTCATATCAATCTTATATTTAGGAGTATTACACTTTGCAAATAAAGAAACAGGACTTAAATATTTAACTACAGGATTACTATCTTCACTAAACTTACCACCATCAAATCAATAGTACGAAGAACCCCTGCCTTATCCACAATAAAGTTATCTTCATGAATATCCGCTAAATAAAATTATTTTTTAACTCCGTATTTTTTCTAATATTCTCCATTTGTCTAAGTATAGTGCCTATTCTTTTTAAATAGTTTTTCTTTCTTTCTAAAGAAACATTATCATCTTTTAAAAACCACACTAAGGTTATTACCATAAACATAATTAATAGCAAAAACTTAATAATATCATCCACTTTAACTAAGAAATCAGGTATAACAAAATCACTAGGAAGATAATCTCTATATTTATTTAGTAAACTAACTGCATTAAAATGTTTTTGAAAATCATCTTCAGTAAAATCATCAAAGTTTTTTAATAATCTAAGTACATTATTATATCTAAAAAGTAATAAATCTCCTTTGCATTAAAAAGTCAAGTGATAATTTTTTAAATTACCAATATCTTCACTAGTCATATTAATTATTTCCATAATAACCCCCATTAATTGCTGGATATTATATCATAATTAAGTTAAAAATGCAAATTATCCCAAATATTTATTAGTATCACTATATTCTATTACAAAATCCATATTTTTAGAAGTATCATCTTTTTTAATTTTCATTACTATATATAAAAAGATAAGTATCACTACTTACCATTTAAATAAAAGTCTAACATTTCATTTACTATATCTTCATATAAATCTTGTTCATGTTTAATAGTATCTATCAAAAACAATTTATCATTTTTATAGTTTTTTAAGTCCTCTCATATAAAATGGTTTATCATTATCAAGTACTATAAATGGCATTATATTATTTCTCAAACATTCTCTAAACATAATCATACGTCCTACTCTGCCATTGCCATCGCCAAAGGGATGAATAAGTTCAAACTTATAATGAAAATCTATAATATCTTCTATAGTAACATTCTTTATTTTTATATTCTAATAATAAATTACCAATATCTTTTTCCACATCTTCAGGAGCAGATGTATCAATAACATTTATTAATCCAATTTTATTAGGTATTATTTTAAAACCACCTACATTATATCTTGGATTTTCTTCATCAGTAGTATTACGTTTTAATATTTTATTCATATTTATTATCATTTCTTTAGATAAATCATCATTCAAAGTATCCAAAGTATAATCAAATAATCTAAAATGATTTTTTCATTTCTATCAAATCATCTAATTTAATTGTTTCATCACTTTTTGGGAATAAATGAATCAGTCTCAAAAAATTTCTTCAGTTTCATCTTCACTTAATCTTCCACCTTCAATTTTATTTGAATTATAAGCAAAATTAACCTGAGAATAATGATATATATTCCCCTTAAACTTAGATTTTCTTTTGCTGAATAAGTTCTTCTTTTAGTCTAGCTATTTCCATAAATAACTCCCTTCATCAATAACATTACACGTTACTATTGTACCAAATTTCTAAAGAAAAGTCATTATTTAATGCAAATTATCCCAAATATAATCTAATACTAGAACCCTCTATTAATCTAGTACCACCTTCTGAGACTGATTAATAACATTATCCCCACTACCACTATATTCTATTACAAAATCTTTAAGTTTAAGTAGCTTTCTTTCTTAGATAATCCAATAACATTCTCTACATCATAGTATTTTTTATCATACCATTGATATTTTTTTCTGTACCACCATCTTAAACTTTTCAATATTTAAAGCCACTATTGCATCCTCCATAATATTTTTAACAATGGAGCACTAACTGTACCACCATACTGTGTAACTCCTTTTGGATTATCAATAGCCAGATATACCACAATACTTTAGGATCATTCGCAGGTAAAAACCAATAAAAAGAAACTATATAATTTCCAGACATATATACACCATTATTAACCTTTTTGAGCAGTACCTGTTTTACCTCCCACCCTATAACCATCTATATAAGCATTACGACCAGTACCTAAAAAAGAAACAACTGACTCTAAAGTCATTCTTACTTGTTTTTCACTAGTATCCTTAGTAACAATATTCTTCTAACAAAGTAGGTTTAATCTCATTAACAATTTGTCCAGTTTCATGTTCCACTACTCTTTTTAACTATATATGGTTTATACAAAGTACCACCATTAATTGCTGCACTAACCGCTGTAACTTGTTGTATAGGAGTCTATTAAATGAAACTTTTTACCCAAATTATCAGAGAATGTATTGATACTTTCTCCTGTCTTAATAAAAATATCCAATTTAATTTGTTTATCATTTTGTTTATGAACTATTATTCTATCTATTAGTTCATTAAATACATCACTATAGCATTCATTATCTTCTAAACATTTTTCTAATGAACTTTTAATTTCATTAATTTTATTTTCTATATAGTTTTTATTTTTCTTATTATTTTTTAATTCATCTATTTTTTTCTTGATAGGTATTTATTTCTTCATTAAGAATATTTACTTGTCTTTTATAATCTTCTTTAGATAAGTATTCTTCCATAACAAGTTCTAATAATTTATCTTTTTTATTATTTAAAACTAATATTTTTGATTCTAAATTTTAATATCTAATTCACTATTATTAGTTTCTAAATAGTTTTTTACACTCACTTAATATCTCATCAAAGATAGTTTTTTTCTTTTAAATAATTTATTAAACATATCCTTAAATACTTCACCTAATTCAAATTCAAATACTCTAGGATTAGAACAACCTTTTTAAACTTTCTTTTCTATAAACTTGACATTCCCATACAGGATTATTTTTTTCTTTTTCCCGCACTTGACCTATGATAAGTTAAATTATGGCAGCCACAATATATTTTACCTGAATAAGTATATCTATTTTTAAATACAGCTTTATTAACTGCCCGATTAGTAAAACTATCTTGTCTTTCTTTTTAATTTGATATTAGCTCTTTCCCATAGTTCTTCAGATACTATTGGTTGGAACATTTTCATAATCTTTATAAATAATCCAATCAGATTTATTTAATCTTTTCTTTTGTTTAGTACGATAATCTAGTACTTTTGATTTATGTCCACAATAATATCCTTTATATTTAGGATTTTCTATAATTCTTGTAAGGATTGTAGTATCTATTCGTTTACCAGTTTTGCTCTTATATCCTAAACTATATAAATATCTTGATACTTTAGATAATCCATCAGTAGTATTAGCATATCTATCGAATATTATCTTAATCATTTTGCTTGTTCTTCATCAATTACTAATTTTCCTTTATCCTTTACATAACCATAAATATTAGAACAACCTAATACCACACCATTATCAATACTCCTTTTCATTCCAAATGAAACTCTTTTTCAGAAAGTCTTCTAACTTCATCTTGAGCAATTGAAGACATCATTGTAAGCCTAAGTTCAGAATCAGGAAGTATTGTATTAATATTATCATTTAAAAATATACACCAACACCATTTGCGAGTAATTCTTGAGTATACATAATACTATCTAAAGTACTTCTTGAAAATCTTGATATTTTCTTTAGTTAATATCAAATCAAATTTATACTTTTTTAGCATCTTCAATCATTCTTAAAAATTCTTCACGTTTTTTAACCTGTGTACCACTAATACCTTCATCAATATATGAACCTATAAATTTCCAGTTAGGAACTTTACTTATATAATCATTAAAGAAAGATATTTGACTTTGTAAAGAATGTAATTGTTCATCTTTATCAGTTGATACTCTGGCATAAAAAAACATACCCTTAAATTTAATTCTTGTAACGGAACACCTTTCATAATATTATTCCTAACTGTATATAAGTCCATAATCACACCTCCTAAGTTAATAGTTTATAATTATCTATATTCTTTATATATTTATCATCAATTTTACTTTTTTCTAATTCTATTTTATGGAACAATTTATTAATACAAAAATTATACATTCCATCATCAATAGTATTATTTCTTTTTAAATATTCAAGTAATTTAATACTTGTTTCTATTTCAATAATTTTTGATGGAACTTTATTTTCATTTTCCATATACTTTGTCCTTTCTTTTTAAGTTTATTTTTACAAAAACTAAAAAAGAACTTAAGGTATTAAGTTCTACAAAAAATTTAAAAACTTATATACCTCAAAGGACAAAAATTAGACTAAATCATCATTTGAAATAAATTAAGTTTTCAAATAACAATTTAGTTTTTAATATTAATATTTTAAAATTTTTCTAGCTATTTCATAGCCATCAATACTATCAGGTAATAACTCATCATGTTCTATAACTAAGAATAATTCTGCAATTACATCTTTCTTTTTTTTTAAATGATAATCTTTCAAATATTCGTATCATCTTTTATATTCTTTTTGGATAAAGACGATAAAGATTATAATTATAGTTCCAACGCTCATTAATCTCATTAACTAAATAAGGATAATCAATACTACTCGGATTAAATATTTCTATATCAATACTATCATCAAGTAAACTATGATTTACCTCACTTAAACTATTAATTTGATCTCTATCCCATAAGTTAAAAACATAGCTAATAAATTTTAGTTTATCATCTCTATCAAGTTCATTTATTTTTATAACTAATTCTTTTACTTCATTACTTGTATTTTTTTAAATACATATCAAACACACTCCTTCATCTTCAATTTAAGCCATTTTAAGAGACTTTATTTTTTATACTAATAACTGATTAAGATTAATATTAAAGTCTCTTATTTCTTAAATTAGATATCAATAAATTAAAATTTAGTTTTAACATTTATCACTTAAAAAAAATGAATTTTGCAAGAGTTTTTTATAAAAAAAATTTAATTTTTGGTTTTATCTATTTTATCTTTGTTTTTTTACTTAATCTTTTTAGTTATTAATACTATCTAATTATCCATATATGGTTGTTCAGTGTGTACTTTTTGGGTATATTGTTTTTCATAAACAATATAGTTATATAAAAATTTTCCATCTCTAGAATGTCCTTTTTCAATAATTAAATATCTATTTTCTTCTAATTCTTTTAGTGCATTAGTAATAGCTAACTTACTTTCTTTACAGAAAAGTCTTAAACCATTAATATTAAAATTCCATACATCAGGTAAAGATAACATTAAAGTTAATAATCCTTTTTGCCTTTAAAGATATATTTTATCTTCTAAATAAGTGTTATCAATCTTCGTATAATTAGTAAGTTTTCTGTTCTTATTACCATAATATTTTTCCTCCTTCCATTTTAAATTCATAATCTTTTTTATATCTTTCTACATAAGATCTATACCCTAGTTCTAATAAATAGATAAACATTTTGTTCATACTAAAATTATTTTTAATTGCTAAAAGTTGTATCCTAGTTTTTTAAATTGTTATCTATTCTTAATGTAGTTCTTTCAGTACATCTCATAAAAAAATTTCCTCCATTCTTTAAAAATTATGAGTAGCCACTTTTACTATTTTTTAAACTATTTTTTGAGTAAAAATACTGCATATTTTTAATGGGCATAAAGAGAACGACACCACAATCTTATATTTAACTTATAAAATAAAGTAAATATAGTGGTGTCTTACTATTTTTGCACTTGCAAAATGACTACTTTTATAGTAGCAAGTGGCTACTCAACTATTAATTACCTTTTAATTACAACAAAAAAGTGGCTACTCTTTTTAAATAAAAGTGACCACTCATAGCTAATTCATTAAAAAATATGTGCTTCCTCTAGTTTTTAATTTTTATACCACCTTCTTTCAAAATAAAAAGAGAAGAACGTAGTTTCTCTCCACATAATTTTTCATATTTTACTATATTATACCACTTGACAAATCACGGTCAAGTTTATTTCATGACAAATTTATGTCGTTTTATGTATATTTTATGTTGTTTATAATTTTTAACTATTTTACTATTAATTTAGATCAATATCATCAATTTTATCTGACTCATTTTTCATTGTTAGTAGAATACTATTAATTTCTATTTTTATTTTATTATATTCATCATTATCAATGATATCTTTTACTAAGTACTCAGGATCTTCTAAAATATACTCATTAATATAAATTTGTAATTCATTATTTGAGTTATAAATATTATCGGTATATGCCACGTAATCTTTATTAAATTCATCACTATGATAAGTTAAAAAAATAGCATCATATTCTTTTTTAGATTACCATCTTTATCAATTGCATTTATTTTCATTATTTTCCTCTTCCTTTCACAAAATCTACACTTTCTATTTCTTCATTTTGTTTTAATATAACGCCATGCTCTTTTAACAATAGTATCATCCATTGCTTTGGTTTCATCAAAAGAATTAACATTAGATAAATCTAATCGTTCACCAACATTTGTGCATATTGTATAAAATTTTCCACCTTTATTTTTTAAAATTAGGAATAACGTATATATTAACCTTTCTTGTTGGTTCTTCTTTAGAAATTCTTACTTTAATATCTTTATCTAGATTAGGCAATATATTCTTATATCTAGCATACCAAGTAAACATATCAGTACCATCAGAAAATCTACTTTCTTGTAGAAAAGGAATATATCCCAAGTTAGAAACTGTATCTAACAATTCTTTAATTCTATCATCAATTGATAAAGCATTTTTATTGTATATTTGTAAATGAAGCAATAATTTTTCAACAAACTCAGAATCAAAAGATTCTAATTTATCATAAATAGTTCTGACATCAATTCCATCTTGAATAATTACTTCCCCATGATTAGGAATTCTTTTTTAACTTTTTAATTATATTAATAAACTCTACTTTTACAAATGACCAAATAGAAAGCTAAATCTAGTTCTTGATATTCTTTTTAAACTATTATGAATAATTGTTTCAAAATTTCTATTTTTTCCTTTATAATTCATATACCATGAATGCATTTCATCATTATCACTAAAATATGATTCTCCATATAGTGGTATTTGATTATTTTCATTTATATAATTTATAAATTCCTGTTCTTTTTCTTCATTAGAGAGTATTTTTAAATCAAAATTACTTAATATCTCGTTTATTTCAGTAAAGAAATTCTTATATTTTTCAATCTTAGATATTTTATTAAACCACAACCTCATATCTTCGTTATCACTAAATCTTACTTCCCATATTCTAGGCATTTTGTGTTCTCTAGTAACAAACTCTTTAAATTCTATTTTTCTTTTTTCAAATAATTCTTTAGACATATTATATACCTCCGTTACTTTCCAAGAAGTCTTTTAAGCTTTATATTTTCTTCTTCTAAAGCTTTAACTTCTTGTGATAATTTAGAAACCTCTCCTCTATATAACTTATTTAGAATCTTCAAGTTCTTCAAGAGGTAATTCATCTAAACTTATAGTTTTATTATCTAAATTCTTTTTTATTATTAATCATAGTTTTATATTCTTCTAATTCAACTATTTTATCATTCATATTACATAGCCCTCCTATAAGAAGAATTTAATTCTTCAGTTAATTCTTGATTTTCAATATTTAATTGTTGTTTTCTTAATAGTAATGAATCTCTTAATTCTATTAATGATTTAACATCTTTTTTAGTCTTATCTAATGTATCAATATATTCATCTATATTTTTAAACTCAGGTTGTTGTTTTCTTCTTCTATTATAGTTTAAATATTCCATAACTGCATTTCTGGCAGAATCATATTTTGCATCATTATAGCTATTATTATAAAATAGTAAAGGAATGATATTCTTTATAGAATAGTGGTTCCAAAATTGACTAGTATTTAATCCATCGATGTGTTCATATCCTTCAAATGGGACTTTTTGTTTGTTGCAGAAAAAATGTTATTATCATCTGGAATGTTGTTAATATAATTTGTATATTTAGAATTTGATAGCATTTCTATAAATTTTTCTATTCTATATTTTAGATTATTTTTTTATTAACAAAATTATAATCATTTATTGCTTTTAATGCCTTATTTAATTTAATTAGTTTTTGTTCTTCTTCAAAAGTTTTTTCTTCTTTTTTTCTTTTTTTACTTTATTTATTGTTTTGTATAATTCTATCAATTTATTTTTTAATGTATTTATTGTTTGTATAATTTTCTATCTAATTAATATTTATGATCCCCAAAAAATTTAATTAGTTTTTGTTCTTCATCTTGTAGTGTTTAAATTCAGTTTTTTGAATATGTTCATTTGAATCCTTCAAACTGGAACCTTCATATCCTTTATTTTTATTTTTCAAAAATATTATTTTCATCAGGAGTTCCATTTACATAATTAGTATATTTAGGGGTTTGATAGCATTTCTATAAATATTTTTTTCTATTCTATATTTTAGATTATTTTTGTTAACAAAATTATAATCTTCTATTGCTTTTAATGCCTTATTTAATTTAATTATTTATTTTTGTTCTTCTTCAAAATAACTGTGTTTTTTCTCTTTACTTTCAAATGGAAATTTTCTTATTTTTTCAAAAATGTATTTATTGTTTGTTCTATAATTTTATTCTTGATTTATTTGTCCAAAATTATAATCAAAAATTTAATTTAGTGTTTAAACTTATTTTTTTATATGTTCATATCCTTCAAATGGACGATTTTTATTTAATCCATTTTAGTTCATATCCTTCAAAAAAATATTATTTTCATCAGGAGTTCCATTTGCATAATTAGTATATTTAGGGTTTGATAGCATTTCTATAAATTTTTCTATTCTATATTTTAGGTTATTTTGATTGACAAAATTATAATCGTCTATTGCTTTTAATGCCTTATTTAATTTAATTAGTTTTTGTTCTTCTTCAAATGTTTTTTCTTCTTTACTTTCTAACTTATTTTTTTAATGTATTTATTGTTTGTATAATTCTATCTGAATTATGTGTCCAAAAACGACTAGTATTTAATCCATTTATATGCTCATATCCTTCAAATGGAACTTTATTATTTTTAACAAAAATATTATTTTCATCAGAAATTCCATTTACATAATTAGTATATTTAGGGTTTGATAGCATTTCTATAAATATTCTAATTTTACTTTTGTGACTGATTCTAATAGAATTTAGAAAATAAGTTATATCTTCTTGATGTGGATTATACTTATATAATATATTTTCTTCTTCTATATCAGCAAGACTTTCAAAATAATCATTAATTTCCTTATTATTATCTTTTACTAATTCATTAATAAAAGATAATCTTGCTCTTATTTCACTTTCATAGTCTTTAGTTTTTAAGGAACTTAACAATTTATTCATATCAATATTCAAAGAATATGATAAATAACTTTTGAACTTTCACCTAATGTTTCTTTAAATACTGTTTGCACAGCATTAATTACTTTTTCAAGTTCATCAATATTGCCAAATGTGTTTTGTTCTTTTTAAACTATTTAACTGAGAATTATATTTTGATACATCTCTATTTTTTTAGATAATTCATTTATTAAATCATTAATTAATTGATAATAGGTTATAGTTTGCTGAATATTTATATTGGTTTGGTTACTCGTTTTATCTTTTTAAATCTATTGATAAATCATCATTTTCAATATAATCATCACTATTTAACGAATTATCATAATCATATAATTCTTCTTCAGTTGGTTCCTTAAAGGCTAAAGTATATGCTTCTAACATATATTGAATTAATCTTTCTAATCTATCATAATTAAAATAATTTTGTTCTTGCCACCATACCAAAAGATTAGCCTCATCTCTTTTTGATAAATTTACTTTATCTAAAATAGGAATGCAATTAAATAATACAGTACCACCATTACTTGATACTGGTAATATGTGTTCTAAATGAGCAGTAGATAAATCACTTATTATTTCACCACTATAAGGGCATCTGTATGCAACAATATCTTCTTTATTTTCAGTATAATTTCCATTAGAATCAACTCCAAAGTATTTAAGGGCTAGTGCATTCATTTGTCTTCTATATAATTCTGATACTAATCCTCTATCAGCAGTTCTTCTTAAGTTTCCATCAACTTGACTATAGCTAATTAAATTTTCTACTAAATATTCATACATATTAACACCACCTATATAATTCCTACAATTTCATCTATTTTTTTTATTTATTATATTAGGATTATTTAATATTATTTTTTTTTTAATATTATCAATAGAATAATTCTTATTTAAATAATCAATGATTTTATCAAATTCTAAAAGGACTACATGTATAAATATTACTATTATTATTCACCAAATATTTAATTTGCTCATTAGATAAATTTAATTTATTAATATATATTTCATCAAATGCATTTTTTTCTCTTTGAAGATAAAGTTAATATAAATGGATTGATATTAGCTAAACTAATTATTTCTTTATTATTTAATCCTTTACCTGCGAAAAAAATTTATATTTTCTTCAACTTTATCTAAAGATACAAAATACATATCTTCATTTAATTCTTCAAATCTATCTAAATTTTTCTTTACTAAATCCATAATTTATTAAGTATTCATATATTTCATTTTTCATATAATTCAAACTCCTATCAATTAAACAGTTACTAGTTCTTGTTCTAATATATCTATTATTTGCTTTATTGCATCAATAGTATCTTCAAATTTCACATTTCTTACATAGTTAAGTTTCCTACTATAATTATCAAATAATTCTTTTTAATACAATACTATCTTTTATTATTTCAAATATAGCATTTAAGTATTCTATATTAAAATTTGTGTTTCTATGTTTAAAAAGTTCTTTCTATTGCTTTAACAAGTGTAACTTTATTTACTTTATCAATATGATTATTAACTATGATATACATATCATAAAAATCCTTTGCTCTAGTCGTAGAAATATTTTTACTAATTATACTTTCAAATTTTTTCAGCAATTATAGTTTCAATTGTATATGCCATAATGTTAATAGTTTTATCTTCAAAAATAGAATTATATTTATATTTTATTTCTCTTGTGTGATGATATCTCCAGTAGTTACTTCTATAAAGAAATGGGTTTTTAATTTATCAAATTCTCCATATACATTTATTCTATAACCACTATAAAAATCATCTAATCTAATATCTTTAACACTTTCAATTTTAAAGATAAAACCATCTTCTATATCTATTGATAATATTTCTTCAAAAAAAATATTTTTAATAGATTCTTCATTAAGTGGAATACTTTTTTAAAAGTAGCATCTATATCTTTTGTAGTTCTCATATCGCTTCCTATAATTGAAGAAAGTAATACACCACCCTTTAAAATTATATTATCTTTATACTTGCTTTTTTCTAATCTCATTAATACATGTTCAAAGAAAAACATTTGATGAAGATGTAGTGATACATCATTCTTCCATTAGCACGCTTTTTAATAAGGGCATTAAGTTTATTGCTATTCATTATAAAATCACTTGCATAATTTCCGCTACTTCTTTTTTCAATATTTAATTTTTTTGAATACTTAGCAAGTTTTAGCATATCTTTATCTTTTCTTTCAGCATACCATTTTAAAGCTTTAGTATATATTTCTTTATCCATATGATTTTTTATCTTTAATAATATCACAAATAGTTCTTTCAACATCATAACATTTAATATCCATACCGAATGGAGATTTAATAGTTTCCATTCCTAAATTTAAAATGTTATTATCTACATAGTGAAGTGATACAGCATCAATATTTTGTAATGGTCCACCATAACCACGAGGTACAGTAATATCAAAATATAATGGTGTTCTATCTGATAGTTCATGTAAAAAATAAAGATGTAGTATAAGAAAATATAGCATTTTTACTTTTTAGAAATTATTTTATAATAATCATCATTAATCATATTAGGTAATGAATAGTATCCAGTTGATACTCTCTCTAATATTCCACCATCACATAGTCTTTTTTAATGCCATTTTGTTTAGTCCATTATCTACCACTTCTTTTAGTAGTAATGTATCCATCATTTTTTTTGTACTAATTGTAAAATTTTTTCTAAATCACTCATAAGTAACACCTCTCTTATAATAATTATACAATAATAAATCATAAAAGAAAATAGTTTTTGTTACTTTTTTAATTATTTTTTTCAAATGTTTTAATTTTAAAAGTAACATTTTTACAAACAAAAAGCCAACTTATCATCGTTGACTCTTCTGGCAAATATGCAATTATTTATAAATAATGCATTATTTATAAATAATTGTTTACACCTTTGTAAGCTTTTTGACATACTCACACTCTTTATTTGCTACTTGCATAATTTTTCAGTGGCAAAAGAGCTTAATACTCAACAATATACCATCTCCATAATTTCATCTATAGTTTAGTAATAACAAATTATTACATAGCGCTAAAATTAAATTTAATGGTTGTTAACTAATTATTTAATACTAAGGGTGTACCACTGAAGGTAAAGCACCTTTTAACATTGTTTTATGGTGCATCACCTCCTTATATCGTTATTTTCAAGATAAAGTACATACAACTTCATCCATCTAACAACAATTAAATTATACCACATCTTCCAATATTTACCAAGTAAATACAAGAAAAAAGTTTAAATTTCTACAAAACAATTACAAATAAAATCAACATCATACTTTTAGTATATTTACTAGTTAATCCTCTAGTAATAGTAATGGTATCATTTATTAGACAGTAAGGTGAAGAGCAGTAACACTAACTCCTTGACCAAATGCTGTCGTGGCAAGTTCTACAGGACCAACTTTAGATAAATTAAATAAGATACCCGTACTCTCTCCATTCAAATCAATACCAGTTTTACCATATCCAAACTTATAAATATAATCAAATAATTTTTCTTTTACCAAGTCTATTACCAAGTTCAACAAATCCAGGATTACAAGAATTTTGAACAACCTCTAGAAAAGTTTGGGACCCATGTCCTCCATGTTTCCAACACTTAATTCTTGCTCCATCAACATTAACAGAACCACCATCAAAAAAAGTATCTTTTAACTAAATCAACCTTCCCTTCATTAACTGCTGCACTCACTGTCAATATTTTAAATGTACTACCAGGTTCATAACTAGCCCATATAGCCATATTTCTATTTAATACTTTTCCACACTATAATCTTTGATATTTATTAGGATTAAAATTAGGTCTCGAACTCATTCCTAGTATTTCTCACCAGTATTAGGATCCATCGCTAATGCCCATGCCCCTTCTGGGTTATATTTAGTTACAATATTATCAAGTTCTCTTTCAATAGAAGATTGAATTTATAATTAACAGTCAAATATATATCAAGACCATCTTCTGGTTCAACATATACCGAATTTCTATCTAAATTATTACCCTTAGCGTCAGAAAAATATTGAATAGAACCATATTCTCCTGTTAAGTATTTTTCATCATATTCAAGTTCTAAGCCACTAAGGCCTTGATTATCTATTCCTACATAACCAAGAACATGAGATAACATTTCATTCATGGGGATATTCTCTTTTTTTAGATTCCTTTAAAAAATATACTCCATCAAAATTAAACTATTTATTTGATCCGCTATTTCATAGGAAAGTCTTCTTCCTTCAGGGTGTACTCTTTCCATCATTGTCTTCTTTTATATATATGCTTTTCGATATCTTCTTTAGAAACTCCAATACTTTATTTATCTATTTTCGTAGCTACTAAATCCTTATCTTTAATTTGATTTGGAATAAATACCAAAGAAGTAGTAGTAACATTACCTGCTAATAATTCCATCTATGGTATATATCTTACCCTCTATCGGCTTCTATTGGTAAATTTCTACTCCATAATCCATTAGCTAATTTATTAAGTTTTCTATATTCAATAACCTCAATATAAAATACTTTTACCAATAACAAGTAAAAATACAAATATCACTATCAAAATACTATTTTAATTCTTTTATGTATATCCTTTATCAAACATAGTATCTCACCTATTAAAAAAAAGAATATTCAAGCATCTCAGTATAAATTACAATAAAGAAAAATATAAATATTTTTTTGCTACTTAATAATTACAAAAATTATAATTAATAAAAATTTCTATTTATATTGAAATATTCACAATAATTTGGTATATTATTAATAGAGAGGAGTGAATAAAATGGATGATGCATTTGGCGTTTTAGCAACAACTTCAATTGGCTTAATAGTCTTTTTGGAATAATTGCAATTGCTTTCTATGTCGTTTATGTAATTGCCCTTGCAAAATTATTTAAAAAGGCTGGCGAAGATGGTTGGAAAGCAATAATACCATTTTATAATGTATTTGTATTAATTCAAATAGCAGGTTTAAATTGGTGGTATTTCTTAATTGCAATATCAGGAACAATATGCACTATAGCTAAAATTGATGGTTTGAACTACATCTGTAATTTTAGCAGGTATGGCTGTTAACTTCTTTGTTTTCTACAATATAGCAAAAAAAATGAAACAGCAACCAGTAGGATATGGTGTAGCTGGTGCATTTTTAGTTGCCCCAATAATAACAATGATATTAGGATTTTCAGGCAAAATATACTTTTTGATCCATCAGTACAAGTTAGTCCTAATGGTCCAATTGGTGATACTAAAGAATCTACAAGTAATGAACCAGAAAAATATTGTCTAGGTTGTGGTTGTAAACTTAAAGCAGGAACAAAATTCTGTGAAAAGTGTGGAAAAGAAGTACAATAAAAGATATCTCACAAAGAGATATTTTTTATACAAAAAAAGAACTCTATTTCTAGAATTCTTAACCATTAATTTGTTTAGCTACTTCGTCAGCAAAGTTTTCTTCTCTTTTTTCCATACCTTCGCCAACTTCATATCTTACGAAAGATAATACCTTTCATATTTTTGCTTTCAACATATTTAGATACTTTCATCTTTATTTTCTTTTAACAAAACCTTGATCTAATAAACAACTTCTTCATAGAATTTATTAAGTCTACCATTAACAATCATAGGAAGTTTATTAGCATCTAATCCTTCATTTCTGCTTGTTCTGTTAAGAATTTCTCTTTCTTTTTCTACTCTTTCAGTAGGAACTGAATCTTTATCTAAATATAGTGGTCTCATAGCCGCTATTTGCATAGCAACATCTTTTGCTACTTCTTCATCAGTTCCTTCTAAAACTGCTAATGTAACAATTTTTCCACCCATATGTGAATAAGTGCCAAATACTTGATTATCTTCTTTTTTCTACTAGTTCAAATCTTCTAAATGATAATTTTTCTCCAATAGTAGCAGTTTTGTCAATAATAATATTTTCAATAGTATTACCATTAACTTCTAATTTCATTACTTCTTCAACTGTTTTACATTACTACTTAAAATTGCAGTAGCAATTAAATCTACTAATCCAGTAAATTCTGGATTTTTAGCAACAAAGTCTGTTTCTGAATTTACTTCAACAATAACAGCTTTTATTTCCTTCAACTTTAGCAAGAGCTAATCCTTCAGCAGCAATTCTTGTTTGTTTTTTAGCAGCTTTACTGAAACCTTTTTTTTCTCTAAGCCAAGTAATTGCTTCTTCCATATTACCATTTGTTTCAGTAAGAGTTTTTTTTTACAATCTAGCATTCCTGCTCCTGTTTGTTCTCTTAACTCTTTTACCATATTTGCAGTAATCATAGTATTCCTCCTTATTTTAAATTTTCAATTAATTCTTTTTTTTTCATTTTTGAATAACCTTTGATTTCTTCTTTTTTTCTTAGCTAAATCTCTAAGTTCTGCTACTGTTAAAAATATTTAAATCTAATTCTGGCTTTTTTTTTCTTTGATTTCTTCTTTTTCTTTTAACTTCTTTCAGTTTTTTTTTTTGGTTTTCTTTTTTTAGGTTCTTTTAGAAAAGTTTTTTTTTTTTTTCTTTAAAATTTTTTATCATCTTCACTTACATAATCAATAATAGTTCCACCATTTGCTTCAATAATAGCATTTGTTAATGAACCAAGTACTACTTTGATACTTCTTACAGCATCATCATTTCCTGGAATACATAATCGACATCATCTGGATCACAGTTAGTGTCAATTAGACCAAATACTGGAATACCTAAGTTTTTTAGCTTCTCTTATTGCATTATATTCTTTTAGTTGAATCTACAATAATGATTGCTTGTGGTAATTTAGTCATTTCTCTAATACCACATAAGTTTTTATTTAATTTTTCGTATTCTTTTCTTAAGTCCTACTACTTCTTTTTTAGGTAATTTTTCAAATGTACCATCTTTTTCCATTTTTTCTATTTCTTCAAGACGATTTACTCTTCTTCTAATTGTTTTAAAATTAGTTAAAGTTCCTCCTAACCATCTTTCAGTCATATAGTACATACCACTTCTTGCTGCTTCTTCTTTACAAACTTCTTGAGCTTGTTTTTTAGTACCAACAAATAAAACTTTACCTCCTTCTGCTGCAATTTTATTTAATGCTTCATATGCTTCTTCCATTTTTTCTACAGTTTTTTGTAAGTCAATGATATAAATATCATCTCTAGAGTTATAAATATACTCTTTCATTTTAGGATTCCATCTTTTAGTTTGATGACCAAAGTGAACTCCTGCTTCTAACAAATAGCTCATAGATACTACTGTCATATTAAACATATCTCCTTTCGTTTTTTCTTCCAAATATCTCTTCTTTAATATCCACCTTATATTAGGCACTGGGATTATTAAATCAATATTTGTGTATATTTTTGAAAAGCCACAAACCATATCTATCATATAGAAGCAAAATATGCATACTAAAAAAGATATTATTAATGCTTTTAAAACATCTTCTAATATCTTTATATTTCTTTTTAATTTTTAACCTATATAAATAATGACCACTATTAATATTTTTAAGAATAAGTTTTTAAAGTAGTTAATTCTTTATTGCATTTCTTTTTAAATAAATCATCATTCTTAGTAGTAAGTACCGGTCCTAAATATAATTCTTTATAATTATATCTTCTCTTACCTTTATTAAACTTAATAACAGTATATATAATATTCTTATCTTCTACTAAAATTTCATCTTCAATATAATAACCCAAACTAATAATATTTTTTCTAAGAAAAAATATAAATCAGTATTACTTTGAATAATAATATTATTAACATTACTTAATTTTTACTATATTTTTAAGATGCCTACTATTGTATTTGCTCCCCATACCTGCTATCACAATAGTATCAATTTCACCAGCTTTTACTACATCAAGCCCACTGCCAAGTCTAGTTTCTATTCTATTCTCTAGTTTTTCTTTTATATTAGTAATAGCTTGTTACTAAAGAGCATTTTCATTAATATCACTAGCAATAATTTTTAACATTTTTATATTTATTTACTAAATAAATAGATAAAAGGCCGTGATCACAGCCTATATCAATTACTTTAGAATTATCATTGGGAAAAACTAGCAACTACTTCTAGTCTTTTAGATAACTTATTCATTTAGAAGTCCTTTAACTTTCTACTTCTTGAAGGATGTCTTAATTTTTCTTAATGCTTTTGCTTCCAATTTGTCTAATTCTTTCTCTTGTAACGCCAAACATTTGACCAACTTCCTCAAGTGTTTTAGGAGAACCATCATCTAAACCAAATCTAAGTCTAAGTACTTGTTCTTCTCTTTCTGTTAAAGTAAGAAGTACATCGCCAATTTCCTCTTTTCAACATTTCATGTATTGTAAAAGTCCTCCGGAGACATATTACTTTCTATCAGGTACAAAAGTCTCCTAAATGAGAATCTTCTTCTTCACCAATAGGAGTCTCTAAAGATACTGGATCTTGTGCTATTTTAATAACTTCTCTTACCTTATCTGGAGACATACCCATTTTCTTAGCAAGCTCTTTCATCAGTAGGCTCTCTTATTAAGTTCAAGAGTAAAGTTGCCTTTGATATCTAGATAATTTATTAATAGTTTCTACCATATGTACTGGCACTCTAATAGTTCTAGCTTGATCAGCAATGGCTCTAGTTATAGCTTTGTCTAATCCACCAAGTAGCATAAGTACTAAATTTATATCCTTTTTCAGCATCAAACTTTTCAACTGCTTTCATAAGTCCTATATTACCTCTCTTGAATTAAATCAAGAAATAACATTCCTCTACCAACATATCTCTTAGCTATAGAAACAACAAGTCTTAAGTTAGATTCAGCAAGTCTATTTTTTGCAGTTTCATCACCTTCAGCAATTCTCTTCTTAGATAACTCAGTTTCTTCATCAAGTGATAGTAGACTTATCTTACCTATTTCTTTTAAATACATTCTAACTGGATCATTAATAGTAAGTTCTTTAGCTATTGTATTATCCTTAAGAATATCCTCTAAATTACCCCCAGTATCTTCTTCACCAGAATCATCATCTAGATCAGTTTCAGATATAACACTTATATCATTTTTCCATAAAAGCATTATATAGTTCATCTAGTAAATCACTACTTACATCAAGACCTTTTTAATTCTTCGGCAATCTCTTCATAAGTAATAAAACCAAGTTCTTTACCTTTTTTAATTAGTCTTTTTTTTCTTTGCTCAAAATCTTTAATTTCTGGTACCATTTTTTATTCACTCCCCTTAACTTCATTATCTCTTCAATTATTTTTGCTTGCTTCAAAGGATCTTTCTCTTCTTTTAATTTTTTGTTTAAATCATTTATCTTCACTTCTTTATGATACTCATTTACAACAAAAAATATAATCTTCAATTTCTCTTTTTCTTGAAAGTCATCTTTGATATTCATAGCAAAAATATCTTTTAAAGTCTTAAGTATTTCTTCTTTATCAGATATATAACTAATAAAATCAGCGACATTTATTATACCATATTTATGAAAATAGTAAATAATTTCATTAGATAATTCTCTAATATTTTTGTTGGAAAGTATCCAACCTTATTTTCAACCATATTAATAACCATATTATCTTTAAACATATAATAAATTAAATAATTTTCTGCCATTCCATATTTATCATAAACCTTTTTAGTTTTTTTTCTTCTTTAACAATCATCTTATTATTATTGTTACTTTTTTTTTTATACTATCATATTTTTTCTTTAATAGTATTATAATCAATATTAAAATTATCAGATAATTTCTTCAAATTAAGTTCTACAACAATATCATCTTTTTTTCATTAACTAATTCTTTTAACATTATATTAATATAAGAAGATATTTCTTTTTATATTACTAAAATCTTTATCTTTTTTAATATTTCCATCTTATAATCAATTTAAAGTCATAGCAGACTTAATTTGATATAAGAAACTATCTTTACCTTCTTTTTAGAATATACTCATCAGGATCCATATTATTAGAAGTCTAACTATTTTAATATTAACCCCAGTATCCTCTAGTAGTTCTATAGCACTAAGTGTAGCCTTTTCACCAGCGGCATCACCATCAAAACATAAATGATATTTTTGCCATATTCTTAAGCACCATTTTATGATCCTTAGTAAGTGCAGTACCCATTGTAGCTATACAATTATTAATACCGACAGTACTAGCCCTAATAACATCCATTTGTCCTTCCATTATAATAACAGTATCATTTTTCTTTAAATATTCTTTTTAGCTATATGATAGTTATATAATATTTTACCTTTTTAAAGTTATCAGTCTCTTTTAGTATTTATATACTTAGAATTATCTTGGTATTATATATTCTACCAGAAAAAAGCAACAACATTGCCACTTAAATCCCATATAGGAAACATAATTCTACTTTACAAATATATCATTACCATTATCATTAGTAAGACCTATATCAATAAGTTTATCTAAAGAATATTTTTATTAGTAAGATATTTAGTAAGTGATACCTTTTGAATAGAAAGACCTATACCAAATTTCTTAATAGTTTCTTTATCAAGATGCCTATTTTTAAATATTCTATAGCATTCTTACTCAAACTACTATTAAGACTATTTTGATAAAACTTATTAGCCAAATCATATATATCAAAATATTCATCTCTCTTAGTATTAACTTTTATATCATTTTATTACATTAATACCAACTTTTTTCTCCAAGTAATTTAACTGCATCAGAAAAAAGATATTTTTTCAAAATCTGACACAAAAGTAAATACGTTACCAGTAGCGCCACATGAAAAACAAGTAAATATTTGTTTTTCAGGGCTAACGCTCATACTAGGAGAATGATCATCATGAAAAGGACAACCTCCAATATAGTTTTTACCAGTTTTTGTAAGATTAACATATCTTTTGATACAACATCATTACTATATCAGTCTTATTCCTTATTTCATTAATAATTTCATTACTGATATAAGCCATAATATCACTTCCTTCAAAAAGCCAATATAATTATATAACAAAAAAATAATATTTTTAAAATGAAAAATCAAATTTTATACAATCATCTAGCATAACCATATACCATTACCATTTTCTAAAGGAATATTCTTTTATAATAAAAAAGTTCAGGTATTGTAACAAATTCATACCCATTATTTTGAAGTTGGAATAATAATAATATTTAACCATTTGCAGTAGCACTATAAATGTCATGCATTAAAATAATATCCCCATCTTTTACTTTGTTAATTACCCTACTACTAATTTTTTTAGAATTATGATATTTCCAATCTAAAGTATCAATATCCCATATAATAATAGGCATATTACCTATTTTTTTTAATTTTTATTATTAACAGAACCATAACTAGGTCTTAATAATAATTCAAATAACTACTAATATAATTATCACTATCATCATTACTAAAAAAAGGATAACTAATATCATAATTCAAAAAAACAACCTCTTTATTAATAACATCATTATCACTATCAACAATAAAAAATCATTAACGATATAACAATTATTGGTAAAATAAAATACCTAAGTTTCATATAATCACCAATATAATAATATGAAAAAATGACCCCTTTTAGAAGTCACTTATATCTATACCATCAAATTTAACATTAATAAATTTCTTACTCGATAGAAAATCACACATATGTACAAATCTTTGATACTTATCTTTTAGGAATAGGCAAAACCTCATTACCATTATAATCCTTATTCCAAATACCCATATGAGAAGCAATAACTCTTGTAATCAAATCAATCTCATCATCATTTAAAGATAATTTATCCTTATTTTCTCTAACATACTCACTAGCAAGTAAAGGATGATCAAATCTTGTATATTTTTCCTTAATCTTTCCACTTTTAAAACCATCATGAAGTACTAAAGCCATAATAATAATATCTTTTTCACTATCTGTAAAATTATTAAGTCCAGGATTATTAAGAAGTTCATAAGCAATACGTGTAGCTACTTTAGTATGTTTAACAAGACCATGTTCAGTAGCGGCAAACTCCGGATGATATTTACCAGTACTAGAAGCAGGTATTTCAAAAAATAATCAGGAAGACCACTAACAAGTAATATCAAATCATTTCTCTTATTAGTATCTTTAATATAATTATATTCTTTATTAAAATAATCTTTTTTTTCCATACTATTTTCTTATATTAATATCCACAGTTGTATATGGAATATTAATACCCTCCTTATCAAATCTATCTTTTTACCATTTCTAAGAACCTTTCTTTTAATAACCACTCCTGTCATAGCCTTACAAGTAATGTCTACTGCATATATAATGCGGAATCACCAAGTTCATCTACACCTAGTAGTTTATAATCTTTAACATTTTCAATTTTAAGAATATCTTCTTTCATACTTTCCAAAACCTTTTTAATTTATCAATATCAGTATCATAAGCAACATTAAGTTTAAGAAAAATAAATCACAATCAGATAAATTATAATTAATAACCTCACTAAAAGAAGAATTACCAATAGATTTAACTTCTCCTGTAAAAGATTTTAATTTTAGTAGTTCTAAGTCCAAACTCAATTACAGTACCTAAAACCATTAATCTGATACAGTATCCCCAACAGCATATTTATTATCAAATATATTAGAACTCCCGCTAATAAATCCTTAAAATATCTTGAAAAGCAAGGCCAATAACCGCAGCAAATACACCAAAGAAGCAATAATACTTGTAGTATCAATACCATATAATTTTAAGTATTCCAAGAACTATAAATATATAAGTGATTAAATATTTAAATATACTTCTTCCTAAATTAATAATAGTGTCCTTTCTCTTATTTTTACCACTATTACCAATATGTCCCTTAGATATTCTATTAATAACTTTTTTCTATTACCAAATATAATATAAGGCCAACAACTATATAAACAATTGGTAAATAAAATTTCTCATTAGTAATAAACCTTTATAAATTTTTCCATAACATCTACCTCACAAATAAATAAAATATTTTCACTAAGTAAAGAAAAGTCCAAATAAACATTGAACTATTATTTTTTTCCATAATCTTTTATTCAATTTCTTCTTTTACCAAAATATAAATAAATTATACTTTATTATTTTAAACATTCTAATTAATAACTTTGTTTGTTAGCAAAAATATACCATATATTTCATTATTAATTTTAAGATAATTATTTTCTAGTTTTTTATCAAATAACCATCTCTAACATTAAAGTCATCTATGAATCATAAACATAAAAAAGTATATTATTAATAAAACATTAAATGATTTTTATTTTAAACTCATCTAAATTTATATAGTTTCTTCAAACTTTCTAAGTCCAAATCAAATCACTTCATTTTTCCATCTGAATATACATTTTATCTTTTCTTCTTGGATATAATCTAAATAATTACCATTTTAATTTCTTTTCTTCAGCTTATACTAGTACCAATAATTCCCCATTTCGTATTACTTAAATTCTCTTATTATCAATATTTATGTAACACTAGATAAAACCAAATCCATAATATTCTTAATTATTCCAATATACCAAATTATGTTTAGATTGATATCCATTCTTAGCGTAATTACTAATTTCATAATGAATATAATTATTCTTCTCAAAGTATCCTCTATATACTTATACATCTCATAGTCGATATCTTCATCGATATTTTTCATTCCATTAATTTTTCACATAGTATTATCTTCAATTATTAAACTATAAGTAGAAATATGTGGAATATCAAGTTTTAAAAACAATCAATATCACTTTTTCAAAATATTTATATCATCATATGCAGCATATATCAAGTCTATGTTAATATTACTAAAATATCTTTTTACTATTCCCATCTTATTATATACATCCTTCTTCGTATGATTTCTTCCAAGTAATTTAATAATACTATTATCAAAAGATTCTACTCCGATACTAATTCTATTAACTCCATATTTTTTCATTATCTTAAGTTTATTTTCGGTAATAGATTCAATATTACATTCAACAATAAATTCATAATTATCATTAAGTTTAAATATCTCAATAATATTCATTAACCTAATCAGTTCTTCATCATCTAAACTACTTGGAGTACCACCACCAATAAAAAATAGTATTAACAATTTCACTTTTATATCTCACTTTAATTTCTTTTTTTCTAAATTATCTAAATAATCATTAATATATTTCTTATTATATAGTATCTTACAAAAATCACAATAGTACAAATACTATTACAAAAAGGAATATGAATATATATAGACATAAATATCACCACCAATATGATAACATAGTAATATTAAAATTACAATGAATAAAAAATATTAATTATTATCCATTATATTAATGGTGATAAAATGAATAACATAGATATAAGAAAGTATATTATAAGTAATTTTAAAAGATTCTAGTATTGAAGATATTAAACAGTCCATTGAAGAATCAATATCTTCACATGAAGAAGATCCTTTAATAGGCCTTGGAGTATTATTTGAATTACTATGGAATAATTCAAATGAAGAAGAAAAACAAAATATATTATCAAACATAAAAAAGGTATGTAACCACATACTTTTTTTAATAATCTTACCTGCAATAAAAGTTCTAATAGTATATTGCCATCAATATTATTAATTTTAATATCCCTATCAATATTAGATAGTTTAGACAAATACTTAATCAAAGTATCCTCGCTATAATAATAACTATCACTAAGCAAATACTTAACTCTATATACACTTTTAAACTCCAACATTTTAGCTATCTCATCATTAGATTTACCACTATTATAAAGTCTTTTAACTTGAAACAATAATCTTATTTTGACTAGCAATAATAGCAATTATCTGATTAAGATCTATACCATTCATAACAAAATCTTTTATATAGTGGTTTAATAGCCTTACTATTATTATTCTTTAATAGTGCACTAACTAAATCATAAACACTATTATCAGTATTCTCTTCCGTAAGAAAGATAATATCACTATTATTAATAACCTTTATCATCTATTTTATATAACATAAGTTTATCAAGTTCATTTTTAATATTATAAATATTATTACCAACTCTATTAATAAAAATATTAATATCCATGTTACCTCATTTTATAATTCTTTTTTCTTTTAAATAATCATTAACATAATCACTTAAATATTCATTATTAGCCTCTACCTTCAATAGAAACACGTTTCTTAGTTTTATCTTCTTTTTTAGTTACTTTAACCTTAGGTATAGTTTTATCATATAATTTATTTATATCAACATCAAAAGCTAACAGGAGCATCATCAATAATTTGTATACTATCAATATCTTTAAGTGAAATAATTTCATAATTATCTTCATTCTTATCAGAAAGAATATCAGTAGTAAATTCCTTTAACACTATCCTCTTTAGTATCTTTAGATAACATAACAACGAGTTCATTATTTCTAACAAATATAGAGCCATAATAAAGTTTATTTTTCTTATTTACATCATCTATATAACTATATATAACATATTTATTACCACTTTTAACACTTTTAAAAGCTCCATAAACATTAACATACATAACTTCTTTTTCCATAAGTAAATTTATAATCATTAATTCTAATTTTCTTTCCTATCATTATAAATCCTCCTAATAATATTATATAATAAATAAAATAGTTAGTAAAAAGAAAAAACAGATTATTCATACTTAATCTGTTCAGTAGTAATATAAAACTCTCCAGCAAAATTCTTTCCTTGTTCATAATCTTGATTCTTACCATTATCCTGTAACCATATAAGTACAGTATAAGTTTTAGTTTCACCTGTTTTAAGTTCAAGATTCGAAGCAAGTAAAACTTTTCCACTAGAAGGAATATTACCACACTAGAAATTCTATTACCATTAGCATCATATAAAATAAAACCAAGTGCATTATTATCAAACTCATTATTAGTTACATCAATATATATACTAAAATTTTGATCTAAGGTACTATTACTACTAGAAATAGAAAAACTCTTTTTATAAGTAGAGTACTTAGTATTAAGATTAGGCTCACTAATTGGAAGAAGAGCATAAGTATCAATCTCTTGACCATCTATATAATTAATAGCCAAAGTACCAGTTTGAACTTTAGTACTATCATCATCTTCTTTAGCAAGTAATAAAAAAGAAGTAAAAGTAATACCAATAATCATAGTTATTAAAGTAAAAAAAAATAACAAAAGTAAATAAAAAATATCATTTTTTTTCCTTTTACTATCTTCCATATCATCACCTAGTATAATGATAACAAAAAACACAAAAAAAGCAATATCAAATTGCTTTTTAAAATACATTATTGACTAGAACTAGCATTACCAGTAATACCTTGACCAGCTCAACTACATCAACATGAACAGTACCATTAAATACAGCACCTTGTTCTACATCATTAGCTTCGCCCTTTTTCATCAAGCCAAATAAATAAACGATAAGTCTTAGTTTCACCAGCACCAAGTTTAGCAGTAGCAGCTTTATCAGCAGCTAATATACCAAAATCACCATTATATACAACGCTTAAACCATCTGCAGCAGCAATCTTAGTACCATTATCATTACCAGTTACACCTGTTCTATCAAAAGTAATAAACTTCAAGTTTTAAAACCTTTTTCAGCAGGCTTATTATTTTCAGGATGCTCACTATCAACAACAGCATCTTTTAAAGCTGTAGGAGTAATGTATGCATTAATATCAACAGGATTAGTACCATTATTAGTTAATGTAAAATCATAAGTACCACATACCCTATAATTATTATCATCCATACAAGCAACATACTTCTCATCAGTACCTGTACGAACTTCTCCTGCTCTTCTTACAGTTTCAAGAGCAATTTCTTGAGTAGAAGGAATAATATTATCTATAGCAATATTTTGACCTTCTTCATAAACAATTTGTACAGTAGCAGCTTGAACTTTTACAGCATTCTCATTACTTCTAGCATTAAGTGAAAAGTATGCAAATGATGCTCCTATTATAGCAACAATCAAAGTAAGTATACCAACAATTCCTAAAAAAATATTCCTCTCTTATCTTCTTTTCTATTTTCATTATCCATAATAACTTCTCCTCTCTACTATCATATTAATGATAACAAAAAATAAAAATAATTGCAATAGATTTATATAAAAATAAAAAAATAGTTTACAAAAACTATTTTAAAAAATCATCAAATTGATCCTTAGCCATAAATCCAGTATATCTCTTCACTTCCATACCATCTTTAAATAAAATAACAGTAGGTATAGACATAACTCCATATTTTCTAGCAATTTCAGGATACTTATCAACATCAATCTTAATAAAATTAAAATCATGTTCCTTTTCTACATCTTCAAATACAGGACCAAACATCTTGCAAGGGCCACACCAAGTAGCATAAAATCAACAACAGCTTTATCCCTAATCAAAGATTCAAAATCATTTTCATAATGTATTAAACCCATAAATCCTCCTATTCCAATATTTCCTTATTATTAATATGTAATTTATTTCTATCAACTAATTTTCTAGCAGACTCTTTTTGTAAGTACCTTCTTATCAATCATAAGTTTAGTAATCTCAGTATTAATTTCCTCATTATTCTTATCTTTCCTATTAATAACAATATTATACACATTATCATATATATCTATCATTTCACTAGATAATGAAGACAATATAGGTGTATCATCTAACATAAAATTAACCATTTTAGATTCCTAACAAACGGAATATTAAATATAGGTAAAAGTAAGAATAACAAGAACAATAAATATATATACATAAGATTCAAGAATACCAACAAAAATACCAAGAATTTTAGATGGAATACTAAGTATAACAGTAGCTTTAAGTATTTTTTTCAATAAGACCAGTAACCACAAGTACAGCCCTCAAAATAAAATACAAAGCAGCAAATATAATTAGAAAAAGCAATAATTTCATAAAGTAAAATATTTATAGCATCAATTCCCTTTATAAAACCACCAAAACTAAAAAATGGTAAATTCTCATACATAATAGTAGATAAATTATTTTTCAAAGTAAAAGATAAAATAACAATAACAAACATACCAACAAAATCAGTTGTCTTTTTTTTATAACCCCAGCTTTAAATCCTTCAACAGCTCCAAAAGCTAAAAGTATAATAATAACAAAATCCGCTACATTCATAATACATCCTCCTATGAATATTATATACCAAATAAATAAAAAAATAAAGAATATAATCCTAAAATTATATTCTTTACTGTATATATAAACTAAACCCCACTATTTTGACTATTATCATTATCATCGTTAACCACTTCAAATACCATACTATTGCTAGAATCAAGATAATCATTTTTATAATGTACATCAAATTTCTTCCAATTAGTATTAACCTCAAAAAGCAAGATATCCATTAGCCTTTTTACCAACAGCCAAATTACCACCTATTTCTTCATAACCATCAATCGTACCAAGTATCACTGATTCATCAATAGCGGTATCATCTACATACCCATCAAAGTCATAAGTAGAAATATATGTATCCTCATCACCAATATTCTCCACAGTAAAGAAAAATACTAAATATTCTTTACCGTCATCTGGAGTTCCAGAAAGAACACCTTCAATTTCAGAATATGTAAGTGCATTATTCAAAAGTAATTTTAAGTTCATTATCAGTTAAAGTATCACCTATAGTACCACGAGCAGTAACAAGATTATCAACATAATCTTTAATATCAACATCATTTTTTCAGCATAATTAATACCAATAATACCAATAACAACTAATACCAATATAGGAAGTATAATAACACATCCAACCACAATTAAGACAATAGCCCAAACAGGAAGTCCTTTTTCTTCTTATTACCTTTATTATTACCACTACCATTAACCATAGTACCACACTTAAACACATAGCGGCATTTTCTGGAAGTTCATTTCCACAATTAATACAAAAACTTAGCCATATCCTTCACCTCTCTACTCTAATTATATAATACTCATAAAAAAAAATACAAGAAAAAGAGAAGAAAACTAAATATTTTCCTCTCTTATCTGTTCAATAATATTATGTTTTTTAATCTTACTAGAAGAATACATCATCGTAAGAAGAACAATTATAAATACCGAAACAATAGATATAATAATAGCCTTCCAAGGAATAATAATTGTACTTATACTCACCATATCAGCAAGTGAATAATGAATAAGAATAGTAACCCCTATACTAACAGGTAAAGCAAATATAAGTGACTTCATACCAAAGAATAAACTCTCAAAGAATAACATCTTATTAAATCCACCTCTAGTAAGACCAATGCTCCTAAGAACTGCAAATTCTCTCTTTCTAAGTGCCATACTAGTAGATATAGTATTAAATACTGAAGTTACTCAATCAAAGTAACTAAACTAATAAAACCATACATAAGTATTTTAACAACCAATATTAAATTATTAGTCTGTTTCATAGATTCTTTAATATTAGTATAATTAACATTATTATATTTATCTAATTCTTTAGTTAATTTATCAATATTATTAGTATTATCACTTATAATATTAAACTGTGTAAAATCAGTACCACCATCTAATATACTATCATATAATTTCTTATTAACAATAAGTTTAAAATCATCCATATAAGAAAACTCTTCAATCAAATCAAAAGACTTATTAGTAACAAAAATATTATCTATATTCTTATTACAATACTTAGTAGTATCCCATTCTCCTCATCATCATAAAAATTACATATCTTAATATTAATATTACCATTATTAATTACTGGAATATCATAATTAACTCTCTTATTATTACCATAACTCACACCCTTGAATTTATTAAGTAAAATAACACTATCATTGTCTATTCCAATTAACTTTTTATATTTATTATAAGAATTATCATCTAAAAATAAAGATATAAATACTCTGATATTTTAAATTATTTAAAGCCTTTATACCATCATCGCCATAAGCACTCTTATAAAAATCAAGATATTCATCACTATAAGTATAATTACCAATTATAGATAAATTACTAACACTATAAGAAACATATTCTTTAACATCACTACTTTTAACTATCTCATTAATTTTATCTAGTTCTTCTTTATTATTATCATCGCCAAAATAACTAATTCGATAATCATAAGGCACTTCACCCATCACACTACTAGCAGTATTTAAAGTATAATTCATATATGAAGAAAAAGAAATAAATAAACAATACTAATAAACAAACTAACAATAGTAACACGATATTTTTTTTATTTCTCTTGATATTTTTAAGAGCAATCTCTTCTATACCAAATAATTTATTAACAAGCTTGCCAGTTTTAATCTTCTTTTATTAATTTTAATATCATCATTTTGTCTGATTGCCTCAATTGGAGAAACCTTACTTGCTCTTCTAGAAGGGATAAAAGCTGATACCCCAATAACAATAATCATAAATATTACTGGAATAATAATAAATAAAGGATTAGTAACAAGATATAACTTATATTCTAACATATCACTAATTAAATTATTAATAATAAGTATAACACATCCAATACCAATATAAGCACCAAGAATACCAAGTATAATACCTATTACCCCTACGACTACAGCTTCAAAAAACACCGTATGAGATAGTTGTCTCTTCGTAGCTCCTATACTAGAAAGTAATCCAAATTCTTTTTTCTTTCCATTACAGAAATAGCAAAAGAATTATAAATAACAATAATACAACCTATACTAACTAAAGATAGCATAATAATCATCATACCACCCATAGAGGACATAACATTACCATAAGTATTTTTCACCATATAAAGCAAGTAAAGTACTATTATAGTTAATATCACCATTATAGTTTAATTCTTTTGGTTAGTTCTTCAGACTGTTTAATAATATTTTTATTCTTATTAAACATAACATATAAGTTTACATTTCCATTGTCACTATTTACATCAACTGTAAAGGCTGTATATCCAGAGGCAGAATAACTTTCAAAATTACTTCTATCAACTATACCAACAATTTTATAAGCATGAGTTCCTCCATTAGTAAGAAACTCACCATCAACAAGTTCATTATTAGCTAAAGTAATATTTCCTTCTATATTCCTACTTCCATATTTAAAAGTAACAATATCTCCTACTTTATAATCAAGTCCCCCATTAGTTATAACATGATTAGATACAACAATTTCATTTTCATTCTTAGGAATATCTCCTTCTATTAACTTAAGTTCATTAAAATATTCCTTATTTACACTATTAATATACATATAAGGTTTATATTCATTACTAGATTCAATTTTACTAAAACCAATAGGTTTTTTCATAGAAGTAAGTAAAATTCTTATTCTTAATATTATTAAGTTTTATTAAATCTACATCATTATAATTAGCCTCATACTTACCACTATAACCTATAGTATCCCTAATCATCAAGTCTTGAAAAGAAGAAAAAAATAAACCAATACCAACCATCAAAGCAGTAGATAAAATAATACCAATAATTGTAACAATTGTTCTTTTTTTATTAAGTTTTAAATTTTAATCGTCAATCTATTTAAAATACTCATTTTATCTTCTCATCCTTAACAATATGACCATCTTCTAAAGTAATAATTCTATTAGCCTCCTTTGCAAGATTCATATCATGTGTAATCATAATAATAGTTTGATGATATTTTTCATTAGAAATTTTAAGTAAATCCATAATCTCTCTTTACTAGCCTTAGAATCCAAATTTCCAGTAGGTTCATCGGCAAGTATTATATCCGGCTTAGATATAAGTGCCTCTTCCAATAGAAACTCTTTTTGTTGTTGTCCCCCAGAAATTCATTAGGTAAATGATTAACTCTTCTTTCTAGTCCAAGAATATCTATAAGTTCTTTTAAATAATTTTTATCCACTTTCTTACCATCAAGTAATATTGGAAAGTCATATTCTCTTCAACATTAAGAATAGGAATTAAATTATAAAATTGATAAATAAGTCCTACTTTTCTTCTTCTAAAGACTGCTAACGCATCATCTTTTGTTTAAAAACATCAATATCACCTATAATAACTTTTCCACTAGTAGGTTTATCAACAGCACCAAGAATATGTAATAAAGTAGGATTTACCACTTCCACTAGCACCAACTATAGCAACAAAATCTCCTTCATCAATAGAAAAGAAATATCATCAAAGAGCCTTAAACCAAAAGTACTACCTTTACCATAATTTTTTACATAAATTACTAACCTCTAATATTTTCATTTTTTAATCCTTTTCTATTATCTCATCATAACTAATACCCATCTTAGTAAGTTCATCCAATCTTTTTCTCTAATAATACTAATTTCTTTTATTAATCTTCTCATCAGTAGCCTTCTTAGTATTCTCTGATATAAAAGTTCCTTAGTACTAATAGTAGTAATAACACCTCTATTTTCCAATATATCATAACTCTTCTTCTTTATTAACAATCATATCAGAAAGATTACTATTTATTTGTTCTATTATAACCATCTTATATTTAATACCAAAAATATATCATTATTTTTATATTTATTAAAATCTTTACTAAATTCTTTATCATTAATAAGAATATTATTAATATGATTATAATTATCTTTAGTAGTATAAATATTAAAACGATATGTACTGCCTTTTACTTTAGTCTTAATAGTATAATTATAAGTATAATTTTCTAAAGCTTCAGTATCTAAAAGTAAGATATACTATTATTATAATAACTTCTGTATTCTTAGTACTTCCAATAACATTGCTATTATCATCTAAGAAA
>VOFC01004798.1_pt1 | contig 39644 bp, 56 predicted proteins | sample 5384161 | NCBI WGS metagenome assembly VOFC01 (sample SAMN12384722, study PRJNA508395) | human gut metagenome | isolation source: healthy gut B | host: Homo sapiens
GCCTGCCCACCCTGTGGGGCCGAAAAATCCCTGTCAGATCTACATCATGTCCTTGAAGGAAGGGCGGCAACAGGATGAACCCGGAACAATGGGCGTTTTTCATGGATCAGGCCCTGGACCTGGCCCGGCAGGCGGAGGCCCTGGGTGAAATCCCGGTGGGGGGCCCTGGTGGTCAAGAGGGAAAAATCATCGGCCGGGGGTTCAACCGCCGTGGGAGACCGACGCCGACGCCACCGCCCACGCGGAGATGCTGGCCATCCGCCAGGCCTGTCAGACCCTGGGCAACTGGCGGCTCACCGAGCACCCTCTTCGTCACCCTGGAGCCCTGCCCCATGTGCACCGGCGCCATTTTCCAGAGCCGGCTGAGCCAGGGTGGTGTTGGGGCCTTTGACCCCGGGCGGGCTGCTGCGGCAGATTTTCTGCCCTGACCGAGGAGTGACTTTGAGTGCCACCCGGCCCTCTACGGCGGCGTGAAGGAGCAGGAATGCCTGGCATTGCTTGCAGGATTTCTTCGCCCGGCGCCGGTTTTCAGGGAAAAAACCTGAACTGAATGGAAAATATTTTTTGCATTTCATACTTTTGTAACATTTGGACCTGCATTTTTTGTAATAAGTCCTTGCTATTATCATACTCGCAAGAGCAAGCTTTTTCATTTTCCCCTCTTTAGAATTTGAGGCGATCACCGGGTGGTGTCCGGAGGTCGCCTCTTTTTTCTGCCCCTCTTACGCCATCTTTAGAGTAAACTTTATTGTTTTGTGGGAACAACTGGGTGCGAATCTTTGTAATAATTCGCTGTTATTCTAATACTGCAAGGGCAAGCAAGCTTTTTCATTTTTCTCCTTCTTTGGGAAAGAGGCGCCCCGGTGGTGTCCGGGACACGCCTCTTTTCCTTTTCCCCCTTGTAAAGGCCCGCCACCGGGCTTGAGCCGGGGCGGGTTTTTCTGGTACAATGGGACAGATCAAAATGAAAACATTCGGAGGATTTCAGACCCTATGAACATCGGCGGCGTTTTCCATTCCATCCCGGCTGGCCCTGGCCCCCATGGCGGGGGTGACAGACCTGGCCTTCCGCACCATCTGCCGCGAGGCCGGGGGCGGGCTATACCTGGCCACCGAGATGGTGAGCGCCAAGGCGCTGTGCTTCCAGGACCGCAAGACCCCTGCAAATTATGGAGCTGGGGCCGGAGGAGCATCCGGCGGCGGTGCAGATCTTTGGCAGCGACGTGGACTGCATGGCCCGGGGCTTCGGAAAAGGTGGCCCGGGTGGCGAAACCCGGATATCATCGACATCAACATGGGCTGCCCGGTGCCCAGGTGGCCGCCCACGGGGACGGCAGCGGCCTGATGCGCCCCCGGAGCTGGCGGAGCAGATTGTCCGGGCGGTGAAGGCGGCCTGCGGCAAGCCGGTGACCGAAAATCCGCAAGGGCTGGGACAAGGGCAGCATCAACGCCGTGGAGTTCGCCCAGCGGATGGAGGCCGCCGGGGCCGACGCGGTGGCAGTCCACGGCGGACCCGGGCCCAGATGTACGCCGGCAAGGCGGACTGGGACATCATCCGGCTGGTGAAGCAGGCCGTCAAAATTCCGGTCATCGCCAACGGCGACATCTTCGAGCCCCAGGACGCGGTGCGCATCCTGCAGTTCACCGGCGCGGATCTGGCCATGATCGGCCGGGGAGCCTTCGGAAACCCCTGGCTGTTCACCCGCTCCCAGGCCGCCCTGGAGGGCAGGCCCATCCCCGCCCCTGCCCCCGCTCTCTGAGCGCTGCGATACGGCGGTGCGTCAATTTGAGCTGGCCAAGGAGCAAAGGGGGGAAAAAATCGCCTGTCTGGAGGCCCGGAAGCAGTACGCCTGGTATCTGAAGGGGTGCCCTACGCCGGGTTCTGGAAGGCGGAGATCAGCAAGATTCAGACCATGGAGGACATCTATCGGGTCACCGAGGGTATCAAAAACGACCTGTGCTGACCCTCCCGGGTCATTGGATTGTCTGTACCGGCCCCTGAGGGCCGGGAGGAGGAAGGAGGTCCGGCCATGCGAACGGGACGATCGCACCGAGGAACAGGTGCTGGTGATGCCGGGCCCAACGGGGGATCAGGGAGGCCTTCCGGGTGCTGGTGGAGCGCTATCAAAAGCTGGTGTACACCCTGGCCCTGCGGCTGGTGTCCAACCCCACGACAGGGGAGGACGTGGCCCAGGAGGCTTTATCCGCCTGGAAGGGGGCTGCCCAAATTCCGGATGGACGCCAAATTTTCCACCTGGCTCTACCGGCTCACCGTCAACGTGCCGCCACCGACCTGCTGCGGCGGAGGCAGAAGGAGCAGACCCACCACAGTCTGGAGGACGAGCAGCAGCCCGTCCAGGTGCCGGGACCGGGCCCCAGGCCGGGGGAACAGGCCCAGGCGGCCGAGCGCCGGGCCATTCTGCAGCGGGCCATCGCCTCGCGCTGACGGAGAACCACCGAAAATCCTGCTGCTCCTGGGAGGTCAACGGCCTGGACTACCAGGAGATCGGCCAGGTGCTGGAGCTGACCCTGGGCACCGTGAAATCCCGGCTGGCCTGGGCCCGGCGGGAGCTGCGGGACAAGCTGCTGTCCTCGGGGAACTATTTCGCGCCCCCCCGGCGTCTAAGGATCAGGAAGGAGGTGAGGGCCATGGCAAACTGTGAACAGTATTGGGATCTGATCTCCTACTCCCCTGGACGGGGCCCTCACCGAGGAGGAACAGCGCCGGCTGGACCGGCATCTGGCCCAGTGCCCCAGTGCCGGGCCCTGGGGGAGCAGCTGTCGGGGCTGGGGCCGGAGCTCATGGAGTTAGAGGCCCCCCGGCGGATTTTGCCGACCGGGTGATGGCGGCGGCGGCAGAGACGGAACAGGACATCCCCTTCACCAACCTGCCCCAGAACCGAAAGCCGGGCAAGGAGGCCCAAAAAGCAGCTCAACGCCTCCGGTGGAAGCCGGTGCGCAACCTGGTGCTGGTGGCGGCCTGCTGCCTGATTTGTGTTGGGGCTGGGGCAATTTGCCTCCCAGATTTTTCCGGCGGGCAGCGCCCCCCGCCGCCGGCAACAGCATGGCGGCCCAGGACAGCGCAGCCCCAGGCAGTCAGGAGACCACCGCCGCCGCCCCGGAGGAATCCGGTGCGGCCACCGGCAGTCGGGGCCGGGGCGGAGGTCCAGGAGGACACCGCCGGGACAACCGCCGGCAGCGCCGCCGACGGCAGCCTGTCCACGGCGGGGGGGGCCCCGGCGCTGGAGCTGTCGGGAGAAAGCTATGTCCTCACCGGGAGACCTCCCCCACCCTGCCCCAGGGCTTCCAGCCGGAGGGCACCCTGACGGAGGACCAGGCCGGGGAGGCCGGTTATGCCGCCTGTGACTACTACACCAGCCCGGACCAGCCCGACCGGTGCTGGGTGTACACGTCCCGGAGCAGCAGGCCTACCTGCTGTGGACTTTGGAGGAAAACTGACAAACACAACAGAACACCGCCCCGCCACCGGCCAATGCCGGGGGGGGGGCATGTTGTCGGTCAGGGGTCAGTTCACCGGGGCATAGCACAGGGAGTTGCCCCGCAGCATGAGCCGGTGGCTGCCGGAGTCCACCAGATACTCCATGTTGGGCCGCAAAAACCGCTCCAGGTTCTGGGCCTTCCGGACGGTGTTGACCTGAACTCCCATGTGCTGGCACACGGCGGAGCAGATCTCGTCGGAGGACATGGGTTTGTCCACCAGGGCCCGGACCTGGGCCAGCCGGTCCTCCATCACCGCCAGATTTTCGTCGGCCAGGGCCCCGAACCCCTCATAAAGAATCCCGCAGTGGGCCACCGCCATGGCCTCGCACCGGATGTCCCGGAGGGCGCGGATGGTGTCCAGGCTCTGCCGGAAGTGGAAGGCGTAGGGGCAGCCGGGAGGTGTGGAGGGTGCGGCCGCACATCAGGGCGTCCCCACATAGCACACGTTGTCCGGGGTCACATAGGACACGTGGTCCATGGCGTGGCCCGGGGTGTGGAGCACCCGGAACCGGACCCCCGGAACAGGGGTGTCGTTCTCCTCGGGCCGGATCACATGGTCCACCAGACAGGGCAGCTGGGACAGCTCCGGGTCCTCCGCCACCTGCCGGGCGGAGTAGACATAGAGGTGGCTCTTCACCGAGGCCTGGGTCCGGCAGATCTCCGCCTCCCCAGGGCAGGGCCACCGGGCAGCCGTATTTCTCCGAGAAATACCGGGCGTTGCCGAAGTGGTCAAAGTGGGTGTGGGTGCACAGCAGCCCGATGGGGGTCAGGCCGTTCTCCTCCAGGGCCGTCTCGATCTCCCCGGAGGGCCTGGACCCCGGTGTCCATCAGAATACAGTGATGGCTGTCGGTGCGGTAAAGGGAATCAGCTGATGTCCCAGAAGGCACCAGGTGTTGCCCAAAATCTGCTTACATTCCACAAACATTCACCTCAGAACAGTTTTACAGCAATTTCCTCTAGTTTAGCACACAAATAGTTTTCCCCGCAACTGTTCCCCAGGTTGCCCAAAGTTCCAAAGGCTGGTACAATAGCACCTGATGTAATCCAATCCGCAAAAGGAGAATTGCCCATGGAATCCGATGTTCTGCTCCGGGTGGTCACCCCGGAGGACGCCCCCGGCGCTGCTGGCGGTCTACGCCCCTATGTCACCGACACCGCCATCTCCTTCGAGTGGCAGGTGCCCGGCCTGGAGGAGTTCCGGGGCCGCATCCGCCGCACCCTGCAAAGATACCCCTACCTGGCGGCGGTCCGGGAAAGGAAGTGCTGGGCTACGCCTACACCGGCCCCTTCGTGGGCCGGGCCGCCTACGACTGGGGGGCGGAGACCTCCATCTACCTGCGCCGGGACTGCCGGCATCAGGGGCTGGGCAAGGCCTTGTACACCGCCCTGGCGGGGGATTTCCCAGGCCCAGAATATCCACACCCTCTACGCCTGCATCGGCTATCCCAAGCAGGAGGACCGGTATCTGACCCGAACAGCGCCCAGTTTCACGCCCATCTGGGCTTTCGGCTGGTGGGCACCTTTGAACACTGCGGCCGGAAATTTGACCGCTGGTACGACATGATCTGGATGGAGAAGCAGCTGTCCCCCTGCCGGAACCCCCGGCCCCGGTGATCCCCTTCCCGGACCTGGCCCGGAGGTGCTGGAAGCGCTGGGAGTCCGGCCCTGAGTGGAGGGGCGCGCTTCCCCCGCCTGCCCAGGAACCCCGCCCCCTGTCATGCTGAGGAGCTTTCTCTGAAAGCGACGAAGCATCTTTCCATAAGAAAAACGAGGCTGTTGCGGATTTCGCAACAGCCTCGTTTGTGCTTTGTATGGGTATTACTCCAGGCCCATGGCCTTGACCACCGCGGCGCACCGGGGGCAGAGCTCCGGATGGCCCTCAGGGGTGCCGATGCTGGGATGGTGGTTCCAGCAGCGGGGGGCACTTGGGGGACTCGTCCATCTCCACCCGGACGGTGAGGCCGGCAAAGGCCTCGCCCTGGTAGCCTCGCCCTGGCCGTGGACGATGTCCACATGGCTGACAATGAACAGGGCCTCGAAATGGTGGTCCTTCAGGCTCTGGAACCGCTCCCAGGCCTCATCGTTGAAGTAGAGGGTGAGCTTGGCGTCGGTGGACTTCTTGACGATCTTGGCGGAGCGGACCTCCTCCAGGGCCTTGTTCGTCGGCCTTCAGGGCCAGGATCTTGGCCCAGTACTCGGTCTGTTCCGCGTCGAACTCGTAGGCCGGGTTGACCTCGGGAATCTGGTTGAAGAGCACGCTCTCGGCATCGGCGGTCCGGTCGTGGGGCATTGCGGCCCAGATCTCCTCGCTGGTGAAGGCCAGCACCGGGGCCAGCAGCCGCACCATGGCGTCCAGAATGTGATAGATGGCGGTCTGGGCACTCTTGCGGGGAAAGGAGCCGGGGCCTCGCAGTACAGCCGGTCCTTGATAATGTCCAGATAGAAGTTGGACATCTCGATGACGCAGAAGTTGTAGACAGCCCGGTAGACGCTGTGGAACTCGTAGGCGTCATAGCACTTGCGGCACTCGGCCACCAGGGCGTTGCACCGGTTCATGGCCCACTGGTCCAGCTCGATCATGTCGCCGAAGGCCCACCTGATCGTCGGGGTTGAAGCCTCAGGTTGCCCAGGATATAGCGGCAGGTGTTGCGGATCTTCAGGTAGGCGTCGGCCAGCTGCTTCAGGATGTCCTTGGACAGGCGCATATCCTGGGTGTAGTCGGCGGAGGACACCCACAGCCGGAAGATGTCGGCGCCGTACTCCTTGATGATGGTGTCCTGGGGGCTGATGGCGTTGCCCAGAGACTTGTGCATGGCACGGCCCTCGCCGTCCACGGTCCAGCCGTGGGTGATGATCTGCTTATAAGGAGCAATACCCTTGGTGGCAATGGAGGTGAGCATAGAAGACTGGAACCAGCCCCGATACTGATCGCCGCCCTCCAGATAGAGGTCGGCAGGATAGCCCCAGCTCGGGGCGCTGGTTGGCCACGGCGGCCCAGGTGGAGCCGGAGTCAAACCACACGTCCAGGATGTCCTTCTCCTTGCGGAAGCTGGTGCAGCCGCACTCGCACTTGGCGCCCTCGGGCATCAGCTCCTCCACGGGGCGGGCCCACCAGGCGTTGGAGCCCTCGGCGGCGAAGATGTCGGAGATCTTGTCGATGGACTCCTGGGTGCAGTAGGGCTTGCCGCAGTCCTTGCAGAAGAAGATGGGGATGGGCACACCCCAGGTGCGCTGGCAGGCTGATGCACCAGTCGTGCGGTCGCGGATCATGGAGATCATGCGCTCCTTGCCCCAGGCGGGCTTCCAGAAGATGTTCTCGCAGGCGTCCATCGCCGCGTCCTTGATGGCGTCCACAGAGGCAAACCACTGCTTGGTGGCGCGGTAGATGATGGGCTTTTTGCAGCGCCAGCAGTGGGGATAGCTGTGGACGATGTCCTTGGAGGACAGGATGTGACCGCTCTCCACCAGGTCCTTGAAGATCACCGGGTGGGCCTTCTGGACGTGGAGGCCGGCATAGGGGCCGGCAAACTCGTTGAGCAGGCCCTGGGCGTTGACGGAGACCTCCATGGTGATGTCGGTGGGGATCTCGGGATAGCGCTGGCAGACATAGAAGTCATCCAGGCCGAAGGCCGGGGGCAGTGTGGACGCAGCCGGAACCGGCGTCCAGGGTGACGTGGTCGCCCAGGATGATCAGGGAATCCCGGTTCATGAAGGGGTGATAGGCGGTCATCCGCTCGAAGAAGGTGCCGGGCATGGTGGCCAGGGTCTCATACTCGGTGATGCCGCTCTCCTTCATGACGCTGTCCACCAGCTCGGTGGCCATGATATAGACCTCGCCGTTGGCCTTCACCAGGGAGTAGTCCAGCTGGGGGTTCAGGGCGATGGCCAGGTTGCCGGGCAGGGTCCAGGTGGTGGTGGTCCAGATCACGAAGAACATCTTGCTCAGGTCCCCATACTGGCTCAGCTTGCCCTTGTCGTCGTGGACCTGGAATTTTACGAAGATGGTGGTGACGGGGTCGTCGGCGTACTCCACCTCGGCCTCGGCCAGGGCAGTCTCGCAGACAGGGCACCAATAGGTGGGCTTCAGGCCCTGATAGATGAGCCCCTTCTGGGCCATGGCCCCGAAGACCTTGACCTGCTGGGCCTCAAACTCCGGCGTCAGGGTGATATAGGGGTGATCCCAGTCGCCGATAACCCCCAGCCGCTTGAAGTCGGTGCGCTGCTTGTCCACCTGCTCCAGGGCGAAGGTGCGGCACTTGTCCCGGAATTCCGGCACCGGCATCTCGTTGCGCTTGACGCCCTGCTTCTGGATGGCGGACTCGATGGGCAGACCGTGGGTGTCCCAGCCCGGAATATAGGGGGCCTGGAAGCCGGTCATGTTCTTGTAGCGGACAATGAAGTCCTTCAGCACCTTGTTCATGGCGGTGCCGATGTGAATGTTGCCGTTGGCATAGGGAGGGCCGTCGTGGAGGATAAACTTGGGCTTGCCCTCGTTCTTGGCCATCAGTTTGCGGTAGATGTCCCTGCGCTCAAAGTCCTCCAGCATGCCGGGCTCCCGCTTGGCAGGGCCGCCCGCATGGGGAAATCGGTCTTCGGCAGGTTGATCGTCTTGTTGTAGTCCTGACCCATAGGTACGCTTCTTCCTCTCTATCAAGCACGAATGTCACAGCCGCGGCTGTAAACTCCCCCACGGCTGTGACAACGGCTCAGTGTTCTCGCTTGAATTACTTGATCTCGTAGTTGCGGCCAAAGCGCAGCTCGCTGAGATCCAGCCGACGGGTGGGGGCATCGTCCACGTCGTCATCCACAATCCGGGTGGTGGGACGGGCGGGGGCGGCGGCGGGCACAGCCTCATCCGCCGGGGCGGCCTCTTCCTGGGGCTTGGCCTCCTGGGCCTCCGGGGCGGCAGGGGGCCTGCTCCGCCTCCCGGGGCGGGGACCTCCACCTTGGCCTGCTCCTGCTGCTCCTCCTCCATCATCCGGCGGATGGAGTCACCGATCTCGGTGGTCACCTCATCGGCGGCGGTGCTGTCGCCCTGGGCGGCAGGGGGCGTCGGCGGCAGCCTCCGCCTCGGGCAGGAGTCCAGGAACTCCTGCTCGTGGGTCAGCAGATCCCGGATGCTGGCCTTCATGGCGGCCACGCTGGCCCGGGCGCTCTTGAGCCGGGCCTCCTCGGCGGCCACCTGCTCGGACAGGGAGCCCACCCGCTCCTGGGCGATGGCCTCGGCCTCCTCCAGCATCTTGGCCCGCTTGGCCTTGGCCTCCTCCACCAGCTGGTTGGCCATCTTCTGGGCGGTGAGCAGGGTGGCCCGCATGGCGCCCTCGGTCTCCTGGTACTCGGTGATCTTGTCGGCCAGCACCTTCATCTTGCGCTTGAGGACGGCATTTTTCCTTATACAGCTCGGTGTAGTCCGCGGTGAGCTGATCCAGGAAATTGTCCACATCCTGCATATCATAGCCGCCCTTTTTGGCCTTCGGAAATACGCGCTCTTCCACTTCCTGTGGCGTAAGCATGGTAAAATCCCCCTTTTTAGTCTGTATCTTTGCCGCCGGGACTCCCCGGGGCCTGCCGCCCGGTATGTCTCAGGGCGGTGAAACCCTTGTCTGTGTGGCAGGCTCAGAAATAGAGCCCGTTGTTCTCCAGCTCGTCGATCAGATCGCCGATGATGTCCACATTGTGGGGCGTAATGATGTAGGTGGCGGCGCTGATCTTCTTGATCTTGCCCTCCTGGGCGTAGGCCACGCCGGAGAGGAAGTCGATGAGCCGGCGGGCGATGTCCTTGTTGGTGGACTCAGGTTGAGCACCACGGTGCGCTTTTCCCGGAGATGGTCGGCGATGTCGGAGGCGTTCTCAAACTTCTCCGGCTTCACCAGCACCACCTGCAGCTGGGTGGTGGTGTTGATGTTGACCACCTTGTCCGCAGGGCGGCGGTAGGGGGATTCGTAGCTGTCCCCCCGATAGGAGCGGGCGCTTTCCCGGCTCTCACGGCTCTCCGGGGTTCCCGGCTACTCTCGCGGGTATCCCGGGTCTCCCCGGCGGAAGCTGCGGCGGGGGGCGGGCTCCTCTTCCTCCTGGGTGGTCTCCTCCTCCAGCTCCTCGTCGTATTCCTCGTCCTCGTCCTCATAGGGGCAGGCCAGTCTTCTCAGTTCATCCATGAGTCCCATATAAAAAGGCTCCTCCTTAAAAAATGTTGCCTTGAGATAGCTTCAAATCGCTTCAGCCCTGGGCCCGGATCGGGGGTCTGGGACCGAAGAGGGCGGTGCCCACCCGCACCAGGGTGGCCCCTCCAGAATCGCGTCCTGAAGTCTCCGCTCATGCCCATGGACAATATGTCCATAGTATTCTCATTATCGTACTTTTTTCTCTGTTATGTCAACAAAAGCTGACGCATTTCGGCAAAAATCTCCGATTTTCTCCCGGTTTGGTGGAAATTGGCGGAATTGCCATGAGCCCCCGGAGTCTGACATGGTCCATCTGCCCTGCCAGCTGGGCCAGACGGCGGGCCAAAGGGGTCAGCCCCGGTTTTGGAGGCCTCACCGCCGATATTGACCTCGATCAAAATGTCCTGGACAATGCCAAGTTTTTTTCCGCCCGCCGGTGGATGAGCCCCAGCAGCTCCTCCCCGTCCACGGACTGGATCAGGTCCACCTTGCCCACCACATACTTCACCTTGTTGCGCTGCAGGTGGCCGATGAAGTGGACCTGGGCCCCTCATAGGCCCCGTCGGCCAGGTGTCCGGTGAGCTCCTGGACCCGGTTTTCCCCGCAGACGGTGATGCCTGCGGCGATGGCGGCACGAATGGTGTCGCTGGTCTGCACCTTGGTGGCGGCGCAGAGGGTGATCTCCGCCGGGTCCCGGCCCGCCTGCCGGGCGGCCTCGGCGATCTTCTGCTGCACCGTCTGGATGCGCTGCGTCAATGTCTGTTCCATAATCAATCCACAACGACCTTTCCATCGTACATATCTTCGCCCCTGACGATAACGGTGTCCTCCGGCCCGGAGGGCGGAGGCCTTCTCAAACTGGGACAGGTCCGTCTGGTTGCCTCTTCGTCCACCTTGTCCGCCTGGGCCACCAGATAGTAGTCATCCTCCTCCCAGAGGACCTGCACCGGCACCCACTGGGCCTGGGCCCTGAGCCACCCGGTAGAGGCCCGGGGTACCGTCCTGATTCACCCGGAGGGCCTGCTTGGGCACCCGGAGTCCGGTGACACTGTGGGTGATGATCTCCACATCCTGGCTCCGCAGGGCGGTGACCTGGGGGCCGTAGTCCTGGAGAAGAAGGTCACGTTGACCTGCCCGTTCTCGGGATCGCTGACCCGGGTGACCTTGGCGTCAAAGGTGCGGCCCGGAGTCGTCAAAGCGCAGGGTGACCTGGGCCCCGGCATACAGGTTGTCGGTCTGGTCCTGGCCCACGTTGCAGCTGAAATACCAGCCGGAGCCGGTGATGATCTTGCCCAGGGGTGGAGGAGTTGGCGGCGGCCGACTGGCCGGCCAGATTGTCCAGTCCGCTGGGGGTGAGGCCCTCCAGGGCCTCCACCGTCAAAATTCCCTCGTAGCCGTCCACCTGGGCGGGAGTAGAGCCCCGCCGCCGGGGCGGTGACGGTGGTGTAGGCGTTGCTGGCCTGGGCCTCCAGGTTGTCCACCTGGGCCTGGGCCTCCTCCAGCTGGGTGGTGAGGCTGTCGCTGCCGTTATAGGTGTAGTCCCGCCGGAAGATCAGGCTGCGCAGCTCGTCGGCCTCGCTGTTCAGGTCGGTCAGATCTCGGTGGCCACCATGGAGTGGAGCCCGGTGATGGATTTTGCGATGTCGTCCTCCAGGGCCATGGTGTCGGCGGATTGGCCGGTGCGGCTCTGGATGTACTGGAGCCCCTCCAGGGTGGCCTTGGCCTCGTCCAGCTGGCGCTGGATCTCATAGCCCTCGGCGCTGGAGTAGACCAGGCCACCACGGCCCCCACGCCACCTTTTCCCCCTCGGCGCAGAGCACCTCGGTGAGGTCGGAGCCTCCCCAGCACCACCTCGTCCCGGAAGAAGTAGCCCTGGGAGGCCACCTGTTCCTCGGCGGTGTAGCTGTAAAGGGTGGTGGTGACGGTGTTGGCGGTGAGGGCGGTTGTAGATGTAGACACCGAAACAGGCCAGAATCCCCAAAAAGAGGACCAGTATGATGATGCGGATAATCACAGTACCCTGTTTCATTGCGCAAGAATTCCTTTCGGAGGGTTTCCAACCGCCCCTGCCTCAGCACTCCTCCTCCCGCAGCGGCACCGGCTGCCCGGCGTGATGGTGGAGATCGCGTGCTTGTAGATCACCTGCTGCCTGCCGTCGGTGGTGAGCACCACGGTGAAGGCGTCAAAGCCGGTGATAATGCCCCGCAGCTGATAGCCGTTCATCAAAAACATGGTCACCAGGTCCGGGGCGGACTTTCGGGTCAAAAAATCTCCTGAAGTGGTTGGTTTCTTTTTGCCATAACGAATGTCCTTTTTCTAAAAACTTAGGACCGCTGTCCGCCTGTCCCTTATCCTATTCCAGATTCTGTCATTTTTTTCTGTTACAAACCGTCGAGAGCCGGGAAATCGGGCCATTCGCTTGTCCGGCGCAGATCCATTGGATGGACCGGTCCGCGGCGAAACCATGTGAGCTGCCGCTTGGCATATTGGCGGGAGCGGAGTTTCCTGCTCCAGGGCCTGGCGGCGCCGTGGCCGTGGCCGTCGGCCGCCGCCAGGAACTGCTCCTTGTAGCCGATGGCCTGCATGGCGGTGGCATCCGGGGAACGCCGCTGTCCAGCAGTGGCGGACCTCCTGCGGCCAGCCCCGCTCCGCCATCTCGTCCACCCGGCGGTCGATGCGGGCATAGCAGGTCCGCCCGGTTGGGAAGTTGAGGCCGAATTAGAGGGCGGGTACCGGGGGCAGCAGCCGGGTGGCGGCGTTGTGGGCGGAGATGGGGTGCCGGTCTCCGCAGTATACCTCCAGGGCCCGGATGACCCGCCGGTGTCCCGGGGGTGGGCCGGATGGCGGCCGCCGGGTCTCTCCGGGTCCACGGCCTCCAGAGGGCAGCATCCCCTGGGTCCCGTCCCTTGTCCTGCTTTTTTGCAGACGGGTCCGTGCCTCCTGGCACGGGGCGAAGCCGTGGGCCGTTGAGCAGGGCGTCCAGATAGGGCCGCCACTGGCCACCACCGGCTTCCCCGGCTGAGGATATCAGTGGATATCAGGCGTCCGCCGCCTGGCAGCGGGCCGCAGACCACCTCGCCGGATCCGCCACGGCGATCATATGATGGGGCCCCCTCCCTCCGCCGGTGGGGCGGCGGTGCCGATGACCATGCCCCGGTAGATCTGCATGGAGTCGGCGGACACCACCTCGCCGTGTCAGCTGCCGGGCCAGGGCCACGGCCAGGGCGGTTTTCCGCTGGCGGGGTCCCACCACAGACAGAACGGTCATACCACTTTTCCCAAACCCGCCCGCTTGAACATCTTCTCTTTTTATGCCCGTTTGGTATTTGCTGAGCTTAGAAGCCGAACTCCTCCAGCAGCGGCAGATTGGCCAGCAGGGCGGCCCCTCCTCCCGGGGGGGATGGAGGGTGACCGGGGTGAGCAGGGTCTGCACCATGGGGTGTAGCCCTCCGCCTTCATGCGGTCGAAGTTCATCCGCTCGTGGGCAGCGTGCTTGTCGATAAACAGGATGGTGTCCCCCTGCTCTACGATGATATAGGTGTTCAGCACCTCCCCGGCAATGCGCCAGGGCTGCCTCTCCCTCAGGCTCAGGCTCCGCCGGGGCGGAGAGCTGGGGCGCGGACCCCTCCTCCAGGGCCGGAGCCGGGCCCGAGGTCTGGTGCGGGCGTCTCCGCCGGCGCGGGGCGGGGCGCTCCGTCCGGGTCCCGGCCAGGAGGTCGAAGTCCTCCGGCGCCATCCGGTCGTGGCAGGTCATCCCGCCTGGGCTTCACCGGGGCAGGCGGGGGCCGGGGCCCCCCGGTCTTCCACTCCCCGGGGGCGGTCATTTCTCCAGAGATCGGAGCCCTGGGATGGGGAGGCTCCGCCGGGGCGGGCTGGGGTGTGCGCTCCCGCTGCTGGGGCGAGAGGAAAGAGGCGGCGGAGGGCATCCGGGACAGGCCGGGCACCTCCCGACGGCCGTAGGTCACGTCGTGGAGGGGCAGCTCCCCGGCGGACAGCCTGGTCTGGTTGGGGGTCACGGTGTCGTGGGCCCGGGGCTTCTCCAGCGCCACGGCGGGGCGGACATGGTCCCGCTCCAGGGCGGAGAGGACCGCGTGGTACACCGCGCTGAACACCCCCCCCGCTCGCTGCCGAACTTCACCTCCGTCTTGGCCGGGTGCACATTCACGTCCACCGCGCTGAGCCTGGTGGTCAGATGGAGGACGCAGCCGGGGAACTTGCCCACCATCTTCTGGTTCTGATAGGCCTCCTCCAGGGCGGCCATCATCAGCCGGGACTTCACCTGCCGCCCGTTAACGAAGAAGAACTGCCAGTTCCGGCTGGCCCGGCAGCAGGAGGGCTGGGAGACGAAGCCGGACACGGACATGCCCTCGTCCGAGCTGTCCACCTGGGTGAAGCCCAGGGCCAGATCCCGGCCCAGCACCGCGTAGACGGCGGAGCGCAGCTGTCCGTCCCCGGGGGTGGCCAGCTCCTGCTTCCCGTCCCGGAGGAATTTCACGGCCACCTCCGGGTGGGACAAGGCTAGACGCTGGACCGCGGCAAAGACGGCGGCCCCCTCGGCGGCGTCCTTTTTCATGAACTTCAGCCGGGCGGGGGTGTTGTAGAAGAGGTCCCGCACCACCATGGTGGTGCCCAGGGGGCAGCCCGCCTCCTCCACCGGCCCGGCCACGCCCCCTCCAGGGACAGGGAGGCCCCAGCGGGGCATCCTGGGTGCGGCTCATCACGTCGATGCGGGAGACGGCGGCGATGGCCGCCAGCGCCTCCCCCCGAAAGCCCAGGGTGCCGATGGCCTCCAGGTCGTATTGGCTTCGGATCTTGCTGGTGGCATGGCGCAGGAAGGCGGTCTTCATCTGGGGGGCCGGGATGCCGCAGCCGTCATCGGTGACCCGGAGAAAAGTGAGGCCGCCGTGGGCGATCTCCACGGTCACCGATCTCGCCCCCGCGTCGATGGCGTTTTCCATCAGCTCCTTGGCCACGCTGGCGGGCCGCTCCACCACCTCGCCGGCGGCGATCAGGTCGGCCACGTGGGGGATCTAACACTTGGATCTCAGGCATAGAGCACCTCCAGAAATTCAAAGCTCCGCTCCTGCGGGCCGTTTTTGGTCATAATAGTCAGAATACAGATCCCGGGACGGGGCCGGGCCTCCCCCGCCCCTTATCCCATAAGGTCCAGCGGACAGAATCCGGGTCCACAAAGGCCCGCCCCGGCCGGTCCGGGTCCAGCCAAACGAGGGCCTCCCCCCTCCTGGGGCTCCCCCACAGCAGGCCGGTGGACACGGTATAGTCCCAGCCGCCCCAGGTGTACCCGCACACCGCGCTCCAGGGCGAGTTCCGGCCCGGGACATTGACAAAGGACTGGGTGTTCCAGGTCACGAAGATGTGGTGGCGGACCGAGCGGACGGTGCCGGAGACCGCCGTGCCCTCCGCCGCAGCCGCGCCTGGCTCCGCCGCCGGGCCAGGCAGGCCAGGGCGCACCCCCCCGCCGCCAGCAGGGCGGCCCCTATGGGCAGGAAGGCCCAGTCGGGCCCCGCGCCCCCCCACCGGGATGTCCCACAGCAGGACGGCCCCGCCGAACAGGAGGAAAAACGCCCCCATCAGTCCCAGCACCCAGGCGCACCTTCCGCCCGAGAATTTGGACGCCCCATGCCGCTCACCTCCTCCTTTCATCCGGGCCTCTCCGCCCCGCCTCAGGCTCTCCTGCAGGTCCTGCTTCAGCTCGGCCAGCAGGTTCAGCGCCTCGATGGGGGAGAGGATGTTCACGTCGGTCATCCGCAGCTTTTTCAGCACGGTCTGGCCCCCCAGGTCCATGAGAGAGACCTGCTCCCCGTCCGCCGGAAGGGCCGGTCCCCCGGGCCGGGGAGGACGCCGCGCTCCCCGACTCCAGCTCCTCCAGGATGGTCCGGGCCCGCCGAATGACCCGGTTGGGCACCCCGGCCAGCTTGGCCACCTCGATGCCGTAGCTCTGGTCCGCGCCCCCCCGGACGATCTTCCGCAGGAAGATCAGGTCGTTCCCCCGCTTCTTGGCGGCGATGTTATAGTTCTTCACCCCGGGGAGGTGCCCTCCATGGCGGTGAGCTCGTGGTAATGGGTGGCGAAGAGGGTCTTGGCTCCCAGGAGCTTCTTGTCGGCGCAGTACTCCAGCACCGCCCGGGCGATGGACATGCCGTCGAAGGTGGAGGTGCCCCGGCCGATCTCGTCCAGGATCAGCAGGGAGCGGCCGGTGGCGCTTTTCAGCAGTGAGGCCACCTCGGTCATCTCCACCATAAAGGTGGAGCGGCCGCCGGACAGGTCGTCGGAGGCGCCGATGCGGGTGAAGATCCGGTCCACCAGGCCGATGCGAGCGGAGGCGGCAGGGACAAAGGCCCCCATCTGCGCCATCAGGACAATGAGGGCCACCTGGCGCATATAGGTGGACTTGCCCGCCATGTTGGGGCCGGTGATGATGGCGCACCGGTCCTCCCCCCGGTCCATGTGGGTGTCGTTGGGGACAAAGGGGTGCCGGCGGGAGCACCTTCTCCACCACCGGGTGGCGCCCCTCGGAGATGCTCAGGGCGTCGGAGTCGTCCACCTGGGGCATGCAGTAGCCGTTGACGGCGGCCAGCACCGCGAAGGCGCACAGCACATCCAGCTGGGCCACGGCGGCGGCAGCCTTCTGGATCTGGGCCACGTGGGCGCAGGTCTGCTCCTTCAGCTGGCAGAAGAGCTGGTACTCCAGGGCCACCAGCTTGTCCTCGGCGGAGAGAATGGTGTGCTCCAGGTCCTTCAGCTCCTGGCTGATGTACCGCTCGGCGTTGACGGTGGTCTGCTTGCGGACCCAGTCTCCGGCACCAGGTCGGTCTGGCTCTTGGCCACCTCGATGTAGTAGCCGAACACCTTGTTGTAGCCCACCTTCATGTTCTTGATGCCGGTCTGCTCCTTGGTCCGGGTCTCCAGGTCGGCCAGCATCTCTGCCCCGTGGTCGATCACGTTGCGCAGGCGGTCCACCTCCTCGCTGTAGCCCCCGGACGGATGAACTTGCCCTCCCGCACGGAGAAGGGGGCTCGTCCACCAGGGCGGAGCTGAGCAGCGCCCGCAGCTGGGGCAGGTCGTCCATCTCCCGGCGCAGGGACTGGATCAGGGCGGAGGGGCAGCCCTCCAGCAGCTCCCGCAGCCTGGGGCAGCCTGCCCAGTCCGGCGGACAGGGCGGCCAGGTCCCGGCCCCCCGGCGGTTCCGTACACCACCCTGCCGATCAGGCGCTCCAGGTCGGTGATCTCCCTTCAGGCAGAGCACCACCTCCTCCCGGGTGATGATGTCCTCCACCAGATCGCTCACCGCCTGCTGCCGGCGGTTGATCTGCACCGGGGAGAGGAGGGGGCGCTCCATCCATCCCCGGATCAGCCGCCGCCCCATGGCGGTGCGTGTCTTGTCCAGTACCCACAGCAGGCAGCCCTTCTTCTCCTTGCCCCGCATGGTGTCGGTGAGCTCCAGGGTCTGCCGGGCGGTCAGATCCAGCTCCATGAACTGCCCCGCGGTGTAGTAGGTGAGGGCGGCGATGTGGCTCAGGTCGGTCTTTTGGGTCTCGTACAGGTAGGAGAGCAGCCCCCCGGCGCACTGCACACAGGCCTGGTCCTCCGGGGGCAGGCTGTCCAGCCCGGTGCGGAACTGCTTTTGCACCAGGGGCAGGGCGGCCTCATAGCGGAAGCGGGCCTCCCCCCCGTTCTCACAGCGGCAGTCCAGCCGCTCCCGCAGGAACTGGGGCAGGCCCTCCAGGCTCCAGGCCCCGTCCGAGAGCACCGCCTCCCGGGGGAGAAGCGGCCCAGCTCGTTTTTCAGGTGGTCCATGGCCTCCGCCCCCGCCGGAAAGGAGGTGACATAGAACTCGCCGGTAGAGATGTCGCACAGGCACAGCCCCAGCGCCCGGGAGTCGGCGTACACCCCGCCGATGTAGTTGTTTTTCCCCTCCTCCAGCATGGAGGAGTCGATGAGGGTGCCGGGGGTGATGATGCGGATGATGTCCCGGTCCACCAGGCCCTTGGCCAGGGCCGGGTCCTCCGTCTGCTCGCAGATGGCCACTTTATAGCCCTTGGCGATGAGCCGGGCGATGTAGCCCTCGCAGGAGTGATAGGGCACGCCGCACATGGGGGTGCGCTCCTCCGGGGGCTTGTTCCGGTCCCGGGTGGTCAGGGTCAGGTCCAGTTCCTTGGACACCAGCTTGGCGTCCTCGTTGAACATCTCATAAAAATCCCCCAGCCGGAAGAAGAGGATGGAATCGGGATACCGCTCCTTCATCTCCAGGTATTGGCGCATCATGGGGGTGATCTCAGCCATATCGGCACCGCCTTTCGGTAAAATAAAAAGTAAAAAGTGCAAAATCCTGTGGAAAGTGTGGAAAAGTACAACGAAACAGACAGGAGGCGCACTAACCGCCAGCGCGCCTCCCGGGGGTCAGCTCTCCTCCGGCCCCCCTGGTCGCTCCGTCCCGCCAGATAGTCCAGGGTGACCCCGTAAAAATCCGCCATCCGGATCAGGGGGGACAGTTGGGGTTCCTGCTGACCGTGTTCATACCTCTGATAGGTGCGGAGGGGCACATCCAGCGCCTTTGCCGCATCTTTCTGCAACAGTTTCTTGGTCTCTTTCAGTTCCTGAAGCCGCGTTGAAAACGTCGCCATTTACACACCTCGTATTGACATGCCATTTTTGGCATGTCATAATCAAAATACGATAACCCGCAGAAGGGAGCGCTATTGTTTATGACTTCTTTTTGGGACCACTTATATCAATACGCCCAGGAACATCTGGTCGTCCGCTATCTCCAGGAGGAGCCCACCGGCTACGGCCGGCTCTCCATCCAGACGGACGCCCGCCGGCGGGGGCTGGAGGACCTGCTGCGGGGCCCCGCCGCCCGCTCCTTCCGCCGCCTCTGGGAGGAGCAGCAGGAGCTGCACAGCCTGGAGGAGCAGGCCCTCTTCCGGGCCGGGCTGTCCATGGGCCTGGCCCTGGGCGGCCGGGTCCGGGACTTGGAGTAGCCCCGCCTCCCGTCCCCCTGCGGGGCCCTTGGGGCGGGGGCTCCCCCCTCACTCCGCCAGCTCCCCGAACAGGGACCAGGTGTTGGCGTCGGTGATCCGCACCTGCCGGAACTGGCCGATCAGCTCCGCCGGGCCGTCCAGCCGCACCAGCCGGTTGCCCGGCGTGCGGGCGGCCAGGGGATACCGGGCGTCCCCGCTGTCCCCGTCGATCAGGCAGCGCAGGGTCTTCCCCACATAGGCCGCGTGCTTCTCCGCGGAGATCTGGTTCTGGAGGTCCACCAGGCGCTGGAAGTTGGCCTGCTTCTGCTGGTGGGGCATGGGGTCGTCCATCTGGGCGGCGGGGGGTCTCCCCACCCGGGGGAGAAGATAAAGGTGAACAGGGCGTCGAAGCGCACCTGCTCCACCAGGGAGAGGGTCTCCTCAAATTCCGGCGTGGTCTCCCGGGGAAGCCCACGATCACGTCGGAGGTGAGCACGATGTCCGGGATGAGCTCCTTCAGCCGCCGCACCTCGTCCAGGTACTGCGCCCGGTCATAGTGGCGGTTCATGGCCTTGAGCACCCGGTCGCTGCCCGCCTGGAAGGGCAGGTGAAGCACCGGGGGCCACTTTTTCGCACCGGGCCATGGTCTCAAAGAGCTTCTGGGTGGCGTCCTTGGGGTGGGAGGTCATAAACCGGATGAGGAAGTCCCCGGGCACGGCGTTCACCCGCTCCAGCAGATCGGCAAAGTCCATGGGCTCCTCCAGGTCCTTGCCGTAGGAGTTCACGTTCTGCCCCAGCAGGGTGATGTCCCGGTACCCCTCCGCCGCCAGCTGCTCCACCTCGGCCAGGATGTCCTCCGGCCTGCGGGAGCGCTCCCGGCCCCGGACATAGGGCACGATGCAGTAGGAGCAGAAGTTGTTGCACCCGTACATAATGGACACCCAGGCCTTCACCTTGTCCTGCCGCACCACCGGGATGCCCTCGGAGATGGAGCCCGCCTCCTCCGCCACCTGGAACACCCGCCCCCGCTGGGTGAGCAGGGTGTGGATGAACTCGGGAAAGCGCCAGAGGGCGTGGGGCCCGAACACCAGGTCCACATGGCGGAAGGACTGCTTGATCTTCTCCGCCACATGGGCCTCCTGGGCCATGCAGCCGCACACGCAGATGATCTGGTCCGGGTGGCGGCGCTTGACGTGGACCAGCGCCCCCACATTGCCCAGCACCCGCTGTTCCGCGTGCTCCCGGATGGCGCAGGTGTTGATGACGATGATCCGGGCCTGCTCCTCGTCCTGGGTGAAGCCGTAGCCCATCTCCCGGAGATAGCCCCGGATGCGCTCGGAGTCCGCCTCGTTCTGCTGGCAGCCGTAGGTGTCCACAAAGGCCAGGGGCTGGGCGGGCCGGGCGGCGCTGAGGGCCGCGACCTCCCGGCAGTACTGGAGCTGGCGGGAGATGTCCTCCGGGGAAATTCGGGTGGTCTGCTGTCTCATAGATCGCAACCTCCTGAGGGGGATTTGATGGTCGTCCGGCCCCTCCTGCTGCATGGAGACACCGATCGAATAATCATACCATTTTTCCCGAAAAAGCACAAGGCCGGACTTTTGCTTTTCGCCGCTTTTCCACCCGGTCCCCGCAGGGCGCGGCTCTCCGCCCCTCCCTGGAAAAATGCGGGCCCCCTCGCGGTTTTCCGTTGCGTTTCTCTCAAAAGGGTGATAGAATGAATCGTTAAATGGTTACACTGGAGGGAGACGTATCTCTCTCTCCTTCCCAACAGAGAGAAAAAGGGGGCTGTGCCATGCGGGTGCTGGTCATTGAGAAGGCGGCCGTAAAGCAGAACATCAGGGTGGTGAAGCGCCGTGCCGGAGGGGCCGCCGTCTACGGCGTCCTCTCGGGAGACGCCGGGGGGCGCCGGCATCGCCGAGATGGCCGAGCTGCTCCGGGCCGAGGGCATCGGCCGCTTCGCCGTCAGCGAGGCGGAGGAGGCCGAGGCGCTGCGGAAGGCCGGCTTTGTGGACGAGGAGATCCTCATGCTCCGCTCCACCACCGACCGGGAGGTGCTGGAGCGGCTGGTGGACCTGAACGTGGTGTGCACCATCTCCTCCGTTTGAGGGGCCAAGGCCAGGTTTTGGGCCCCATTGGCGCCGACGAGACCGCCATCGACGTCACCGACCTGAAGTGCACCGCCGGGGACGTGGTGTGCTTCGACATCAACCCTTTTTACGCCAAGGGGCATGGGCGGGTGGTTCCGCTGAACAGTTCTCAATTCGAACACAAAGGCGCGCCGCGTTCAAAAAAACGCGGCGCGTTTGAGTTGTCGAAAAGGCCCGTGGCCTTTTTCGACAAAAATGATGCAGGCCAGAGCTCGATTGCTTGAGCAAAAAGTCGCCCTGGCCTGCATGAGATGGGTCATTTCCGAGGCGCATGTCCCCGGAAATGACGGAATCGTTCTGTTCCGTCCTCTGCGGAGGACGGAATTCTGTGAAACTGCCCAAACCCATGGTTTTTTTGACAGACTGAGGCGCGCGCCGCGTTCTTCAAAACGCGGCGCGCCTGTTATTTTTTTGATGAGGTTGACTCAGGGATCGTTGGGGCCCTTGGTGGCTCCGCAGCCGGAGCAGACGTAGCCGGTGACCACGGTCTCATCCCAGGCCTCCTTGTCCACCACCACCTGGTCCTCATACACGGCGTCGTGGTGGACCACCTCCGTCACCGCCTCGCACTTGGCCCCGGCGCGGGAGAGCCGGAGGAAGAGGAGGAAGAGGAACTGGAGGAGGAAGAAGAGGACGAGGAGGAACTGGAGGAACCGGGCCGGGCTGGCGGCCGCGTCGGCGATGTGCTGCTGCAGGCATCCTCGGTGCCAAACACATTACCGCAGCCGGTGCGCTTTAGCCGGTGGTTACGGTCTCATCCCAGGGGTCCTTGACCTTCACCTGCTCCACATGGGTGACCGCCTCGTGGTGCACCACGGTGGTCTGCTCCACCCAGGTGTGGACGTGGGCGGGCTCGCTGACGGTGATGGTCACCTTGCCGCTGGCCTCGCCATAGGTGTTGCCGGCGGGGCAGTAGACGCTGATCTCCGCCGTACCCGCACCCACCGCGGAGATGTTGCCGCTGGCGTCCACCGTCACCACGGCGGGATTGCTGGAGGTGAACTGGGGGGTGGTCTGGGAGGGACACGCTGACGGTGGCCTGATCGCCGATCACCAGATTGGTGCTGGAGGCGGTGACGGAAATGCTCTGCTCCCGGGGCGGAATGCTGTTGGGAGAGGCGCCGCCGTAGACCACCACATGGGTGCCCACGCTGACGTTGTTGAATAGATGGTCTTGGCGTTGCCCAGGGAGACACCCACGCAGCCGTGGCTGCCCTCGTACAGATACTGGGTGCCGCCGAAGGAGCTGCGCCAGGTGGCATCATGGATGCCGCAGCCGCCGGAGAAGGGCATGAAGTAGTTGACCCAGGTATGATAGGTGCTGCCGTCAATGTTGGAGCCGTTCAGATACCGGTCGGTGTTCTTGGCGAAAATCGTGAAGCTGCCGGTGGGGTCCGTGTTGTTGGCCACGCAGCCGGACACCACGCCGCAGGAGACAATGCACTCGCCGTTGCGGTACAGCCACAGATGCTGGCTGGTCAGGTCGATCTCCACATAGTTGCCGCCCCAGTAGCCGTCATTGTTGTCGCTGGCGGCGGTGTAAAGGGTGCGGGTGCCGCCGGTCTTGTTCTGCAGGCACTCCAGCAGGTCATTGTAGAGGCCGGTGGCGTCCACGCTCTGGCCCTTCTCGGTGACGTTGATGTTGATGTAGCTGCCGCCGGTGGTCTTGAACTTGGCGGTCTTGTCCGCCACGCTGTGGGCCTCCACCAGGGAGTTGACATAGTTGCCCAGGATCTCCTCATCCACCTGGACGCTCATATCCTCCGGGGTTCACATAGTAGATGGAGCCCAGCACGTCCCGGCTCAGGGGTCTCGAGGCTGGTGCCACCGCCCTCGGGGTGAAGGTGTAGGTGAGTTGCAGATCCAGATAGCTGTTGGCCTCATTCAGGGCTGCCTTCAGCTCAGGCTGTCCGCCTTCACCTGGGCCTGCTCCACCAGGGTGTCCAGCTTCAGCTCCAGCTGGGGCTCAGGGCCAGCACCGCAGTCTGCACCTGCTGGGTGACCTGCTTCCAGTCCACCTTCTTGCCGGGCTGGTCGGGCACGATGACAAAGCGGTGCCCTGGTGGCGTCATACCGCAGATAGGCGTTCTTGGGGGCGTTGGGGTCCACCGGGGTCTCCTGCTGGGGGTCTCCCCCTCGGCGGTCTCTCCTTCGGCAGTCTCCCCTCGGCGGTGTTGGCGCTCTCGTCCTGGGGGGCCTCCTGGTCGGAGGATTCCTCCCCCTCCGCCTGGGCGGCCAGGGTCTGGGCCTGGGCCTGGGCCTGGGCCTGATCCAGCAGCATTGTAGTCGGACTCCACCTGGCCCACAAAATTGGTGACGTCAAAGGTGTAAGCGTTCTCCACCGTAAAGGCCAGCTGCTCCTTGTCCTGGCCCTGCTGGTCCAGCAGCCCCCTGGAGATCGGTGGTCTCGTTATAGGTCATCCCCAGGTCCTTGCCGGTGGCGGTATAGCTGTCCGTCCCCAGCTTCAGGGTGAAGGTGTACTCATCCGTCCATCCGCTCAGAGCCCCGGCTGCGCCCTGGGCATCAGGCCGGACACGTCCACCCCGTTGATGGTGGTGCCCTGCTGGAAACTCTTGGGCTGGGGCGCCAGGGGCTGTTGCCCCGCAGCATGCACCAGCACAATGGCCAGCGCCACCAATAATGCACGCTCCACCGGCGGAAAGGACGATCATCGTCTTTTTCTTCATGGTCCTCAAACCTCCAATATGTGCCAATAATCTCGCTCTATTTTTTACCATTATGTTAACACAACAATTTCGGAATGCAAGGCTGTTTTAAAGAATATTAAGGATTTTCATTTCTTGTTTCTTTTTTATTGTTTCTTTTTTGTTTCCGAAACAATTTCCGCTTGCTTGCCGTCGGGTCCCACCACCCAGGTGTTGTCCAGCCGGGCCGGAGACTGGGCGGAAAAAATCCGCCAGATATTCCTCCAGTTTTTGCCGCTCATCGGTCTCCTCCGGGGTCAGGGTGCCCGCCTTGGCCTTGGCGGCCAGGGCGTTGATCCGGGCAATGCGCTCTTCCTGTGTCATGACAAAAGCTCCTTCTTCTCCGGGGCGGTCCCTCAGCTCCCAGGACCGCCGCCGTTTCTTCCGTTTACAGATACCGCTCCACGGTGATGTTGATCCGGCCCTTCCGGCTCAGGCCCCCCACCCGGGTGAGCCTGCACTTGCCCAGCCCCCGGCAGGAGATCACGTCCCCCTCCCGGAGCTGGGAAATCGCTTTTGGAGGTGTCCTCCCAGTTGACGGCGCAGCGGCCGGCGGCGATGAGCTGGGCGGCCTTGCTGCGGCTGATGGAGAAGCCCACCGCCAGCACGCTGTCCAGCCGCAGGGCGGCCACGGTGTCGTGGAGCACCTTCCGCTTTATGCTGCTCCGGCACCCGGAGCTGGGACAGGGGGGCAAATCCTCCACCTTGAGCCTGACCCGGCCGGCGCTTTCAAAAGCTGTCCCGCAGGAAGCCCGCCACCGTGGGGAGCACCAGCAGATCGGCGCTGTCCTCCCCACCAGGATGTCCCCACCGTGTCCCGGCGGATGCCCATCCCCATCAGGGCCCCCAGCAGGTCCCGGTGGGTGAGATGGTCCCCTGGAACCACCGGCAGCGCAGGGCGGTCAGGTAGTCTCCGGGCTCCAGAAATTCCTCTTCCAGCCAGTCCGGCAGGAAAACCAGCACCCGGCGCTCGGCCTCCGGGTAGCCCCCCAAAGCCGCATACCGGGGATGCCCCGCAGCGTTGAGCAGGGCCTGGGCGTCCCGCTGCTCCTTGGGGGACAAAAAGCAGGTGGTCTGGGGCTCCTGCCGGCGCTGGGCCAGCTCCATCCGGTCCAGCACCTGGGCCAGCAGCACCCCTCTCCCCCTGGGCGCCGGTGCGGTCCAGCAGTTCCCGCTTATCCACGGCGCTCCTCCTGGGGCCGGACCAGGGAGGCCCTTGCGCTTCCACCAGCCCATCAGGAAGTAGAGGCCGCCCCCCAGCACCGACACAAAGCCGGCGCTGCAGTTGCCCAGAAGAAGCCCAGGGCCCCCATGGACATGGCGTAGCCGAAGAGCAGGGACAGGGCCAGCCGGGCCACCACGCCGTCGGCGATGGCCACTCCCATATTGTACAGGGTGTCTCCCACCCCGTTGATGAGGCCCCATGGGGGGGCCATCAAGGCCCCGGCGAACACGTTGAGGCAGCACACCGCCATAAAGGGCCGGGCCAGGGCGATGACCTGCTGATCCCGGGAGAAAATGCCGAAAAATCTGGTAGGGCAGCAGCAAAAACAGCGCGCTGAGCACCGCGGCAAAGACGAGGCCCACCAGGGTGGCGTCCCACACCACCCGGTTGACCTGCTTGGTCTTGCCGGCGCCGATGTTCTGGCCCACCATGGAGGCGGTGCCGTCCATCATGGCCTGGCTCACCACCTGCATCAGGCTCTGGAGCTTGGCGCAGATGCCGGTCACCGCCACGGCAATGACTCCCAGGCTGTTGATCTGGGCGTTGACAAAGATCATGGACAGGTTGATGAACATATTTTTAAAGGAAATGGGGGCGCCGATGCGCAGAATCACCGCCACATGCCGCTTTTTCCAGCCGAAAGCCCCGGGGGCTGAAGTCAAAGCCGAAGGAGCTGCGCTTCACAAACAGGTAGCCCAGGGCGAACAGGCAGGCCACGGTCTGGCCGATGACGGTGGCCACGGCGGCGCCGGCGGCCCCCAGTGGAACACCGCCACAAAGAGGTAGTCCAGCACGATGTTCACCACCGTGGCGATGCCCACGAACAGGGTTGGATGGAAGGAGTCCCCCATGCCCCGCAGGACGCCGCACAGGCCGTTGTAGAGGGCCACCGTCAGGTTGCCGGCGGTGCAGATCACCAGATAGTTGCGGGTGATGGGCAGAATGGACTCCGGGGTGTTGATGAGCCGCAGGATGGGCCCGGCCAGAGGGATGGCCAGCATCAGGATCAGGCTGGTGAGCACACAGGGTCAGGCTGTTGCCCACAATCTTGTCCAGCTCCTTGAGCCGGCCGGAGCCCACGGTCTGGGCCACATAGATCTGGCCGCCGGTGGCGATGCCCATAAAACAGAAGAACATCAGCACCGTCACGTTGGAGGCGATGCTGACGGCGCTCTGGGCGTCGGTGCCGGCAAACTGGCCCACGAAGAACATGTCCACCAGGTTATAGCACACCTGCAGGGTGTTGGCCAGCATCAGCGGCATGGTGAACCGGATGAGCCGGCTCATGACCCGGCCCTGGGTCAAGTCGTTGATGATTGTTTTCTCTCTTGCCATAGCTGCTCCTCTCCGCGCCCCCGCTCTGGATCAAAACAGCGCCTTTGATTCACTTCAGGCCGCAGGGGCAGAACAGCACCATTATACAGAATTTGTCTTTTGATTGCAACCGTTTGCAGCCCTTTACAGCACTCCGCTGAGGAAAATCTTCAGTCCGATAAAGATCAGGATGGCACCCCCAGGGATCTCCGCCTTGCCGGAAATCCGGTTGCCCACGGTCTTGCCGATGACAAACCCGGCCACGCAGAGGAAGAAAGTGACCACGGCGATGATGATGGAACAGACGAAGGCCATCAGCGGGGTGTAGTTGGCGATGGTGAAGCCCACGGACAGAGCGTCGATGGACGTGGCCACCCCTGGATCAGCAGGGTCACCAGCCCCACCCCGGGGGCCTCTTTCCTCCTGGGTCCCCCTTGTGGCCCCTCCACCAGCATCTTGCCGCCGATGAAGCCCAGCAGGGCCAGGGCGATCCAGGGATCAGCTTTTCAAAGGCCCGGAACCGCTCCAGCACCGTGTGGACACAGATCCAGCCCACCATGGGCATGGCGAACTGGAAAAGGCGAACACCCCGGCCCGCCTGGCTCATCTGGCCCGGGCGGATGTGGGGCTGCTGGAGCTCCCCCCGCCACCGAGACGGGAGAAGGCGTCCATGGCCAGCCCCACCCCCAGCAATATACTGGTCACGAAAAATTCCAAATTCCACACCATCTCTTTTGACATCCGTTTCTGTCTTCCCCGCCGGGCCGAGTGTTCCGCCGGCGGGACATGCTATTCTATGCGCCCCCTGGCCGGATATGGCCCCCGGCCCAGGGGCCCATCCCCGGGGCCCCGGAAAAACCCACCCCCGGCCGCCGGGGCCGGGCGCCGGGGGGTTTTTCAAAAAAGAGAGACTCCGGGGGCCGGCGCGCCAGGGCGCGTATGGCCCATGAGTCTCGCAATTCAGCAAGCCAGGCGGGCCCCGGGGCACCGCCAGTATGTTGACTTGCCACGCCCGGTTTCAGGGCGGGCGCTCGCTACTCCCTCACAGGGACAACATTGTTGTGAGTTTACCCCGTTTTGGGGCGCTTGTCAATACGTTAGCCGGCTCTAATCTGTCCACCTCCAACCGCCCCTGCCCCCGAGGGCGCAGGGCGGGGGATTCCCCGGAACAGACAGACTAAAAACTTTCAGGCGCCCGAACGACTCCCCACCTCCACCGCACCCCAAGGGAGCAGGGCGGAGCCGTTTTAAAAAAGGGAGCAGGGCGGGGATCCCCGGAACGGACAGGCTAAAAACTTTCAGGCGCCCGAACGACTCCCACTCTCCACCGCACCCCCAAGGGAGCAGGGCGGAGCCCTTTAAAAAACGTCCCCGGCTCCAGAGGGAGCCGGGGACGCAACTCGTTGGGACAATTTGAACGATGGGGCGCAGTGAACTTACTGCTTGGCCATCTTCTCGAAGTGCTCGTACTTGATGGGCCTCTTTCTCGGCCTGAGCGTACAGCTTCTCGGCGCGCCCGGGAAGGCGATCTTCAGGGAGGCGTAACGGGTCTCACCCATCAGGAAGGACTGATAGTCCTCGGTGGGCGCCTTGGAGTCCATGGTGAAGGGGTTCTTGCCCTGCTCGGCCAGAGCAGGGGGATTGAACCGGGAACAGGTGCCAGTAGCCGGCAGCCACGGCGGCCTTCATCTCGCTCATGGCGTTGGCCATGCCGCCCTTCTTCTTCAGGCCGTGGTTGATACACGGAGCGTAGGCGATGATGAGAGACGGACCATCGTAGGCCTCAGCCTCGCGGATAGCCTTCAGCGTCTGCTCTTGTTGGCACCCATGGCGACCTGGGCCACATAGACGTAGCCGTACTGCATGAAGATGGAAGCCATGTCCTTCTTTCTTGACCGCCTTGCCGGCCGCGGCGAACTCGGCGACAGCGCCGATGGGAGTGGACTTGGATGACTGGCCACCGGTGTTGGAGTAAACCTCCGTGTCGAAGATCAGCACGTTGACATTCTCGTGGGAGGCCAGCACGTGGTCGACGCCGCCGTAGCCGATATCGTAAGCCCAGCCGTCGCCGCCGAAGATCCAGAAGGACTTCTTGGTCAGCAGATCCTTCTTCTCCAGGATCTCCCGGGCAGCGGTGCAGGCGGGGGCAGTCGCACTCCTTGCCGTTGGCCAGCCACTTCTCCTCGAAGGGAGTGCCGGTCTGATCCTGATTGGCGAAGAAGTTCTCGATGACGGAAACCAGGGCGTCGCCGGTCTTGCGGGACTCAGCGGGATCGTCCTTGGCGGCCAGCCAGGCCTTGCAGGCGGCGGCCACAGTCTCGTCGGCGTAATCCAGGCCGGCCAGAGTCTCCACCACTTCGATCAGCTTGGCGCGACGCTGGGTCACGGCCAGGTTCATGCCGAAGCCGAACTCAGCGTTGTCCTCGAACAGGGAGTTCGCCCAAGCCGGGCCATGGCCGTCCTTGTTGACGGTATACGGGATAGAAGGTGCGGAGGCGCCCCAGATGGAGGAGCATCCCGTCGCGTTGGCAATCATCATGCGGTCGCCGAACAGCTGGGTAATGAGGCGGACATACGGGGTCTCGCCGCATCCGGCGCAGGCGCCGGAGAACTCAAGCAGGGGCTGCTTGAACTGGGCGGAAACCACGGTCAGGGGCCCATGTCCTTCTCGGTGACGGAGTAGGCGGTGGCGTTGAAGATCTCCTGCTGAGGCATCTGCTCCAGCATGGGCTTCATGACCAGAGCCTTGTTGGGGGCAGGGCAGACGTTGGCGCAGGAGCCGCAGCCCGTGCAGTCCATGGGGGAGATGACAATGGCAAACTTGTAGTCGGCCAGCTTCTTGTTCTTGAAGTCCACCATCTTCATGCCGGCGGGCGCAGCGGCCACTTCCTCGGCGTCCAGAGCCAGAGGACGGATGACGGCATGGGGGCAGACCATGGAGCACTGGTTGCACTGGATGCAGTTGGCGCTCTGCCACTCGGGGACGGTGACGGCGGTGGCCCGCTTCTCATAGGCGGCGGTGCCGGCAGGGGAAGGGTGCCGTCCACGCCGGGCATGACCTGGCTGGTGGTCAGCACGTCGCCCTCCATGGCGGCGGCGGGGGAACATGACGGTGTCCAGATAGGACTGAACATCGGCGCGATCGGAATGAGGCTTCTCGGCAGGATGCTCGTCCACGGCGTTGGCCCAGTCGGCGGGGATGTCCAGCTTGACCAGGGCGGTCAGGCCGGCGTCCACGGCGGCCTTGTTCATGTCCACCACGTTCTGGCCCTTGGCGCCGTAAGAGGTCTCGATGGCGGCCTTCATATACTTGACGGCGTCATCGATGGGGATGATGTTGGCCAGCTTGAAGAAGGCGGCCTGCAGCACCATGTTGGTACGTCCGCCCAGACCGATGTCCCGGGCAATCTTGGTGGCGTCGCAGGTGTAGACGTTGACGCCGTACTCGGCGATGTGGCGCTTGGCGTCGGCGGGCAGCATGCTTGCCCAGCTCCTCCACGCTCATGCCGGTGTTGATCAGGAAGGTACCGCCCTTCTTGACGTCCTGCACCACCTGATACTTGGCCAGGTAGGCGGGGTTGTGGCAGGCCACGAAGTCAGCCTGCTTGACATAGTAGGTGGACTTGATCTCCTTGGGACCGAAGCGCAGGTGGCTGATGGTGATGCCGCCCGATTTCTTGCTGTCGTACACGAAGTAGCCCTGAGCGTACAGGTCGGTGTTGTCGCCGATGATCTTAATGGCGTTTTTGTTGGCACCAACGGTGCCGTCAGAGCCGAGGCCCCAGATCTTGCAGGAGGTGGTTCCCTCGGGCACGATGTCGGGCTCCTCGGTGATGGGCAGGCTCAGGTGGGTCACGTCGTCATAGACGTTGATGGTGAAGCCGTTGAGGGGCTTGTCGGACTGGCCGTTGCGATAGGCGGCGATGATACCACCGGGGTGGTGTCCTTGCTGCCCAGGCCATAGCGGCCGCCGCAGCAGCTTCACGTCGGCGAACTTGGTGCCGCGGAGCGGCAGCCACGACATCCAGGTACAGGGGCTCGCCGGGAGCGCCGGGCTCCTTGCGGCGGTCCATGACCGATGCTCTTGCAGGTGTCGGGGATGGCTTCCACGAACTTGGCCTGAGCGAAGGGACGATACAGACGGACCTTGATGAGGCCCACCTTCTCACCCTTGCTGGTCAGGTAGTCGATGACCTCCTCGGCGGCGTCACATGGAGCCCATGGCCACCATGACGTTCTCGGCATCGGGAGCGCCGTAGTAGTTGAACAGCTTGTAGTTGGTGCCGATCTTGGCGTTGACCTGATCCATGCAGCCCTGGACGATGTCCGGGAAGGCGTCATAGTACTTGTTGCCGGCCTCACGGGTCTGGAAGAAGATGTCGGGGTTCTGGTTGGAGCCGCGGGCACCAGGTGATCGGGTTCAGGGCCGGGCGCGCGGAACTTGGCGATGGCGTCCCAATCCACCATCTCGGCCAGATCCTTGTAGTCCCCACGGCGACCCGGCGGATCTCATGGGAGGTGCGGAATCCGTCGAAGAAGTGGAGCACCGGCACGCTGCCCTTGATGGTGGACAGGTGAGCCACGGCGCCCAGGTCCATAGCCTCCTGGGGGTTGGTGGAAGCGATCATGGCGTAGCCGGTCTGACGACATGCCATCACGTCGGAGTGATCGCCGAAAATGCTCAGAGCATGGGTGGCCAGAGCGCGGGCGGAAACGTGGATGACACTGGGCAGCAGCTCACCAGCCATCTTGTACATGTTGGGAATCATCAGCAGCAGGCCCTGGGAGGCAGTGTAGGTGGTGGTCAGAGCACCGGCGGTGATGGAGCCGTGGACAGCGCCGGCAGCACCGGCCTCAGACTGCATCTCAGCAATTTTGACGGTCTGGCCGAAGATGTTCTTCAGGCCATGAGCTGCCCATTCGTCGGTCAGCTCTGCCATGACGGAAAGAAGGCGTAATCGGGTAGATTGCGGCAACTTCAGTAAAGGCGTAGGATACGGTGGCGGCAGCGGTATTGCCGTCCATGGTCTTGAATTTTCTAGCCATGTTTTTCTTGTTCCTCCTTTATGAATTTCCCTTTCGGAGAGTGCAACCTTTCGATACGGTGCCATTATACCGTCTGGAATTTTATTTGTAAACCTTTTGCGCCGATTTTCAAATTATATTTTGACATTTGGAAAAGTATCTGCCAAATTCCCCCGTTTTTTTGAACGAAACCCGGTGCGAACCGGGCCAGGTCCTTCCGGGGCTCAAAGGGGCGGTTTGGAGGGGACAAACCGGGCTCCGGCATTGCAAAAATTTCCCCAGGGGCGATATAATTTTTTCACCAATTCCAATAAAAGGAGGACTGGAGCCATGGTTGTCTGCGTGGACTCCCTGGGGCTGCACGGCATCCAGGGGGCTACCGGGTGCAGGTGGAGTGCGACCTCAGCGGCGGGCTGCCCGCCTTTGACCTGGTGGGGCTCCCCGACGCCGCGGTGAAGGAGGCCAAGGAGCGGGTCCGCTCCGCCATCCGCAACGCGGGCTACTCTTTCCGGTGTCCCGGATCACCGTCAACCTCTCCCCGCCGACCGGAAGAAGAACGGCACCGTCTACGACCTGCCCATTCTGGTGGGCATTCTGAAGGCCTCCGGGGCCCTGGAGGCCGACCTGGAGGGCTGCGCCTTTTGTGGGGAGGTGGGCCTCACCGGCCGGTGCGCGCTCGGTCGGGGGATGCTGCCCATGGCCCTGGCGGCCTGGGAGGCGGGCGTTCAGCGGCTCTTCGTGCCGGCGGACTCGGCAGCGGAGGCCACCCTGGCGGAGGAATTCAGGTCTATCCGTGGACAATGTGGCCCAGCTCATGGCCCATCTGACGGGCCGGGGAGGCCATCCCTCCGGCCCAACCCTGGACCCCCCGGCGAGGCCGGAGCCCCAGCCCGACTTTGCCGACGTGAAGGGGCCAGCAGCATGTGAAGCGGGCCTGGAGATTGCCGCCGCCGGGGACACCATATTTTTAATGGTGGGCCCCTGGGCTCTGGGGCAAGAGTATGCTGGCCAAGCGGCTGCCCTCCATATTGCCCGGAGATGACCCGGGCAGGAGGCCCTGGAGTCCACGAAAATCTGGAGCGTCCAGGGGCTGACGGACCGGGAAAATCCGCTGCTCACCCACCGGCCCCTTCCGGTCCCCCACCACACCATCTCCGCCGCCGCCCTGACCGGGGGCGGCTCCAACCCCAGGCCGGGGAAATCAGCCTGGCCCACCACGGGGTGCTGTTTCTGGACGAACTGCCGGAGTTCCGCCAGGGACGCCCTGGAGGTGCTGCGGCAGCCCTGGAGGACAGGGTGGTGCAGATCTCCCGGGTGGCGGGCACCATGCGCTACCCCGGCCCGATTCCAGCTGATCTGCGCCATGAACCCCTGCAAGTGCGGCTGGTACGGCCACCCCTCGGGCAAGTGCACCTGCTCGGAGGGGTCCATCCGCCGGTACCTGTCCCGGCTGTCGGGGCCGCTGCTGGACCGGATCGACCTGTTGGTGGAGGTGCCCGCCCTGAACTTTGAGGAGCTGAGCCAGAGGGAGCCGGGTGGAGTCCTCCCAGTCCATCCGCTCCCGGGTCACCCGGGCCCGGCAAATCCAGCTGGGCCGAGGGGTGGACTGCAATGCCCATCTGGAGGGCCAGGCCCTCCGGGAGAGCTGTCAGCTGGACAGGGCGGGCACCGCCCCTGATGAAAAACCGCCTACCAGTCCATGGCCCTGTCGGGCCGGAGCTATGACCGGATTCTGCGGGTGGCACGAACCATTGCGGATCTGGACGGCAGCAGGGACATCAGGCCGGCCACCTGGCGGAGGCCATCCAGTACCGCACCACCGACTATCTGAAGCGGTGAGGCGCTTTGAAACCGGGCCTATTCATTATAAATGAGGTGATCCCATGCCCCCATCAAAGGAAAAACTGCTCTCCCTGCTGGACATTCTGTTCCGCAACACCGACGGAGACCATCCCTGCCCCTGACCGCCCTGATGGAAGAGCTGGCCCGGCAGACATCTTCGAGCACAAAAAGCATCTATGCGGACCTGGACACCCCTGGGACATTAATGCTGGACCGGCGCCGGGGGCTACTATCTGGCCGCCCGGCCCTTTGAGCTGCCGGAGCTCAAACTGCTGGTGGACGCGGTCCAGTCCTCCAAATTCATCTCCGAGTCCAAGAGCCGCTCCCTGATCAAAAAAGCTGGAATCCCTGTGCTCCCGGTACCAGGCCGTGGCCCTGCAGCGGCAGGTCTTTGTCTCCGGCCGGGCCAAGACCATGAACGAGGCGGTGCTCTACTCCATCGACGCCATCCACGAGGCCATCGGCCAGAACCGGCAGATCACCTTCCGGTATTTTGACTACAACGTGCACAAAGGAAAAGGTGTTTCGCCACGACGGCAAGGTGTACCAGGTCAGCCCGTGGGGCTGCTGCGCAGCGATGAGAGCTACTATCTGGTGGCCCTGGTCGGGGGGAAAAGCGCCACTACCGGGTGGACCGGATGGCCCAGCCCCGGGTGACGGACCAAAAGCGGGAGCCCGGCTGCGACGACCTGGACATGGCCGCCTACACCCGGCGCCACTTCGGCATGTTTTCAGGCCGGGAGCGGCAGGTGAAGCTGCGGTGCCCCAACAGCCTGGCCCATGTGATGCTGGACCGGTTCGGGCTGGAGGCCATGCTGATTCCCGACGGGCCGGACCGGTTCACCCTGACGGTGGAGGTGGCGGTGAGCCAGCAGTTCTTCGGCTGGCTCTTCGGCCTGGGGCCGGAGGTGGAGCTGCTGGGGCCGGAAGAGGTGCGGCAGCAGTGGCAAGATCAGCTGACCCTGGCTCTGGAAGGGCTGTAAAGAGAAAGATTAAGTTTTCTCCCCGGGCTGGACAGGCACCGGGGAATCGGTTATAGTAATCAGGTATGCCCTGCCGCCGGGCCGGAATCGGCGGCATCCATCGCTGAACCCCGGCCTCAGCCGGGACAGACAGGAGCGAATTGCATGAAACACAAATCTTATATCGATTCTAAATCCTACCGCATCAAGGATACCGGCAGCTATATCCGGGTCAACGGCTGGTACCTGACGACAGCGGCCAGAGCGCCCAGTTCAGCGCCGAGATCAACGGGCCGCCCCGCCCAGATCAAGCTCAAACGCCGGCCCCGTCCCGATGCCGCCCGGCGGTATGCCCGTTGGAAACCGGCGGCGGACTGCGGCTTCTCCGTCAAGGTGCCGGCGCCCCCAGGAGCGCATTCAGCGCTTTGATCTCTGGGCGGAAACCGCCCAGGGCCGGGTCAGGCTGCTGACCTTGGGTGCCGGCAAAGCTGGCGGATGGCCGATGACCGCACCATTACCTGCCATGTGGACTCCGCCCAGGTGGACAAGGACAAAATTCTGATCCGGGGCTGGGCGGATACCTGCCTGCCCGGAGAAGATGTGGCCTTTTCCCTCACCGACAGCCAGGGGCAATCCCGTGGACTTCAGATGACCCAGGTCCTCGGGAGGACATCCGGGATGCGGGACTGCTGGAGACCGACAACACCATGTGCGGCTTTTGCCTATCTTTTTCCCATACCGAGGAACAGTACAAGCTCACTCTCCGGGACTCCCAAACACTCTGTCTCGGAATCTCTGTCCGCCGATCAGGTCCGGCGGGACCAGAAGCGCCAGGCCCGCCGGAATTTCATTTCCCTGTGCCTGCGCAGTCTCACCCTTCACAATCTGGCCGGGCCTTCCAGTACATCTGCCAGCACGGCTTCCGGGGGCTCAAGGGGCACATTATCTCCCGGCTCAGCACCCGGGGCATCCCCCTACGGTCAGTGGTATGCCACCCACCACGTCACCGAGGAGGAGCTGGCGGAGCAGCGGGCCACGGTACTGGACTATCAGCCCAAAATCAGCATTGTGGTGCCCACCTGGCCGCACCCCATCGTCTTTTTGCGGGAGATGATCGACTCGGTCCGGGCCCAGACCTATCCCAACTGGGAGCTGTGCATCGGCGACGGCAGCGAGGGGGACGAGGGCTGGTGGACACCCCTGGCGGAGTACGCCGCCCAGGACAGGCATCAAGTATCAGGTGCTGGAGAAAAACCTGGGCATTGCCGGCAACACCAACGGGGCCCTGGCCCTGGCCACCGGCGACTACATCGGCCTGCTGGACCACGACGACGTGCTCCCCCCAACACCCCTGTTTGAGGTGGCCCAAGGCTCTGAACGAGGACGACTACGACGTGCTCTACACCGACGAGGACAAGGTGTCCGGGGACCTGTCGGAGCACAACGACCCCAACTTCAAGCCGGACTTCAGCCCGGATCTGCTGCGCTCCCACAACTATATCACCCACTTCTTTGTGGCCCGCAAGTCCATTGTGGACGACATCCAGGGCTTCCGCTCCGAGTTCGACGGCTCCCAGGACTACGACTTCATCTTCCGTTGTGTGGAACACGCCGAGAAGATCAAGCACATTCCCAAAATCCTGTACCACTGGCGCATCCACGGCAACTCGGTGGCGGGGAGACCCGGCCAGCAAGATGTACGCCTACGAGGCGGGCAAAGCGGGCCATCGAGGAGCATCTGAAGCGGGTAGGCGTCCAGGGGGCCCTGGTGGAGCACACCAGCATGTGGGGCATGTACCATGTGATCTATTCCACCGCCCCCGACCCCCTGGTGAGCATCATCATTCCCAACAAGGACCACATTGACGATCTGGACAAGTGTGTCCAGTCCATCTACGCCACCAGTACCTACCAGAATTTCGAGTTCATCGTGGTGGAGAACAACAGCACCGATCCCGCCACCTTCGCCTACTATGAGCGGATGCAGAAGAAGCACCCAACTTCAAGGTGGTCACCTGGACCGAGGGCTTTAACTACTCCGCCATCAACAACTTCGGCGTCCAGAGCGCCCAGGGCGACTATCTCCTGTTTCTGAACAACGACACCGAGCTCATCTCCCGGAGGGCATCTCCGAGCTGCTGGGCAACTGCATGCGGCCCGACGTGGGCATCGTGGGGGCCAAGCTCTATTTCGGGGACGACACCATCCAGCACGCCGGGGTGGTGGTGGGCCTCAGCGGCTTCGCCGGCCATGTGTTCACCGGCTTCCCCAAGAGCTATTACGGTTTCATGATGCGGGCCCGGGTCAATGGCAACTACAGTGCCGTCACCGGCGCCTGCATGATGGTGGACCGGAAGGCCTTCCAGCAGGTGGGGGGCTTCAGCGAGGACTTTGTGGTGGCCCTGAACGACATCGACTTCTGCCTGAAGGTGCGCCAGCTGGGGCTGCTGGTGGTGTTCGACGCCTTCTCCGAGTGGCACCACTACGAGTCCAAGTCCCGGGGTTACGAGGACACCGAGGAGAAGATTGCCCGGTTCCAGGCGGAAATCCAGCGGTTCCAGGCCAAGTGGCCGGAAATTCTGGAGCAGGGCGACCCCTACTACAACCCCAACTTTGGCTACTATCAGTGGCCCTTCACCCTGAAAAAAACTGAACCATATGTTCCGGGGCTGTTGCAGCACGCTGCAACAGCCCTGCTTTTTGATCCTGTGGGTCAGTCCATACTCTGCCGCTTTGGGACGCACACAGGCGGCGGAATTCCATGGGGCAGACAGCGCAGCGCCCCGGGCCGTTTTCAGGCCCGGGGGCGCGTTCTGACGATGTGGACTTTGTGACGGGACAATTACCGCTTCACCGGGGCGGCCGCAGCCTTGGGGGCTCCGTCTTGGGAGCGGACTCCACCGGCTTCACCGCCTGCAGCACCCCCTCGGCCAGCCCGGCCAGGGACTGATCTCGCTGGGAATGATAATCTTGGTGGCCTTGCCATCGGCGGCGGCGGCGAAGGCCTCCAGGCTCTTGAGCTGGATGACCTCGTGGCTGGGGGGCGGCGGCGGTCAGCAGCCGCAGGCCTTCGGCCTCGGCCTCCTTCACCTTCAGGATGGCGGCGGCCTGGGCCTCGGCCTCCATGATCTTGGCCTCCTTGGCGGCCTGGGCCCGCAAAATCACCGACTGGCGCTCGCCTTCCGCCACCAGGATCTTGCTCTGCTTCTGGCCCTCGGCCTGGACGGATGCAGGGTCTCCCGGCGCTCCCGCTCCCGCCTTCATCTGGCGCTCCATCGCGTCCTGAATCTCTCTGGGCGGGATGATGTTCTTCAGCTCCACCCGATTGACCTTGATGCCCCAGGGGGTCCGTGGCCTCATCCAGAATCGCCCGCATTTTGGTGTTGATATGATCCCGGCTGGTGAGGGACTGGTCCAGCTCCAGATCGCCGATGAGGTTTCTCAGGGTGGTGGCGGACAGGTTCTCAATGGCAGCCATGGGGTGTTCCACGCCGTAGGCGTACAGCTTGGGGTCGGTGATCTGAAAAAAATTACGGTATCGATCTGCATGGTGACGTTGTCTTTGGTGATGACAGGCTGAGGAGCGAAGTCCACCACCTGCTCCTTCAGGGAGACCACCTTGGCCACCCGCTCGATGAAGGGATTTTAAAGTGGATGCCCACGCCCCACACAGCGTGGAAGGCGCCCAGGCGCTCGATGACATAGGCCCGGCTCTGGCGGACGATGACCACGTTTTTGATCAGAATGATCAGCAGGAAAAGGACGATCACTGCGATGACGACGCCGGTAACGATAGGGGCATAATGTTCTCTCCTTTCTATGGCGGTTTTTCAAAACCGCCGGTTTCCCCGGTGGGGGGGACGCAATGGGTTGTGACGGGGACAAATACGGGGATCAGTCGGCCCGGACGATGAGCTTGACGCCCTCAATCCGCAGCACCTTCACCCGGGCGCCGGCCTCCAATGGGGTGTTGTCTCCCCACGGGCGGTCCAGACCTGGCCGGCGATGGAGGCCTGGCCGGTGGAGGCCAGATTGTCGATGGTCTCGGTGACGATGGCCTCCTGGCCCACCAGCCGGTCGGCGTTGGTGCGCTGGGTTCTGGGGTTGATGTAGCGTTTCACCAGCGGCCGCACCAGGGCAAAGGCGGCGCAGCTCACCACCAGAAAGACCGCCAGCTGCACCCAGAAATTCGGGGTGAAGCAGGACACGATCAGCGCCGCCAGGCGCCCAGGGAAAACCAGATGGACACCAGGGCGCCCACGGTAGCCCGCCTCCAGGGCGGCGAACAAAATCATGGCGGCCACCCAGATCACGGTCAGCAGGGGAATTGCATTCATGCTCCCACCTCCTTATGGGAAAAATTTTATCAGGTTTTTCCGTTGAAGTCCATTGGGAATTGCACTTTTTGCCGGAAATTCGGTATACTGTTTCCGCGAGAAAACCACATGAAAGATATAGGACGGATTTGATTATGGAAGAACTGAAACTGATGGTACCCTGCCTGATGGGGCTGGAGAAAATCGTCTCCGACGAGCTCAGGCGGCTGGGCATGGGCCAGGTGAAGGCGGACAACGGCCACGTCACCTGTATGGGCACCCTGGCGGACATCCCCCGGCTCAACCTGTGGCTGCGCTGGGGGCCCGGGTGCTGCTGGTGCTGGGGGAGTTCCCCGCCCGCAGCTTTGAAGAGCTGTTCAGGGGGTCAAGGCCATCGACTGGGAGGACTGGATCGCCCAGGACGGGGAGTTTCCGGTAAAGGGCTACTCCATCTCCTCCCAGCTCCACAGCGTGCCCGCCTGCCAGTCCATTGTCAAGAAGGCGGTATCCCAGCACCTGTCGGAGCAGTACGGCCTGGAGTGGCTGCCGGAGACCGGCTATCGGACCCAGATCCAGTTCTCCATTCTGAAGGATCAGGTCACCATCTGCCTGGACACCTCCGGGGAGGGCCTCTACAAACGGGGCTACCGGGCGGTGGGGGTGGCCGCCCCGCTGCGGGAAACCCTGGCGGCGGCATTGGTGATCCTGTCCCGGTACAAGGGGCTGGACCCCTTCCGGGACCCCTTCTGCGGCAGCGGCACCATCCCCATCGAGGCGGCCCTGATCGCCAGAACCGGGCCCCGGGGGGCTCAACCGCTCCTTCGCCGCCCAGAAGTGGGATATCATCCCGTCTCAAATACTGGATGGACGCGGTGGAGGAGGCCCTGGACAAGGAGTTCCACGGCACTTACGACATCTGGGGCGGGGATCTGGACCCCAGGCGGTGGAGATTGCCCGTTCCAACGCCGTCAAGGCCGAGGTGGAGGATCTGGTCCGCTTTGAGGTGGCCAACGCCCTGGAACTTCCATGCGCCCAGGGCAAGTACGGCCGGCTGGTGACCAACCCGCCCTACGGCGAGCGGCTGCTGGAAAAGAGCCAGGCCGGGGGAACTGTATCGGCAGTTCGGCCAGGTCTTGGACCGATGCCCCGGACTGGCGGGTGAGCATCCTGTCCAGCCACACGGAGTTGAGGAGTGCCTGGGGAAAAAGGCTGTGAAAAGCGCAAGCTCTACAACGGTATGCTCAAGTGTGATCTATTTATGTACGGAAAAGTGTAAACTTACTCTTCAGGGGAGGCCGCGCCCCAGGCGCGGCCCTTTTTATGCCCAGGCATCAACAGCCCCGGATGACGGACGCTCCACCAATTTTTGGAAAAACCTTCCTCCACGAGGCCCGTCCTCCGACGCCGGACCTCACGGGTCCTGGAGCAGCTCCTGGACTTGTCCAGAAATGCCTCCTCCCAAA
>VOFC01003808.1_pt1 | contig 39637 bp, 60 predicted proteins | sample 5384161 | NCBI WGS metagenome assembly VOFC01 (sample SAMN12384722, study PRJNA508395) | human gut metagenome | isolation source: healthy gut B | host: Homo sapiens
TCGGTACTTCGTTCAGTTACGTATTGCTTGCGATGAATGATAGCGTATCTTTTTCCCAATACATCATAACCGGTCTTTTTCTTTAATAAATTCTGCTACTTGCTGAATGGGTTCGATAAAGGTTTGCGGAGCCAGATTTATATCCTGAAGTTTGTTTACCACTAGCCAGATTGTAATCCCAGCGGAACAAGAAACACCATAATGGTTTCTGCCGTAATCAGTAATGCACTGATGCTGCGTTTCATTTTCCGCTTTTTCTGTCAGATAATTCATGTGTGTGCGTACAAGTATATACATAGTTAATGCTCCCAGTAATCCTCCCAAAAAGGAGTATTTGCCGGAAGATGATAACTCCATAAATAGAATAATGACAATGAGGAATATTTCCAGTATTGTTCTTTGATGCTCATATCGTGCGATTCGTTCGTTTATATAATAATAAACACGAAAAAGCACCGGAAAGGTTTGTTTATAATGGCATATCAATATGAAAAATTGTTTTTGCCGGGATTGCTGAATGGTGAGATGCCGTGCGTGAAGGCGGATAATTTGTTTGCATAGGCAATCGATACCGCTGCCTTCTGATTTGGCTAGTGGAATAAATATCTTTTCCTGTAGTCAGGCAGGTGCAGACCGTTGTCCGCAATGTCAATAGATATGTGTTCGTCTTGTTGCGCATGGATGCTGATTCTGCCTTTTTCTTTTCCTTCCAGTGCTTGCATGGAGTTTTTTCAGAAGGTTGAGCAGGACTTGGGAGAGTTGGTTCTCGTCACCTTTCATATAAATCGTTTTAGGTTCGCAGGTCAGTGAAGATGATATTGCTTTCTTTTGAAGTCGCCGGATAAGAGTTCCGGAGATTTTGCAGGGTGCCGTAAAGTGAAAAGTTTCTTTTCGGGTTTTTGGCAGGTAGGAGAGGTGACGGAAGGATTCGGTAATTGCAATAAACGTTCGCTTTGTGCTTGAATGATGCGAAGTCCATGAACTTTCTTTTCGTTGATGTCCGGATAAGTGGACGGTGTTTGTGACAGGAGGATAATGGGAGCAATGGTGTTCATTTTTTCGTGAGCACGTGGCAATTTGTTCACGATTCACTTTCTTTGTCGCTAAGTTCGTCACCGATATCCTTGACAAAGAAGCGTTATTGTTTCATCTTGTAGTTTCATCCGGCTTTGTGAAAGACTGAGGCCTTTTTCTTGCTCCAGTTGTCGGTATCGGGTTAATTGCTGGCAGTCTAATAAGGAAAGGGCAGTGCTGTTTGCTATGATTATTTTCCGGTAGAATCCCATGCTAATACACCGCTGGGCACTTCTTCCAAGAGTGAGGCGGTAAGTGTTCCCTGTTTGGAATATTCTGATTGAGTTTTGGCGAGAGCAGGAAATTGATGCGGTTGAAGAGCGGTTCAGTTTTCCTGTTCTTTACTAACGTTTTGTTCGGGAGAAGTAAAGCATATTATCCTTGTCTTCTATGGCATCGAAAAGACACGCAACTTTTGGTTGAATGAATTTAGTTTGTTACCAACCTGCTGATTTGGAAGAGGGAACAGGTAATTAGTAATGTGCCTACAATACAAATCCGCGTTGTGAATGATAAGCCAGGCACTTCCCGAGGTGACGAGGATAAAGCATGACGTGTAGTAGCATAATCCAATAGATGTGTCGGCTTTGAAATATCATGCTGTTCAGGGGTTTGAAACGTTTTAGTTTGTTATAGAGTGTCTGACGGCTGATTCCCAATTGTTCGGCGGCGGCAGTCAGGTTACCATTATTTTTGCAGAATGGCTGTTTCAATGGCTTGCCTTTCCACTTCTTCAAGGCCAGGGACAGTGCTGGTGGTTTGCGGCTTCCAGGTTTGTTTTACCAAAATGTCTTTGGGGGGCGTATCACGTTGCCTTCACACAAGATAACGGCTTTTCTCGATAGCGTGCTGCAGTTCCCGGATATTGCCCGGCCGATGGTAAGAGCGTAGTTTCTCTATTGTTTGCTCATGCATTCGCATTTCCGGGCGTTGGTATTTCGAAGGCGAAACGGTGGAGAAAGGTTTTCGACGAACAGGAGTATGTCGTCTCCTCGTTCTCGTAATGGAGGAATTTCAAGGTGGATAGTGTGTTGATACGGTAGAATAAATCTTCGCGGAATAATCCCTTGTTTCACCATTTCCGGGATGTCTTTGTTGGTGGCGGAATGAGTCGGATATCAACGGGGACCACTTTATTGCTTCCGATTCGGGTGATATTCCTGTTTTGTAGTACAGTCAGTAATTTGGCTTGTAGTGCAAGGGGAAGATTTCAATCTCATCCATAAAAGCGAACTGCCGCTGGCAGCTTCGAATTTTCCCGGACGGCTTTCGTAAGCGTCCGTAAAAAGCTCTCCCCGCGCTCGTGACCGAAAAGCTCGCTCTCAAAAGGGATTCACTGATAGCTCCCATGTCGATACTTGACATGGGACGAGTAGTGCGATGGAACAGGCGGTGTGTATTTCTCTGGCCAGCATTTCCTTTCCGGTCCCGTTTTCTCCGGTTATCAGAATATTGGCGTCGGTCCTGGCTACTTTATTGACTACCTTTATTAATTGTAGCATGGCGGGAGAATGCCCTATCAGCATTTCAGGTTTTTGTTCGGATTGCCGGATCGATTGAGTTTTTTTGATTTTGAGGAACTTTTCCTGTTCGATTTATTATTGTATGCTTCCTTTATTTTCTGAACCAGTGTCCGGTTATCCCAAAGGTTTGAGAAGAAAGTCGGTAGCTCCGTTCTTCAAAGCTTTTACGGCTGGTTCCACATCTCCGTAAGCAGTTAACATTACCACAGGGAGTGCGGGGCGGATTTCATGGATATGTTTCAGCCAGTACAGTCCCTCGTTGCCGTTATTGATACCGGCCGAAAAATTCATATCGAATTACGATATCAATGGAAGTGGTAGTGAGCAGTGTTGTTATTTGATTAGGATTGGCAGCTGTGCGGACTGTACTGAATTCATTTTCAGTAAAAAGTTCCAGCATGAAGCCAACACACTTTATTATCATCTACTATTAAAAATAGTTCCGGTTTCCATATATGTAAGATTGGGGATCTGCCTGGGTTGAACGATTCTTTAAGTTTTTGGGTAAAGATATTCGTTTTACTTTTCCCTGCAAGAGAGTGTCCAATAATTAGACGTTTTATGATACATTTCCTGAAACATGACTTTTATTCTATGTTTTGTTTAAGTAATATTTATAGCCTGAACGTTGAATAATGGCTGTTTGCATAGGTCATGGTGGCTTTTTATTGATAACGTCCAATTTTTAGACGTTATAAGTGTGTGCAATAATTGGACAGGAACGATAAAATAATGTATGTCATCTATCTTGTAATCAGTGGTTTTAAAGTGTTGTGGCATTATGTTTGCTTTTTTAATTCATATAGAATACAATTGCATATATATACTGAAGAATGAGGAACATTTTTCTTTTTATTGTTTTTTGCCCGTGATTACGTATGCTCAATCTGCAATGAGTTTGGATGAATGTATCCGTTTGGCACAAAACAAATCCTTCTATACGGAATAGTGCCATTAACATAAAAGGAAGTACGAACGGTTATGCTTCCGCTATCGGTACATTTTCTTCCCCATAGTAGCCAACGCAGAAACGGAAAGCGTTTCGGGCGTTCGATAGACCCGGATACTAATGGTTATACAGAAAAAGACTTTTGAAGAAGGAACGATAGGTCTTACGATATGACTTTGTCTTTGTTTTTGAAGGTTTTTCACGTATCAATCAGGTTCGTTTTCGGAAAATAAATCGGGAACGCAGCAAAGTGGGAACTGAAAAGACAGGCAGAGTGAACTCGCCTATCAAGTGACGGATGCTTACTACAAACTGGTTTTGGAAGAAAACTCTTGAATTTGGCTTTGGGCAAAGCCGGTTGAGCAGGAACGATACCTGAAACAAACCGAGACATTTTGTGGAACTGGGCTTGAAAATCCGTTTCACGACTTGCAAAAGAGGTAAAAGCCCGCAGGGAAGGGATATATATCGTTACCAATCCCGTGCTAATAGCTGTCGGTTGTCATTACTGCATCTGGAACAGTTGATGAACTTTCAGTCGGGTGATACACTTGTCATTCAGGATACGATTGTCGAATTGAATAAACTCCCGTTACTTTCACTCCCCTCTACGGAAACATTGTATAGACAATCGTTGGAAGTACTCCCTGCCATGCGTATGATTAGCTTAAAACGAAAGCTGCCCGCAAAAGAATATGCAATGGCGGGCGGAGCTTTCTCCTTCTGTTTATGGCCGCTTTACGGTAGGTTCTAATTTCTACAACACTGCATTTCCGCCAGGCAATTGCGGGATAATATAGGGAAAATATATCGGTATCGGTATCTCTTTTCCCTTTGTTGAGCAGGTTTTGAACGTTTTACGAATCAAAGGAAGTTGAAATTGAACTTGTATCGCCTGAAGAATGAAGAAGAATTGGAGAAAGCAACAGCTATATACTGAAATTGAGCAAACTCTTCTTTCCCTACGTGCCGGCTATACGGAACATCAACAGGTATTGCAGCAATTGAGCGCGGAAACTCTGGTCTTGAAAGAATCCGAACGAAAGTGGGAAGAAGGGAAACTTATCTCTGTCTTTCAGTTAATGGAGGCCCGTAATCGTTTATTTCCGCCAAAAGCAGAACTGGTTTCGTGTGCGCTTGCAGGTAGAAATGATGATGAAACTGGGAGAAATATTACCGGGAGGGAACTTTCTTATAAAGGCAGAGTTTATATATTTTGAATAACAAAGTTGATACATCTTTAATAACTAATTTATAATAACCTATTTTGATTGATTCCTTATGGATACACCTATTGAACGTAAACCCGGCATTACCCGTAAACATCTATATGTAATAGGTGGTATAGCCTTTGTTATTGCCGTTGTTTTTATATTTCATATTCAGAACACTACCTCTTCCATGACTGTGGAGAAAGAACGTCTGACGATTGCTACCGTTAACCGTGGTGAGTTTAATGACTATATTCGTGTCATTGGTCAGGTAATGCCTAATCGTATTATTTATATGGATGCCGTGGAAGGTGGACGTGTGGAAGAACGTCTAAAAAGAAGAAAGGTGCTATGGTGAAGGCAGGCGACGTGATTTTGCGTCTCAGTAATCCCGTTACTAAATATTGGTATTATGCAGAGCGAAGCGGATCTGGCTTATCAGGAGAATGAACTTCGTAATACCCGTATTAGCATGGAGCAGGAACGCTTGCGTTTAAAACAAGAGCGTATCCGGGCTAGAAAATAAAGATCGGCTGGTGAAACAGCGCCGTTATGAGCAATACAGTCGCCTGATAAAGAGCAACTTATTGCAGAAGAAGATTATCGACTTGCCAAGAGGAGTATGATGCGGCTAAAGAACAGTTGGATGTCATTGACGAGCGTATTCGTCAGGATAATATTTTCCGTGAAAGTCAGGTAAACAGCTCTTGGACGAGAACATACGTAACATGAAACAGAGTCTCGCGCTGGTACGCGAACGAATTGAGAACCTGAAGGTGAAAGCTCCTATTGACGGGCAGGTAGGTAATCTTGATGCACAGAATAGGACAATCAATAGCTGCGGGCGAGCACATTGGTCAGATCATCACTTCTGACCTGAAAGTACAAGCGCAGATTGACGAACATTACGTGGAGCGTGTTGTACCCGGATTGCCGGCTGACTTTACCCGTGACGGCGTCAGTTATAAACTGGAGGTGACGAAGCCGTATCCGGAAGTAAAAGAAAAGGGCAGTTTCGTACCGATTTGCAGTTTACAGCCGGACGACCGGAGAAATATACGTGCAGGGCAGACCTATCATATCAATCTACAATTGGGTGACCCTGCACAGGCTATTTTGGTGCCGCGTGGCGGATTTTTTCCAAATAAGCGGTGGACGATGGATGTATGTTGTGGATGAAAGTGGTAAATTTGCTATTCGTCAGCCTATCCGCATCGGACGACAAAATCCGCAGTACTATGAGGTTACCGAAGGATTAAAACCTGGTGATCGGGTGATTGTATCCGGATATGAACTGTTTGGCGATAACGAGAAACTGATACTGAAATAAGTCTATGATATGATAAATTACTTTTCACAAGTGATACGTAGTCAGCGGGTTAAAAAATCTCTGACACTGATAAATATAACGGGATTGTCTGTTTGTATTGCAACAGCATTGCTTATCATACTTTACGTATGGTCGGAGTTAAGCTACGATTCATTCCACAATACCGAACGTGTATATCGTGTTGAAAGCCGGTTGTATGAAGGCAAGACGCTGACAGATAACTGGGCGACTACAGCTTACGGCCATGCACCTGCAATGGCTCGTGAAATTGCAGGCATTGAGGAAGTATGTCCGTGTAACAGCACAAGACCGCGAACAAGTGGTGAATTACTTCGACAGGAGATTTGCCGAAGCTTGTATTGCTACACCGAACCTGCTTTTTGAGATATTTAATTTCCCGATAATTAGAGGAGATAAGACCGGACAACTGGTGCGTCCTAATACGGTGGTACTGACCGAAAGTGCGGCAAATCGTTATTTTGATGAAGACCCGATAGGGAAGGTGCTGACTTTCAGTACGCCTTCATCGCAGCAAAACTTTGAAGTTACCGGCGTGATAGCAGATATGCCTGTTCGTTTCCCATCTGCAATATGATTTTCTACTTTCATATAGTACGATTCCCCAAGAGCGACAGGACATTTGGTACATTCACGGAGTTTATACCTATGTCCGCCTGATGTCCGGAAAATGTCCGGAAGAAGAGATTGAAGAGGCTTTTCTCAATATATCCGATAAGTACAAAACTGATGCCCTGCGACATAAGACTTGGGCGGTAGAACTGATACCGCTGAAAGACATTCATCTCCTCCACAAAAGCTTATGAGAAAGAAGTGAAAGGGAGTCGGACTGCGGTTCTTATACTATTGGTGATGTCCGTTGCCCTGCTACTGATAGGTTGGGCTAATGCCTTGAATCTGACCGTGGCACGTTTCTTGGAACGCGGACGTGAGTTCGGGTTGCGTAAGGCTTTTTGGTGCTTCGCGCCGTCAGATTATTATCCAGGGACTTCTTGAATCAGGTTTCATGAATCTGTTGGCTACGCTGATAGCTCTTGGTTGGCTGGAACTTCTTTTACCCCTTGTTTATCGCTGGGCAGGGGGCAAAGCTTTGGGACGGATATACTTATGTTGCCTGCTTTCTGGGGAATTGTAGCCGGAGTGGTTGTTATTGGTACGTTTGTTGTAGGCTTCTATCCTTCTTGGCTGATGGTTACTATACGTCCGTCGGAAGTATGAGGAAACTGTTACACGGTAAACGTGGTAACCGGATAAGGAAAGTGCTGATTGTGGTTCAGTTTCTCGCTTCTTTTGTTCTGATTACTGGCACGTTCACAGTGATTCGGCAAGTGTGTTATATGCAAAGTGAGGCTTCCGTCGATTCTCATTCACGTATGTTAGTCATTAAGTACCCCTCTTTCACCGAGGATTGGCACTACGTCTGGAAAGTTTCACCAAGCGTCTGAAGCAACGGGCAGATGTAAGCCACGTAACCGTTTCAGGAGCTGTTCCAGGGTGGAGGTAGCCAATTATTTTACCAATCGTCCTTATGGAAGTGACCCTTCGCAAGTGAAACTGATGCAGATGTTTGCCGTAGATTATGATTATCTATCTGCCTATATGCCCCGCTATGATTTGTGGGCGGTACTTCTCTGAGGACTTTGGCGGTGACCTCAACCGGATAGTGCTCAACGAGGAAGCAGTCAGGTTATTAGGTTATGAGTCGCCCGAAGCCGCATTGGGACAGCAGGTTAAAATGGAGGTGGTAGGCGAACCGCTCGAAATTATCGGAGTGGTGAAAAACTATCACCAGCAATCGCTTTCCGTGGCTTACAAACCTATTATCTTCTTTATGAAAGAGCGAGTACCATTTATTGCAACACCTTATATTTCAGTCCGCTTGACAGGCGAAGGAGAAGATAGTGCTTTGACGGAGATCGAGCAGATGTATCATGAATATTTTCCGACTTCTTTATTTTCTTATTTCTTTTTTGAGTGATTTGAATACTTTCCTTTATAAATCAGACCGTAATTTCGGTTGGATATTTGCCAGTGCTTCTTTAATTGCCATATTTGTGGCATGTCTCGGTTTGTGGATTGTAACATTGTTTTTCAACCTTATCGCGCTTGAAAGAAGTGGGTATCCGCAAGGTGCTCGGTGCAAATAAAAGCAGCCTGTTTTTTTATCTTGACCAAGGAGCTGATGTTGCTCACTATATTGGCATCTGCAATCGGTATACCCGTATCAGCAGTGTTAATGAATGGCTGGTTGGAGACGTATGCTTTCCATATTTCGCTACCAATGGTGGATATATGCAGTCGTTTTGCGCTGTTGATGCTGATTGCGTTCCTTACTGTTTTTCAACAAGTGTGGCGCATTATCTGCTTGAAACCGATGAGTATTTTAAAATATGAATAACTAATAAATATTGAACTGATTATGATTAAGACTGAAAAACTGACAAAACTCTTCGCAACCGAAGAAGTGCAGACAAAGGCATTGAACGAAGTCACTTTACAAGTGGAACAAAGGGGAGTTTGTTGCTATAATGGGTCCTTCGGGATGCGGCAAGTCAACGTTGCTGAATATTCTGGGCACGTTGGATTCTCCCACTTCCGGCTCTTATTTCTTTTTGAAGGGAAACAGGTGGATAAAATGAACGAGAACCAGCTGACTGCCCTCAGGAAAGATAATCTCGGCTTTATCTTTCAGAGTTTTCAACTTGATTGACGAGCTGACCGTATGTGAGAATGTAGAATTACCCCTTATCTATATAGGCGTCAAAGCCAATGAACGTAAAGAAAAGTAAAGAAAGTACTCGAGAAAGTAAACCTGCTACATCGTGCCAACCATTATCCACAGCAATTGTCCGGTGGACAGCAACAGCGCGTAGCTATTGCTCGTGCCGTAGTGACGGACTGTAAATTGCTTCTCGCTGACGAACCTACCGGAAATTTGGATTCGGTGAACGGTATAGAAGTAATGGAACTATTGAGTGAACTGAATGCTCAGGGAACTACTATCATCATCGTTACCCACTCTCAACGGGATGCAATGTACGCACACCGCGTCATTCAATTATTAGACGGACAAATCGTAGCCGAAAACGTCAACCGCCCGCTGGGAAAAAATATGTCAGCTAAAAATGAAACTGTATGATAGGAAATTACTGGAATAGTGCTTGGCGGAATCTGATGAAACGGAAAAGGTTCAGTTTCATTAATATATTCGGACTGGCGATTGGTATGGCATCGGCACTGCTGATTCTTACCTACGTGACTTTTGAATTCAGCTTTGATAAAATGCACACAAAGTATGACCATATCTACCGTGTGCAAAGTACGTTTCACGAAGGGGAAGTGCTGACCGACTACTGGGCAAGCAGCTCCTTCGGATATGGTTCGGCAATGAAAGAGAACCTTGCCGGAATAGAGGATTATACCCGAATCGGCTCCCTACTCCAGCCGGAACAAATAGTGAAATACGGTGAACTGACCTTGCGGGAGAATCAGATAGCGTATGCCGAACCCAGCTTTTTTCGCCTTTTTGATTTCGAACTTTTGAAAGGCGATAAGAAAAACCTGTCTCTCCATGCCCCGGCAAGTTGTAATCACCGAGCGTATTGCTCGCAAGTATTTCAAAGAGGAAGACCCTATCGGAAAAATTCTGATCTTTACCGGAACCTATTATAAAGTATCGTGCGAAGTGACCGGAGTCATGAAAGAAATGCCTTCAACTCGCATATACATTATAGTTTTCTGATTTCGTATAAATCTCTGCCTAAATATATGCAGGAATATTGGTACAAACACGAGGCTTATACCTACGTCCTGCTTGACTCTCTCCCGAAAGGAAAGCGGAAATAGAGAGAGAGAATTTCCTGTGATGGCGGAAAAGTACAAGACGGATGAAGCCTTGAAAAACAAGACATGGGGAGTCTCTTTAATCCCTCTGGCAGATATACACCTCACTCCGCAGGTAGGATACGAAGCGGAGACGAAAGGAAACCGTTCTTCTATGATTGCCTTGATTTTTGCTGCTATTGCTATTTTGGCTATTGCCTGGATAAACTATATAAACCTCACCGTAGCCCGTTCGATGGAGCGTGCCAGGGAAGTCGGAGTGCGTCGGGTAGTGGGTGCTTTCCGCAAGCAGTTGATTCATCAATTTTTGTTTGAAGCATTAGTGATGAACCTGATAGCTTTTGTACTCGCCGTTGGCTTGATAGAATTGGTTCTTCCGTACTTTAATCAATTGGTAGGCCGTACCGTTACCTTCTCCGTTTGGCTGATAGATTATTGGTGGATTTTATTGATTCTTGTTTTTCATCGTCAGGGATATTCCTTTCCGGATATTATCCGGCATTGGCTTTGCTGAACCGTAAACCGATTACTCTGTTGAAAGGAAAGTTTTTGCATAGTAAGTCCGGAGAACGGACTCGTCAGGTGTTGGTTATCATTCAATATATGGCTTCAATGATATTGTTGTGCGGCACATTGATTGTCTTTGCACAGTTGAGCTTTATGCGCAGCCAGTCTTTGGGAGTTAAGACCAATCAGACATTGGTGGTCAAGTTTCCTGGGCATACCGAGGGACTGAATACGAAACTGGAAGCTATGAAAAAACGATAGCACGTCTTCCGTTGGTATATCAAGTCACTTTCTCCGGCGCTGTGCCGGGCGAGGAAGTAGCGACTTTCCTTTCCAACCGCCGTACCAATGATGCTCTGAAGCAGAATCGCCTGTATGAGATGCTTGCCTGCGACCCCGATTATGTGGATGCCTATGGATTGCAAGTTGTGGCCGGAAGAAATTTCTCGGAAGACTATGGAGATGATGTAGACAAACTGGTGATTAACGAAACGGCTGTGCGTAACCTGGGCTTTACATCTAATGATGAGGCTATAGGGGAGTTGGTGAACGTTGAATGTACTGATGCCCCGATGCAGATTATTGGAGTAGTGAAAGATTATCACCAACAGGCATTGAGCAAGAATTATACACCTATCATGTTGATTCATAAAGATAAGATTGCCTGGTTACCCACAACGTTATATCTCTATCGTAATGACTTCCGGCGATCCTCGTGAATTGGTATCACAGGTGCATGAGATTTGGAATCAATATTTTGCGGATTCCAGTTTCGATTACTTTTTCCTCGACCAATTCTTCGACCACCAGTATCGTCAGGATGAGGTGTTTGGTGTAATGATTGGCGCTTTTACCGGTTTTGGCTATTTTCATTTCCTGTTTGGGACTTTGGATACTGGTCATGTTTTCATGTTCCACACGTACCAAAGAAATGGGGATACGTAAAGTTCTCGGGGCTTCCCGTTGGACACTCTTCTATCAGTTGGTTAAGGGATTCTTTCTGTTAATTCTGATAGCAGTTGTTATTGCTTTGCCACTAGCTTGGTTTAGTATGAATGCCTGGTTGAGTCATTATGCTTTCCGCACAGATTTGAAAGCATGGTTCTTTATATGCCTGTATTGCTAATGTTGTTTTATCTCATTTATAACAGTAGCTTTCCAGACCATAAAATAATAATGAGCAAACCTGCTCGCTCGTTAAGATATGAGTAATCTCTGAATCACTCCATCGGATATTCGTTAATATCCGATTTGGATTTATGTTAAATGTTAACGAAACTGTTACTTCTATTAAACCATGTTATAAGATACGCTACTTGAGCCTGAAAATTTGGAGATATGCAGAAAGTCCGTATCTTTGCAATGTGTTTTTCATAGTATTAGATTTAAGGTTAACAAAAGATTGGCTGTCTGGGATAGATAGCTTGCATTTGTATTATTTGTCAGACAAATACTACAAATAATAAAATCTAATAATATGAAGATAGAAATTAATCAAACAACATTGATCGATCAGGTAGAAGACAGCTTTACTTACCTACTTTAAAAAAGAATGATTTGAGATGTGGAGATTCTATTCCCAATGAGAATAATCTGGCCGCAGAATTAGGAGTTGCAAAGAAGTGTTGTCAGAGAAGCTTTAAGCCGTCTGAAGATGATGGGGTTGATTCATGCACGTCCTCGTAAGGGGATGGTTCTGACAGAGCCTTCCATTTTGGGAGGAATGAAAAGAGTGATAGATCCCCGTGTTTTAAGTGAAGAAACAATTTTGGATTTATTGGATTTCAGAATCGCACTTGAAATAGGAATATCAAGTGATATTTTCCGTAAGATAACTCCTAAAGATATTGAGGAATTGAGCGAGATTGTGAAAATGGGAATTGTTTTCGAAAATAACGAGTACGCGTTAATTAGCGAATCGGCTTTTCATACGAAACTATATAAAATAACGGGGAATAAAATCATATCTGAATTTCAGGAAATCATTCATCCTATACTTGTCTATGTGAAAGAGAAATTCAAAGATTATTTGAAACCTATAAATATAGAAATGAGTAAAAGCGGCAGAATAGCTACTCATGCTGATTTATTGGATTTTATAAGAAAAGGAGATGAGAAAGGCTATCGTGATGCCATTGAAAGACATTTTGAGGTTTATAAGATTTTTAAAGTGAACCGGAGTCTGGAATTGATGGCAGAGAAAAACGAAGAAGAAAGGATAGATAGTATATGAGAAAACTGTATTTTTTTATTTTATATTTATCTTTAATTTTATCATATATGAATACGGCTTGTTCGAGAAAAGGAGAAAATAAGATAGTAATGCAATGGGAAAACTCATTGTTACTTCCGGGATGTACCGGTATGCTGAAAAACGTTGGATTGGCTGGTGCATACTCAGGAATAGTAGAGGATAAATTACTAGTGCTGGGAGGAGCCAACTTTCCTGATAAATATCCTTGGGAGGGAGGAGTTAAAATTTGGTGGTCTACTTTTATATAGTTATGATCTGCACATGGATAAGTGGACTGTTTATGATGATTTCCTTTAACAGCCCATTAGCTTATGGAGTTTCGATATGCTTGCCGGAAGGGTTATTATGTATTGAGGATGCGATCGTATGCAATGTAGCGATAAAGTTTTTTTCTCATAAAAAAGAGGGCGTTTCATTTGTAGTAGATTCTGTTAGTTATCCTTTCTTTGCCGGTTCCGTTGGCAAATGCAACGGGGGCTATTGGGGATAACTGTATTTATATTGCTGGGGGCAGCAAACTATGACAAATGAACAGTCGACCAATCATTTTTATATGCTTGATTTATTGCATAAAGAAAAAGGATGGCAGAAGATGCCCGGTTGGGAGGGACCATCGCTCGCCTATGCGGTAAGTGTGGTTCAGGGAGGACGATTTTATCTTTTTAGTGGAAGGAGTTATGCTCCGAATGAAGTGATGGTAGAATATACGGAGGGGTACGTATATGAACCAGGTAGCAGGAAATGGAGCAAAATAGCTGGTAATTTTTCCTGTAATGGCGGGGGGACTGCTATTCCATATGGAAAAGACAAGATAATACTACTGGGAGGAGTTGAAGAAATACTACCTACATCTCCCGAGCATCCGGGATTTAGCCGTAAGCTACGAGTCATCAGTACAGAGACAAATTCTTTGGTGGATTCTTTAGACTGCCCTTATCCTATTCCTGTTACGACAAATGCGGTTTATATGGGGAAATGACGTTTACGTGGTAAGCGGTGAAATACAACCTGGTATACGGACACCGTTAATTTTGAAAGGAACTTTCCGAAAGTAAAGAAATATAATAATCTAATTAAATGCATTATGAACAATTATGAAAAACTGGAAGGTATGGTTGCGGCCACCTTCACCCCATTGGATGAGAATGGGGACGTAAATTTATCTGTTATTGATAAATATGCTGATTGGATAGCATCGACTCCTATCAAAGGGGTATTTGTGTGCGGCACAACCGGTGAATTTTCTTCATTGACGATCGATGAGCGTAAATTAATTCTTGAAAAATGGCTCGTTTCTGCCCGTAAGCGATTCAAAGTCATAGCTCATGTAGGCTCAAACTGTCAACGAAGTGCAATGGAACTAGCACGTCATGCTGCACAAGTAGGGGCCGATGCTATTGCTTCAATTGCTCCCTCTTTTTTAAACCGGGAACAGTAGATGAATTAGTTGATTTTTTTTGCACCTATTTGCCACTCTGCTGCTGGCTTACCTTTCTATTATTATAATATGCCATCGATTACAGGGGTTAATTTGCCGGTGGATAAGTTTTTGGTGGAAGGAAAAAAGAAAATACCTAATCTGGTGGGTACTAAGTTTACTCATAATAACCTGATGGAGATGGGAGTTTGCATAGAGTTGGAGCAACATCGGTTTGAAGTATTGCATGGTTATGATGAAATTCTTATTTCTGGTTTTGGCTATGGGAGCTGTAGCAGGAGTTGGGAGTACGTATAATTATATACCTAATGTCTATCAGGCTATTTTTTATTCAATGAAAATGAATGATTTGGAAACGGCTCGCCACAATCAGATAAAATCCATACGTACCGTGGAGGTTATTATTAAATATGGTGGCGGCGTACGTGGTGGTAAAGCTATCATGAAACTTATAGGTCTTGATTGCGGCAGTTGCCGGTTACCGATAAAAGCTTTTTCTGTTGATGAATATGAAAACTAAGAGGTGATTTGGATGCGATAAAATTCTTTGAATTTTAATGATAAGAAAGAGGAGATGACAGTAAAAGTGTATTGCTGGGGTTAGCTACTTTACTTCCTGTCTATCCCCCCTAATCTAGTTAAATGCGTTCAAAATTACCTAAAATAAAGATACTATGAAAGTAAGTAAGAAAATATTTATCATATTTTCGATGATTTTGTTATTGGTGTCACCAGTCACATCTTTAGGTAAAGACATAAAATGGGTACTGGAGAGACCTGTTATTCCTGTGTTGGTAAAGAAACCGGCAAATCCTGTAATGAAGATAACTTTAATCAGGACAGATAATCAACCTTATGTTATCCGGCAAATAGATCTGGATTTATTGGGGAGCACGAATGTGGCAGATATTGTTTCTGTTGCCATATATGGTGCGAAGAAAAATGGACTGATAGATACGTCTCGTTTACTTTGTAATGCACTTCCCGCTACACAAAAAATGTCATTTACTAATGAAGTGCAGGTTAATCAGGATTCCTTGTCTTTCTGGGTAGCCGTGACATTGAAAGATACGGTTTCACTGGATCATCGTGTTCAGGTTAATTGTAACCGGGTGAAAACCACGAAAGGCAATCTGAAAATTTTGGATAAAACAAGTAAACCTTTACGAGTAGGAGTAGCTGTACGACAGAAAGGACAGGATGGATGTATCTCATCACGTATTCCAGGATTAGCTACTAGTAATAAAGGCACTTTATTGGCCATTTTTGATGCTCGCTATGATTATCCTCGTGATTTGCAGGGAAATATAGATATTGCTCTTCATCGTAGTACAGATAAAGGGAGTAACCTGGCAACCCATTCAAACTGTTTTGGATATGAGGGAATGGGGAGGTTTGCCGCAAAAGTTTAATGGAGTGAGTGATGCTTGTATTCTTGTGGATAAAAATACAAATGACATTTATATAGCCGGATTGTGGATGCACGGTCTGCTGGATAAAAACGGAAAGTGGATAGAAGGTCTGAATGAAAACAGTACGAACTGGACACATCAATGGAAAGGTAGAGGTTCTCAACCAGGAACAGGGCTAAAAGAAACTTCCCAGTTTATGATAGCAAAAAGTACGGATGATGGTCTTAGCTGGGGCTTTCCGGATAATATAACCTCAAAGACTAAACGCCCTGAATGGTGGTTGTTTGCTCCTGCACCCGGACAGGGAATTACGTTGACAGACGGAACGTTGGTATTTCCTACACAAGGACGTGACGAAAACGGGCTTCCTTTCTCGAATATTACGTATAGTAAAGATCATGGAAAGACGTGGGTGACCAGTAATCCTGCATATCAGGATGTTACGGAATGTAGTGTCGTACAATTGGGTGACGGCGCCTTGATGTTGAACATGCGTGATAACCGGAACAGAGGAAATAAAGACGTGAACGGTCGTAGAATCTGCACAACTATTGATCTGGGGGAGAAAGTTGGAAAGAACATCCAACTTCACGGAGAGCACTCGTAGAACCGACTTGAATGGCAAGTCTGCATCGACATGAGTATATGGAAGAAGGAAAGAAGAAAAGCATGCTTCTGTTTGTAAATCCCGAATAATTATGGGACAAGAGATAATCTGACTTTAAAAGTTAGTTTTGATGATGGAATGACTTGGCCGGAAGAACATTGGATTCTTTTCGACCAATATCGTAGTGCCGGATATTCCTGCATTACATCCATAGATGAAAATTCAATAGGTATATTATATGAGAGTAGTCAGTCGGATTTAGCTTTTATAAAAATCAATTTAATAGAGATTTTAAAGTAAACGGACATGAATAATAAAACTTCAAATATATATCCTTGGGTAGTGGTTGGTCTGCTGTGGGGTGTTGCCTTGTTGAATTATATGGACAGGCAAATGCTTTTCCACTATGCGAATTCCAATGATGGAGGATGTGCGGGGAATTGGAATCAGCAGCCAATTTCGGTCGCCTGATGGCTGTATTCTTGTGGGTATACGGACTGATGAGTCCTTTATCGGGGATTATCGGTGATCGTATGAGCCGCAAATGGTTGATTGTAGGTAGTCTGTGTGTGTGGTCAGGAGTTACTTACTTGATGGGATATGCCACCACTTTCAATCAACTCTACTGGTTGCGTGGAATTATGGGAATTAGTGAAGCGTTGTATTTTGCCTGCTGCTTTGTCATTGATTGCCGATTTTCACAAAGACAAGACTCGCTCGTTGGCTGTGGGAATACATATGACAGGGTTGTATGTGGGACAGGCTATCGGTGGATTTGGGGCTACTTTTGCAGCAATCTATTCCTGGCATACAACATTCCATTGGTTTGGTATTATAGGTATACAACCACTTCCGCAATGGATGGTACGTGGAAAATACAGGTACAGACACCTTCTGCCGGTGGTCCTTATACCATTACTATATCCGACGGAAAACCGGTAACACTTACTAATGTTCTGATAGGGGAAGTATGGTTATGTTCGGGACAGTCGAATATGGAAATGCCTGTAAAAGGGTTTAGGGGACAACCGGTGGAGGGCTCATGTGATGCTATTGCAACAGCTCTCCCATCCGATAATATTCGTATACGATTACGCTTAAAATAAATAGTAGTCAGCTGTTTTTAGATGATTGCGTGGCAACTCCTTGGGTGGAGTCTACACCGGCTAATGTCGCGGATTTCAGTGCCACTGCCATTTTTTTGCAAGTTATCTGCGTAAAGTTTTTGAATGTGCCGGTAGGTGTCATTTGTTCCAGTTGGGGTGGGTCCAAGATTGAGTCATGGATTAATAAAGAGGTATATACGGAAAAATTCCGGAAATATCTTTTGTCGGTACTGACCAAAGATCTAAAAAGACATTGCCAGACCAAAAGATGAAACCCACGTTACTATACAATGCGATGATTCATCCGATAAAGCAATTCACCATTAAAGGTACCATTTGGTATCAGGGGAGAGTAATCTTAAATAATCCGCAGGTATATAAGCGATTGTTTCCGGCGATGGTAAGGTCTTGGCGGAAAGAATGGAACCAAGGTGAATTTCCTTTTTATTATGTGCAGATAGCACCCTTATGATTACGGACGGAAAAATGCAGATAAGACGGAAGCGGCTGAAATTCGCCAAGTGCAACTGGAATGTTTGAAGGAGATCCCTAATGCGGGTATGGTTGTCACGGCGGATATTGAGAAATCGCACCTGCGTACACCCTCTGATAAGGAGAGTGTAGGGAAGCGACTTGCTCTGTGGGCATTAGCCAAAACTTATCAGCGTAAGGAACACCTTATAGTGGTCCTCTGCAAGTCTTTTACAATAGATAAAAAAAGATAATTGTGGAGTTCGATTATGCAGAAATGGGGATGACATCTTATGACAGGGAAATTGTCGGATTTGAGATTGCAGGAAAAAGATGGTGTATTTATTATCCGGCGAAGGCTGTTCTTTTGATAATAAAAACCAAAGTGATGCTGACTAGCGATCAAGTTCCCGAACCGGTAGGGGGTTAAGTACGGGTTCAGAAATTATCAGCCGTTGAATTTATTTTCAAATTTTCGGATTACCGGCTTCTCCTTTTGTTGCAAAAATAATTTTATAATATATGAAACAAGAAAATAGAAAAACCTGAAATTAGAGTTATTAACTTGTAATCTACAATTTATGTTAAATGCATTTTTTTTTAAAGAGTAAGCTACTCCGCATGTCGGGTATCTTATTGGTTATCCTCTCTTTTGTATACCTGCATTCTCGGCTTCGCTCGAGGCTTTGGGTATAGAACAAAAGAAGGTAACAGTAAACGGAGTTGTTTTTGGACGATACACGAGAACCGTTAATAGGGGTTTCGGTTTTAGTGAAAGGTTCTCAACAAGGAACAGTAACAGATTTGGATGGAAAATATTCCATCACTGCTCGGCAGACGGTATTTTTGGTATTCTCATTTGTAGGAATGGAAAAACAGGAAATACCGGTAAAGGGGCGGAACAATATCCTGGTGACGATGAGAAGCAGTTCGGTAGCTTTATCAGATGTTGTTGTTATCGGGTATGGTAAACAGTCCAAGGCAGCATTGACCAGTGCCATTACTAAAGTGGATTCAAAAGATATGGCAATTTCGCCGACAGGAAATCCGATGTCAATGTTACAGGGAAAAGTGCCGGGTATGGAAATCCGTGTAAATTCCGGCCAACCGGGGGCTGACCCTCAGATTATAGTACGTGGCGGAACGACTACTGCGCCCGAAAGTGATTCTCCTATGGTAATCATTGACGGCGTGATTCGTACTATGAAGGATATTAATTATGCGGATATAGAAACCATACAAGTATTGAAAGATGCAGCTTCAACAGCCATTTATGGTTCAAAAGGCTTCTCGTGGTATTGTTATGATTACAACCAAACAAGGAAAAGCCGGTAAAGGGAGTATCTCTTTCAGTTATGGATTGTCTGTAGACCACCAGCCGAAAAGAATGCCGTTGTCCGGTGCCCGTGAATATCTGACCGCAACTCGTACGGCTGCACTGCACGCAACCGATCCGGATAAATATCTGTCAGGTACGTTTGCAATGAGTACCGCTAATAAACGAAATGCTTTGAATACGACCGCTTTTTTCTGGATGATTACATTGCCAATTATGGTCAAGGATATGTAGAAGACCTGTTGTATAATCAGGGGTGGGAGATGATGGAAGACCCGGCAAATCCCGGTAAGATGTTGATTTTTAAGGAAACGGACTTTTCAGGATAATCTCTTTCAAACGCCAGTCAACCATGATTTTAATATAAACTTCAGTGGCGGCAACGAGAAAGCGACTTACTATATGAGTTTGGGATATCTCACTCAAGATGGTATTGTTTAGGTACTCATTATAATCGTTGGAGTTTTTCTTTTTTACAAATGCTTCTTACAAGATTCGTAAAGAACCTACTGTAAAAAGGTATGGTAAACTACTCTATGAGAACGACTGCGGGCATTAATGAAAATAATGTAATGTCAAGGGCTGCCAAAATGCCGCCTACAGTGCGCCAGTATTATGAAGACGGAACTCCCGGCACCGGGTGAATTGACAAGTTCGTTCCGTACTCGTCTGCACGAAGTTTATTATCCAGGAAAAACAGAGTGAGCCGAATCAATCTTTCTGCCGAACTGGATTGGGAGATTATTCCCGGCTACATCTCAAACCTATGTTCTCGTATACCAATAATGAGGGTAAAGACCATAACTTCGAGAGGTATAATGAAGTGGTGAAGAATAGACCGGTGTCCGAAGCGCATAATATGGATCTGCATTATCAATATGATCTTATTTTGAATTATGCGAAGACAATAAAGGATAAGCATAACTTGGATTTGATGGTCGGTGGTAACTATATTTATGATAACTGGTATCGTTTCAGTGGTTCCGGTTATGGCGGAACATCAGATTATATCGAAACGCTGAACGGTATTGCGACGGAATCTGCCAAGACTACTTCCACTTTTGAAGAGAAGAAGATGAATAGTTACTTCGGGCGTGTCAATTACAATTATGATATGAAATACTTGTTTTCTGCAAGTATTCGTTATGATGGTTCTTCTCACTTTGCCGCCAATCATAAGTTTGCTGCTTTTCCGGGTGTATCTGCCGGATGGAATATGCATCGTGAGGCTTTCTTTGAACCCTTATCGAAAAGTAGTCAGCAATTTGAAACTTAGAGCCAGCTGGGGAAAAACGGGATATGACAAACTTGCTCTGGAAAATACGGAAGGCTCTTATGAAGCCGGTAAAAACTATGCAGGGGAAGCCGGTATTTTGAATACAGTGCTTATGAACCGCAATTTGTTATGGGAAGAAACAACCTCTACCGATTTGGGACTTGAAGCCGGTTTCCTGAATAACCGTATTAATCTGTCTTTCGACGCTTATTATAAAAAGACAACGAACCGTTTACTGAACGAGAATTTGTGGTCGGAAACGGGATTTGCTTCAATCAAGTCAATTTCGGCTCCTTGAACACGAAAGGGGTGGAAAAGCTATTAATGCGATTCCCATACAAACCCATGATTTCCGTTGGAATATAGATGCCAATTTTTCGATTTGGAGAACAACTATCGGCAAGTTACCCAATAATGGCGCAGATAAGAATCGTACCGGCGGCGGAATCATTTTTTGACCCGGAACTGGGAAAATATGTTGAAGTAGGTGGATTTGCGGAAGGAGAGCGTTTCGGTTCCCGTTTTGCTTATCAGTTGGACGGGGTTTATGCAACAGATGAAGATGCAGCCAACGCTCCTTATGATGAAGGAGTATCTTCCGGTTGGTTGGGTAAAGGGAAATGTGCAGGTGATGCCATTTGGCGTGATGTGGATGGAAACGGTATCATCAATTCCAAAAGACATGGTGTTTGTAGGATATATTCACCTGATAAGATGGGGTCTTTCAACAATACTTTCACTTACAAGAATTTTACTTTACGGATTGCCACGGACTTCTCATTGGGAAATGTGATTGATAACCATTTCAGGGCACAGGCGAACGCAAATTCACGGAATAACTTTGCAACGATTCATGATGTGGCCAGTAGCAAGATGTGGCACAAACCGGGTGATATAGCTTCTATTCCCCGTTATGATGTAGAGTCTGACTGGGATAACGGAAAGCGTAATCATGGTCGTCGAGCAGTTCTACCATTGGTTTTAGTGGTGGCAGTGCCAACACCTTGTATATAAAGAAAGGTGATTATCTGGCATTTCGTGAAGTCTCCCCTATCATATCCCTTGCGTACCAAGTGGCTGCGTGCCGCTAAGATTGAAACGCTGGACTTGACGGCAGCTGTCTATAATTTGGGATATTGGACTGCTTATGACGGACTTACTCCTGAAGTAAGTGGTGCTGATGCCGGTAAATATTCCCGTCCGCGTCAGTTTATATTCTCTGTAAAATTTACAATGTAACATTAAAGTAAACGATGATGAGAGCTAAATTAATAATGTTTAGTATAATGACTGCCTGTACCTTAGGTAGTTGTGAATCTATATTGGAGATAGATCCTATTTCTGAAATAACTATGGCAAATTACTGGAAATCGGAATCTGACGTAAAAGGCTACCTGAATGGTCTTTATTCGGATTATAGAGGAATGACCAGTACTACCCTGTATGGAGAAGATCGTGGAGATGCTATGGTATCGGGAGTGATTGGCGGTGTTTCACGTTCGCATCAGCATGAACTGAATGAAGAATATGGATTGGACTGGCGTACTTTCTATGAGAACATTCATCATTGCAATATGATAATCAAATATGCTCCGGGAATTGACTTTACACTGGAAAATGAAAAGAAACGTATCTTGGCACAGGCATATACTTTTAGGGCAAAAAGCCTATCTTACTTTAACTCAGATGTGGGGGACGTGCCTGTTGTTTTAAATCCGACAGAATCTTATGATAAGGAGTCACGCCCGACGCGTAGTACGGCTTCAGAAGTGATGAAACAGATTCTTTCAGATGTTCAGACTGCCATCGATCTTTTCCCGGAAACGAATATTTTGGATAAGAATCGGTTTCAAGACCTGCTGCGTTATGTCTGAAAGCGGAAGCGCTGGCATGGAAATATACGGTTCAGCGGGTAATGACAAGAATGACTTGACAGATGCGATTTCTGCATTGGAAGAAGTGGAAAAGTGCGGTGTGAGTATGTTGGATAAATATGCGGATATTTTCGATGTGGCAAACAAGAAGAACAGCGAAATCATTTTCTCTATTTATCTGAAGAAAGATGAATATAACAATATGTATATGTCTACGTTGTCCATGTCTGCCGCAGCCGGACTGCTGACTAACGATATTGTGAACAAAGAAGACATTCCATACACTAACTCCACAATCGCACGTCACGTGTATGCTCCGTCTCCCCGTCTGATATCGCTTTTCAGTGACAAGGACAACCGGGCTTCGTCAGCTTATATCAATGCTATAAATTCAAAAGGGGCGGTAGTTTTCACTTCACAGAACAAATTTCGGGGGACAGCTTATACCGATGACCGTTATTATGATAATGATATCGTGGTTTATCGTTTGGGCGAGAAGTCAAATTGTTGAAAGCGGATTGTTGTGTTATCTGGGTGGTGACAATGTACAAAAAGCCATTGATGCTATGTTCGCTACCCGTAATCGTGCCGGAATCGGAGCGTATACCGGATACGGTCAGAAAGTGGTCAGAAAGAGATATTGGACGAACGCGGCGGGAATTGTGTTTCGAGTTGAAGCGTTGGCCTGATCTGATGCGGGCACATCACGCGGGTACCATTGATATTTATAGTTATATTCCTAATTTGGTTGGTAAATCTACTCATTGTATTTCCCGATTTTGAGGAAGATGATTGATTTGAATCTAATTTGGAACAAACTGAGGGTTATTAAAAATAGAAACAATGAAAAACTTAAACTTAATATTTGCATGGGTATGCCTGTTGTTTATATCGACGGCATGTAATGATGTGAGCCGAGCATATCTTCTTTACCGGTTCCACGAGCAAGCCTTATTCCATCAATAGGGAAGGATATGCCTATTTTAGAATCCCCGATGGTAATTACTAACAGCGGTACAATATTGGCATTTGCCGAGGACGTCACCAATGGTCCTGAAGATGAAGGGGACATCGACATCGTGTTAAAGCGTTCCACTGATAAAGGAAAAACTTGGGGCCGTTAATAACAGTCAAGGATGATGGAGAAAATCGTTGTCGTAATCAAGTACCTGTTTATCTTCCGGATATCAATCGTATCATTTTACTATCTTGCTGGAATCCGGGTGCAACAGGAACTAATTCAATTTTTGTAACTTATTCGGATGACAGAAGGATTGACATGGGCGAAAAGGACATAACTGCTTCCGTAACTCCTGACAAATATAGATGGTACGCTACAGGGCCTTGCCATGGAATAGTGAAACAGTTTGAGCCGCATAAAGGGAGAATTGTAGTGCCGTGTAATCATAATACCACTACATCCGGTGCGGGACGTTCTCATGTGATATATTCGGATGATAAAAAGGGAGAAACTTGGCATTTGGGTGGTATTATGGACGTGGATTATACGAATGAAAGCACTGTGACTGAATTAAGTAACGGTGATTTAATGTTGAACATGCGCAAACAGTCTGACACGGAAAAAAAATATAGGATGGTCTCCACCAGTACGGACGGCGGACTGACATGGACTTCGTGTAAGTATACTACATTGAAAGAACCTATATGCCAAGGTTCCATACTCTTTTACGGTTTGGGGATGATGGTAAAGGCATTATTCTGTTCTCGAATCCTGACAGTCAGACCAATCGTAATAATAACACGTTAAAGATGAGCGAGGATGACGGAGTAACTTGGAAGAAGCAATATTCCTATACAGGAAGTGATTATGGAGGATACTCGGACATTGCCCGTTATCCTGACAGTACAATTGGAGTATTATATGAATATGGTTTCAAGAATATCGGAGGCATTGCTTTTCAGAATGTTGAGTTGTCACAGCTACAATAAAACATGCGTAGAATTAAAAAAATAGATTGATATGAAAAAGATAATATATTTCTTGTTCGTGTGTGTCGGGACCTTTTTATGCCTGCAAGACGAGGAACAAGTACTGTTGAATGCAGATTTTATTTCAGACAAGCAAACCATATCCGCAGGGGAGAAGGTATATTTTATGGATAAGTCTGCTGGAGAACCTGTACGTTGGGATTGGGCTTTTGAAGGTGGAGAACCTAGTGTGTCTAATCTGTTCAGCCCGGAAATCGTGTATAATTATCCGGGAACTTATACCCGTAAAAATTAAAGTAGGGCGGGGGACGGAAAATGCGAGACTGAGATGTTGAAATATATCACAGTTGTATATCGGATGAAATCACCGTAGCTTTTAAAGCCAATAAAACTCAGGCATTGAGTGATGAATCTATTAGTTTCACAGATATGTCCGTAGGATTCCGTCTACTTGGTTGTGGAATTTTATTCCTGCAGAAGGCCGTACCGTCACCTCAACGGAACAGAATCCGAGTTTAGTATTTGAGCCGGGAGTTTACTCTGTTAAATTAACAGTTACTAATCTAAGACAACGGCTACGCTTACGCAAGAGAATTATTTGAATATTATTGATAAGAATTTCAGTTGCTGCAGATATTACGGCAGATCGTGCGTATGGTTATAGAAGGGGGAGTCATATCATTCAAGGATACTAGCTTGGGACGTCCTACCCGTTGGAACTGGACGTTTGAAGGAGGAACACCTTCTACTTCCAATGAGCAGAACCCGACTGTTACTTATTCAACTGCCGGGTAAGTATAAAGTTACTTTTAGTCGCTTCTAATGATATGAATACTTCCACAGCTGAACAGGAAGGATATATCACAGTATTGCCGGGTAAAGATATTGTTCTTTCTATCCGTTCGAGGGTGACAGTAAAGATATGGGTCCCAATGCTATTCATCCGAAATTCTTAAATTGGGAGATAATATGGATGTCAACTTTAATGCACCTGCCCGTAAGGAAGGATTTACTTGTGCTGAGTTCAGAAGTAAGGATAATCAGAATTATGCATTCTTGTCGTTGCCGGATAATGATGCATTAGATTTCCAGGCAACTCCGGTGACTACTTCTTTCTGGGTGAAAACTTCGAATAAAAACAGCTGCTAATCTGGGGGTATTCCAGCATGGAGCCGGTCCTAATGCAAGTACAGACGGAAAGAATAAGCAGACTTGGTTTAGATTCCAAAAATCCAGTCCGTTTATAAGATATGTCATTGAGTACTCTGGGCTTTCGGAAACTGGACTGATTATAAGACAAAAGCCATGACAGACGGAGAGTGGCATCATTATGTATGTGTTCATACCAATGGAAGCACCTATTTATATATTGACGGAGTAAAAGCAGCGGAAGCACTCAATAAAGGTTTGAAACCAATTGATCGGAAGCCTTATTTCATCGGTGCCATGTACAGAGGGGCAGAAGGCTCCCGTTCTTATGAGAACTTTATGGATGGTTATATAGATGATTATCTGGTGTATAATCGTGCATTCACGGCAGCAGAAGCGAAAGCGCTTTATGATAGCATGAAATAAGTGATATCATATTCACTGATATAAGTCTAAAGGCAACTTGCTCATCGGTATCGGGAGTTAGTTGCCTTTTCTTGTACTGTATTTGTCATTAACCTGAATTTTTTCTTTGTATATTTGCAAACAGATACATTTTAGTATTATTATGAAAAATATTTTTATTCAAATTCTTCGTGTCCTGATGCTTTTCTGCTTCTTATTTCAGGAGTTATTGGCTATATAATTTACGAAGATACATTGTCGGAGTGGTGGATACCTGTCGGAGTGGCATTGATGATAGCTGTTGCTACATTTTCCTTACTACATGAGGTGGGCATGGCTGACAGCCGGAGATAATAAAATAGTTAATTTTTTGTGTCATTTGGTATGTGTGGAGTTATGAGTTATGCACTGTTTCTTGTAGGTAACTATTGGTTGGCAGACCCTGCTTCCATGCAGGAAGAAGAAGTTGTAGTGCAGAGGAAGTATCAGGAGACGCATAAGAAAACCCGCCGGGTAGGTAAGAGGCGTTATGTACCGGACGGTGTACGTAAGAGTACTATTTGGAAGTAGCTTTTTACAAATGGTACTATGAAAACATTGCATGTACCACTCTCTACTTATAACAAGACACGACAGGGTGCAACAAAGACATTGACTTTGCAGAAAGGATTCTTCGGGCTTCCGGTGATAACAAAAGGACTTTAAAGAAATATCTACGAAGGACTCATTGCAATGAGATATCCGACTTGTTGGCTAAAGCCACTTTTCTGCGGAGAAGTAAGTCGGATATAGTTAATGCATTTTCCATCGAATCGTTTGATAATTTCATAAAACCGTATAAGAAATGCAAGGATATTATTCAAGCTTTTAGAAACATTTCTTTTAGATTGATTGTCACGCAGTCAAACTGATTCACCATATCCATACCGATAATCCCTGCATCATCTGATGTCTGGAAATCACCGTTTGTAGTATCCACTGCAAGATTTTTCAATTCGACCGGAACTTTACCGACCTTTATGCGGAAGGAGGGTAAGCGCAATATTTCTTTTTGTTACCACTATGTTGAAGCCGCCACCCGTAATGTGTTCCCGTTTGCCGGAAGCGTCGAGTTCGGACTTATGGCCTTCATAATATCGGTAATACAAGCCGGCAGTAGAACATCCTGTGTCAAAGTGCAACTTGAGCCTTTCCCCATTGTTTGCCTCTGCTTTTATTTTCAGTGCGCGGTCGGTCAATATCATGTTACGTCCCGAAGTGGGGAGCGGTGTAGATGATACAGGAAAGACAATTTTTTTTCTTTCGGATAGATACGCAGTTCATCGAACAAATTGATAAAATCCATGCCGAGAATTGCGTCAACCCTCATGACACTGTCCAGCGCGCGCGTTAGGCGGAGCAACAGTAATGAGTGGATAATGGAAAATCATGCTACCAATCTGCATATTCTCCACTGTTCCCATTTGTCCGTTCATAGCTCCGGGAAGCGTTGAATTGATTGTCAGCGAATCATTCAACATACGTACACCTACCTCTTTGGCAAAACGTTCGGACATGAAACTGGTTCCGGCACCGGTATCAAAAATGAAGCGGTATGTTTTTCCATTGATTGTAACAGGTATTAAAATTGTTGTACCCCGCCAACCCTTCAGGTTCAACACTTGTCGGTAGTTTTACTTTTTCTATTTCAATAGGGACGGATACATCGCAATCCGGTCGTGTGATACTTGGTGCCGGGATGCTACTCAATTTGCTATAGAAAGAAAAGACCTGCTCAAGTCCTTCATAAGCCTCTTTCTCTGCATTTTGTGCTTTAAGCTGGTCAATGATGTTTTGTGCATTCTGCGCTGCTGAAGCATAATTGCCCCTTTAAACCGTCTATTTGACAGGCCAGTATAGTCATGCCAAGTACATTTGAACCTCCAATTTCATTCTGGTGATTGGTAAGTAGTTTCCGGATGCCGCTTATTGCTTTATCCGGACGGTTGAAGTTATAATCAATCATGATTTCCGACATCAGTTTAAGAAAATCAACCTGCATGGAATCTTTTAAGATCGGATAGTTTTCTTCCAGACCGAACCAGTCCGACTGATTGATAAGTGTTCCGATACGTTCGTCGGCACTTTGTGAAAAAACAGGGATAGAAAAAAGGACCGCTGCTAATAAAAAATAATTTCTTCATTTGTTTTGGGTATTTTATAGTTCTGTATTTATGTGTATTTTTCTGACTATATTTTATTTGTTATATCCATAAGCTATTTTGTTTCTTTGGGTATGGTGGTAAATATAGTGAATTAATCAGAAACGTAGAATAAGGTTCGTTTTTATTTTAGGAAAGTTTGTTCAAAAACATAAAATTCGCCCTCTGCCAATCTTCAAAAGACTGACAGAGGGCGGCTACCATGACGAGAAAAAAAAGTCGAAGTTTATTGCTTGGCTTCGTTATTTTGTTTCAACAGAAATTCATCAATTGCTTTCTTCAGTTGGTCTTTGGGCAAAGCTCCCTGTGAGATTCTAGGCTGTTCGTTCATCGGAATCATCAGCAAGGTAGGGATGCTGCGAATTCCGAAAGCGGCGGCCAAATCCTGTTCTTGGTCCACATCAATTTGATAGATATCTATTTTACCGCTATATTCTTTGCTAAGTTCTTCAAGAATAGGGTGCAGCGCTTTACAGGGTCCGCACCAGGTTGCGTAGAAATCAACAATTGCCGGACGTTTGCCTTCAAATTTCCAATCGTTCGGATTGGCTTCATAATTATATACTTTCTTCAAAAAATCCGCTTTATTTAATGCTATTACTTCCATTTTATTTTCTTTTTTGTTGGTTCATTACTCTTTTTATTTTCTCCGCTGTTTCCTGCGCAAGCAGTGGTAGCAAGTACGATAGCGAAGGCACTCATAATACTTTTGATTAGTTTCATAATTCTTTTCTTTTTATTTTTTCTCTGATGCAAAGATAGAGGGATTACAGTTCCCCTGAAATGGCGATTTGGCCGGAACACTTGGCGAAATTTCCTTTAGACAGTTAGTTAATGCTAAAATATGTCTTTTATTTTTTTGGTAGGGAAGAGATAGACTTGGTTGTGGATTATGGTGCACGAGTGAAGATTGTCTATTTGGAATAGCCGTATCATATCTTTGTTGACGGAAGCGCATGAGGTGGTGTATCATGTGTCATAGTCAAAGGAGTATTATACTCCGGCTTCTCAGGCTAACCACCAATCAATTTGCAGGATATTAGGAGAAAAACGGAGTTATTTATTTTTTGAGTATTCGTTTTAAATAGTCGGTATTCGTTAAGTTCACTGTCTCGAAAACACCTTTATAAAAGACGGCAAAGTTATTGAATACGCAAGGCAACTCCTTTGCTTTTTGTAGCGTATCCACTTGGACGAAAGATACAGGAACGTCATTTGTTTCACAAAACTGTTTTATTATGTCAATGTATTGATAAATATAAGGGCATTGCATATCATGATAAATTGTCAGTTCTTTGTTTTCAATCTCTAGTTTCTTGGCGTTTGGTGCAAACTTGGGTGTTGTTCCGTCAAAAGAGAGAGCTAACAATTCATATCCATTATCGGTAGTATCGACAACCTCAAAGCCGAACTTTTTGGCAAATGTCTGGTCGGAAAGCCAGCTCTTTTTGTTTTTTTTGCCCCGAGCATACAAACACCGGATTTGCCTTTCTCTTTCGCATCAGCTAGACAATACTCCATGAGCGATTTTCCATATCCTTTTCCTTTGGAGCTACCCAGCACCCATAGACAATACAGATAATAATAGTTGTTGCCGATGATAGGAACCCAAGCTATTTCAAGAGGGGCATATTCGATAAAAACCGTGGCCTTTGCATTTAATTTTCTAAAGATATGACCTTCGCTCAGCCGCTCGGAAAGCCATTGGCGTTTGGCATCAATACCCGGATGAGACTTCTTACTGCGGATAATGCAACATAAATGTTCATCGGTAAGGTTTTCATTCGTCAGGTTTATAAAATCAGTATTCATGTGTAAGTTTGTTTTAGGTTTGGACATTATCAATCAGTAAGATGTATTGAGCCTATCTATTATCATTGTACAAATGTAGCGAATTTATGTAATATTGATTACCTATAAATGACTTTCATTTATGATTGAAGTAAAATAGAGCAAAGCCGTACAGATTTAAACAAAATAATCTACATAACGAAAAAAATATGCATCATGCTATCATTCATTTTAATACCCTCTTAATTATTAGAAGAATAAGTATGATAGATAGCTTTTTAGAATGTATCTATCATACTTTTACAGCTAAAATAGAGTATCTATCATCAATAAGATAGTTGAATAAAGGATGGGGGGACGTAATATAGCTTGTTTTTTGTTGCTATGAATCCGTATAAATCCGACTATCATGGGTTGATAATCCAACTTTAGCAGCTCTAAGTTTGTATCCCACGTATGCGGGCTGTGCATCCCACATGTATAAAAACCGTATATCCCCGTATGCAGGCTGTATAGCCCACATGTGGGCTATAAAAATACGACTATTTCTAATAGATTGTTAAGCTGTCAGATATAGATTATCTTACTATAGATCGTGCATTCTTATGCCTTTAAAAGAAAGAATTTTATTTAATGCTATACTGGAATTAGTTATAAGCTGGGTATGATAGATACCCGTTTTTTGCAATAAAAGTATGATAGATAAATTAAAAAAAAACTGTCTATCATATTTATTCTTTTGATAATTAAGAGGTTATTAAAATGAATGATAGCGTGATAGATATTTTTCATTATGTAGATTCTTCTTCAAGTTTGGTGGTAATTTAGCCAGTCGGTGGTATCTCCATTCCCCTCCTTCGGGAAGGAGGGGTGGCTGAAAGCCGGGGTGGTAGGTGGATACACAATACTGATAATAACTGACTTATGCATTCACCTACCACCTCCCCTACTGGGTACTCCTCCTTCCCGAAGGAGGAGAATGGAGAATACTATCAACTATCAAATTATTATTTTCTTAATTAATTTTACCACCAAATTTGAAGAAGAACCTCATGGAATTAAAATTATTCCGACAAAGAAATACTTTTCGGGAACTAACTGAAAATATAGACGATAATTCCGGTAATTAGCACATAAGTTAATGCGTACGGAATAGCTGCTTTCAGGATTTCCCCTCTTTACCCTGCTGGTTTCCGGCGGAAGTGGCAATAGCGATACTTTGCGGGGAGATAATCTTACCGCCCGTAGCCCCTACCGTATTCGCAGCGGAAAGCCAATCGGGGCTGACATGGAATTTGTCCCGCTACACTTGCTTGCAGTTTGCCGAAAAGGATATTGGATGAGGTGTCGCTTCCGGTAATAAATGTTCCCAGGCAACCGATGACCGGTGCGAACAGCGGATATAAACTTCCGGTAGCAGTGGCGAGTGCCGTGGAAATAACGGCAATCATTCCCGAAGCGTCCATAATGGTGGATAATCCGACCAGGCAGATAACCGTGACGAAAGTTTTTTTCAACTGTTTCACCGTATTCCAAAGTACGGTGAACAAGTCCTTTACTTTTGCTCCCTGTATCAATCCGCCGATAAAAGTACCCACGAAAAGTAATACTCCCGCATGAGTCAGCCATGAAATAGTGTAATTTACGGTAGAAGCATTGATAGGCAGACTGATTTTCGTTATCCAGTTATTTTCCAATGTCTGGCGCAATCCCGGGAATAGTGGGCTTGTAAGAATAATAAGGACGAGAATAAGCAGATAAATACTCCATGCATTCAGAATATCTTTCGTTTTCAACGAGCTTTTTCCGTGCCTTTTCTTTTTTTGGATGCAGTCAGTTTGCCATAAAGGACGATGACGATGATAGACAGGATGCTTACGATGATAGCCGGAGATTCCGCTCCCATATATCTGGCTGCGAGGTATTGGCTGACCAAAAAGAAACACTGCCTACCAATAAAGCCAAGAACAGATTCTTGGGGAGTGATTTCAGTTTGGGGTCGGTAAGGAAAAGCAATACAAACGGAATAAGGAACATGAGGACTGATAATTGCAATACGACATTGGTACTAAGGTTCAGAACATCCAGATTCGTCTCCTTTGCCAGTACGAGCACCGGCGTTCCGATAGCTCCGAAAGCAGTAGCCACACTATTCGCTATCAAGCTGACCGTAGCCGAGAATATCGGCTTGAATCCTAGACTGATAAGAATCGCCGCCGGAATAGCAACCGCCGTTCCGAATCCTGCCATCGCTTCCAGTAATCCTCCGAATCCCCAAGTCAGCAGCAACACCTGAATGCTTTTATCCGTAGAGATGGAAGCGAACTGTTGCTTGATAATCTCCATCTTTTCCGTTTTCAGCAATACGTTATAACTGAAAATAGCCATCAGAATGATGATTAAAATAGGGAGACCGCTTTCAGCGCTCCATATAAAAAGGAATAAAACAGATTGTCTACAGAAAAGGCGAAACCGAAAAGAGCGATCAGCATGGTTACCACTAAGGAAATAATACTACTTTTGTCACCCGGCATTTTGAAGAATGCCATTAATATGATTAATAATAGTACCGGAATGATAGCAAGAATCAAGGTCATAATAGTCTGGTTTTTAAAAAGTAAGACGTTCATTTTGTTATGAGTATAACAAACAAACGTCTCATTAACACGGTTTTGGGTCGATGCGGCAAAATAGATTTTTCTATTTATTTCATTTTCACATTTAATATTTGCTGTAACTGTTTCAGGTTCGTCTGAGCTGCTTTCGTTACCTAATTTGGCAGCTTGTTCAAAGGCGGCTATAGCACGTTGAATATCTCCGTTAAGAAGTTATACACGCCTGTATTATTCAGAAATTCGGCAGTGGTATGATCCGCTTTTTCCATATATTTCAGTGCTGTATTCAAGTCTTTCTGTGATAAGGCGACGGCAGCGGCATTCAGGTTGGCTACCTGGTCGGTAGGATACATACGTACTGCGATATCGAATACATTCACGAAATCTTTGCTACCTTTTCGGATAACTGTTGGCTACCTGATACATCTCGTTCAGGCTCAAATACTTCGGATTCTCACGGATGATGATACGTCCTTGTTCTACATCGAAGTTGACCACTGTGTAGTCGATCTTACAATTCACCTTACGCAATCCCGGATAGATTTCTTTGAGCATACTACGATAGGGAGCTCCACCGCCCACACGCATGATTTCCTGTTTCCGTTTGGCGTCATCAGTCGTATTTTTTGATAATATTCAGGAAAGTTTCTTGTCTTTCATGGACGAGGACTTTAAAGCTTTCACCAGTCCGTCCCAGTTTCGCCGCCGAAAGTCACTTTATAAAGTTTGGAAGAAACTTTCTCATTCTTGACCAGATAATCTTTCAAGGCTTCCGCACGTTTCTTGGAAAGCTGTTCATTGAAGGCCAGCGGTCCTTGGGAGAGGCGAAACCTTCGATTCCGATTCCTTTTTATAGTCAAGTTCTTATCATTCTGAATCTTTATCAAACATAGAATGAATATTCACCAGTTCGGAGTGATTGTTCATGAAGTCGGTAAGGATGACAGACTTGTTGACGGGGAAGTCCAGATGAGCTTCGTATTGCTCACTGCGGTTTTTTCACAACTTCTACCGTAGGCTGGATATAGGCGACGAAAGGAGACATGGCACTTAACCGTTTGGCTTCGGTAGATACGCTGTTGGTGATTAATTCTTGCGCGTTCATCTCCTGATAATTGCCACAGCCGCATAAATTCTCTACGAGCTGTAGGGAGGCGTTGCTCATCCAAGGCTTATATGGAATGATCTGCGTATAATTAAAAGTCTCCCGTTTGTTATAAGGGACGATAAGAGCAGTCGGTTCCTGTTTTGTAATGGCTAGTCCGCGGATATAGGCCTTTTCGCGTCTTTTTACCGTTGACGATAATTTCTTGCAGGGGGACGTTGTGCTGTCCGTCTGTCAATAAAGGAATCAGGCTGAGGCTTCGGGTGGAGCCCTATTGTCAGTTTGCTCATGTCAAAAAAAGTCATTCCGACATAGAGCGAGTTGCCTTGTTGCCATAACGATACATTGGAGAGAGTGAGTTCATCATTCAGAAATTTCTGTGCATGTGCCGGCAATATTGCGGCGGCAAAGGCTATAAATAGATAGATAAGTTTTCTTTTTCATCTTTGTAAGTTTTTGAAGGTTCGATTATTTGATGATATAAATGAAGCTTAAACCGACTTTGGTTGGACCGAAGTAATTACGGTTGTTATGTCCCAGCTTCTCTCCTCCGTCGCCACGGGCGTATTTATCATATTTCAGGTGGGCATATCCGACGCCTATGGTGGCCTCCATGCTCCAACGTTTGCTTATTATCCATTGATAACCATAAGAGATACCCGCTCCGTATACATTCCGTCGTAACGGTCGTGCCCCATTCGAAGATATTCAGGTTACTGACATTCATTTCTCCGTAATGTCCGTGCAGACCGAAGAAACTTCCGTTGAAACGTTCGCAGAGCCAGTAACGCAGTTCGGGCTGAACAAGCCAATGTTTAATCTGGCGGTCATCTCCGAATTTCCACGGGTTGTAATTACCCGATATGTCGAGGGTGAGTTTCTTTGCCAGTCCCACTTCGAAGCCGAGGTTGGGCGTGGAGGTTGCCCAATAGAGGGCATTGGTCTTGATAGCGAATTTAGGTAGATAGGCTTCGTTCCGTTGTACTTGCGCATAAATGCTTGTACCGGACATGAGCAGGAAACCGGCTGCTAGTAAAAATTTAATTGTTCTCATTTTGTTAGGGTCTAGATTTTATTAAAAATGATACGCGATAAACAGTAAAGAACGGGTGTTTGTTGTCTCTGTCTGCAAAAAAATGATGCCTTGGAGAATAAATAAAGATGTTTAAAGGCATAAATGCTAACATTTTCGGGATGTCGTGCGTTCATTATATAAAAAATACCTTTGTGTAATCAATATGACAATGATTCTATTTATTACTGCTTATTTTTACACATACAATTTTAAATTAGATAGAGCCTATGAAAGAGCTTATCAAGAACCTGGAAGAACTGAACAGGAAAGCAGAAAAAGGCGGCGGCGACGCACGCATTGAAAAAACAACATTCCGTGGGCAAACTCACCGCCCGCGAACGTATCGAATTACTTTTTGGAAAAAGGTTCGTTTATCGAACTGGACAAGTTGGTTACTCATCGTTGTACCGATTTCGGTATGGAGAAGCAGAAGTTTGCAGGAGACGGAGTTGTCACCGGTTATGGCATGATCGGCAAGCGCCTGGTTTATGTCTTTGCACAGGATTTTACCGTGTTCGGAGGAGCTCTTTCAGAAACACATGCCAAGAAAATCTGCAAGGTGATGGATATGGCGATGCAAATGGGGGCACCTATCATCGGACTGAATGATTCGGGAGGGTGCGCGTATTCAGGAAGGTGTCCGTTCTCTGGCAGGATATGCCGAAATATTCCTCCGCAACTCTATGGCGTCGGGAGTGATTCCGCAGATAAGTGCGATTATGGGACCCTTGTGCCGGGGGGAGCTGTTTATTCACCTGCACTGACTGACTTTATTCTCATGGTAAAAAATTCCGGCTATATGTTTATTACCGGCCCTGATGTCGTGAAAAGTGTGACACAGGAGGGAGGTGAGCAAGGAAGATCTGGGTGGAGTAGGCGTGCACATGACCAAATCCGGCGTGGCTCATCTTTCCGCAGAAAATGATATTGAATGTATCAACTATATCCGCGAACTGATTTCTTATCTGCCGGGAAATAATATGGAGGAACCTCCGTTTGTAGCAACGAGCGATTCGCCCACTCGCCTGACTCGGAACTTTCTAACTTGGTTCCTACGAATCCGAACCAACCTTATGATATCAAAGGAAATGATTGAGGCCGTGGCTGACGATAACAGTTTCTTCGAACTTTCAGGCGAATTTGCGGCGAATATTGTTACCGGTTATATCCGTCTGAACGGAAAGACGGTGGGAGTCGTTGCTAACCAGCCGTTGGTACTGGCAGGACTTTGATATTAATGCATCTGTCAAGGCTGCCCGTTTCGTCCGTTTCTGCGACGCTTTCAATATACCTTTGCTGACATTGGTGGATGTGCCGGGATTCCTTCCGGAGTAGATCAGAATACGGGGTATTATTCGTAACGGGGCGAAGTTGCTGTATGCTTATTGTGAGGCTACCGTTCCGAAAGTTACGGTTATCACCCGTAAGGCATACGGAGGAGCTTATGACGTCATGAGTTCCAAACATATCCGTGGTGATGTGAACCTGGCTTATCCCACTGCCGAGATTGCAGTAATGGGACCGGACGGAGCAGTAAACATCCTTTTCAAGAAAGAAATAGAAAAGTCGCAGGCTCCCGCAAAGAAGCGGAAAGAACTTCAGGACGACTATCGGGAAAAGTTCGCGAATCCATACCGTGCGGCAGAACTGGGATATGTGAGATGAAGTGATTGATCCGGCAATGACCCGTTTGCGCCTGATTCGCAGCTTCGAGATGCTTGCCAACAAGCGGCAGTCAATCCACCCGGAAGCATTCGAATATTCCGCTTTAAGAAGTGGAGAGTTGAGAATGGAGAGTATTCATTAAAAAGAAAAAAGATTATGATAAAGAAAATATTAGTTGCTAATCGTGGAGAGATAGCTATGCGCATCTTCCGTACTTGTCGGGTGATGAATATTTCAACGGTAGCTGTATATACCCATGTAGATCGGGGGAGCTTTGCAACGTCCGTTATGCCGAAGAAGCCTATTGTATCTCCGAATCACCCGAAGATACTTCCTATCTGAAGCCGGAACTTATATTGTCCATTGCCAAAAAGACCGGAGCCGCCATTCATCCGGGATATGGGTTCTTGTCGGAGAACGCCGACTTTGCCCATCGTTGCGAAGAAGAAGGAGTGATTTTTATTGGTCCGGGTGCCGACATAATAGCTAAAATGGGGATCAAGACGGAAGCCCGTAAAATTATGCGTGAAGCAGGACTTCCTATTGTGCCCGGAACAGAAGCGCCTGTGCAGGGAATCGAGGAAGTGAAAACGGTGGCTAAGGAAGTCGGTTATCCTATCATGCTGAAAGCACTTGCCGGAGGAGGCGGAAAGGGGATGCGTCTGGTCCGTTCCGAAGAGGAAGTGGAGGCGGCTCTCCGTCTGTCTCAATCTGAAGCCGGGACTTCGTTTGGTAATGACGCTGTCTATATCGAAAAGTATATAGAAAACCCGCATCATATCGAGGTACAGATTATGGGGATAAATATGGTAATGTCGTTCATCTGGGGAGGCGTGAATGTTCTATCCAACGACGGAATCAGAAGGTGATTGAGGAATCTCCGTCTCCCTTTGTAAAGGAAGATACCCGGAAGAAAATGCTGAAGGTTGCTGTGGAAGCCTGTAGGAGAATCCGGTTATTATAGTGCCGGAACCCTGGAATTTATGATGGATAAGGATCAAGAATTTCTATTTCCTTGAAATGAATACCCGTTTGCAGGTAGAACATCCGGTGACGGAGGAATGTACCGGCGTCGATCTGGTGCGTGACATGATCACGGTGGCTGCGGGCAATCCGTTGCCGTATAAGCAGGAAGATATAAAATTCAGCGGAGCTGCCATCGAATGCCGTATTTATGCGGAGGATCGGAAAATAACTTTATGCCTTTCCCGGTGTGATTACGGTTCGTGAGGCTCCCGAAGGACGTAACCTCCGTCTGGACAGTGCCGCCTATGCCGGATTCGAAGTTTCACTGCATTATGATCCGATGATTGCCAAGCTCTGCTGCTGGGGGCGTACCCGTGAATCGGCTATTTCGAATATGGCGCGTGCGTTGCGCGAATATAAGATTTTGGGTATCAAGACGACGATTCCTTTCCATCAGCGTGTATTGAAGAATGCGGCATTTCTGGAAGGAAAGTATGATACTACTTTTATTGATACACGCTTCGATAAGGAAGATTTGAAACGCCGGCAGAATACTGATCCGACGGTGGCCGTCACTGCCGCAGTAAGGCATTACGAACGGGAGAAGGAGGCCGCCTCGCGTGCAACGACGCTTCCCGGTAGTGGGAGGAGTCGCTCTGGAAATATTACGGTAAGTTGCAAATGACAGCCAATAATTATTAAACTAAAAACTAAAAGAAATAGCTTATGGGTACAACACTGGCTACATATTATGCCAAAACTTCAGGATATGCCGGATAGTGAATATAAGGTGGAAATTCTGGGAAGATGGGCCAATCAAAGAAGATTGCAGTCAATGGCAAGGTATATGAGGTCGATTACAATATGGGGGGTGACTCTATCCATTCAATCATCATCGACCATCATTCACATGGATACAGATTTCTCCTTCTTCCAATAATTCATATATTATAATGAATAAGGGAGTTTTATCAGATTGAGTTGCAGGGAGAAATGGAAAAGATACACAATGCCCGTAGCGGGGCGGAAGCTGTGGGACGTCAGGTGGTTCAGGCTCCTATGCCGGGGTGATCCTGAAAACATACGTAAAGAAGGGTGATAGCGTGAAACGCGGCGATCCGCTCTGTGTGTTGGTAGCCATGAAAATGGAAAATGAGATTCGTGCGGTGACCGACGGCGTTGTGAAAAGAAGTGTTCATAGAAGATAATATGAAGGTTGGGCTGAATGACCGCATCATGGTAATCGAATAAGTGGTCTGTAGAAACAAAAAGACTAGCCTGCTAAATAGTGAGGCTAGTCTTTTTTTGAAGTCATAAGTCTTTTATTTCCGGAATCAATATAAACTTCGTGTTCGGAAAATACTTCTTCAACCAGTTTTGAATGAAGTTCATCGTATCATTCTGAATCGTTTTATCTTTTGGGGTGGGATACATATTGTAAAGTACCGTATCCAGTACAATATCACGCTTTTGTATGGCCTCAAGGCTTAAAAGGGTGTGATTGATGCTTCCCAATTTCCCAAGTAACAAAAATAAGAGGATAATTCTCTTGGGCAATGTAGTCTATTGTCAGAAGTTCCGTAGTTAATGGAACCATTAAACCGCCTGCGCCTTCGAGTAGGACATAATCATATCGTTCACTCAATTCTTCCGTAGCACGTTTGATTTTACCGAAGTCAATGGGACGGTTATCCAGTTGGGAAGCTTGAGGTGTGGAGGCAGGATAGGAGAATATTTCCGGCATAGTGAGTCCTTCCTTGTCTTCTTCTGTAAAGGGGATTCCCATAATATGACGATGCAAGTCAATATCCTCGGAATGGCCGACGTTTCCTGTCTGGATGAATTTTTTGGTGATGGTACGTTGTCCGTTCTTGTTCCATTCACGAGCTAGAAATCCGGTGGCGTAGCTCTTACCGGCATCGGTATCGATACCGCTTACAAAATATACATTCTGTTTCATACTTTTTTTTTTTTGCTATGATATAAATAGGGTGATATGTCAGGGACACTGAAGTGCCTGTGTAAATTCTTGTGTGTAACGTTCACTGAATAACTGCAAGTCACGGCGTGTCCGCAGTTGTTGGGGAAGATGTGCCGGTTACTCCTGTTACTCCTGTCTGCTTCAAATGATAAAAAGTACTTTTATGGGATTATCAAACGAAAGAGAAATAAGTTCTTCTTCCGAATGGAGTATGTCAAAGTGAGTTGACAGGGCTGTTACAAGTTCTTCCCGTGAACGATAAGGGAGTCCGCTTCCTGTTAGCTCTCGTATCTCTTTCATATTCTCTTTCCGAAAGTGCTGAAAGCGAAATAGCCTTGTTTATTGAGCAAAGCATTTGCATCTTTTGAAAAAGTTTTCGGAGATTCGAACCATTGCAACGCGGAACAGGAAGTTATCAATGTGCTTCCAGTAGGGAAAGGAACGATTTCTGCATCTCCCGGAAGAAAGGATACTTGCTCTTTTCTTAGTATATCCTCACAGCAGT